>Ga0187893_10012048_pt1 | contig 12377 bp, 16 predicted proteins | sample MA1701074metaG_FD_139574 | JGI IMG/M metagenome (GOLD analysis project Ga0187893, IMG submission 139574) | White microbial mat communities from a basaltic lava cave in the Kipuka Kanohina Cave System on the Island of Hawaii, USA - MA170107-4 metaG ... | reverse complement strand
GTTGCGGCTCAACTGGGTTGCCGGACCGCTCGACTGCCGTTTTCCTCCGGATACGGAGGAAAGTTGCATCCTCGCGCCGAAGGGCTCCGGAACGAGTGCTGATTCGCTTCTCAAACACGCTCTTAGATCAGCTGGCGGCGGATCCAGCCGGAGAGGCGCTCGATGGCGTAGACGACGGCGAAGACGAGAAGGAGGATCGCGGCGGTGACGTCGAAGCGCAGGGTGCGCGTCGACTGGATGAGCAGGAAGCCGACACCGCCGGCTCCGACGATGCCGAGCACGACGGAGCTGCGGATGTTGACGTCCAGCAGGTAGAGGGTGTTGCCGATGAACGCCGGCATCATCTGCGGCACCACCGCGGTCGCCGTCTGCTGCAAGCGGCTCGCGCCGGTCGCGCCGATCGCGTCGAGCGGGCCTTGGCGGACCTCCTCGACGGCGTCGGCGAGCAGCTTGGCGAGCAGCCCGATCGAGCCGATCCCCAGCGCCATCACCCCCGGGAACGGCCCGAGCCCGAGGGCGGCGACGAACACGACCGCCAGGATCAGCTCGGGTACGCCGCGCACGCCGACGACGAGCGCCCGCGCGGCGACGAAGACCCAGCGAGCCGGTGCGACGTTGCGCGCGGCCAGCAACGCGACCGGTACCGACAGCATCGTACCGATCAGCGTGGCGGCGAACCCGATCGCCACGGTCTCGGCCATCGCGCCCGGCAACGCCCCGGCCACGCTGGCGAAGTCCGGGGGCACGAACCGCGGCAACAGCCCCACGATCTCGGGGACCGCGGCGACCAGCTCCACGGGGCTGACCCTGGTGACGGCCACGCTCGCCGCAAGCCCCACGGCCAGGAGCAGCGCGTAGCCGGCGCGTGCGAGGCGCTCCGTGGTCCATGGCGGGCTCACGGGCGACCGCGCGGAACCCCCCAGCCTGCGCGCGAGCGACTCAAGGAGCCGCGGGTTCCCTCTCGCCTGCCCGAGCAACGTCCAGCGGGCCGACGCCGACAGGGCCTCGACCGCGAGCACGAGCCCGAAGATGCACAGCGCGACGCCGAGCGCCTCGGCGTAGCGCAGGCTGCCGAGATAGGTACGGAGAAGCTGCCCGATGCCACCCGCGCCGACGAAGCCGAGCACGGTTGACAGCCGAACGTTGATATCGAGCCGGTACAGCGAGCGCGCGATGATCGAGGGGATCACCTGCGGAAGCACGCCGGTCACCAGCGCTTGCAGCCGGCCCGCCCCCACGGCGGCGACCGCCTCGCCAGGGCCGGGGTCGATCTCTTCGATCGCGTCGGCGAACAGCTTGCCGAGCATGCCGATCGAGTGCAGCCCGAGCGCCAAGATGCCGGGCAGCACCCCGATGCCCAGCGCTCGGACGAATACGAGCGCGAACACGAGGTCGGGGATCGCGCGGCACGCGCTGATGACCCCTCGCGCGACCGCGAGCCACGCGCGGCCGCGCGTGGTGTTGCGTGCGGCCAGGACGGCCAGCGGCAGCGAGAGGACGACCGCCATCGCGGTCCCGGCCAGGGCGATGAAGAACGTCTCGGCCACCAGCCGGACCGTGGACGGCACGTCCACGAACGCCGGGGGCAGCATGCGGCCGAGCAGCGCGCCCATGTCGGCGGCGCCCGCGGCGAGCGCGGTCACCGAGAGGTCCACGACCCGCATGCTCGCCACGGTCACGAGCGCGATCCCCAGGCTGACTCCCAGGAGCAGCCACCTCCGGCGGTCCCACGCCGGGCGCAGGGCGACCGCGCCGGACCGGCTCACACCCCGACGGCCTGCTCGGCGGTCGCGCGCTGGTACACCGCCATCGCCTGCGCGCTGGTCAGCCCCTTCGCGTTCTCGTCGAGCACCTGCCTACCCTTGCGCAAGCCCACGATCCGGTGCGCGTAGCCGAGCGCGAGATCCAGCTGGTGCAGGCTGCACACGACGGTCAGCCCTTCCTCGGCGCAGACGGTGAACAGCAGGTCCATGACCTGCTCGGAGGTCTGCGGGTCTAGCGAGGCCACCGGCTCGTCGGCGAGCACGAGCCGGGGGCGCTGCATCAGCGTGCGCGCGATCGCGGCGCGTTGCTGCTGCCCGCCCGAGAGCGTGTCGGCCCGCTGCCACGCCTGCGCGCCAAGCTCCACCCGGTCGAGGTGGTCGAGCGCCTCCCGGCGCAGCGCCTTGGCGTACGACGCCGGCCCGTAGCGCGGGCCCCAGAGCCTGCCCAACGCGCCCGACAGGACGTTCTCGATGCAGGTCAGCCGGCCGACGAGGTTGAACTGCTGGAAGATGAACCCGACGTCCCGCCGCAGGCGCCGCAGCCGCTGACCGCCGGCACCGGCGAGGTCCACCCCGAGCACCTCCGCCGTTCCCGCCGTGGGCCGGACGAGCCCGTTGAGGTGGCGCAGCAAGGTCGACTTCCCCGAGCCCGACAGGCCGATCAGCACGAGCAGCTCGCCCTGGGCGACGTCGAGCGAGACGCCGTCCAGGGCGACCACACGCCCGCCGTCGAACTCCTTGCGGACACCCCGAAGGCGGACCGCGGGCGGCACCGTCACGACACGCCCTCGCACTCCGCCGACTGTGTGACCTCACACACCGCGCGCACACCGTCGTAGAAGGCGTCGTCGACCGCGGCATATCCCCAGTTGTCCTCATCGCTGAGGGCGCAGTCCTCGGCGGAGGAGCAGAACCCGTTCTCGACGGCCCAGTCGACGTTGGCCTTCTCGACCACCGTGGTGGCGATAGCCTGCCGCAGGCTCTCGGGCAGCGAGTCGCGGGCCGCGATGGGAGAGCCGGCGATGACCTCTGAGCGCCACACCACCTTCAGGTCGCCCTCCTGCAGGTCGCCGGTCTCGATCAGCCGTATGTCGACCATGTCGTCGAACGCGAAGCCGACCTCGCAGTCACCGTTGGCCACGGACAGCGCCGAGGCGTCGTGGCCCCCGGCGAACACCGGCTGGACCCCGGTCTCCGGGTCGATACCGGCCCGCAAGAGCCCCGCCGAGGGGTAGAGAAACCCAGAGGTCGAGCCGGGGTCGACGAAGCAGGCACGGCGGCCGGCGAAGTCCTCGAGCCCGTCGACCTCGGCGTTGTCCCCGCGGGCGATCCCGTACGACTGGTAGCCCGGCTCCTCGCCAGGCCCGTCGAGCACGCCGGCGACCGGTGTGATGTCCGCGCCGTTCGCCTTCGCGATGACATACGAGAATGGCCCGAACTGCGCGATGTCGACCCGCTCGGCGATCATCGCCTCGATCACGCCCGCGTAGTCCGCCGCCTGGAAGAACTCGATGTCCACACCGAGCTCGGATTCCAGGATGGCGATCGTCGCCTCGAACCGGCTCTCCAGCGACTGGCTCTGCTCGGCGGGGACGGCGGCGAAGATGAGCGTGTCCGGCCAGCCCTCCCGCCCCGGTTGCTCCGCCTGGGCCGCCGCGGGCGAGACCGAAGTGGCCACGATCAGGAGCACCGCCACGATAAGAAGCCCGCGCCGCCGCATCATCTGTCGTCTCCGCCTCCCGTGCCGTCCCTCATCCCGTCGGGCGGGACCGTAGGCACCGCAAGCGGCGGTCGGGTGACGCGCAGCGGAGAACCTGGTGATCTCTGGGTTACGCGCGGTGCGTGTCTACCCGCGGTTTTGCAGCCTATTACCCACTCGACATCTCGGCGCTGTATTCAAGAGCGCATGTTCGCCCTCACCGCCCGGCGCGTGCTCACCGGTCGGCACCCCGCCTCACGCTGTTGGGTCACCGTCGACCCTCCGCTGATCGTGGCCGTCGAGCCAGAGCCGCTCCCCGGCGCCGCCCGCGTCGACGCGGGCGACGCCGACCTGATCCCTGGCCTGGTCGACCTGCACTCCGACTGCCTCGAAGAGCGTGCGCGGCCCCGCCCGACCAACGTGCTCCCGCTGCGCGACGCGCTCGTCGACCTGGACATCGAGCTGATCGCACATGGCGTCACCACGCACTTCTTGTGTGTCGCGCTCATCGACGACGAGGCGAAGAACCGGACCCTCGAACGCGCGGTCGAGATCGTCGACGCGCTCGAGGACCTCCGCGGCGGGCTGCGCGCCGACCATTGGGTCCACCTGCGGGTGGAGCTGACCGGCGACGGCGTCGACACGGTCGAGGCGCTGGCCGCCCGGGAGGTGGTGCGCATGGTGTCGTACATGGACCACACACCGGGCCAAGGCCAGTTCTCCGACGAGGCGGTCTACCGCGCGTACTACGCCGGTGGGGACAACCTCGAGACCTCGCTCCAGCTGCGCTACGAGCGGCAGGACCGCATCGAGCCGGCGCGCCATGCGGTCGCGTCGGCGACGCACGCGGGCGGTGCCGTGCTCGCCGCACACGACGACGACTCGGAGGACGCCATCGTCCGCGGGATACTCCTCGGCGTCAGGGTCAGCGAGTTCCCTGTGACCGCCCAGGCCGCGAAGGCGGCGCACGACGCCGGGATCGGCGTCGTGATGGGCGCGCCCAACGCCCGGAGGGGCACGTCGCACATGGCGAACCTGTCCGCCCGCGAGGCCCTCGCCAGCGGATGGCTCGACGCTCTCGCCTCCGACTACCACCCGCCGTCGATGCTGGCCGGCGCGTACCTGCTCGCCGCCGAGCCGAACGTTGGCTGGCCAAGGGCGGTCGGCCTGGTCACGGCGGGGCCGGCCCGGTTGGCCGGCCTTGCCGACCGGGGCGTGATCGCACCAGGCCAGCGGGCCGATCTCGTCGCCATCGGCCAGCGCGCCGGCCGGCCGGTGGCGTTGCAGACCTGGGTGGCCGGGCGACCGGTGCTCGGCGCGCTGTGAGCCTGCGCGCGGTCGTCCGGCCCGCCCGGCCCGAGGACCTCGCCACGGTCCGCGCGCTGGTCTCGGCCATGGGCGGCCACGAGCTGGCGGCGTCGGGGCCCGGGCTCGCGTTCGCGTTCGCGCAGGCGCTGGCCTCGCCGCTTTGCCGGGTGCTCGTCGCGGAGGCTGGCGGCGAGGTGGTCGGCTACCTCGACCTTCAGGTGAGACCGTCGGTCTCGCGCGGGGAGCGGGAGGGTTGGATCGGTGGTCTCGCGGTCGCGCCCTCACACCGGGGCGCCGGCGTTGGGTCGGTGCTGCTCGCGGCGGCGGAGCGGGCGGCCGCGACGCTGGGGTGTGACACCCTGACGGTGGAGAGCTCCGACTGGCGCGAGGGTGCCCACCGGTTCTACCGGGAACGCGGGTTCGTCGAGGCAGAGCCGCCCGCCCGGCGGTTCAGGCGTCCAGTCGCCGGCCCGGCCACGGGTGAGCTCGTCGACCGGTTCCTGCACTGCGCGGCGATGGCCGCCAGCGCCGCGGGTGCCGCGATCGTCGGCGTGCCCGCCTCCTCGGCAGACTGCGCGGCCGAGGAGGCGGCGCTACGTCATCTGGACCAGCTCGGCCTGCCGGTGTGCAGTGAGGAGAGCGGCCTTCTCGGGCCGCCCCTGGCCGACCCGGACGGCGTCTGGATCAGCCTCGACCCGTTGGACGGCAGCCGCAACTACCGCGTGGGACACCCGCCCTGGGCCACCGCGATCGGGCTGGTCCGCTCAGGCCGAGCCGTCGCCGGTCTCGTCCTCGACCACACCAGCGGGCGGCGCTGGTGGGCGGCCACGCGCCGGGGAGCGTTCGTCGACGGTGAGCCGGCGCACCCACGCGCGGGCGGGCTGCTCGCCACGCCGAGCCTGGCCTCGGCGAGTGGCGCGCTGCCGCCGATGGGCGGTTACGAGCGCTGCCGCATGTCCGGCGCGACCGCGATCGACCTGTGCCGCGTCGCCGACGGCTCGCTCGGTGCCTTCGCCGACCTTGACCGCGCCGTCGTCCACACGCACGACCTCGCCGGATCCCTCGCCGTGCTGGAGGAGGCGGGCGCCTGCGTCCTCGACTCGGCCGGCCTCCCGGTCCGTCTCGAGCCCGACCCCACCCGCGGGCTAACGCTCGTTGCCGCCGCCACCCACGGCCGCGCCATGGCGCTCCTGGGAACTCCCGGCGTGAGCTGAGCCAAGCGCCGGCAAGGGCGAGGACGGTCGTCACCGGCCCGGTCTCGTGGCGGCCGCACCTGGGCATCCACGGCCCGATCACCCTTCCGTTGCGCTTCGACCCGGCCCCACTCTGCACTGAAACGAGAATCGGCCGCGCCATGGTCGGTTTGCCGGATTTGTGCCTTCGTAGCGAGCAACGCGCCGACATATTCCTGCACTGTGCAGAGTTATGCCGGTACACCGGCATTTTCCTGCACAGTACGGCGAGATAGCTCCCTCATGGCCACGCATCGCCCGATATACCCGATTCTCATCCCCCCGGGGGTGACGGCGCCAGCCGGCATGAACTGCTGTGCAGAGTGAGGCCGGAATACCGGCCCCACTCTGCACAGTACGGCGAAGGACTCTTCCCGGCTCCGGCCTGTTGCGCTTCGAGCGAAGGCGTCCTAGAGCGGCTGGGAGATCATCCACAGGTGCCCGAACGGGTCGGCGAGCCGCCCGCCTCGGGCCCCGTAGGGCCAATCCGTGATCGGGTAGATCACCGTCGCGCCCGCGCGCGTCATCGCGTCGCCGACGGCGTCGGCGTCCGCCACGCCCAAGGCCATGATCACCGGCGACCCGCCGAGCGTGGTCGGCGAGGGGTCGCCGTCCCCCTCGTCCTTGACCGCGAACATCGTCTCACCGATCTTGAGCTCGGCGTGCACGACCTTGCCGTTGTCGTCGGTGTGGCGTGCGATCTCGTCGGCGCCGAAGGCCGCGCGGTAGAAGTCGATCGCCTTCGGCGCGTCGGAGACGACCAGGCGCGCGTAGAGCGTGGAGATGGTGGGCGCTGTTGTCATGTCCTCATGATTGGCACGCCGGGCGGAGTGTGGATTGGAAAAAACCGCCTCCGGCCGCGGTCAGTCTGGCAGCGGTACGTGGTTTCGCTCCCACGCCGACCGGGCCTGGTACGCGCCCGGGGTCATCCCTGAGAACGCTCGGAAGTCGTGGATCAGGTGTGCCTGGTCGTAATAGCCGCACTCGGCGGCGAGACGCGCCCAGTCGACGGCAACCCCGTCCGCCACCGCCAGCAGCAGCCGCTGGAATCGGCGGACCCGAGCGAACAGCTTCGGCGTCAAGCCGACCTCGCCGGCGAACCGGCGGGCCAGCCGCTTGGGTGTCATGCCGAGGCGGTCGGCGACCGCATCCACCGCCATCCCGTAGTCGAGCGCCGCAACCGCGAACGCCCTGGCGCGGTCCGGGGCCAGGGGGCAAATCACGTGAGCGAGCAGCACGACCTCCAGCTCGCGCAGCTTCTCGGCAGGGGTAGCCGCTTCGAGCAGCCGTTCCCGGAGCAGGGCGCCGTCGGGCTCCCACAGTGCATCGACCTCGACGAGGTCGCCGCGAGTCGCCGACGCCGGCGCGGGAAAGAAGGGATACGCGCCGCCGGGGCGGAATGCCACGCCCATGATGGTCTCCCGATGCGCCGTGTCGATCACCACCGGCTCGGCGTTCGCGCCCTGCAGCGCCGCGCCACGGGTACGCCGCACGGTCGCGCCGTGAGTGGACCGCAGCTCATCCTCGCCGAGGTTCACGAGAAGCTGCATCCCCCCCGAGGGCAGTACCCGCTCTCGCCCGTGGGGCACGCGCTTCTCGACATACCAGAGCGCCTCGACGAACGGCGCGAGCGCCGGCGACGCCGGAGGCGTGACAACGTCCATCCCCCGGGCAGCCTACCGCTGGTCAGCCCTCGAGGCCGCTGGGCGTGGCCGCTGCCGGGTCACGACTCGGTGACCGGCTTGCCAGACTCCTGCGATGTCCCGGGTGGCGCCGATGTCCCGGGCGGGGTCGCCCTCGACGAGGAGGAGGTCGGCGCGGACCAGAAGCTCGAGCTCGAGGTGGAAGGTGGGGCCGTGGGCGGTATCAGGTTTCGATGCGTCGTTGCCCGCGAGGATGGTCACTCCGGCTTCCCGGAGCTGCCCGAGGGTGTAGGCCGGCACGGCGAGGTCGAAGCGCGCGGCCGCGCCGAGGGGGACGCCCCCGAAGGAGAGCATGTGCCGCGACGTCGCGTCGAGGTAGGGCGCGATGCGGGGATCCGCGAGCAGGTCCGGCCCGTGCAGGCGGCCGAACAACCCGTCGAGCACTGCGAGAGTGGGGATCACCACGGTGCCGCGCGGCGAGCAGGTCGGGCAGCTCGGGGTCGGCGGGACGGTCGACGAACAGATGCCCGAGCACGTCGACGCCGTTTTCGGCCGCCATGCGGGCGTCTTCAGCGTTCAAGGTATGCGCGACCGTGAGCCGGTCCCGGGCGTGGGCATGCTCGACGAGCGCCGCGACCGGTCCTGGCGCATCTTCGGCAAGGGCGTTCCCGTGGCCGAGCCGTCGTCGATGAGGATCTTCAGATAGTCGGATCCCTCATCGAGCCGGGCATCGACGAAGGCCGCGGCTGGGGATGGCCCGGTCAGCGTCGGGAACGGCGGCAGGTAGCCCATGTCCACCAGGTACCATCCGTAGCCGTCCGGCACGGGGCGGCAGTGCCGGCGGTACGCACGTCAGCCAGGGTTGGCACGGCGCGGGCCTGACGAAGGAGCTCGTTGATCCCGGCGGGGTCGGCCATCATGTCCAGCACCGTCGTCACCCCGAAGACCAGCGCCTGCTCCAGGTTCCCAGGAAAGACGTGCGGGTGGGCATCGATCAGCCCGTCTTCCACGGTGACGCTGGCGCGGGGCAGCACCGCATCCCCGGTGAACATCCTCACGTCGCGGATCAGCAGCATGACGAACCCCGTTCCCCCTCGGTTGCCTCCCCGAGTCGGAGCTCGGGGTCTGGTGCGGGGATGTTATGGCGAGTTCTTCGGCCTGCCTGGGCCGGTTGACAATAGACGAGACCGAACTCAGCGTGAGGCCCCAGCCGCCATCATGTCCTTGGTTCGCAAGCAGGGCCTCAGATGCAGCCTTTAGTCGTCCTTGATAGCTGCCAAGACCTTAGGATTTCGCTCACACCTCTGGTTAAAGACTGAGGCCTGGCCTGCTACCCGCCCGTCTCCGCCCCCATCCATTCCAAATATGCCGGATTCCCACCCACGATCGGCGTGGCCGTGATTTCGGGGGTGTCGTAAGAATGCTTCTCCCGCAGGGTCTCAACCAGCTGCCCAAGTAGTTCAGCCCTCGTCTTGATAATGAGCAGGTACTCGATGGCTTTCCCTAACTCTCCCTGCCACCAGTACCGGCTCGTCATTGGTCCGAGCACCTGGACACAGGCAGCGAGACGTTCCTGGAGTAACGCATCGGCGAGTGACGTTGCTTCCTGTTCTTGATCGGTGGTGGTCATTACTTGGACATAGCCGGTCTCAGCCATCACGCGCTCCCATTGCCACCAGTACTCGTGCTCGCGGGCTGCAAGACTTCTTTCCCATAGGCCTTGTTGAACTGGGTTCGAGCGTCTTCCTGAGTGCGGGCCAGCACACTCAACCCGTCGAACAAGTCCGTGTCATAGGTACAGCCCACCCAGTGTCCCACCATGAACCGCCCTGACCTGTGGAGGGTGTAGAAGAGCACGCCGCGCTGCCGGTCATTCGGATCGAGCGCCTCATACGAGCCCATCACGTACGTATTGTCATGAAGGGTACAGTTACCGCGCCACAGGTAGCCGCCGACCGGGTTGTCGGCGCTGACGTCCTCATTCTGCACGGTGACTGCACTGCCAGCCTGGGTGACTCTCACTACTTCCCTATCGATACTCGGCTCACCCTCGACCGTGGTCTCCCACACCGCATACCAAGTCCCGCTGAGATCGACGCCTGACTCGCGTCGCCGTCCGAACAACCATATTTCGCCATCCCGGCCATTACAGTTGTGTGGAGGATCCACGCGGTATACCGCGTGGATCCTCCACACAACGGACGCCCGGCAAGGTGGGGTGCGATTGCGGGCAGCACGCGCCCGAGTGAGCACATCGCTCCAGCGACCCTCAGCGAGGCGAGAGGGATGGGTGGACATCCGAGGAAATAACCACGTTATTTGCGCCCAAGGCCTAAGTCGGAGTTCGGTGTCCGAGCTTGCGAGGTGGCTACGGCCCACCATGTGCGGAACACCCGGCGAGCCGGTCCTCGGATGTCCTCAGCAGGCGCACAAGGTCACCCTGGTTAGGGTTGCGGGCCTCGCCAGCTCGAAGATCCCGACGGTGCGGCTGCGGACCACCACGGAAGCCGCATTCGACGAGCGCATTGGGAATTTCGCGGGGTATGCCGAGGATTGAACGGGCACCTGGCGAGACCGTTGGCCCGACTCCTCGCCGCCACCGCGCAGCCGGTCCCAACCACCGCGCCGAGGTCGGGACCACACTCAGGCGACCAGATGGAAGCCCTGGTCGGCGAAGTCCTGGTCGAAGGCGAAGGCGTGCTGGACCCGGCGGGCGCGCATGTATTGGATGCTGACCCAGTCCACGAATGACGAGCGACGGCGCAATGATGCCATGTATGCAGCGGCCGCCATGGTGTGGAGATGCTCGTCGACGTAGAAGACGCTGGCGGCCGGCAGGTGGGCGTCGAACAGGACCCGTACGGCGCCCGCGCCCAAGCGGCGGTGGACTAATGCCGCGCTCTCCACGACCACGTAGCTGTGTGTGAGAAGGAGAACCTCGGGGTCACGGCCGGGGCCAGCCAACCATTCGACCGCTCGCCGATGGTTGGAGTCGTCCTCGTCGAGCAACGCGAGATAGGCCGAGGTGTCGACGAAGACGATCACGTCGCCGCATCCTCGACGAGATAACGGTCGTGATGCTCTGAGAGGTCTCCGAGCCCCGAACGGAACCCGCCGACCGCTGCGACCGCGCGCTCGCGGCGCGTCCGGATGTCGGCATCCGCAAGGTAGCGGTCGACCGCGTCTCGTACGACCGCCGCTACTGATCGGCGGTGCTGCCCGGCGATCCTCCGCAACTCCTCGACTTGGCGGTCGTCTAGCTGTACTTGTAGGCGTTGCATGCCATCATGATAGCGCCTACTGACAGCAAGCTGCACAAGGCCCGTTCCGGCTCGGCATGCTGTTCGACCGTTCGCGCACGCCGGCTGGAGCACGTGTCACGCGCTGTTCACCGAGCCTTTGGTTGCCTAGACAACTGCTCGGTGGTGCACTGAGCGCGGATGGCGACGTACCTGGCGATCGCGGATGAGGTGGAGCGGCGGATCAGCGGGCAGCCGCCGGGCACTCGCGTGGCGTCTGAGCACAGGCTGGCCGCGGAGTTCGGGGTCAACCGGCTGACCGCGCGGGAGGTGCTGCGGGAGCTGGAGCGCCGTTACCTGGTGCGGCGGGCGCAAGGGGCGGGGACGTTCGTCGCCGAGCGGTTCACCTACCGGGTCGCCGCGAGCATGCCGCCCAGCTTCACCGAGACGCTCCGGCAGGTGGGGGTCGAGCCACGCCAACAGATCATCGAGGTGCGCACCGAGCCAGCGCCCGCCGAGCTGCTCCTCCCGCTCCGCCTCGCCGAGGGCGACAAGGTCACGGTCGTGCGGCGGCTGAGCTGGATCGGCGGGCGGGCCGTCAGCTACGGCGCCTCGTGGCTTCCCGCGGATCGAGTCCCTGACCTCGCCGGCCATATGAGGGAGCAGGGTTCGATCTACCGGGTGCTGCGCGAGGGCTACGGGTACGAGCCGGTCCGGCTGTGGTGCCGCGCCGAGCTGGACTGCGCGCCACCGGACGTCGCGGTATGGCTCGGCTTGGAGGGGCGCCCGCTGGTCTGGCACCTGGAGAGCGGCAACGGGGAGCGGCCCGGCGGGCAACGGCTGGAGGTCACCCGCGGCTGGCTGCGAGCCGACGTCTTCCGGCTGGTGTTCGAGCTAGGCGCGATCCAAGAATGAGCAGGACCCCTGAGCAGCGCGCCGAGCTGCTCGCCGTGGCGGACGCGGGAGAGGTCGTCGCGCTCGCCGAGCGGTGCCTCGCGTTGGGAGCGGCGCCGGCCATCGTCGCCGAGCCCGAGGCCGGCCTGGTCGTGCTCCAGGTCCGGGAGCCGGTCGCGGGAACGCGCTTCTACCTGTGCGAGGCCCTGGTCACTCGCGCGGAGGTCGCGGTCGACGGCGTCCCGGGTTGGGCGATGCGCCTGGGCGAGGACCGGGCCGCCACCTTGGCGGCCGCGATCTGCGACGCGGAGGCCGAGGCCCGCCGGCCGCTCGCCGCCGAGGTCGAGGCGCTGTGCGACCGCGCCGCCCAAGCCGAGGCGCGGGAGCAGGCCGCGCGGTGGCGGGCCGTGGCACCCACGATCGTGCGGTTCGAGGAGCTCGACACGTGACCGCCCGGCTCGGCCACCATGCCTCGCAGCGAGTGTTCCGTGAGCTGCTCGGCGTCCTCGCACGCCCCGGCACCCTGGGGCAGCTCGGCGCCATGGCGCCACATCCCGCGCTCCTCGTGCCGCTCGCGCTCGCCGACGTCGACGTTGGCG
>Ga0187893_10012046_pt1 | contig 12378 bp, 12 predicted proteins | sample MA1701074metaG_FD_139574 | JGI IMG/M metagenome (GOLD analysis project Ga0187893, IMG submission 139574) | White microbial mat communities from a basaltic lava cave in the Kipuka Kanohina Cave System on the Island of Hawaii, USA - MA170107-4 metaG ... | reverse complement strand
GAGCGAACTTGGACCGTCTAAGTTATGGATGCTCTTCGACGCGGGTATGTGCGGATTGACTGGGACAATCCTGAAAAGTAGAATGTCCACCTATTCTCTACCGGGGAACGACTGGTAATCCGACAAGGGGACATCCGGCAGGGGATGGTAAACGGCAGGGTCCATTCAGCTGGTTCAAACAAGGAGGTCGTGATGCATGTGATGGGACGTATCGGGTTCATGGGATTAGGGATCGCGTTAGCGGGCTGCCTCAGTGGAGCACCAGTCTTCGCAGGGGATAAACCAGATAAACCACCAATAGAGGATGGGTCGAAGATTATGATTACGTCTCCCAAGGACGGGGACAAGGTCAGCGACAGCTTTGAGTTGAAGTACGAGTTGACCAAGGGCTCCCAAGCTGGGCATGTCCATGCGTACGTGGACGATCAGTATCAGAAGGGTTTTAAAGGGGAGATTAAAGGCCTGAGCAAGGGGACGCACAAGATCACCGTGAAAGGTGCCACGAAGGACCACGATCTTGTCACGGCCACCCATTCCATCACCGTTCACGTGCAATAGGGCTACGACCAGCCATCCTCAAAGCCACCAGGGCCTCTAGTGAAAGAGGCCCTGGTGCGCCCAGGGTTGCCAACCCCTTTCCGACTCTTCGCAAATAGGAGGAAGGGAGCCGCCAGACCATCCTTCTTGCTCGCAGAGCCCCCACGATGAAGCAGTGGTCGCTCGATGCGCGCATCCGAGGGTCCTCGTTGGACGCGCGCAGTCAACGCGCGTAGTGGGAGGTTGCACGAGACTGTGAAGTCCGGCGTGAAGGAGTGGGGCAGGGTTCTCCTGCTTGCGGCGGCCGCGTTCCTCTTGCGCATTTATCAGATCGATCGGCAGGAACTGTGGTTCGACGAGGCGACCTCTTACTACTTCGCGACAATCATGGGCGCTATCGCGCATGAGAACACTCCCCCGCTCTATTACCTCCTCCTTCGAGCCTGGATGGCCGTTGCGGGTACGGACGAAACGGCGATCCGGCTTCTTTCCGCACTCTTCGGCACGGTCTTCGTCCTGGCGATCCTGTGGGCTGGCCGGACGTTCTTCAATGCCGCGGCCGGCTGGTGGAGCGGCCTGTTTTCAACCTTCGCGCCGATCCACATCTATTATTCGCAGGAGGCCAGGGCCTATGTGCTGGCAACGTTGCTGGTGTTGCTGACCTACGTGCTGTTATGGCGCGCCATGGAACGAATGACACCAAGGTCGTGGCTTCTGGCGTCGGCCGCTGCACTCCTGGCTCTCCATACCCACTACCTGACCTTCTTTGCGTTGCTGCCCGCCGCACTCTTGGTGAACCTCTGGCCGCACCTCACGGAGTGCGGCGACGCTGGCTCGCCTTTGGCGGCTCTGTCGTGCTCTGCGGTCTCCTCCTTCTCCCATGGATCCTCTGGAGCTTTGTCCTCACCCGTCATCCGTTAGGCTTCTCAACGGCCTGGATCGGAAGCGAGTGGGCCCGCACGCCGCCTGCGCTCGCGATCCCCAAAACCTTGGAGGTCTTGGGCCTGGGCAGTCAAAAGGGGCTCCTGAGTTACAAGGTTCTCCCGAAGGGCTATCCCAACCTGGAATTTCCCACGGTCGTCCGGCTCATCGGGCTGGGCACGCTGGCCGTCCTCGGCGTGTGGGCCGCAATGCACCGGGGAGACGACAAGCTGAACATTCCCTGGGTGGCGACACGCAAGGCATGGCTTGGCGCAGCGCTGTTCATTCCCCTCGGCGCGCTCTGGTTGGTTTCATTGTACAACCCCATCTATTTGGTTGGCCGGTACGATTTCGTGGCGTTTCCGGCGTTCGCGTTGCTGCTGGGATTTGCGTTGGCTAAGTTACAGGCGGTGAGGAAGGTGGGTCCCCTCCTGGTCTTGCTTGTCGGCATGGCGTTGTTTGTACCGATCGGGTTGAAGCTGGTGCTGTACTACCAGGCGCCCGTCTCGACCGCTCCCTGGGTGAGCGGCCGGCAGACTGCCCAGGTCATTGACGCAGTCGCGCAGAACGGCGACGTGGTGCTCTTCACCGGTCTCCGGGGGGCGACGACCCTCTACTACCTGGTTCGTCTGGGCTACCAGTGGCAGGAAGGATATTGCCGGAGCCCAGCGTCATCCAACAAGGAGCGGCGCTTCGCCTGTCGGATATTTCCTTTTGAGATCGAAACTTATTATATGGGGGTTAATCACTCCTCCGAACCCATCCAAGTCGTCGCCATGAAATTGCTCGCCCAGCGGGAAGATGCGACGAACGCGCTGTGGATCGCGGTCGACGCAGGCAGCATTCTCGGCGATGGTCGCCCGCTCTTTTCACCCCGCGATGCCGCTCTGGTGGCCGAATTGGAACGCGGAGGCCTCAGGCTGGTTTCGGTGAGCAACGTGGTCCCGGGCATTTTCGAGTTCCGATGACCGTACTCGATCCCTACTCACAATCCGACAATCATTTCCATTGGAGTGGTCTGGCACGGTGGGTGGCGCGCCGAGCGGGCGCCCAGCCTATCATTGTTCCCCACTTGGGTGTGCCAGGGCGCTCAGCGACATTCGCCGGAGCGGCGGGGTCCCCGCCCGGCGTCCGGAGAAGGAAAGCTGGAACTGACCGAGGCATCATGTTCGCGCGCGAACATGGTGGAGGGAATTCCAGAAGGCTTCCGCTCCGGAGCGCCGTGGAAGGGGTGCCGCGAGAGGCGTGGGAGCATGGAGCCCTGGCACAGCCAACTCCTACGCCGGCAGAGTGCGAGGCCGCCGGAGGTGCTCGCCCTGACAGAACCCGCCGCCGCGTGACCTCTGGTATCCGTCACAGATAGTAGAGTTGGTTGGCCATGTCTTGGTCCCGCTCCTGGGAGATGAAGGCCAATATTCGTGTCACCAGGCGGCCGACATACAGTTCATGGGTGAGTAGGATGCCTGCGTGGGAGCGAGCTTCGGACAGGTACTGATGGTGAAGGGCGACGAAATCGCGAATGTTGTGGGTCAGTAGCACCCGTCCTTGTGCTGAGGCATGCGCCAACACCGCCGGATCATCGAGGCCCTGCAGGTCAGCATCATAGACGCTGACGACATCCACCCCATGGCGCCGCAACTGAGGGGCCAGGTCGGCATCGACGTTTTCGTCAATGAAAAGGGTTATTTCAATGGCGGCACGCGCCCCTTGAGGTAAGCCTCTTCTTCACACCGGAGTTCTTCCGTGATCTCAGGGAGATGATCATAGGCGTAGCTCAGGGCATCGTGGATCTGAGCGAGGGTGAGATGCGGATACGCTTGCTGGATGGACTCGAACGAGTCCCCGGCGCTGAGACGACGGTAAATCAGTCGCACCGGGATGCGGGTTCCGGCGACAGTCGAGGCCCCTCCGCAGACCGTCGGATCTTTCTGAACGTATGGGTGCTCGGTCTGGGTCGTCTTGGACATGACTGCAATCTCTCTGGCGCCTACTCTACCGACGGGTCCGTGCGCGGTCAAGTTTTCCGACGTCTCACCACATCTCGACCGGGTCCACGTCCACGTCGAACTTGATCCCGGACGGTCCCCGGCCCCGCCTCGTCCCCTCTTCGAGCGACTTGAAGGAGGATCGGATTGCCTGCCGGGCCATTTCCCCATCGGTCGATTTAACCAGCAATTGCCATCGGTGGCGTCCTCGCACCCGCGCAGTGGCGGCGGGGATTGGGCCGAGGATGGTGATGCTGCCCCTGGCATCCTTGCTGCGAGCTGTTGCCACTGCGAGCATGGCGGCCCATTTCTGCGCCGATTCCTGACCCTTCCCTCGTGTTTGCCGGAAATATGGAGGCTGATCAGGTGGGCAAACGGGGGATAACCCAGCGCCTGGCGGGAAGCCAGCTCCTGTTCGTAGAAAGCACCGGGGTTGTTGCTGACGACCGCCGCGAGGGCGTGGTGCGTGGGCAGGTAGGTCTGGAGGACGACCGTCCCGCCATCATTCCCGGTTCGGGCCATGCCGACTGCGTCCAGGATTGTATGGTAAGTGCGTTCGGCTGCGCGAAAGTCCGGACGATGGAGCCCTGCGTCCGCATAGGGCAGGCCGACGAAACCGGCCAACGGCAGCGGCGATCCCTGGAACAGCATCTGGGTGCCGATCAAGATATCCACATTCCCTGAGGCCGCCTCGCGTCGGATCGCCTCGGCCCGTGCCGGAGTCCCAGCCGTGTCTCCATCCAGCCGGAGGATCAGGGCATCGCGAAACAGTCGCCGGACTTCCTCTTCCAGTTGTTCAGTGCCGAAGCCTGATGGCTCCAACTTCACGGCATGACAACTTGGACAGGCGTCGGGCAGCGGGTACGAGGCGCCGCAGTAGTGACAGGTGAGGAGGCCGGCGCGCCGGTAAAATGTCAGAGTGACGCGACAGTTCCGACATTCCAAGCCCTGCCCGCAATCGCGACACTGGAGAGCCGGCGCAAAACCCTTCCGATTCAGGAACAGCACGGCTCCGGATCGGGTCTCGATCGCAGCACGGATGCCGGCAATCATTGGCTCGGATAAGAAGGTTCCATAGGGCTGGCGCCGGATATCCACGGTCACGATGGTGGGGGGCGAGCCGCGCCCGGCGGGCGCCCCGAGCGACGGCAGGCGGTCTACCTCGTTCCGGGCCAGCGTTTCCACCGCCGGATGCGAAGAGCCCAACAGGAGCACGGCATTCGCTTGTTGCGCGCGCATCCAGGCCACCTCACGCGCATGATACCGGGGGGCTTGCTCCTCCTTGAGGGACGGGCTGTCTTCTTCATCGACGCAGAGGAGGCCGAGGGAGGTCATCGGTGTGAAGACCGCCGAGCGTGTCCCCACGAGAACGGTGATGCTGCCTGATCGAATCCGGCGCCAGAGGTCGGCGCGTGCTGCGGGCGCCAGTCCCCCGTGCCAGAATGCTACGCGTGAGCCCCAGAGCCGGTGTGTCTGTTCAAAGAACGCGGAAGCTCGTGCAGTTTCCGGTGCAATGAGCAGGACGGAACGCTGCCGTGTCAGGGCTAGACCAGCAGCCCGGACGAAGGAATCCATCCGGTCATCAGCAGAGGCTTGTAGAAGGAAGGTGACGTGCTTCGGCTTTTCCAGTGCGGCCTGCAATGTGCCCCAGGCCTCAGAGAGATCTGGGAATGGGGCCGAGCTCTGTGCCGGCTGGTCCGAAAGCAGGGCAGGTCCGTCTCCAGCAGTTTCAGCAGATGGTCTACGGGCCCGTGAGCTTCGACGGATGCCTCCCTCCGGGGCCTGTTCGCTGAGCAGTCCCCGCCGTGTGAGGGAAGTAAGAGTGGCGGTGACCGGACCAGGAATCGTCTTCCGAAGCGTAGGGAGACTCGCGCCTTTCGGTTTCACGTTCAGCATGGCCAGCAGTTCCCGCGCGATGGCCGGGAGCCGGACACGGCCCGCTGGTTTGTTGCGGCCCTCCGGCTCCTGCAACGCTGCCCGTCCAGCCTCCGTGATGACGAAGCGGGTCGGGGCACGACGGGGCGGCGGAGGGGGAAGGATCATACGCAGACATTGGCCCCAAGGTGCGATATACCGCTCTGCCAAGAGGCGCGTCAGGTCCAGCAAGTCTGGTGGTAGAGCCTCCGCTGCGTCGCCAAGTAGCTGGATGATCTCGCGAAGCGACGGAGAGGTGCCGGCCGTACCTTCGGAACTGCCGGGCGGCTCAATCCTAAATGCGACGACCACTCCCTCTATGGTGCTCGGACCGAAGGGGACCAGGACTCGACTCCCGATGCCGATTTGACCCAGGAGAGAGATGGGGATTCGGTAGGTGAATGGATAGTCCAATCGCCGGGGAACAAGCACATCGGCATAGTGCGCAACCGAAGACGTCGTCGCCGAGACAAGCATGCGGCATTCTAGCCCGGATGGCCGGTGAAAGCCTACGCTGTTGAGGCAGTTGCTTGAGTATGGGTAGGATGGACGACAAGATCTGAACGTGAATCATGCGGAGGCTGGTCTATGGGATCGCGTGCAATCATGATGACGGCTCTGGTGGGACTTGCGCTGGTGGCCCTGCACGGCGTGCAGGCTCTCGACTCATGCGCGGGCGGCCCGCCGCAGGACAACCTGGGCTCGGTCACGTTTCCGACGTCCGGATCACCGGAAGCACAGCGGCATTTTCTTCGCGGCGTGGGCGCCATGCATTCCTTCTGGTATGAGGAGGCGCTTGATGCGTTCCGCGCGGCCACCGCGGCCCAGCCGGATTTCCTGATGGGCTACTGGGGCGAAGCTATGACATACAACCATCCGGTCTGGCGTGAGCAGGACACGGAAGCGGCGCGGGCCGCGCTCGCGAAGGCGAAAGACACCTCAGCGCTGACGCCGAGGGAGCAAGCTTATCTGCGCGCCGTCCAAGTCCTGTATGGGGAAGGCGACAAAGCTGCGCGCGATCAAAGTTATGCTCTCGTTATGGAGCAGCTCTATAGGGACTACCCTGAAGATTTGGAAGCGGCGTGCTTCTACGCTCTGGCGCTGCTCGGCACGGTGCCTCCTGTGGACGCTGGAGATCGGCGCGGGATTCGAGCCGGCGCCATCACCCTGGAAGTCTTCAGGAAGAATCCGAATCACCCCTGTGGGGCTCATTACACGATCCATGCGTTCGACCATCCGGATCTGGCCATCCTGGCGTTGCCGGCCGCGAGGCGCTATGCGGAGATCGCGCCGGCCGCGCACCATGCCCAGCACATGCCGGCGCATATTTTCGTCCAACTTGGTATGTGGTCGGAGGCGGCGGCGCGGAATGAGGCAGGATGGGCAAACTCGGTCAAGTGGGTAGAGCGCAAAGGTCTGGCACTGAACCACCGCGATTATCACAGTCTGCACTGGCTCCTATATGTCTACCTCCAGCAGGGCCGTTACCGAAAGGCCGCTGAGGCACTCGCCTTGAAGCAGGCGGATCTGCGGTCGGCGGCAAGGAGGAAGCCTGCCAAAGCTCCGGCCCCGGGATGGGAAGTCCATCGGTTTTATCCTGACATGGCGGCGGCGTGGGTGGTGGAAACGGAACAGTGGGATGCGGTCTCGGCTCTCTGGGATGTTCCCGATGCGATACCGAATGACTCGGCTAAAGCCGTGTCCTTGTTCGTCCGCGGCCTGGCTTCCGCCGCGCGCGGCAGGTCTGACGCAGAACCTATGCTCGTAGCTTTGCAGGCGCTGCGTAAGCCGGACGCCGATCCTCGCGACAACAGGAGTGCCGAGGTCTTTGACGTGTGGGCTCTGGAACTCCGGGCGGCAATCGAGGCAGCCGGGCATCAGTATGATCAGGCGGTTGCCACAATGAAGGAGGCCGTCGCCCTCGAGGAAGCCTTGCCGCCACCTTCGGGGCCACCGGCCGTCATCAAGCCGACGCATGAACAGTTCGGGGAGATTCTGCTGCGCGCTGGTCGTCCTAAGGAGGCGGCGCAGCAGTTTGCGGTTTCCCTCGAGCGCCATCCCAAACGGGCGCGGTCCTTGTTAGGCGCGGCCCGGGCGGCGACTCAGAGCGGCGACCCTCAGGGAGCCGCGAAGCTCTATGCCCTCTTGCGGGAGCTATGGGTACAGGCCGATCAGGATCTCGCTGAGTGGCAGGAGATACGGGTTGGTGAGCAATGATAAGCGGGAGGCTGCTCCGGTCGGTTCAGAGATTCCTGTCTAGAGGCTTACGGGACCGGGAGCGGTGGCTCCGCCGGTGGGAGTTGAGGGACTTCAGGCAGATCGGGTGTCGCCGGCGCTACCGGTTCCGGCGCCGGCGCCACCGGCTCTTGCGGCTCCATTCTGGCCGGCGGTTCCCCGGCTAGGGGAAGGGGCTGGGGCGCCTTGGGCGGCTCGAGCGTCGGTACGTGCTCCGCCGGCGCCGCGGCCGTCTCGTCCTTGGGCATGAGGATAATCTCGACACGGCGGTTTTTCTGACGCCCTTCCTCGGTCTTGTTGGAGGCCACCGGGCGTGTGTCCGCGTATTCCGCTGCGGAGATTCTTGCGGGTTCGATCCCGCCCTCGTCGCCCAGATAGTGCATCACGCTGGCGGCGCGGGCCCGGGCCAACTCCCAGTTCGTGGGATACGTTTTCTTCAGCTTCCGGCCTATCCGCACGTTGTCGGTATGGCCTTCGACCAGGATCTTCTGATCCGTGGCGTTCCTCAGGATTTCGCTCACCCGCAGCAGGACCTCGCGTCCTGAAGGCTTGATCTCCGCGTGCCCGGAATCGAAGAGGACCTGATCCACCATTGAGATCACCAGCTTCTCGCCCTCGCGCTTGATCTCGACTCCTTTGATCTCGGTTTCAAGCGGCTTAAGCTGTTCCTCCACCTCGGCCATCGCCTTCGGCGGTTCCTTCAAGACAAGGCGGTCGCCGCGCAGAATGTTCACCGGCGACCGGACGATCAGCGCAGTGGCGCTGTGGTCCTGGACTGAGAGGACCCTCAACTCTCCCACCCAGCGGAGCGGGCGGCCCAGCTTGGGGCGGAACACATCCAAGGTATCCCCGCGCATCAGTCCTTCTTGTTTGCCCCAATCGATGTAGACGACGTGGTACTGCCCGGCGAGATTCTGTCTGGCCGGGAGCTCGACCACCATGCCGGGGATCTCCGGTTGGGGGCGACCCGGCGGGAGAGGCTCTGCGGCCAGCGGGGGCGCATAGCGCGCGACGGCATCTCCAGGGGTGATTGCATTATAGGCACGGACTACCTTGACCGTGGCAATTCCAAGGTCGAGATGGATTTCGGTGACCTGCACGATGCCTCGAATGGTGATGAGCCACCCCATGTAATGTCCGTGTGCCGGGTGGAACACTTTGTGGACCCGCCGGTAGACGGTATAGAGATCCCCCGGAGCGACATTGTCGAAGTTGGCCATTCGAAGGAACAGGAGGTTGCGGGAGCCGATGATCAGCTTCGTGTCCGCCAGGTCTTCCAGTACGGTGCCATCGACCGGCAGGTCATGGGCGAGGTAGCCAGAAGAGAAGGCCATCACGGATTCGGGAATTTCCAGCCCTTCCACAGGGGTAACCGTGTCAGGCGTAACCGTATAGGTGGCGTAGGCGGGAAGGCGCCAGACGAATGCCAGCAGGAGGATTGAGATGAGAAGCGTCATCCAGCGGATCATGCTGTTGGCAAACTTAGCAAAACAGGGCCAGTTGTCAAGTTGAACGGGTGATTCCTGCGTTGAGGGAGTAGCCAAAAACGCCAGGTTGACAGGCAGGAAGCAGGGTGTTACGGTCCGTCCCTCCACCATAAAGTCGCAACGGAGCCCCCCATGACCGAGGATGCCCGGCCCCCGGGATCGGCGCAGCCTTCGCAGAATAGCCCCAAGCGGCGCATAGAGACCCAAATCCATCGGCGGAAAAAGGCAAAGAAGGTCTTCCCGCTCGAATCCGAATGGGATGCGGACGCCGGGTCCCCGCCGGAATGCCTCCGGATGGCTGCCGAAAAAATGGGCCGTCCTCCCGTTCCGAAGAAGTAGCCGTCACTAGGGCTTTAGGGATCACCGGGTTAGGTCCTTTGTGCGCTTGATTTGGCCGAACTCGAAGTCTAAGATGGCGAATCTTCATGGAAGTTCAGGCACTATCCTGGGGAAACTGTGAGCGGGGCTGACCAGCTTCTCGACTACTTGGCCCGGTATTTCCCGATACTGCTTTTCATCGGGATCGCGCTGGCCTTCGGGGTCGTCACGCTGGTGGTGAGCTACCTGGTCCAGCCGAAATACCCCGAGGCGGAAAAGCTCAGTCCATACGAGTGCGGGAGCGAGCCCTTCTCGGATGCTCGCATGCCCTTCCCCGTACGCTATTACATCTTCGCCATGCTGTTCGTGATTTTCGATATCGAGGTGATCTTCCTCTATCCCTGGGCCGTCGTATTCGGGAAGATCGGGCTGGTTGGACTCATTGAGATGATGATTTTCATCGGGTTGTTCGTCGTCGCCTATGTGTACGCCTGGCGGAAGGGAGCGCTGGAGTGGGACTGATCCAGATCGGACGGCATGAGAAGGACGGAGAGCTGGACGTCATTACGACCAGTCTTGAGAAGGTCGTAAATTGGGCGCGCAAGGGCTCGCTTTGGCCGATGACGTTCGGGCTGGCCTGCTGTGCCATCGAGATGATCGCGGCGGTGTCCTCTCGCTATGACATGGATCGATACGGAGCCGGGGTTTTTCGCGCTTCTCCGAGGCAATCCGATCTCATGATCGTGGCCGGGACGGTCTGCCGCCGGATGGCGCCGGTGATCCGGAAGATTTACGACCAGATGCCCGAGCCGAAGTACGTCATTGCGATGGGCTCCTGTGCCACCTCCGGCAATATTTATGACAGCTACAGCGTCGTGCAGGGGGTGGATCGCTTTGTGCCCGTGGATATGTACGTGCCCGGCTGCCCGCCCACACCGGAAGCGCTGTTCGACGGCATCCTGAGGCTGCAAGAGCGTATCATGCAGAAACGGGTGTTCACGAAGCAACCGGACGCCGTCAAAGTGTGATGCGTAATGGGTGATGCGTGATGAGTGGGAGAGAGGTGCTTCTGCAGTTCATGAACCGGTTGCTCATCACCCTTCACGCATCACTCATCACGAGAGACTATGCATCCTCTAGCTGAGCGTCTCCAGCAGAAGTTTCCGGCAGGCTTCGTGAAGGCCGTCGAGTGGCGGGGGGATGTGGCTGTCACCGTCACGCGGGACTCGCTCCACGATGTGGCGCGTTATCTCCACGACGATCCCGAGATGGATTGCGATTACATGGTGCACGTCAGCTCGGTCGATTGGCCGGACGACGAAGAGCGTTTCGAAGTGGTGTATGAGGTCTACTCGATCCGCAAACGCCATCGGATCCGGTTCAAAACGCGGGTGCCCGAATCGGACTGCGAAGTGGACTCCCTCACCGACATCTGGAAGGGCGCGGATTTCATGGAACGCGAGGTCTACGACATGATGGGCATCCGTTTCAGGAACCACCCCGATCTGCGCCGGATTCTGATGCCGGACGACTACGACGAGGGCTGGCCCCTCCGTAAAGACTTTCCCCTCCGAGGCAAAGGCTGGCGGGATACGTTTGAGTTCCTGAATGAAAAGCCCTGATAGGGAAGCTGTCAGCCGTCAGCGATCAGCTTTCTGCTTCAGGAAGAGTTGGCCTCGACGAGATTTTCAGAAGCTGATTGCTGAACGCTGAGGGCTAAAAACTTTTTTCCGATGAAACCCTTCGAAGACCAGCGAACGACCGTCTACAAGGTTGATCCGGATCATCCGGAAAGCCCCGCGCTTCCTCTGATGAGGACCGAAGAACTGCTCCTCAACATGGGGCCGCAGCACCCGAGCACCCACGGCGTGCTGAAGGTGATCCTGGAACTGGAAGGGGAGCGAGTCACCAAGGCCACGCCGGTCATGGGTTATCTGCACCGCGGCGTGGAGAAACTTGCCGAAGACGGCACCTATCATCAGTTCATTCCGCACACGGACCGGCTGGATTACGTCTGCGCGATGTACAACAACTTCGCTTACTGCCGGGCCGTCGAGAAGCTGATGGACGTCACGGTGCCGGAGCGCGCCGAATACCTCCGAACGATCGTGGCCGAGATCCAGCGGATTATCGGGCATCAGTTCTGGTTGGGTACTCAGGCGCTGGACATCGGCGCGATGACGGTATTTTTCTACACCTTCCGGGACCGCGAAATCCTGTTGGATTGGTTCGACGAGCTCTGTGGCGCCCGTCTCACCACGAGCTGGTACCGCATCGGCGGGGTGGAGCGGGACTTGCCGCCCTCGCTCCTGGAGAAGGTGCGGCGCTTTCTGGACTACTTCCTGCCCAAAATCGATGAGTACGTGATCTTTCTCGAAAAGAACCGGATCTGGCTCGCCCGAACCAAGGGCGTGGCGGTCATCTCCGCCGAGGACGCCCTCAGCTTCGGGTTGAGCGGTCCTACGCTCCGCGGCTCGGGGGTGGACTATGATCTTCGCAAGTACGAGAACTACGCGGCCTACCCCCGGTGCGAGTTCAGCGTGCCGGTTGGGAAGAACGGGGATACCTACGATCGGTACTGGATCCGGGTCATGGAAATGCGGGAGAGCGTCAAGATCATCCGGCAATGCCTCGATCAGTTGCCGGAGGGCCCGATTATGGCCCAGGTTCCCAGCGTGACCTTGCCCCCGAAGGACCGGGTCTTTACGAATCTGGACTCCATGATCCAGCAGTTCAAGCTCTTTTCCCAGGGGTTTGACGCCCCGAAGGGGGAGATCTACTGCGGTACCGAGGCGCACAAGGGCGAGCTTGGCTTCTATATTGTGAGCGCGGGCGGCGGGAAGCCCTATCGGCTGAAGATCCGCGCGCCGTCGTTCATCCACATGGGGGCGTTCGACCAGATGGCGCGCGGCTATATGATCGCGGATGCCGTCACGATCTTTGGAACGTATGACATCGTGATGGGGGAATGCGATAGATAG
>Ga0187893_10012045_pt1 | contig 12379 bp, 8 predicted proteins | sample MA1701074metaG_FD_139574 | JGI IMG/M metagenome (GOLD analysis project Ga0187893, IMG submission 139574) | White microbial mat communities from a basaltic lava cave in the Kipuka Kanohina Cave System on the Island of Hawaii, USA - MA170107-4 metaG ... | reverse complement strand
GAAGCCAACCTGCGGCAGGCCATGGATGTTCCGGGTAAGAATTTGGACTGGGATTTTCAGGTGACTGCGATTCGAGCCATGGTGGATGGCGCTGAGAAGCTGCTTCGCAAGAACGAGACAGTCCGGACCCAACGAGAAAAAGACCAGCTCGTGAATTACTTCGTTCGCAACCCCGGACCGGAGATTGCCAAAGACAAAGAGACTGCGGAAAAATTGAAGGAACTTGCCAAGGAGCTGCAGGAGCTGGACAAATCGTTCCCATCCGTGAGTCAGTCTTACGTGCTCATGGAGAGACCAGAGCCTGTGAAAACTCACTTGGCAGTACGGGGCGATTATCGTCGGCCGGGCGTTGTGGTGTCCGCCGCGCCTCCTCATTTCCTTCCGCCGTTGCCCGAGATCCCGAAGCCGAGCCGATTACGGTTAGCCGAGTGGCTGGTCAGCCGCGAGAATCCGCTCACGGCCCGTGTGGCTGTGAACCGCATGTGGCAGGAGTTTTTCGGTCGGGGACTGGTCCGCACAGCCGAGGACTTTGGAACCCAGGGCGAGAAACCGACTCATCCGGCACTGCTAGATTGGCTGGCCACCGAATTCGTGGAAGGCGGCTGGCGCATGAAGCGGATGCACAAACTCATCGTAATGTCCGCAACCTATCGTCAATCATCGGCGGCCCGGCCCGATTTTGCGGAGCGAGACCCAGGCAATACGCTTCTGGTTCGCCAGAATCGTTTGCGATTGAGCGCCGAACTGGTTCGCGATGCAGCCTTGCAGGTTAGCGGGTTGCTCTATCCAGCCATCGGTGGAGAAAGCATTCGACCGCCCCAGCCGGAAAGTGTTTCCAAGTTGACCTATGGAAGCTCGAAGTGGGAAGAGAATCAAGGCCGAGAACGGTATCGCCGCGGGTTGTACATTCACTATCAGCGTACCTCACCGTATCCGCAGTTGGTGAACTTCGATGCTCCTGATACCAATGTCTCGGCCGCGCAGCGACGCCGCTCGAATACGCCCCTGCAGGCTTTGAATCTGTTGAATGATCCGGTGTTCTTTGAAGCTGCGCAAACGATGGCGGTTCGAGTACTACGGGAGTCTGAGTCCGGTTGGAATGATCGCCTCGACACCGCGTTTCAGCTTTGCTTGAGCCGTAAGCCAACCCGATCGGAGCGAAGCCGGCTCTCGAGCTACTACGAGCAGCAGAAAAAGCTGAACGACAGGGACGTCGAAGCACTGAAGCAGTTGACTCCGAACCCAGTCCCCGGTGTCGAACCCGAGGATGTAGCGGCTTGGACAGGCCTGAGCCGGGTGTTGCTGAACCTGGATGAATTCATCACAAGAGAATAACGGGTAGCGAGTGCCAGTCCAGATTCCGCGAAGGCCATTCTCTGAATTCTGGATTTGGGCCGCCGCAGGAATGGCAGACTCGCGATCAAAAAAAGAGACCTCAAGACCAGAAACCTCAAACGAGGATTAGCAGCCCTAAACTAAAATGAACTTGCAACAATTCAAACTCATTCAAACCCGACGCGACTTCTTTCGTCATTGTGCTGCAGGGGTCGGCATGGCTGCACTCGGCGATCTGCTTACGGCCGACGGACTGACTGCGGCGAGCGGCGTGCCGCTAGTGAATCCGCTGGCGCCAAAAAAGCCGCATTTTGCAGCCAGGGCCAAGCATGTCATCTTCATGTTCATGGAAGGAGGTCCCAGCCAGTACGAGCTCTTCGATCCCAAACCAGCCCTCGAGAAGTATCACGGTTCAGCGCTGCCGCCCTCTTTGACCAAGGATTTGAAGCTGGCCTTCATTAAGCCTACCGCCGCGATCATGGCGAGCAAATTCAAGTTTCAGCGACATGGTCAGAGTGGCATGGAATTGAGTGAGATGCTGCCTCATTTGGGCTCCTGCGCCGACGATCTCTGTCTGGTGCGTTCGATGCACACCGACGCGTTCAACCATCATCCCGGTCAGCTTCAACTATTCACTGGCACGAGCCAGTTCGGCCGGCCGACGATAGGTGCATGGACCGTCTACGGGCTGGGCAGCGAATCGCAGAACCTTCCGGGATTTGTAGTTCTGACTTCCGGTGTGGGTACCAGCGGCGGCGCGAGTAACTTCTCCAGCGGTTTTCTCCCTTCCCATTATCAAGGAACCGTTTTCCGTAACAGCGGAGATCCGATTCTCTATTTATCCAATCCGCCGGGCATTGGCCGTGAGTCGCAAAAAGCTGCTCTGGACGCGATCCGCGACCTGAACGAAGAGCACTTTGCAAGCACCGGCGATCTTGAGATTGCCTCCCGTATTTCTTCTTACGAACTCGCCTTTCGTATGCAAGCGGATGCGCCGGACTTGCTCAGTTTCAGAGATGAGCCGCAGAGCATATTGGAAATGTATGGTGTCAACAGCGATGACGAGGATTTGAAGCAGTATGCTACGAAGTGTCTCTTGGCCCGCCGGATGATTGAGCGGGGTGTGCGGTTTGTCCTCATGATGGACGCCAGTTGGGACGACCACACCGAGCTGAATAAGAAACTGCCTAAGCGTTGCCGGAAGATCGACCAGCCAACGGCGGCTCTAATTAAGGATCTCAAGCAACGCGGTTTGCTCGACGAAACCCTGCTGGTCTGGGGAGGCGAATTTGGCCGCACACCGATGGTCGAGATTCGGAAGCCTGAAGATGCTGACAATGCGGGACGCGATCACCATCCTAATGCCTACAGCATGTGGATGGCGGGCGGTGGGCTAAAAGGCGGTCAGATCGTGGGCAAGACCGATGACCTCTGTCTTAACATCGTTGAAGACCCTGTCCACGTCAACGACCTGCAAGCTACACTTTTGCATTGTCTAGGCTTTGATCACACCCGCCTTACTTACAAGCATATGGGCCGCGAGTTTCGCCTGACGGATGTCGCCGGTAATGTCGTGAAGAAGATGTTGGCCTGAGACTTGTAATGTGCGGTTCCTTGAGAGTTCTTCTCGTCGCCGTACTCGTCCTCAGCGAAAGATCGAGCACTACGACACGAGGTCCGTTCATCCGTCACAGAGTCGTCCATCGGCATGAACAACTGAGCATCCTGCCCTTTGGAGGGGTGGCTGCTCGAGCGACGGCGATCGCGAAGGCAACCGGGGTGGATCTTCGTCAGCAACGCACTACTCACCCCAGCGCACTTGGCGCGGGTTCCCCGGGATGGGTTTCGCGAGCTGCCAGGATTTGCTGAATGGATATCGTTAGTTGACACTTCAGACGGCAATCATTTTTCCCGACTATTCCATCCAAGCTGCTACAATGCCGCCCATTCAAAAAGTTAGTGGGATCCGGCTTTGATGGGTGATGCCTTGGAAGTGGTCTTGTTATGCAGCTTTCAGGATAGAACCCACTGCGTGTTTAGCGGGTTGGAGTACTTTGTCTCCTAGGTTGCGCTGTCGAGCTTGACCTCTGCACGCTGAAAGTCTGGCCTGCAGGACTGCCCAGGTAAAAGTACCGCCTCCATCAGTTCAAATTAGTTCAACTCAACTCAGGAGACACTTGGCGATGTCGTGGTCACAAGTTTATACGCCGTTGGGAAACCTGTTGCTTTCAGCCTTGGTAGCCGCTCTTCCGGTGGTCGTGCTACTCGGGCTGCTGGCCTTTTGGCATGTGCGCGCCCATTTCGCAGCGCTGGCGGGCTTGGCCTCAGCCCTGTTGGTGGCGATTGTCGTTTACGGCATGCCGGTTCCGCTGGCCTTGGCGGCGGCTGGCAATGGACTAGCCTACGGGCTTTTTCCGATTGGCTGGATTGTGCTGAGTGCCATCTTCGTCTACGACCTCACCGTGATGACGGGAAAGTTCGAAGTCGTGAAGCAAACCATCGCCGGCTTGGCTCGTGACCGCCGCGTTCAGGCACTGCTCATCGGCTTCAGTTTTGGCGCTTTTATCGAAGGCGCTGCCGGGTTTGGCACTCCCGTGGCCATTTGCGCAGCGATGCTGATCGGCCTGGGTTTTAAGCCGTTGCCAGCGGCAGGCCTTTCACTCATCGGCAACACCGCGCCAGTGGCCTTCGGTGCTTTGGGAACTCCCATCATCGCGTTGGCTGGAGTGACAGGGCTTCCGTTGATGGATCTGAGCGCCATGGTCGGTCGGCAACTTCCACTCTTCTCCGTCATCGTTCCATTCTGGCTGGTTTGGGCTATGGCAGGACGGAAAGGTATGCTGGAGGTGTGGCCAGCCTGTCTGGTATCGGGGCTGGCGTTTGCAGTTCCGCAATTCGTTGTGAGCAACTTCTACGGACCTTCCCTCGTTGACATTGCCTCGGCGATTTCCTCTATCTTTTTTCTCATCCTGCTTCTCCGTTTCTGGCAGCCTCGCACGACTTGGCGTTTCAGAGATGAAGTGAGCAATGGCCCGGTTGGTGCGCCCGACGCTGCGACCGGCTCTGTCCGGGTTCCTCCGAGCGGACCGGAAACTTCCGCGGCAGAATTGCCTCATCCTTCACCCAAGGAGGCTTGGGTCGCCTGGATGCCGTGGATCATCCTTTCCGTGTTGGTTTTCCTGTGGGGCTTACCGCAATTCAAGAACTATTTGAATAGTCTTTCGGCTGTGAAGATTTCCGTCCCATATCTCGACAAGGCGATCTTCAGAACGCCTCCTGTCGTGCCAATTCCAAAGGCTGAAGAGGCTGTGTTCACGTTCAACTGGCTTTCGGCCACCGGGACAGGACTCCTGCTTTCGGGCATTCTTTCCGGCCTGTTCTTGGGCATCAAGCCAGTGCGGCTCGCTCAGACCTACCTCAGAACCCTGATGCGTGTTCGAATTTCACTGCTGACGATTGCTGCCATGATGGCGCTTGGGTTTACAACACGGTATGGCGGGCTGGATGCCAGCATGGGACTGGCTTTTGCGAGCACTGGCTTTCTGTTCCCGTTTTTCTCGCCCATGCTTGGCTGGTTGGGAGTGGCCCTGACCGGCAGTGATACCTCATCCAACGTTCTTTTCGGAAATCTCCAACAGATCTCAGCACAACAACTGGGTATTTCGCCCTTACTCGCCGCCGCCTCCAATAGTTCCGGCGGCGTGATGGGCAAGATGATCGACGCGCAGAGTATCGTCGTAGCCGGCGTCGCCACTGCGCAGGAGGGCGGCGAAGGGGAGATCCTGAGGTATGTCTTTTTTCACAGCATCGTCCTGGCGGCCCTCGTGGGGGTGCTGGTGATGTTGCAAGCCTACGTGTTTACCTGGATGATTCCGGGATCCTAAGTGCGAGTCGCAAGTGATGAGTGCCGGGTGATGAGTTTCCCCGCAGCGAAGCGCAAAAGGCAAGAGGGGTAAAGTTGAAAGGCAGTAGCTTAGTTTGTACCCATGAAGCAGAGGCATGATGCACCGACGCGATTTTGTTGAATTGGGAATAGCCGGCGCCGCGGGACTATTGGCCGAGTGTTTGACATCGCAGGTGTTTAGGGCTGCCACTGAGTTTCGTAACTTGAAGATTACGGCAGTGGATGTTTTTCCGCTGAAAACAGGTTCGATCTTTGTGCTGATTCGGACCAACGAGGGTGTTACCGGTCTCGGGGAATGCAGCCCGATGAATGCTCGCGTCATTGTCTCGATGCTGAGAGACGCTCTGGTGCCGATTGTTCTCGGCAAGAATCCGCTCGACATCGATCGGCTCTGGGACGAGATGTTTAACCGCACTTACAAGCTGGGTGTGATGGGTGCTCAGCCAGAGGCGATTTCGGGAATCGACATTGCGCTGTGGGACATTCTGGGAAAAGTCACTGGACTTCCGCTTTGGCAGCTGTTTGGCGGCAAGCGCAAAGATCGCATCCGCATGTACTCGAGCATCGGCGGTGGCGCGCAGTCGACGGTCGCCGAGCAGGTCCGCAAGGCCGTAGGCAGTGTGAGTCAGGGTTTCACGGCTCTGAAAATGCGGATGGATTGGAGTTCGCGGACAGTCGATGTAAATCCGGCCAAGGACTGGGAGATCGTCAGCACGGTGCGGAAGGAAGTGGGTGACAAAATCGATCTGCAGTACGATGCCAACAACGGGTTGTCTGTCAGCACAGCGATCCGCCTGGGTCGCCGTTTTCAGGATGAATTGAATCTCATTCATTACGAGGAGCCGATTGCGCAGCATGACTACGCCGGCTATGCGGAAGTGTGCGCGGCTCTGGATATGCCGGTGGCGGCGGGCGAGCACGAGTACACGCGCTGGCAGTTCCGCGATCTCATCGAGAAAGCCAAGGTCGACATCCTCCAGCCGGACTTGGTGAAATGCGCTGGACTCTCAGAAGGAATTCGAATCGCACATCTGGCTCAGACCCACGGCAAATTTCTAGTGCCGCACCAGACACAGCCGACCATCGGCGGTGCTGCCAATCTTCATTTTCTTGCTTGCTTCGACAATTCGTCCCGGGCGCAGGAATACAATTACTCGCCGCAGAACGCCGAACAGCTGTGGGGGCTGTTTAAGACGAATTTTGCGCCCAGGAACGGTTACTGCACTGTTCCTGACGGCCCTGGACTTGGGCTGGAATTGGACGAGAAGGCAATGAAGGCGATAAGCCTGTAGAAGCTAACCACGCTAGGTCAAGGTTGGAAACGACATCGTCCTGAGAAAGAATCTCACCGCTAGATTCACGACTCATCATTTCGCAAACTTCTGGACACGCCAGTTCTTGATCTCCACGACGTAAATTGAGCCTTCGCTGTCCAATGCGATGTTGTGAACAAAATCAAACTTGCCCTGAATCCGACCCTGGCTTCCCAGCACACCCTGAACCTGGCCATCGAGACCCAGTTTGATGACACGGTTGTTCAGGCCGTCGCACATGTACATGACGTTTTCCTTGGCAGAGTAGATTAATCCCCACGGGGCGCCGATGCCCGTCCACTTGGCCAGGAACTTGCCGCTGCTGTCGAAGATCTGAACACGCTGGTTGGTGCGGTCTGCGACATAGACCTTGCCTGCCGAGTCGAGCGCCACGTCATGGACCAGGTTGAATTGGCCATCGCCTTCGCCTTTGCTGCCCCAGTGCGTGAGATAGTCTCCCTCGCGATTGAACTTGATGACGCGTGAGTTGACGTAACCGTCCGAGATGAACAGGTCGCCGTTCGCTGCAAAGGCTATGCCAGTCGGTTCGTTGAGGGAATCTTTGCTGTCATTGTTGCCGGGGCTCCGGCCAATTACCATCTGCACCTTGCCGGCGGGGCTGAACTTCAACGCGAGGTGCCCCTTTACATCAATGGCCCACACGTTTCCCTCGGCATCGATACGGACGCCGTGGGACGACTTGAACAACCCTTCACCCCAGGCTTGTAGCATGTTGCCGTGCTTGTCGAACTGAATCACGGGGTGGGCACCGCGATTAAATACCCACACATTGTCTTGCTTATCGACTGCAACGCCCGAGCTTTCCCCGAAGTTCCAACCCTTCGGTAGTTTGGCCCAGTCTTTCACCAGCTTGTGTGGCAGCGGCGGTCCCGATTTGAGGCCGTTGCTAAGTCCCGGTGTTGAGAACAAAGCCAGAAATAGAGCCAGAGCGCAACCGATGTGTTGTTGTGTGTTCACGAAACACCTCCACGGTTCATTGAGGTAGGGATGTCAGTCTCAACCATTCGTCATCGCTTTTTTCCGGAGTCTCCGAGCTTCTCTTCCAGAGCGCTGACGAGAGTCTGCAGCGTCTTGATTCTTCCCCAGTACTTGTCCTCGGCTTCAACAATCGTCCACGGACTGTAACTGGTCGATGTTCGCTCGATCGTTTCGACCACAGCTGCACGATAGGCCTCCCAGCGTGCACGGTTGCGCCAGTCTTCTGCTGTGATCTTGTGGCGTTTGTGTGGCACTCTCTCACGTTCTTCGAACCGGCGCAACTGCTCTTCGGGACTGATTTGCAGCCAAAATTTTACCAGCACGGATCCCGACTCGGTCTGGTGACGCTCAAACTCGTTAATCTCCTGGTAAGCGCGACGGGATTCGGCTTCTGTAGCAAAACCCTCGACTTGCTCCACGAGAACCCGTCCGTACCAGCTGCGATCGAAGATGGCTATGTGCCCGGCTTTGGGAAGCTGATTCCAAAAGCGCCAGAGGTAATGGTGGGCTTTCTCGGTGGCATCCGGCGCCGCGACAGGAATCACTTCATATCCCCGAGGATCAAGTTCCTGGGTGAGCCGCTTGATATTCCCTCCCTTGCCTGCCGCGTCCCAACCTTCATACACCACCACCACGGGGAGGCGCTGATGGTAGCACTCGAGCTCCAGTTCCTGCAGCCGGCGTTGCAACGGATCCAGTTCTCTTTCGTACTCCTTTCGATCGAGCCGTTGGGTGAGGTCCACTCGATCGAGCAAGGTTGGGCGGTCGGAAGGGGGTATTTCGACGCGTGCTCCTTCGGGTAGCTGAACCGGCTCGGTTGCGGACCCTTCCTCCTTCGCCGGAGCCGGATCGGGTAGAGGCAAGTTACGCGCAGTAAGAGCGTGCCGTAGAGCCGCTATGACCTTATGCAGAATATCCACACGACGGAAGTACCGGTTCTCCGCCGCGATGAGCATCCACGGCGCGTTCGCTGTGCTCGTAAGAGCTAGCATTTCCTCCGCCACCTCCAGCGAGCGGCGGTATTTGAGTCGCTTCTTACGGCCTGGCTGTTCCAGGCGCCAGCGCTCGTACCTGTCGTTGGCAATGTCTGCCAGCCGGCGTTTTTGCTCCTTCTTCGACGTTTGCAGCCAGAATTTAATCAGTACTGTGCCATCGTCCGTCAACTGCCTCTCAAACTCACGGATCTCACCCGCGGCAACCAATAAGCCTTGACGATCAAGCTCGCCATCTATCTGCCCTTCCAGCATGCGACGATGCCAGCCGCGGTCGAACAATGCAAACTTTCCGCGAGCAGGCATTCTGGTCCAAAAGCGGTAAAGGTATGGGTGAAACCGGTCGTCCTCGGTGGGCGCATGGGTCGTGCGAACCTTGAAACCACGCGGATCCAATGGATAGACCAGAGTGCCGATGGCGTCCCCTTTGCCTGCGGCGTCCCATCCCTCAAACAGGACGACGACCGGAATTTCGGCGGCTAGAATAGCGCGCTGCAGGTCGCGCAATTCTGCCCGCAGCGCCGGCATCACCGCCGCATACTCAGATTTCTGCAGCGTTTGGGTCAGATCTAGAAGTTCAAGCATGGCGTTTGCGGGCCCTTATTCCACCGGATTTCCGGCATTCGGATTGCGGTCATGATAGTCGATACCCAGGAAACGGCACAGAGTGGCTGCAATCTGATTTTGATATAGCGCTGCGGGACTGGACTGCTCGCCCCGTTTCACCGAGTCTGGGCTGACAATTCCTAGCCAGATGTATTGCGCGCCTTCCACATCTTTTCCATGATGTTTCCAATCGGCCGGGCCGTTGCCCCTTCCGTGATCAGTGCTCAGTACAATCGAGGTTTTGCCGCGATACTGGCCCTGGCTTTGCAGGAATTCCCACAGCGCTCGAAGGCGGTCATCGGTTTGACGCAGAGCTTCGAGCACTAGCTCATATCTTCCCTCGTGTGCCCAGTCGTCGGTTTCCCCCAATCCAAGGTAGAGAACTCGCGGCTTGTGCCTTTTGAGATGGGCCATCGCGAAACGGAAGGTGTAGATGTCGTGGCGGACGCTTCCCCAGGGAGTGAGTGTTTGAAACTGGAGCTGGCTCAGTTCCCGGACAGCGGCGTCCGGGTCCCGATAGGGTTCGAATCCAGCGTTCACATGAATCGCACCCTCTTCGTGTTCGGCGATCCACTTCATCGTTTCCCACGAGGAAAACGCAGCGACCCGTTCAGGCGGCAGACTCAGCTTACTCTTCAGAAACTCCAGCACCGAGGGATAAGGATTACGCTTGTTATCGTTGCTGTCGATGACTTCGTCATGGGCTTGCCCGGTGAGAATCTCCGAATAACCAGGATAGGAGAAGCGGTGCTTGTTGGTGATTTTGACACTGCTACCGAGCGCCCGGTTCCCGTAGACATGGCCGTGCTTCCTCATCCACGTGCCCCAGAAAAACGGCATCAGTTTCTCGCGCCGCTCCTGGGATGTGGCTGCCCAGTATTTGCGGTAGGCTGGCAACTCTTCGACCCTCTCTCTCTTGACGACACTTTTGAGAATCTCGATATCCAAACCCCCGAAGATCTCCTGGGTTCGAGCGCCATCGAGGGTAATCAGAATGACGTTTTGTGTATAACGTTCGGCAGCAACTCCGCTGTTGCAGCTGAGCATGAATCCAAACAGCGCTGCGATCATGGAGAGGGTTCGGTTCAAGCGATACCTCCAAGTTTAGACTGTCCGGCCGTGACGGTTGAGGCCGTGTCTTCTCTGGTTCGTGCCGGAAACCGGCTCACCGAATTTGCTCCATTGGAGGGTTGCTGCCAGAGCAACGTTGGTCGCGAGCGACGCGGTCGCAAGGACAGCCGGTCGTGGGTCATTCCCTCAACTCAAAACGCATCCCGGAGCCTTTGGCGCTACTCGACCGATGCCGCTTGTCCTCCCAGGAGAGAAATGTTTCAACGCAGTGTCGCCGCACAACATGAAAAACTCCTCCAAAACTTGTCGGCTCGCTTGGTGAGGAGACACGGCTGGGTTTCTAAGGGCAGTCGGATGATACGCGCGGAATCCGCCAGGATCAAGTGGGCCCTCCTCGTTGAGGCGAACTGGAACGCGGGTCTTCCGCCATCAGAAGATAAGAAGCTCACAGTCTAACAATGCCGACACCGGGCCCTGCCGCACTCACGGATTATTTGGAAGTGCGATCACTGCTCGTAGCCTCGAGAAAATAACCCACAATGCCTGGCTCCTAATACGCTTGAAGTGGCAGCGGGAAAATGAGTATGCTTGCAATGCTCGATCAAAACATTATTAGAAGATGCGACCGGCCAGATTGGGTTTCAAGAATTGTCGGAAGGCTAACGCATCGGAGTTTTCGTGGATGGAGGCAATATGACTCCCGCACGCTTCCTGTTGCTGTCCAGTCTCCTGGTTGTTATCGTCCTGTCGCCTGCCCTCGGGGCAGAAGAAGCTCTGATGTTGGATGGCGAAGCACTGGCGCGCGTCGTTCCCGGAAGTTTTTTCTTTGAGGGAAGAAGTGGACCCACCCAGATGCGCAACGCTGCGGCGGTCCGTTTTGGAGAAAAGCGTCATGTCATCGCTGCCCTCGTTGACACGGCAGGCTATTCCTCAGAGATTCGGGCTAAATACGAAGGTTTTTTCATTACCGACTCACCAATTGCGTTTGGTGATCGGGAACTGGCGCCAGGCGCTTACGGCTTCGGCGTCACCAAAGAGAGCAAGTTCAATCTCTTCGATGTTGGAGGAAACCTGCTGTTGTCCGTGGCGGGCGCCAGGGACACTGCGACTCGCACACCGAGGCCGCTGGTACTCCTGAAAGAGAACGGTGGGGTCCGTTTCTACCGCGGCCGAAGTTTCGTGGTTGTCTCCGCGAAATGAGATTCAGGCCAGAACGGTTGGTTCTGTTCTGCCGCCCGGGTTCGCCTTCCAAAGCCTGTCTCCCTGCAAGCCGGTCCAAGCGGGTGGGCATCGGAACTTGCCTTGTTTCCGAGGACCCTCCCGTATGAGACCCCTGTCGTTTCTACTCTTACACAAGTATTACAAACCTCGATTGCTCCAGTTGCTATGATCCCGCTTGGGTTTAAGAAGGGTAAGCCTTGGGATTCTTTGCGTACCAGTAACTGAATCCCTCGTTGCATCCGGACATTCATACGAAGGTAAATGCGCCGGATGGGTGGAGTGTTTTCCGCACGGGTTCATTCCTGCCAAGGGCCCACATCGAAGGCCTCTCAAAAAAAACGAGTGGTCTGGTGAACGATTTCAATCTCCAAGGAGACTTCATGCCTGAGGACAGCACGCAGCAAAACCAGTCGATCAATTGGCTGGTTGTCATCTTTTTTGGCATTTTTCATCTCGGTGCACTAGCCTCTTTGTTCATGTTTACCTGGCAGGCTTTGTGTGCTGCCGTAGTTCTTTATTGGATCGCGGGCAGTCTCGGTATCGGCATGGGCTACCATCGGCTCTTGACGCATCGGGGGTACCGCACGAGCAAAGCCGTGGAGTATGTTTTATCTTTGTGCGGCACATTGGCGGTGGAAGGTGGCCCTGCCAACTGGGTGGTGACCCACCGCATCCATCACCGCTTTTCTGACCAGGAAGGAGATCCGCACAGCCCGCGAGATGGCGGCTGGTGGGCACACATGGGCTGGATCCTAGTGGGACGGGCGCAGGAACATCCTCCGGCTATTTTGCATCGTTACGCGCCTGACCTGATGCGCGACCGGTTTCACCGATGGCTAAACCGAATGTATATCCTTCCTGTCGTGCTGGTCGGTCTTGGCTTGTATGCCATGGGGGGATGGCCATTTGTGACGTGGGGGCTCTGCCTGCGCGTCGTT
>Ga0187893_10012043_pt1 | contig 12380 bp, 11 predicted proteins | sample MA1701074metaG_FD_139574 | JGI IMG/M metagenome (GOLD analysis project Ga0187893, IMG submission 139574) | White microbial mat communities from a basaltic lava cave in the Kipuka Kanohina Cave System on the Island of Hawaii, USA - MA170107-4 metaG ... | reverse complement strand
GACGTCGCGACCCTCAAACCGTCGTTTCCGTGCATCGCCAACGTGGGCACCGCGGGGGCGTCTGCAGAGATGCCGATGACGGCGATGGTCACGGCGGTGACCACCCATGTGCAGCCCGGCGGGTGCAACGAGGGTTTTTTGCGAAGTGACGCTGTGCTCGTGGTGACCGTCATCAGTGACGACCGACCCAACGCCGGTGACGACAACTCGAACATCGTCGGATCGCCACAGGAATGGTATGACGGCGTGGTTTCGGCCAAGGCCGGCAAAGTCGAGCACGTGGTCGTGGCCGGTATCGTGTTCACAGGGACCACACTGGGTGGTATCCCGTTTCCTCCGACCCAAAGGTTCATCGATTTCGTCGAGATGTTCGGCGCGCGCGGTGTTGTCGGTAGTACGGACGCTCCGGACTACAATGTCTTTTTCCAGGAAGCCGTCTCGCTCATCGACATCGCTTGCAACGAGTTCGAGCCGGAAGGCTGACCCTCGTCCCACAGCTCCATGCGTTCGCCCGGCCGAGCGCTGAGCCCGCGTCGTGTGCGATTGCGACGGTTTCGGATCCGACGGCGCGCTCTCGGCATCGGTGTCGACCGGGTCGGCGAATGAGGTCTCTTGGCTCACAAAATGGTCACAGGGAATCCGAGGATCCTGACCACCCCGTCTCGTGCCCGTCATCGTGCCCCGTCTCGTGCCCGTCATCGTGCCCGTCATCGTGCCCGTCATCGTGATAGTTTGGTCGGGTGAAGTATAGACACGATCGTCTCGTGAACCGACACGTTCCAGCTCGGGGCTTGGCACTGCTGCTCGGGTTCTGCTTGGCAGCACCGAGCGGACCACTCGTTTCCACGGCCTATGCAGGCACGGCAACGCTCGCCGGGTCGTTCGTGCTCGCCAAGAAAAGCAAGAAGAAGAAAAAGAAGCCGAAGGCGGCCGATACCGAAAGTTCCGACGCGAGTCAAAGCGAGGGACCAGCGGTCGAAGAGCTCTCGGCCGACTCGGTGACCGCCGAGCGCGAACGTGTGCAGGAATCCGCGAAATCTGCCGGTGATCCGAAGAGCGCAGCCGAAACGCTCGAACAAGGCGCCAAGCAAAACGGCGATCCCGTGCTGTTTCTCGACGCAGCGCAAAATTACATCGCCGCCGGCAAGGCGGATCGCGACGAGGGACTCGTCGAGCTCGGGATCGAGAACGCTCGCATCGCACTGGACGTATTGCACTTCGTCCGCTCTCCGGCAGCCGACCCAAGTTGGCAGGTCGTGGCTTCCAACGAAGTGAAGGACTTGATCGAACGTGGCAACGACCTCGTGAGGGAAGGTCAGCGCAGCTTGGATTCCCTCGAAAGCAGCGGTGACGAGACCGAAGGCACGACCGACGAGGAGCCCAAACGCAAACGGAAGCGTCGCAAGGGAGAATCCAGGCCAGGCGCAGGAGCGATCGCGGGGGGCAGTGTGCTGCTACTGGCCGGCGTGGCGGGCGTAGCCATGATTGGAGCCGGCGCCGCTATCAGCCGCAACCGTCAAGACGAAGTCGAAGCCCTCGAGCTCGGTCCACAGGACGAAAAGTTCAAGGAGCTCGACGCGCAGGGCAAACGGGCCAATATGATTGCGTATATTGGCATCCCGCTGGCGGCCGTGGGCCTGATCGGGGGCATCACGCTGCTTGCGTTGGGTGCCAAGCGGGCCAAGGCCGGAAAATCCACCTCTGCACACGCCTGGGTGATGCCTACGTTCGGAGGCCTCGTCGTCTCCGGAAAATTCTGATTTTCGATTCAGGAAAACATCGCAACACTCGCGTCGCGGGTACACCGCCCCGCAGTAGACGAAGACGAAGCCGCGAGCGCCGGTGCGTCGATATCGTGTGGCACGTTTCCTGAATCACCTGTGCGCGGCATGGTGCCAAATACGAACCGTCGTCGCGGGAGGCAAGCCATGATTGTGACCAAGCTTTTGAAACAAGACCATGAAAAAGTGAAGGAACTGTTCGAGGAGTTCGAATCCCTTGGTGAACGCGCGTTCAAAGGCAAGCTGCGGGTCTATCGAGCGATTCGTCAGGAGCTCGATATTCATACCCAGATCGAAGAAGAGCTATTTTATCCGGCCGTCAAACGTGCGGCTATATCAGACGACTCCACCATCGTGGTTGAAGCATATGCGGAACACGACGAGGTCAAGATCTTGCTCGGAGAGCTGGAAGAGCTCGATCCGCAAGACGAGCAGTTCGACGCCAAGATGATCGCACTGCAGGAAAAGGTGGAGCACCACGTGAAAGAGGAAGAGCGCAAGCTGTTCGCGCTTGCTCGCAAGCATTTGTCCCGGGACGACCTCCTCGAGCTGGGCGCAGAGCTCGAGGGCAGAAAACACGAGCTGATGGGCGAGCCGATGGCCGAACGTGAGGCATCGAAACGACCCGAGCAACGTACGTGAACTCGGTACGTGAAACTCGGCGGTAGCTCCGCGCGCTCGCCAGTGCCGATGGTGTGTCGATTTGCGAAGATCGGCGCACTTGGCATTTCGCCCCAGCGAATCGATATGTGCGCTCCCGTGGTACACGGCGTGCAATGGGCCGCCGCACAAGCGTATCGGAGTTGCAAAATGTCACGCCTCATTTCCACCAACGACGTCGTCGGGCAAACCGTTTGGACTCGCGACGGAGAATCGCTCGGCTCTATCGAAGACCTTCTGCTCGACACCCGCGCAGGTTCGATCGCTTATGCGTTCGTTTCCCTACGCAACGACGAGTTGTTGGCGGTTCCCTGGCCGGCATTGGTACACATGCGCAAGCACGGCGGCCTCATGCTCGACATGCCCAACGACCGTCTTGCACGGGCGCCTCGGTTCGCGCGCCACCACCGACCTGACCTGACCGATACGAGTTGGGGCACGAGGCTCCACGTGTACTACGGCGTCACGCCCTATTGGCCATCGTGACTGAGGCCATCGGCATCGGCAGGACCACCGTGGCGTTTCGGCTGGCGTGGCGACCATGCCAATCCAAGCGCAGTGAAACCGGAATGCAAGTTGTTTTGATGTGGCTTTGATGTGGCTGGTCCAAAGCCGACTGAAACGGAACGCAACTTGCTTTGCTTTGGGTAGCGGGTGTGAAGCGTTTCACCCAGGAGACAACCATGAAAACGATGACCTTCACCACGATTTCCCTACTCGCGTTGATGCTTGGCGCGTGCGAGTCGCCCCAGGAGCAGCGTCGCGAGGCGCGCCTCGAGGCTCGTGAAAAAATCGGGGACGCTCAGGAAAAAGTCCACGAGGCTCAGCAGGAGGCCAACAAGGACATCCGCGAGGCCCAAAAAGACGCGCAAGAGAAAATCAATGATGCCAACCGTCGTGAAATGACGAAACCGGCGGGAACCTACGACACGACCACGCCGGCGACCAACACGGAAACACGAACCCCAACGACGCCCTCGGGCACGCAACGCTCCGATCAAGGCACCGTGGGTGCCTACGATGACGAGCGCTGGAGCGCTCTCATGCCCGCCAATGAAGCCAGGCCTGATTTTGTCAAACGCGCGGAGGCCGAAATCGCTCGCCTCGAACGCGAGATGCGTGATTTGGAAACGTTTGCACGCACGACGAGTGCCCGCGCCCGCAAGGACTTCACCGAGGAAATGGATGACATCCGCGAGGCGCTCACCGAAGCGCGCAAGGATCTGGAGGAAGTGCGCGACGACACGGAGCAACTCTGGGGTGACGGACGAATGGGCGTAGGTCGGGCCGTGAACAAAGCTAGGCGAGCGATTCGCGACGCGCGTGAAGAGCTCGACGAGCGGATGAGTCGCGAACGCAAGACCGGGTCCTGAACGTAACGAGATCCGCAGCACGGGCAGCGGATCTCGCTCGAGCGACGTTTTCACGTCGCTTCGAGCAGCGAGTCAAGAGGCTCGCTGCTTGTTTTTCGACGTCCGCTGCAAGGTCAGGGGATCACGTCGAGCCGACCAACACATCCATGAAAAGGAACCAACCCGTGCGAACCCCTGTGAACAAGAGGACGACCGCCAAGATGACAATCGTGCGCAAGGCGACCGCAACTCCTTCGGCGACACGAGCACGCATCGTGATTTTGCCGGTCGGAGCTCGAAGGGTTACCGGCGCTCCGACCAGTACATGCGTGAGGACGCTCGCGATCGTGTGGCCAAACATCCGGACGTGGAGGCGTCGAAGATCGAAGTGAACGAAGGTCCCACGACACGTGCACGAAATCGCGTCAAAGTCATGCGCGACGACGACGCGAAGCCGCCGCTGCGAACGCGAGCAACACCACGGTTGCAAAGGACGAGGGCTCCGTCGTGACATTGCAACCCTTGCTCGAGGCGGTGGGTTGCCCCTCCACGGGCGGCGGCGTGGATCCGTCGTAACCTGCGGAATCCGAGTCCGATGGGGTGGAGCTGATGGGCTCACGCGGCGGTGCCGTGCTCGTGTCGTCGTCCTGGCTTTGGCTGCTGCCGTCGCCCTCGGCCTGCAACGCCCTGCGTTTGGCCTTGCGCTCCTCGACGTAGTTGGCCCATTTTTCGGGCAACGCTGGCAGTTGAAAGTCGGGTGGCTTGCGACGGGCGTTCGCGAGCTTGCTCCAATGGGCGGGGATGTCCCCTCCCGAGGACGGAGGCTGCAACGCGACCAAATAAAGCGCACGACGATTGCGGACCTCGTCGAAGTTATCGGGAGTCTGTACGCGAAGTGCACGCTCACCACGGCCACCGTAGTGGATTTCGACCCACACGCCGCGGTCGTAGAAGTACTTCGCGATGGCCTTTGCACGATCATTCGACAACACGTCGTTGCTGCCCGTCGGACCGACGGTATCCGTAAATCCCACGATGTAGAGCTTTGGCTGCAACGTTCCGTGGACGGCCTTGTTGGCACGTTCGATGGCTTCGAGCTCGTGGAACAGCACGGCCAGCGCTTCGTCGATCTTGGGCGACTCGCCAGGCTTGACGATGGCCTTGCCGCTGTCGAAGTTGATCTCGGAATGCGGAATTTCCACCGACCACGGCACCAGCTTGTGCTCGGCAAATCGTCCGTATTCGTCCTCGCCACGCAGGAACAACATGAACACGTCGTCGTCGCTTCGCCAGTTGAACGACAACATTTCATCGGCTTTGATCTTGTCTTTGCCGGTCTTCTCGAAGATGACGTCACCTTCGATGTTGTAGACTTGGAAGGTGTAGCTCATCATGTCGAACGGCACCTTGAAGGTCACGCGTGCGCGATCGATGATGTCTTCGCGGCTGCTCGTGACCTCGAACTTGCCGATTTTCCCGCCACCCACGGCCTTTCGAACCTCGAACGAAAACGCGTGATCGATGGCCTTGCCTTTGACGGTGACGTCGTATTTCGCGTAGGCACCGTTTTGCTTCCAATTGACCTTGAATCGCGAGCCCGCGCCGAGCTTGGGTAGCTGCCTTTTGACGGTCTGGCCGTCTCCCGCGACGGTGATCTCCGCCGCAGGCATCGACTCGTTGGCTTTGACGATCAGGTAAGCGTCGCCGTGGGCATCGGTTTGCCCCGCGTATTCGAACTCGAAAGGATCCTGGACCGCCCAGGCGAATGCAAGGGTCGTGAGCAATGGCGAGAGCATGGCGTGCGGATCGCGACTTTATCACGATCGGGGCTCACGGGCGCTCATCGTCGTGGCGGGCCTCGACCACGGTGTGAATGCCTCCCCTGACCCAAAAGCTACCTTCGACGACCATCGAGCGCGGCAGGGTGGCTGCCACGAGATCGTCGAGAATGCGGTTGACCACCGCTTCGTGATAGGCGCCTCGATTGCGGTACGACCACAGATACAACTTGAGGCTTTTGAGCTCCACACAGCACTCGCGTGGCACGTAGCGAATGCGAATCGTCGCGAAATCCGGCTGGCCGGTGCGCGGGCACAGGCACGTGAACTCTGGACATTCGAAGCGGATCTCGTAGCTTCGTCGCGGCTCGGGATTCGCGAATGTCTCGAGCACAGCTTGTCCGGGGGTCGGCTCGCTCACCCGGGAAAGCTGCCACGAGGGGCAGGCGGGTGCCAACTCGCCCGATCGTGGTTCCCGAGCGCTTCCAAGGCCTGGCGCCCTCGACGTCGCGCCGCAAGCTCTTACCGCTTCGACGTCGATGTCGACCCGGTCCTCGTGGGCGCAGCGAGGCGGGCTGCACTGGTGGGGCGGCCCGCGACGTGATAGAAAACCGGCCCCCGAACGCGGCTCAGCTCATGGCGAATGTAGCTCAGTTGGTTAGAGCACTCGGTTGTGGTCCGAGGGGTCGAGGGTTCGAATCCCTTCATTCGCCCCGAGCGGCGTGCCCGCTCGCCAACGCCACCAACGTACCCCCTTTACCCGGGTAGCACGACCTCGCGATAGTACTGGGCAATGGCTTGGACCAAACCATCCACGATCACGCGCTGTGTGGTGGCGTCCATGAGAAAGGTGCCCTCGACCGCATGATCGAGAAAACCCACTTCGAACAGCACGGCTGGCATGCGTACGCCCATCAGCACGTCGAAGCGACCCTGCTTGACGCCACGGTCGAGGCGTTTTGGGAAGCGCTTGGCCTGTTCTTGGTGAAGGGATCGCGCAAATCGGGCTGCGTACTCTCGATGCGCGGCCAAGGTAAGCTCTCGCACCGCAATCGAAACTTCGTCCGCTCTGCCAGGCTCTGCGCTGGCATCGTCGTTTTTCCGCCACGCGAGGTAGGCCGTCTCGAGGCTTTGCTCGCGGAGGTCCAATAGGTAGGTCTCGTAGCCGTGCAGGGTGTGGTCCGGCGAGGCATTGGCGTGCAGGCTCAAGAACAGATGCCCGCCGGCAGCGTTGGCTGCCTGCACCCTGGCGGCGACGGTCATGGCTTCGTCGCGTTCCCGCGTGAGCACGACCTGGGCATGAGGCAACCGCTCGTGCAGACCGCGTTCGAGCGCTTTTGCGAGCGCGAGCGTGAGCGCTTTCTCTTTCGTGCTGCCATTCACCGAACGGCAGCCTTCGTTCGTCCCACCGTGGCCAGAATCGATGACGATCACGAAATCACGGTGCAGGAGCGGCCGGGGTCCCGCGTGGGCTGGACTCGTCAGCCCTGTAAAGAGCACGAACGACGCGATCCGAGCCGCCTTCACATCCTACATGTAGGATATTGTCGGTCAAAGTCAACAAACCAGCCCAGGACGCCCTCCAGGGGGTGGCTGCCATGGTAGAGCCCAACACCGAGGTCGCTGAGCGGCCGGCCATCGTCCGTAGCCTGGGTTCGCTGCTTCTCGTGGGCGCGGTACTCCAGATCGGGGCCGTTGTCGTCCTCGGCTTGGCCCCGTTCGATCTGCTCTTGGCAGCGGCAACGGAGGGATCGGCTGCCTATGTGATTGGTACGCTGGCGGCCGCCGCAGGAGCCACCACCACGTATTTGCTCCGCCATCGGCCGCTCATCGCCGCAAGCACCCTCGCTCTCGTCGTTCTCTCCATCGCAGGCGCGACGCTTGCGTTGCCAACTCCTCCGAACTGGATCGGGCTGGTCTTTCATGGTGAACGCGTGTTGCATCATTTCCTCGCGCTCGTTTCGATGGTGGTTTGTGTGCTGGTGCCGGCATCGTGGTCCCGCGCGCCAATCTCGGTGCGCTGGCCAGCGTTTCTGCTGGGAGCACCTGCGGCACTGCTCGTGTTTGCCCACGTGCAGGAGACGGCTGGCACGAAACACGTGGAAGTCGCGGCCGTCGGCACCGCCGCAGCGCTGGTGGGCGTGCTCGCCGTCGTCGTCGTGCTCCGTAATCGACTGCAGCCGAAAGCGTTCGTGTTCGTGGTTTACGCCTTGCTCGTCACGTTGCTCACGCGAATCGTTCTTGCCGGTCCTTTGGGCTTCGCCGGTGCTGCGGTACCGCACGAGCGGACATTCGTGCTCGGCACCTGCATCGTCATCACGGCAACGACATCGTTCGCGCTGGTTCGGCCGCACGACGGACCACGGCTCGCAGGGCTCGTCACACTGCTTTGCGCGGTGACTGCCGGACTCTTGCACCTCGTGTATCGTCGCGGTTTCGGCGAGCTCGAGGACGGTTTGGGTGGTCTCTTGCTTTCGCTGTTCGGGTTCAATCTCCCCTACCCCGACTATGTCGCCGCTTGGAAAGCCTGGCCGATGAGCATCGCCGTGTTTTTCATGTTGGCCGCCATCGATCGTGCCATCGTCTCGCCCTCTCACCGATCGATCGGCGTCGGCCTCGCGATCATCGCGCTGGCCGGATTGGGGCTGAGAAGCCCTCAATTGGTGCTGATGTTGGAAGCAGGGTTCGTCGTGCTGTTCACGGCCCTGCTCGAGGCCCCGATACCAGCGCGCGCTCAATCGAGCGACCCAGGTCCAGTACTCGAGCAGCTCACACTGCTTGCAGCCAAGCTCGAGCTTTCTGCACCGTTCATGGTGGAACGAGCGGGGCGACCCGTCGCCGTCAGCCAAGGACACCTGGGACGGACTGCCATCGACGTGCGTGTTCGTGCGACCCGAGACGGCGAATGGCACCTACGTGCCGAAGTGGGGTTACTTGGCAAAGGATCGCCCGAGCTTCGCATCGACCCGGTGGCACGTGGGCACGGCCTCCCTCGAATCACAGGAACGAGAGGCGCACGCGAACGTCTCGCGTCGGAGGTGGTCGACGCCTTGGCCGACCTGCCTCACGCCCGTGTTCGCATTTGGGCTGCTGGAGCCGAGCTCGAGCTTTTGGTAGCCGCGACGGACGAGCTCGACGGCAACCGGGTGGCGACATTGTTGCAATCACTGGCGGCTCACATCGCTGGCCGATGACGGCATCTCTCACTCAATCGGCTTCGGACGACGCTTGCTCGTCGCTTCCGCGGGATTCCGAATCCCCTCGATGCGTCTCCATGAAGCGCTGCGCGGCGGCATTGCTGGGATCCAGACGTGCCAACCGCTTGTACAACGCGACGGCCTTGGCTTCGGCTCCCAAACGCTCGGCGGAATTGGCTGCACCCGACAACGCGATGCGGTGCTCTGGCGAGCGAGCCAGCGCGCGCTCGAAGAATGCCAGTGCCGAGCCATGGTTGCCCAAACGGGCGTGTCCTTGACCGAGGCACACGAGCACGTCCAGTGATTTCGGGTTGAGATCGTGCGCCTGCAGCAATACCTTCACGCCGGCGGCAGCATCTCCGTGTTCGACTTTTTGGCACCCTTGGCTACTCAGCCGCTCGCTCGCACCGCCACTGGGCCCATTCCCTTCACCGGTGGCGCTTTCCAGCGACTTACCAGCATTTGCGATGGGTGTGGGGATGGCCGCGGCGACGGACGGAGGTGATGGCACCGTCGCTTCGAGTGCGACCGACATGAGCTTCGCCGTGGGTTGGGTCGGGACCGTCTTCAACACGTGATCGACGATGTCTTTTGCGCCAGCCCGATCGCCCGCACGCATCAGTGCCAAGCCGAGCACCAGTCGCGACAATGTCGTCGGCTGGTCGAGTGCACGCAATTGCTCCACCAGATCCGTGGCCACCGGCGCACTGGGGTCCCGCCAAATCGCGGACGCGGCGACGGCCAAACGCAGCTCTTGTGCGCCCGAATCAGGCAAAAGCGCGAGAATTTCCTCTGGGCTCCGCCCTTCGGCGAGCCGCAGCTCGGCACGTACCAGGCTCAGATACGGGCGATCGGGTACATCGTCACCGACCGTATCGAAAATTCGCGTTGCCCTCTCGGCATAGTCGCGAGCCTGTGCAAGCGCGGAATCGGACGCACCGGGCAGGTTGGACGCAATCGCGTATTCGATCGCACGCGCACACAAGAGCTCCACTTGCGCGAGCTTGAGCTCGGCGATCTCCGATTTCGCTCGCCTGCCGGTATCGATTTCTCGTTGTAGCAAGGCTTCCATGTGCCCGATCTCTCTGGGATCGAGTCGTTCGAGCACGCCATGCGCTCGCGCGAGCTCGGGCGCCGACGCATGGATGATTGGACCCGGGCTGGCGGCAGCCTCCTGCTTCTGCATGCGTTCCCGTACGGACGGAATCGAAAATACCAGTGCAACCGCAGCCACCACACCGAGACCTGCGGCAATCGGCCAGGGAAACCCGCGGCGCATCACGCCGCTGACCACCATGCTGTCTCGGCTGACCAGCGAGCTCTCGCGAGCCACCAGCGAGCTCTCACTCGAAAGCGACGATTCTCCCGAGCGGGATTGCGACGCCTCCAACGCGAACCCCATGCCCGACAGTGTGGATCTTGCTGTCGCAGCTTCTCGGGTTGTGGCTGCTGGCGGTTGTGGCTCGTTCGTGCGTGTCGGTTGACCCGCGAATGCGGGTGGTGGACCGAGCACGTCGGCTGCACCGTTGTCGTCGTTGGGCGTCGACGAGACCGGGGTGAGGACATGCGAGAGGCCACCGAACTCGTGAAACCCGGCAGACAGCTCGGGCATGTCACCGAGTCGCAGCCACGTCTTGCCAGTGCGGGATACCTGGTCGTCGGGATGAAGGCGCCCTTCATCGATCCATTGTTTGAGCGTGAGCAGATCCGGCGCCGTGAACAACAGGTTCTCGAGCGTGCGAATCTGCCATGGCTGTTCGATGCCTCGAGGCAGAGGATCGACGTGAAATACCCGTGCACACACTGAGCAACGCACTGTCACGCCTTCGCGCCCGACCTGCTTGTCATCCAAAGAGAACTCGGTTTGGCAGCTCGCGCAGCGGACGATCAAGGGGGATTGGCCTCTATGCCAAGCTATCACAAAGCGTGCGCGTGAAAAGCCCGTGCATCACCCCGAGGTCGCACCTGCGCGCCCCTCACGAACCAGCACGACCAGCACGACCAGCACGACCAGCACGACCCAGCATCGTGACCATCTCCCGTCGCGCAGCACTAGCATCGTGGTCATGTCCCGCCGCACAGCACCAGCGTCGCCGCCGACAACGACGAGACCAGCACCAGTGCGAGCAGGGCAGCGAACGCCACCATCACCCTGGCAGGACGTGCCGAAGCTTCGAGCCCCGCTTCCGCACGGCATCGCGGACATCGTTGCACTGCGCCCGCTTCAGCCTCGAAGTGGACATGACAGCGGCTACAGTGGAGCTGCACGGCGACCGGTGTACGACGAGGTGTGGCTCGCGTCAACCCGCGCGCGATTGTGAGCACGTATGTTGCGACCACGTGCTCGGGCAACGTAGAGTGTGCGAACCATGGACGTCACTTTGCGTGAGTTCGTCGAGTTGCTCGTGCGTCATGACGCCATCAGGTTCGGGGATTTCACGCTCAAATCGGGCCGACGCTCTCCGTACTTCGTGAATACCGGGCAGTTTCGTACGGGCGCCGCCATCGCCAGTCTGGGGCGTGCCTACGCAGCATGCATCCAGCGAAACCACATGGCGTGCGATCTCTTGTTTGGACCTGCCTACAAGGGGATCGCTCTCGCCGTGGCAACCGCCATCGGCCTGGCCGAGCTCGGGCACGACGTGCCTTACGCGTTCGATCGCAAACAAGCGAAGGATCACGGAGAAGGCGGCTGGTTCGTCGGGACGACACCCATCGACGGGATGCGGGTCGTGCTCCTGGATGACGTGATCACCTCGGGAGCTTCCATTCGCGACGCCGTGGCTCTGCTCCAGCGCACGGCGCGGGTGCAGATCTCCGGCGTGGTCGTCGCGGTGGATCGCCAAGAGCGCGGGCGCGACCCCATCCCGACCCTCGAGGCGTTGGCCGGTGAGCTCGGTGTCCCAGTCCGCCCGATCGTGACGATCCGTGAGATCGTCTCCTTTCTGCACAGTCACGACGTGGATGGCAGGCGCCTCGTCGACAATGTCAGGCTCGCCGCGATCGAGGCGCACCTGGCTGAACACGGCGGAGACTGACGCTTCCATCCTGTCCGGGACTATCCGAACAACTCGGGGAGCGGATCGCCGATCTCGCCAAGGCCACCCGTATACCTAACGGCTTGCATCGCAGTGAGCACGACGGCACCTGGGTGCTTGTCGGCGGCGACGATGTGTTCACCTTGCCGCAACCCCGAGGCCCCACCCGCGACGAAGCACGCCATGTTTTCCGTCGAATGCGTACTTTCTTCGCCGCCCTCGGGATCCCACCCCCAACCACCCTCGAACACCAACACCAGCGCGCTGTGATCCAAAAGGGTGCTCCCGTCGATCTCCGAGCTGTCGTCCAGCTTGGCGACCAAGCGGCCGAATTGCTTGACATGAAAGGCCACAGAATCGGCCACCGACTCTTCCGGGCCAGCGAAGTGGGTCAGCTCGTGCATGTCTGATTCCCAACCCCCGAAGTTGAACATGTTCATGTAGCATTTCCACTCGGTCAGCATCAACGAAGCAACGCGGGACAGATCGCACACGAACGCCATCCGGATGAAATCGGTGAGCAGATCGGCACGCTCGTCCTCGCCGCTATACCCAGCGGTGGTGCTATAGGGTT
>Ga0187893_10012042_pt1 | contig 12380 bp, 10 predicted proteins | sample MA1701074metaG_FD_139574 | JGI IMG/M metagenome (GOLD analysis project Ga0187893, IMG submission 139574) | White microbial mat communities from a basaltic lava cave in the Kipuka Kanohina Cave System on the Island of Hawaii, USA - MA170107-4 metaG ... | reverse complement strand
GTCTCAGAGACAACCTCCGACGGTTGACTGACGTTTCCGGCCTGGTCGGTTGCGGTCAGGTAATAGTAATAACGCTTTCCGGATTCGACGTTCTCATCCTGAAACGTGGTGCGCGTCAGCAGAGCAGGGGATAGCTTGGTCCAGCGTTCCTTCGGCAGATCCTGGTCCGTTGAACGATAAATATTGTAGCCCGCGATGTCGGGTTCGGGATTAGCCGGAAAGAAAATCGACAGCCTGCCCGGGGCTGCGGCAATCGTGAGCGATGCCGGAGGTGAAGGCGCAAAGATGTCTCGGGGCGAGACTGAAAGAATATTTGAATTCAGACTCTCTACCTGCGCGCCGCCCGTTCCCAGCGAAACGGAACGAACGATGTAGGTATAGTTCTCGCCAAACTGAAAACTTTGGTCGGTATACTGTGTCCCAGAAATCAGCGCGGAATTGATGGGAGTTTGACTACTCCCGGTCTGCGATTCGTCGGCGCGGTATAGATTATAGCCGAGCACGTTCACTGGAGTAGATCCGTCGATGTTAGCGGCGGGTGGCTGCCAGTTAATGATTATTGATGTCTCGTTGATCTCTTTCCCAGTGGCCACCAGCGTCGGGGGCTGCGCAATCCTCGCCGACGGTTCAATCAGCAGAAAGTTTGAGAAAGCAGCGCGCTGGCCGGCGGCGTTAACATAGCGAACCGCGTAGCGAAGACGCGCCGGCTCGCCCGCAAGTCCGAGCGTGTCCGTGTAAGTAATCGTATCGGTCGCGTCTCTGATCTGGTCATAGATTACCGAGCCTACCAACGTGGACCGCGCGGCAAACTCTTCTTCCGTGAGCGGCAGGGGAGCGGTGGGCCTTTCCGCCAGACGATAAACATCGATTCGACGAATGCTCTGCACGCTCTTATCAGGAGCATTGCGCAGAGGCGCGGGCCAACTCAAGATTACCTGATTGCCACGCTGCACTCCGGAGAGGAGTTCGGTGCGTTGCTGGACTCGCTCGACAGGCGGCAACGGCGGCCGGCGCCTGCCACAGCCCGCAACAACGATCAGGAGGGCCAGCGCAATGCTCAGCGCCCGGGGGCTTTCAATGAGTGGTAAAAGCAAGCTCCTGGAGGTAAACGCCAAAGTTTCTCTCACAGAATGTACCGGCTGAGGTCCTGGTCTTTGACGGTTTCTAATAACATCGCATCAACGTAGGCGGCATCGATATTTTGGTGCTTGGGCTCGAGGTCGGGCCCTTCAAAACTGATCTCTTCCAAGAGCTTTTCCATGATGGTTTGGAGCCTGCGCGCGCCGATGTTCTCAGTTTGCTCGTTAACGCGCGCCGCAAAATTTGCGATGGCGTCGATTGCGTCAGTGGTAAATTCGATGGTCACGCCCTCGGTTTCCATCATCGCCTGGTACTGCTTGATGAGAGCGTTTTTTGGCTCAGTCAGGATGCGCTTGAAATCCTCGATTGTTAATGTATCGAGCTCAACTCTGATGGGAAATCTGCCCTGCAACTCGGGGATCATATCCGACGGCTTCGACACGTGAAAGGCGCCGGCGGCCACAAATAAAATATGGTCGGTTCTCACCATGCCGTAGCGTGTATTAACGGTCGTGCCTTCAACGATTGGCAGGATGTCTCGCTGGACCCCCTCGCGCGAGACATCAGGTCCATGGCCGGATTCTCTTCCTGCGATCTTGTCGATCTCATCGAGAAAAATCATGCCTGACGATTCCACGCGCTCGATAGCGGCCCGCGCCACCTGGTCCATGTCGATAAGTCGTTCTTCTTCCTCCTGCATCAGGTATTCCATCGCCTCATCAACTCGCATCTTGCGTCTCTTCGAGCGGCCCTGAAAGATATTGCCGAGCATGTCTTTCATGTTGATGCCCATCTCTTCAATGCCTTGCGGGCCGGCCAGCTCAATCACCGGAAAGCTCTTTTCCCGCACCTCGATCTCAACGATGCGATTGTCGAGCTTCCCACTGCGCAACTGCGCGCGGAACTTTTCGCGGGAACGTTGAAACTGGTCGTCGCGCGTGGCGTCGTCGGTTGGCGCAAGTGTTTCGTCGCCGGCCTCCGTGTCAAAGTCGAAAAGATTCGTTGCAGAGCGCGGCGGCGGAAGCAGAATATCGAGGATTCTCTCTTCCACATTCAGCTCGGCCTTTTCCGCCACCTCCTCGATCTTTTCCTGCCGCATCATGTCAACTGCAATTTCAGTCAGGTCGCGGATCATGCTTTCCACGTCTCGTCCGACATAGCCAACTTCAGTAAACTTCGACGCCTCGACTTTGAGAAATGGAGAGTTCGACATCCGCGCGAGTCGCCGGGCGATTTCTGTCTTACCGACTCCGGTAGAGCCGATCATGATAATGTTCTTAGGCATCACGTCGACGGCCATTTCGGGGGGAAGTTTCTGCCGGCGGATGCGGTTGCGCAACGCGATGGCAACCGCGCGCTTAGCTTTGCGTTGGCCCACTACGTGCTTGTCGAGTTCGGCTACGATCTGGCGAGGTGTCATCTCGTCCAGCCGAATTTCTTCATCAACTTCGCCTGCTAAATAAATAACCATTTGATTTGATCAATCTAATTTGGAGATGGCTCTTTCACGCTCGCTTCAAGTTCCGGGCCCGAGCGCAATTATAGCTCTTCAACAACTATATTCTGATTCGAGTAAATGCAAATCTCGCCGGAGATGCCAAGCGCCTCCACTGCGATTTCACGGGCCGACATCTTGGTATGCTTTAGCAACGCCCGGGCCGCGGCCAGCGCATACGAGCCGCCCGACCCGATCGCCAATAACCCATCGTCCGGCGCTATTACATCTCCGTTGCCGGATAGTAGATACGAGCTCTTGGTGTCTGCCACGACGAGGAGGGCTTCGAGGTGACGTAGGAGTTTATCAGTGCGCCACTCCTTGCTTAGCTCGATAGCTGCGCGGTCGAGATTTCCCTGGTATTGTTCGAGCTTGCTCTCGAATCGCGTTAAAAGTGAGAGGGCATCAGCAGTAGATCCGGCAAAACCCGCCAGAATCCGGTCGTTATAAAGCCGGCGCACTTTTTTTGCGCCCGACTTCATGATGGTTTCGCCAAGGGTCACCTGGCCATCGCCAGCAAGCGCCACACGATCATCTCGGCGCACTAGCAAGACGGTAGTGCTGCGAATGCTGAAAGTTTCTTTAGCCATTTTGTCAGTGAGCAATATAGAAAGCGGCTTGAATGTAAGTCAAGGCGCGGTGATTTTCAAGAATTCTACAAGTTCAGAGTTCAAGAAGCTTAAAGTTCAAGAAGTTCAGAGTTCAACCTTTAGGTTGTCTTTATCCTCCCAACCAATCAAGCTAAGGTTGAACTCTAAACCTTGAGGCGCGAGTCGCTGGTTGCCACACTCGAAGTTCCCAGGCTAAAGCTTGATGAACTCTAAAACTCGAGCTCGATGGGCGCTTTGAGCTATCACCCAGTGCTGATAAATTTGCTCCCAGCCTATTGATTGGGAAAACCTGCAAGCTGGATTTGGGACACTGAGCGCCACATGAAAAACAACCGACCGCAAATCGGAATCACAATGCGCATTGAGGCTGAAACCGACCGTTTCTATCTTTCACGCCACTACAGTGAGGCAGTTGTGGCGGCGGGCGGCGCCCCGCTGCACATCAGTCTAATCCCCAATCAAGACTATGTCGCAGCGGTAATGGATCAACTCGATGGCATCCTGCTTCCCGGGAGTGATTCAGATGTTGATCCTTTGAGGTACGGTCACGAGCCGCATCCGGCCCTGGGCAGCGTGCAAACAATCAAAGATGAAACCGACTTAATGGTTCTCGAGCAGATCGAGGCCAGGCGGCTGCCGCTGTTCGCTATCTGTTTCGGCATGCAGGTATTAAATGTTTCGCGCGGCGGCACGTTGATTCAGGACATCGCGTCGCAAGTTCGAGACGCAATCAAGCACGAACAGGGTGCGCCTCGGGATCGGCCCTCTCATCGCGTCAGGCTATTAGAGGAAAGCATCTTGTCATCGCTGGCTGAGGGAACCAACGCCCTGGTAAACAGCCACCACCTTCAGGCGATCCAGTCGCTTGGCCGAGATCTCGTCGCTACCGCCTGGACCTCCGATGGTTTGGTTGAAGCTTTTGAGGATCCTCGATCTGAGCGGTTTGTGATGGCAGTGCAATGGCATCCGGAACTTGGTTGGCGCAAAGATAAGCTGTCTCAGGCCTTGTTCAACCGATTCATTAAAGAAGCAACGCGATACGCTCAGAGGACTAAAAAGGCCGCCGGGTCATTAAAATAAACTGCTTCAGTTGTCGCCGGCGGCAATAAATCTTGGCAATAAATCTTTGTGGCAGAGAAGGGAAACGACAAACTAAAGTTTGTCGGACAGAATTGGGTGGATAACGAAACCTTTCAATTGAGAGACCGAGTTGCCGTTGTTACCGGTGGCTCTCGCGGAATTGGGCGAGCCGTCGTTGAGAGGCTGGCTGAGATGGGCTCGCATGTCGTCGTGAACTACCTGAGCGATAGCGCGTCAGCTGAAACAACCGTGGCAGCAGCCCAGAGCAGGGGAGTCGAGGCCATCGCGATCCAGGCTGATGTGTCTAAGCTGCCTGAAGCAAATCGATTGATTGATAAAACAATTGAGCGCTTCAAACGTATTGACATGCTCATCTGCAATGCCGGCATCTGGCGGGGCGCGCCGGTTGAGAAAATACCTGAGGACCTCTGGGACAGAACCCTTGAGATAAACCTTAAAGGAACTTGGACCGTATGCCGGGCTGCGATCCCGGTAATGAAACGCCAGCGATTTGGGCGAATTGTAATTGTCAGCTCAACGGCTGGCCAGCGGGGTGAAGCAAATGTTTCCAATTATGCGGCGTCAAAGGGTGGCCAGATCTCGTTTACCAAATCGCTGGCGCCGGAGTTGGCCGCGTTCGGAATTAATATAAATGCCGTCGCGCCGGGCTGGGTAGATACTGATATGACCAGCGAGGCGCTTGCTGATCCAAAGTTGCAAGAATCCATAGCCACCACCATTCCGCTGGGAAGGGTTGCCAGTGCCGATGATATCGCCTGTCCAATTGTCTTTCTCTGTAGTGACTGGGCCCGTCACATTACAGGTGAAATCCTTAACGTAAATGGTGGTTCAGAGCTCTGTGGATAAAACGAGAATTATTTGAAATACATACGGAGAAAAAGCTAAGGCTTTACTTGAAGTTTGCTTAACACTTGAAGCGGCGCGCCGCGAGTTGCGCACGGCTTAACTCTACGGCGTTCGCTCGCGGCGAAACTTCTGGAACCATCCTGGGAGTTGAAAAACCTGAGCGTGGGATTGATCGAATCAAGGAGATCTGAACGAAGCACCTCTTATACTGATTCAACCTTACTTATCTAAGGTATGTCGTTAAGAGTCGTGCTGCCGACCTTTAAAGCAAACGTTGAAGGCGGGGCACTGGATCGAACCAGCCAGTTGAGGTAAAACTTTAGAAACTCGAAACGAGTATTAAAAGTGTTGGGTTTGGGGAGGGTTGATTGAGTAAAGACGATAACACAGAGTTAAGTCGACAAACGTCGTCGAGCAGAGATTGGCTTATCGGCGTGGCCGGGTGGTTCTTTCCCGGCGCCGGCCATTTAATTCAGGGTAATTGGTGGCGCGCGCTACTGATGGGAGGCACTGTTTGGATAGCTTTTGTTGCCGGTATCATGATGGGCGGAAGATTGTTCAGGTATTCCGGCACGGAGGAAGGCATGTCCTCCCTGTTACAGATTCCACCAATGATCGCCAACCTCGGCGCGGGTTTGCTGTATCCCGCTTCGTGGCTGATTGGGGTTGGATTTACTGACGATCCTCAGCTTGCGGCGCGAGCAACGTTCGAGTACGGAACGACCTTTCTCTTGATCGCCGGCCTGCTTAACTATCTCTGTATGCTTGACGCATTCGACATCTCTGCCGGGAGGAAGCCTTGAGACATTTGCTGGTGATGGCTGTATTTGCACTACTGGCTGCGGTGGTTTTTGGCGCCGTCGCTAAGGATACTAACAAGGAACGTGTCCTTTACGGCCTTAAGATTTTTGGGGAATTCATCATTATCGGTTTGGCGCTCGCCTGGCTACTCTACTTTATTCCCTTCTGACGCGCGCTCAATGGAAGTTTAGAGTGACATGAGCCTTTGTGAGACTGAAGCACTGGTGCTGCGCACATACAATCTTGCCGAGGCTGACAAGATCGTTGTGTGTTTGACCCGCGCTAACGGACTCGTCCGGGGAGTGGCGAAGGGTTGTCGGCGGCTCAAGAATCGATTCGGTGCTGCTCTCGAGCCGTTCACGCTCGTTAATTTGAGTTACTACCAGAAAGAAAACCAGGAACTAGCGTCGTTACGCCAGACGGAAATCCTGAGTTCTCACTTTAAGCTTTCGTCGGACGCTGAAACGCTGACCGGATTGTGTTACATGGCAGAGTTGGTAATCGAGTTCTCGCCGCCCCATCAGCCAAACGAGCGGCTCTTTAGAATGGTAAAGGCTTGTCTCGAAGCAATTGCAGCTTCTCCGTCTGATCTGCAGACGGTGCTGAGGTACTTCGAGATTTGGTTGCTTAAGCTCGAGGGATTTCTTCCCGACCTGAAACGTTGTGGAGAATGCAATAGCGGGTTCGACGACAACCAGATACCGTTTGTTGGCTCAGATCTTACTTTAAGATGTAGCTCATGTAATCATGGAGCCGGAACAGCCTTGTCAACGAAACTGTACGGCCAACTCCGAGCGACGCAGAAGTTGGGGCCGCATCTTTTTGCCGCCGAATCAAGGCACGTCTCTCCTAAGATCCAACGCCAACTGGCTGAGCTGACGCGTAACCTGATCGGGCGAGTGCTGGAGAGACAGCCAAGAATACATCCAACGTTCCGATGACTAGATGCCATCCGCGTTCGGGAAGGCCAGAATTGATTTAAGTGATATCCGGAAGAAGATTAATTCCAAACTATGCAGTAGCAGCCGCGTTGCCTTACGTGCTCCTTTCGCTCGTGCTGTTGACTGCGATCCTTTTTCTCCAGCAAGTTAGCCGCTTTGCGGAGCTTGCCCTGTACGCTCAGATTCCCATTAGTTTGCTCCTTGACTTGGGAACCGCCCTGCTGCCAAACGTCCTGGTTTTGACGTTGCCAATCGCTGTGCTCGCAGGGGTAATGATTGGCTTTGCGCGAATGGGCAGCGATAGCGAAATCATCGCCATGCGGGCCGCCGGCGTTGGTACCTGGACCCTTTTATGGCCGGCGCTGCTGATTGGAGTAGTCGTTACCATCGGGACGACATACATTCAGTTGGAAGAGGCGCCTCAGGCAACGCGTGATCTAAAAAGGGCAGGTCTTCAGGGAGCATTGCGGAAACTCGACTCGCCCGTCGAACCTCGAACCTTCAATACCGAGATACCCGGATACGTTATTTACGTGCGCGATGGTGACAAAGAGCAGGGAACATGGGGCCGTGTCTTTATCTCTTCGCATCAACCGGATGGTTCTTCCCGTGTCGTCACTGCGCGTTCCGGTAGGATTGACTCCTCGCAGGATCAATCTGAGCTGGTGCTGAGCGACGCTGTGGCAACCACGTTTCGAGCTCCCAATGATGCTGACCAAAGGTCCTACGTAATCGAGCGCCTGGATCAATTTCGGATCTCTATCAACACCGGGCGCGCTGAAATTCTGAAGCGGCTGAATCAACAGGACCTGGATCCGGAAGAACTGGATTGGAGTGAGCTTAAGGCCCAGGCTGCTTCGACTCAACCGGAGGAACGGAGCGCAGCGCAGAGAACTCTTCACCGAAGGTTGGCGCTGTCGGTTTCTCCATTCCTGTTTGCATTGCTGGGAGGGGCCATCGGCATGCGCGTTCGGCGAGGCGGGCGCGGCATTGGAGTCTTGCTGGCGCTGCTGATTGTAATTGTCTATTACCTCGTCTCGCTGCTCGGTGAATCGTTGGCTCGCGTGGGAACGATTTCGCCTGTGGTTGGTGGTTGGGCTGCAACCGCTGTGCTCTTTCTGCTCAGCCTTGTGCTCCTGATTATCAATCGCGTTTCTGTTTTTGCACGGTTCTTTCGGCGTGGTGTGAAACCGTGGGTGGCCGAGCGTCGCCAGGTTGCTCGAACCGTAACGGCACACACTATCGACGCTGTGCGTTCCGGCTTTCCCAGCCTTCTTGACAAGGGACTCTTTCGTACGCTCGCGTTGAGTTTCCTGACGGCATTTGCGTCATTGGTTTCGATATTTATTATTTTCACACTCTTCGAATTGTGGCGCTTCATCGCCGCCAATCGTGCGGGAGCGGGGTTGGTGGCCCGTTACATCTTCTTTCTCTTACCCTTGATCGCGGTCGAGCTGTTTCCGGCAACGATACTGATTGCCGTGCTCATGACCTATGCGCTGCTGGCGCGCCGCAGCGAAACAGTTGCCTGGTGGGCTGCGGGACAAAGCATCTATCGCCTGATGTTGCCCGGGTTGATCTTTGCTTTGGCCGCCGGCGCTGCTACCTGGCTGGTTCAGGAGCACTTAATGCCTTACACGAACCTGAGGCAAGACACGTTACGCGCCCAAATTAGAGGAGGGGAGCCGCGCGGAATAACGGGCGCCGGACGCCAATGGTTGGCCGCCGCGGAGAGCAATCGCCTTTACTCGTACGAGTTTGACGACCAGGGCAAATCTCTTGGAGAGCCCGCAGTCTATGAGTTCGGTCCGGGCGGAGTCCATTTGACGAGTGTAACTACCGGAGCCTCAGGCGTCTGGACTGCGATTAATCGAATGGCCATCAAAGACGCTCAGATTTTTAACTTTCGCGGCCTTGAAGTGAACCGCCAAATTGCGGCTGAGAGTCAAATAACCATCGAGCCCATACACGTGTTTAAGCCCACCATAGACAAGCCCTCTCAATTAAGCGCGGCTGGGTTAAGCAATTATTTAAAGGACGCAAAGAAACGAGGCATGCAGGTTTCAGCCCTGGCGGTGGCGCTTCAACGCAAGTACGCTGCGCCCTTTAGCGTGGTGGTCATGGCATTTATCGGAATCCCGCTGGCTCTGTCTTTTGGAAGGAAGGGCACAGTGATCGCACTCTGTGCCGCAGTCGGTTTAAGCATTGCTTATTGGGGAGTGGCAAGCGGATTACAGCAGCTTGGTAATCTGGGTTTGCTTCCACCTGCGGTCGCCGGCTGGGCTCCGCCGATCATATTTGCCGCCGCGGGAACTTACCTGCTTTCGCGGATTCGGACCTGACCGTGGCACAGACTTTAGTCTGTGAACCTTGGCACAGACTTCAGTCTGTGAACCTTGAGAGTCACAGACCAGAGTTTGCCACCAGCAACAAGAAGACGACTGACAGATAAACTTGAGTTGGTTCAAGTCTGGGAACACAGACTAAAGTCTGTGCCACTAGGTGCCAGTTTCCCAACCTGTAATGTACTCGATCTGTTCCGGGGTCAGGGTATCAATGCTCATTCCCAGCGCGCGAAGTTTGAGGCTGGCGATCTCCTGATCAACCTCCTTCGGCAGGAGGTGAACGCCGGGATCGAGCTTGCCTTTGTTCTTGACGAGGTATTCAGCAGACAAAGCCTGATTGGCAAAACTCATATCCATGACACTGGCCGGATGTCCTTCCGCGGCCGCGAGATTAATTAGCCGGCCCTCGCCAAGCACGACTATGCGCCTGCCGCTGGCCTTGATCTTAAACTCTTCAACAAACGGTCGAATGTTGAGCGGCGCCTCAGACATTTCGCGTAAGGCGATCAAATTAAGCTCCAGGTCGAAGTGACCGCTGTTGCAAACGATTGCTCCGTCCTTCATTCGCTCGAAGTGATGTCGATCGATAACGTGGCGGTTGCCGGTAACGGTAATGAACAGATCGCCAATCGTCGCTGCCTCGGCTATCGGCATCACGCGAAATCCGTCCATTACGGCTTCCACAGCCTTAATCGGATCGACTTCCGTAACAATCACATTGGCGCCCATGCCCCTTGATCTCAGGGCAACGCCTTTGCCACACCAGCCATAGCCGACAACGACCACGTTTCTTCCCGCCAACAGAATGTTTGTCGCGCGAATGATCCCATCCAGAGTGGATTGTCCGGTGCCGTAACGGTTATCAAAAAAGTGTTTGGTCTGCGCGTTGTTCACGGCAATCGAAGGGAACGTCAAGACGCCGGCTTTTTGCATCGCTTCCAGACGCTGGATTCCCGTAGTTGTCTCTTCGGTCGAGCCAATGAGTTCCTTAACCTGATCGGGCCGTTCCTTGATCAAAGTGGCGATTACATCCGAGCCATCATCAATTACGATATCCGGATGGTAATCAAGCGCAGTGCGCACGTGGCGGTTGTAGGTTTCCGTGGATTCACCTTTGATTGCGTAGACCGGAATCTCGAAGTCATGAACCAGCGCCGCCGCGACATCATCCTGCGTGGAGAGGGGATTGGAAGCTATCAGCACTGCCTCAACGCCGCCGGCCTGTAGAGCTCTGGCCAGGTTTGCGGTTTCGGTTGTGATATGAGCGCACGCAAGCAGCTTCACTCCCTTGAGCGGCTTTTCTTCATTAAAGCGTTCCCTGATTAAGCGCAACACCGGCATTTCGCGTTCGGCCCACTCGATGCGCTGTTTACCTTTGTCCGCCAGGCTCAAGTCCTTCACGTCAAACTCGAGCGAACGTGTTGCAGTCATGTATCTTCTTTCCTCTCCTTAATAAAAATAAATTAATTGCTAACCACCAAGCTCAACAGAAAGGCTGGACCTGAAAACATCCACCAACTGCCGCTGGTGGGATTCAGTGTGGTCATCGATGTTCCTTGTAGGTTGGACTTGAGCGATCCACCCACTAACCGTGGCTGGGATTCGTTCAGGTTTGGACAAGTCCTCTCCCACCGGGAAATTTAATCCGTTGCTCGCGGCCTCTGCTGCTCCAAACTCAAACGCCGGCGGCGGCGCGAAGTGACTCGGCCTTATCAGTCTTTTCCCAGGTGAAGCCATTTTCCTCGCGGCCAAAGTGTCCGTAGGCTGCGGTGGCTTTATAAATTGGGCGACGGAGTTTGAGATCGTCAATGATTCCGCGCGGTGTCAGCTCAAAACTCTCACGCACAAGCTTCGCGAGCGCAATCTCACTTATCCGGCCGGTTCCACTGGTATCCACCAGTACCGAAACTGGATCGGCGACCCCGATCGCATAGGCCAGTTGCACCAGGCATCGATCCGCCAAACCAGCGGCCACAATATTCTTAGCCACATAGCGGGCCATGTAGGCTGCCGAGCGATCTACCTTCGTTGGATCCTTGCCTGAGAAGGCGCCGCCCCCATGTGGTGCGTAGCCCCCATAAGTGTCGACGATGATCTTTCGCCCGGTCAGACCGGCGTCTCCCTGCGGTCCGCCGGTGACAAACCGGCCCGTCGGATTAATATGGTATTTCGTTTTCTTATCGAGCAACTCTGCCGGGACAGTATGCTGAATTACTTTTTCCTGAATCTCGGTTCGTAGTTGCTCATTGGTAATGTTTGGATCGTGTTGTGAAGAGATAACGACTGCCTCAACCCTGAAAGGCCGGCCGTCGCGGTACTCGATCGTTACCTGCGTCTTGCCGTCAGGTCTGAGATAAGGAAGCTCCCCGGACTTGCGCGTTTCCGCGAGGCGCTGCGCGAGTAGATGGGCCAGTTGAATCGGCAGCGGCATCAGCTCGGGAGTTTCATTACAGGCAAAGCCAAACATTAAACCCTGATCGCCGGCGCCACCGGTGTCCACGCCCAAAGCGATATCGGGTGATTGCCGATCGAGCGCCGAGAGCACGCTGCACGTCTCTGAGTCGAAGCCAAACTTTGCCCTCGTATAGCCGATGCCGCGAATCGTGTCTCGCGCGACATTCGTGTAGTCGATGCGGGCATCGGTAGTTATCTCGCCGGCAATGACAACCAGACCGGTGGTGACGAGCGTTTCGCAGGCGACGCGGGCTCTCGGGTCTTCGGCCAGGGCCGCGTCCAGGACCGCGTCAGAGATTTGATCTGCGATTTTGTCGGGGTGACCTTCGGTGACAGACTCGGAGGTAAATAGATACCCTGATTCGTTACTCAAGCTAACTCCTTTGTGAGCAAAAGCCAAAATTTGGCTGTAAGAAAGACCGCGTAGGTTAGCAGTCCGACTTTACGAGTGTCAAGGAAGCCCGCGGCGTTTAGAAAAGCTGCGGATCACGCGAACACGCGCTGATTAGAAGTGAATAAACAACAAGTTCATTGTCAAAGGGTTGGGCTAGTGTGAGGGCTGTTGGGTAACTGCATTTTCTACGGCAATCCGTCAGTATCGTCAATCCTTCTCTAGCGTAAGGGAAGTTGGCCACAGATCTACGCGGATAAGACTGATCAAAACAGACTAGGTGCGGAAAAACCGCGCAAAATAAAAATCTTCACT
>Ga0187893_10012041_pt1 | contig 12381 bp, 12 predicted proteins | sample MA1701074metaG_FD_139574 | JGI IMG/M metagenome (GOLD analysis project Ga0187893, IMG submission 139574) | White microbial mat communities from a basaltic lava cave in the Kipuka Kanohina Cave System on the Island of Hawaii, USA - MA170107-4 metaG ... | reverse complement strand
TGAAATTCATGCCGAAGAACCCCGTGATGAACCCCAGGGGCATGAAGATCGTGGCGATCATGGTGAGGCGTCTCATCACCTCGTTCAGCCGGTTCGAGATCGTCGCCAGATAGATATCCAGGAGATTGCTCACCAGGTCGCGGTACGACTCGACGATCTCGTTGGCCCGGATCAAATGGTCGTGCAGATCGCGGAAGTACGCCGCTGATTTCGGATCGATGAAGGGATAGTCGCGGCGGCTGAGCGCGTTGTAGACCTCCCGCTGCGGGCTGACCAGCTTCCGGAGATGAACCAGGAGTCGTTTCAGGGCGAAGATCCGATGCAGGCGTTCCTTCGTCGGCCGTTGCACGACGTCATCTTCAAGGACATCGATCTCCTCCCCGAGCTCCTCGAGCGGGGGAAAGTAGCTGTCCACCAGCAGATCGCTGATGCGATAGAGGATAAAGCTCGGACCGCTGTCGAGTGCCTTCGGCACGGCGACCACCTGGTCGTACACCCGCTTGATCAGCTCGTTCGACCCGTCGTGCGCGCTCAGTATCCAGTTCCGTCCGAGCGCGATGTCGAATTCCTCGGTTGGAACCTCTTCACCCTGCATCGGCTTCAAGCCATGCACGACGACGAAGATATAGCCGTCAAACTCCTCGAGCTTCGGCCGCTGGTTTCGATGCAGGAGATCTTCGATCGTGACCGGGTGCAGCCCGAATTGCCTGCCGACGGCTTCCACCCTGTCCTGGGGCTCCCCATCAAGACCGACCCAGACGCAGGATTGGGGGTTCTGGAGCAGCTCGTGTAAGTCGGACCCCCACGGCCTCTCCTCGACTTGCCCGTTGGGATGTCGCACGAGGACCTGTAACATTCGAACTCCGGACAGATCGGATACGCCGTCCAATGCCCGCTTGCGTGCTCAGCTCCCGCTGCGGCTCCGTCCATCGATCGGCCGTATCGTACCAGGATCGACTTCCTGCATCAAGATGGATCGAACCATCCGCATTTCGGGTTCAGGCGACCGATCGGAGTCGCCGCTCTTCGCCGGATGCCGCTCAGGTTCGATCCGTCCACTCGAGCCAGATGCTATAGAGGCACTCCCCACGAAGCCGTCCATAATGTAAGATAAAGGCCTTCCTGACTCTCGACGCAGCCTCGCGTTGTTGGCCAAGTTTCTTGCCGAGCATGTAGGCCTGAGACGCTACGGCGATCAGATGGGACGGGTGGCCGTTCGGTTCTTTCTGCGCTGTTGTCGTCATTGTCCACCTCCCGCGGCGCTTGTTTGGCGGTAGCAATCTCTTTTCCCCTTCGAACGCCTCGGCCCGGTGAATGAGCAGAGTACGTGCCAAATGTCCGTCGTAGTGAGCGGGGTTGAGACATCCCAGTATGTGATTGAAAACTATGATAAGAGCTGTTGTTTAGTGACTTGCGACCGCGCGATCTATGGCTGCCGGAGCAGAAAAACTGTATCTAAATAGATAATGCCTGTAACCTATTTCCCTTTCTTGCTTCATGGTGAGAGCGTTCGACCAACGGATGACGGAGTGGACTCGCTAACCTGCCAAGAAACAACGGGTCATTGCTTTGGACAGAGCCCCTGCTACACTCGATCTGTGCGTGTCTAAAGACGGCTGCCCACTCTTTGGGCTTGCCTCCTCTCACCGGCCGGATTAACCTGATACTGCACCTCGAGTTGCTGCTCTCCAACGGGCTCGTTTGTCGCACGCAACCTGAATCGTCCGTTCCGAACTCTATCGACCGCGGTCGCTGACCATGGATATCTACCTGAGCGAGAACGCCTTTGTCGGTCTGGTGGTTTCGACCATCGAGGTTTACCGGAAGGAATGCTTCGGCGTTCTCCTCGGCCAAAGCACGCCGGGGCGAGTGCTGGTGGATTTCGTCGTCCCGTACCAGACGGCGAATCGGAAGTTTCGGGAGGTGCACGTCGATCTGAAGAGGAGCCAACGGGTTGAAGTCGCCGTCAGAACCACGTCCCGCTGGGAGTGTCTTGGGGATTACCACTCCCACCCCATGTACGGCACCGTAAGAACGACCACCGCGCTGAGCAAGGATGACCGGAAGTTCTTCAAAGACGGAAACGTCGCCGTCGTGGTGGCGATCAACGATTCGGCCAGGAAGCGGCGATGGCACTACGTCAAGGGCGGCGCGGTGTCCGGCACGGTCAATGGTTATAACATCCGGATCGCCGGATACTGGAAGGCGAACGGTACCATCGAGCGAGCACCGATCCATTGCCCGTATGCCATCGGATTTCAGGCAAAGGAACTGAGCGCCAAGGAGTGAAGGGGCTCAAGGGGCTCCTTGACGATCTGATTCGGCGCTACGGCCGGCGCGAGTTCCTCTGTACGAGTGCCATCAGCGTTCCCCACCGATATGCCCGCCCGGACGATCGCGAGATCGCCGGGTTCGTTGCCGCCTCCCTCGCCTACGGCAACGTCAAGCAGATTCGGCGCAGCGCCGAGACCGCTCTTGGCGCGATGGGCGGAAGCCCCAGCCGGTTCGTCCGCCGGTTCGACCCGTTGTCGGATGCAGCCCGGTTCCAACACTTCACCCACCGCTTCAACTCAGGCGCCGATCTGGCTCTTCTCTGCTACCTCCTCCAGCAGGCAACGAACGGCACTGGGTCTCTCCAGGCCTTCTTCTTGGAGGGATATGAGCCCTCACACGAGGACATCGGGCCCGCTCTGATCAGCTTCGTTGAACGGGTCCTGGCGCTCGACGTGTCGCCGTTCTACCCATCGGGCACGATCCCCCAAAAGGCGGGCGTCCGCTTCTTCTTTCCGTCGCCGGCCCAGGGGAGCGCCTGCAAGCGGCTCAATCTGTTCCTGCGTTGGATGGTGCGGCGGGGCGACGACATCGATTTCGGGATCTGGAGCGAGGTGTCGCCTGCGAAGTTGATGATGCCGCTCGATACGCATGTGGCGAGGATCGTCCGTCGGCTCGGCCTGACGAGGATGAAGCAAGCCAACTGGCGCATGGCCAGGGAGGTGACGCGGCGGCTTCGCGCGTTCGACCCGGACGATCCGGTCAAGTACGACTTTGCCCTCTGTCGGATCGGGGTGCTCAGGCAGCAGGTTCCGGGCTAGGCGAGAGGGGGCGGTAGACGGGGCTGGTGGGCGACTGTTTACCCTTCGGAGGCGAGCACCCGCAGCATTTCATCATGAATCTGGGCGTTGCTGGCGACGATCTGAGGTGTGAAGAGCCGATAAGGATGACCCTGTAGGTCGGTGACAATGCCGCCTGCCTCCCGGACCAACAGGGTGCCAGCAGCCACATCCCACGCGTTCAGCCGAAGCTCCCAGAAAGCATCGAATCGTCCGGCAGCCACATAGCACAGGTCGAGGGCGGCGGAGCCCGGCCGGCGGACGGCTTGGGCGCGCTTGATGAAATTCGCGAAATGATTGAGATTATTGTCCTTGGCTGTGGCCGCGTCGAGCGGAAACCCGGTCGCCAGCAACGCCTTCGAGAGCGGGGACACAGAAGAGACGCGCAGTCGTTTTCCGTTCAGGAAGGCCCCTTCGCCCCGCTCGGCCGCAAACAGCTCCTCCAAGTTGGGGTCGTACACGACCCCATAGACCAGTTCGCCGTCTTTCTCAACGCCGATCGACACGGCAAAGCAAGGATAGCCGTGGGCGTAGTTGGTGGTACCGTCCAACGGATCGACGAACCAGCGGTAGCCCGAGCCACCCTGAATCCTGGTGCCCTCTTCGGAGACCAGGCTGTGGCCCGGCAGCTCCCGTCGGATCAGGCCGGCGATCGCCTCTTCTGAGCGCCGGTCAACGTCCGTGACGGGGGTCTTGTCGCCTTTGTACTCGACGATTCGCGCCCGCTCGAGCCCCTCCTGAAGGATAGCCCCGGCCTCTTTCGCGGCCCGCAGCGCCACTTCGCGGATGGTGTCGATCTCCACGTCTCCTCCTTGTGAAACAGCCCCGACAGTGTAACACAGCGCGCTCGATCCGTCTAAGGATTCGCGCCCCCCGTGCGCGGAATTGCGACCGGGCTAGAGAGGTGGTAGGATGAGGCGCCATGGACCGAGAGATCCTCGAAAAGGTGAAGGCCCAGTCCGGCCGACTCAAGGAGGCCGCTTCGACTGAGCAACGCCCGCGCGGCATGAATCCGGCCGGCCGTCCCCAGCTCTCTGTCATCATTCCAAGCTACAGCATGGCATCCCATATTACACGTTGTCTCGCGGCGGTCATGGGTCAGAAAACAACCGCGTCATTCGAGGTCATCGTCATAGACAGCTCTACCGATGGGACTGACAGGATTGTCGGTGAGCGATTTCACGGCGCACAACTCATACACCTGCCGCAACGGACTGGCTCTGCGGCAGCGCGGAACATCGGGATCCGGCGATCTCGGGCCCCCATCGTGGCCTTACTGGACGCTGACTGTATCCCCGACCCGAACTGGGTGGATGAGATCCTCAAGGCCCACCGTGGACCCATTGAGCTTGTCGCTGGCTCGGTCTCGCCCGCCGCACCTCACACGCTTGCCGGACTCATGCTGTTCGCCATCCAGTTCTCCCGGTTCCTGCCTCGCGCGCGCTCCCGGATGGTCACGTTTGCCCCTTCCTGCAACCTCTCGGCGAAGGTGGAGGCCCTCGATGCGGTGGGGTTGTTTCCCGAAGAGTTCGCAATCGCAGAAGATGTCGACTTGTGTCGACGATACGCGGAGCTCCGCCGCGGATCGATCCTCTTTCAACCTGCCGTCCGCGTGTCCCACATCAACCGATCGGGGCTGCGCAGCGTCCTCGAGCACCTCTCTGTTCACGGCTACTATTCCGCAAAGATCAGGCGCGCGTACCCGTTGCGCGGACGTTTCCTGACCGAATGGCCGGCGCTGATCCCGCTCCTCGTCCCTGTCCGGTACACCGGCATCCTCTGGCGCCTGCTCCGGAGCTCCGGTGAAAAGTGGCTGGCCCCCGTGTACGTGGCCTCCACACCGCTCGTGCTGCTCGGCCTTGCCTGCTGGGCTCGGGGGTTCATGAAGTGCGTGACGTCACGAGAGGCGTAGCGTTGCCGTCCGTCATCGTCATCGGGCTCGATGCCGCCGAGGTGAGCCTGGTCCGCCGCTTCATGGCAGAGGGAGGGATGCCGACGCTTGCCTCTCTCGCGGAACGGGGCTTCATGTGCAGCCTGTCTTCTGTTGGGGACCTGGGCGCGGAGGCCGTCTGGCCGAGCTTTCTCTACGGCGTCCAACCCGGGAAGCACGGGCTGTTCGGCAGCTACCAGATCAGACCCGGCACCCTCGATGTCGGACCTACGGAGGCGCACCAGAACCCGCACCATCCCTTTTATGCCGAGGCGCAACGGGATCCCCCACGCACGATCGTGCTGGACGTCCCGAAGAGCTACGCTTATCCAAGCGATCGCAATGTCTGCCTCGTGGCCTGGGGTGCGCACGCGGCTCGCGCGACTGGCGCCTCCCATCCGCCCGGACTCTTGCCTCGTGTCGTGCGCGACGTTGGGCGCTATCCATTGCCGCTCCTGGCGCAGGAGGACGATGTGCACGACCTGTCCTACTATCGAGACCTGCGGCGCCGGCTCCTCGACGGGGTCGGGGCCCGGGAAAGGCTCCACCGCTACTTCCTCGAACGCGAGCCCTCGGATCTCTTCATCACCGTCTTCGGCGAAACGCACGTGGCCGGCCACCGCTTCTGGCACTTCATGGACGAGGGACACCCCTGGCATGATGCGAGCGCTCCGGCGGAGTTGAAAACCGCGATCCGCGACGTCTATGCCGCTGTTGACGCCGCGGTCGGCGATCTCGTCCGGTGCCTTTCCGACGACGTGACCGTTCTCGTCGTGTCTGTCCACGGGATGACAGCCAACTACAACGCACAGGAACTCCTGCCGCGCTTCATCGAACGCTATTGCGGCGTGGACGACAGCACCAGTAAGCGCCCCCTCGCAAGCCGTCTCGTCGCTGGAGGCGCCCTCGCGCTGAGATCGCTCGTCCCTCCCGCCGTACGCGCGCGCGTCAAGCAACGTGTGTCGGGGCCGCTGCGCCAGCGCTTCCGCAGCCAGTACCTCAAGGCACTGTGGGGGTGGGATCGCTGGCCCGAGATGCGCGTCTTCTGCACGCCTACCGAGGATCATGGCTACATTCGCGTGAACCTGAAGGGCCGCGAGCCGCAGGGCCTCGTTGAGCCGGGAACGGAGTACGATGAGCTGCTCTCGGCGCTGACGGAGGAGCTGCTATCACTCAGGGACCTTGAAAGCGGGCGCCCTGTGATCGGGTCGGTGCTGCGGCCGCAGGAGAAGTACCCTGGCCCCGCCGCTCCCTGCATGCCGGACCTGGTCGTCCACTGGGCACCGGGAATGCCAATTCGAGGGCTCCGTTCGGCCCGCTTTGGTGACATCGAGCGCGCCCCCCGCCTCCAGCATCGGAGCGGCCTCCACCAGCCGGACGGGTTCCTCGTCTCCGCCGGCCCGAGCGTCGTCCAAGTCGCCCGGCCCATGGATGCACACATCCTCGATCTTGCGCCGACGATCCTCCGCCTGCTGGGGCGCCCGGTTCCGCCGCATTTGGACGGGAGCGTCATTGCTCACATTGTCCCCGACCGTCGAGAGGCTCGACAACACGCAGAAACGTGAGTCAGTACATGAAACCCTGCTGCAACCGCGTCGTGGCCGGGCCCTTCGCGTTGGTCTGCGCACTTTCGTGGTGCTTAGCGGGATGGCGGAGGCGCGAAAGGCGCTCGAGGAATACACCGGAAAGATTCCGGCTCGGGAGGATGCCATGACGAATTCTAAGCGGTTGGGGTGGAGCATTCTTGGCGTTGCGGGCCTGCTGCTTGGTGGCCCTTCGACCCTGCTGGCGCAGGAAGTGAGGAACCCGGCGGCCCTGAAGGAGGGTGGTCGCCTCCTCGCCTACCTCTGAGCGATCAGTCAGTGAGGAGAGGTGTGCTGTCAGCCCCATGCCAAGCACAGGGTCAAGGATTCTATCATGACGAAGGGATGCCCCAGCGCCACGTGTCGCTGAAACGCCAAACGAGGAGGGGTCTCATGGGTCAGGGGTGTTTTCGCTTTGTCCAGTCTATCGCGATTGCGACAGCACTCGCAGGCTGCGTGACAACGGGCTCGATCGGCGGACGGCTGTCGGATTCCGGCCAGCCGCCCGTCGGGGTCACGTTCTCGTTTCAATCCGACAGGTTTGGCGACGGCGGAACGCTCTCGGTCGCCCTTCCAGACGGAGAATACTACTCCGGAAGGTACCTGCAGGTGACCTCGACCAGCACGGCCGATGTGGTTCGCCCCATCACGGTGTTCTGGGGCCCGCGCTGGCCTCACTGGGGACCGTTCGGCGATCCCTGGCTCGATGAAGGTGATTACACGTCGTTCGTGACAAACTACTCCGGCCGGGTCGTCGCCACCCTGTTCGGAGACAAGGGGAACACGATGCGGTGTCGCTTCCAGCTCACCAACCCCTCGGCGGGGTTAAGTCAAGGGGGGGTCGGGGAGTGCCATGTCTCGAATGGGGGGACGATCGACGCCCAGTTCTGAGGCCGCTTCGCGCGCACCCCGGGACCCGGCCGCGATGCCATCGTGAACGCTGTGCCGGGGCGCATTCGGCAGGTCGCGGCAGACCAACCCGCGGCTGAATTTCGCTTGACTTCCAGATTGGCCCTGTGGTAAGCAGAAGCCCCGGAGTGATTCCGGGGGGGGGCGGGAGAGTCGTCGAGCGGCGGTTGAGATAGAAGTCGCGACAAGGGGAGGGTGTGAGATGGCAGCGAAGAAGCGGGGGGCTTTTTCAAGACGAGAGTTCATGAAGGCGGCAGGGGCGGGGGCGCTGGCGGCAGGGATAGGGCCGGCGATCATCACCCCAGGGCGATCGTACGCGGCCAAGAAAAAGCTGAAGATTCTCCAATGGGTCCATTTCGTTCCGCCGTATGATGAGTGGTTCAACAAGACCTACATAAAGGAGTGGGGGGAGAAAAACGACACCGAGGTCACCGTTGACAACGTTGGCCTCCCCGCGCTGAACCCCCAGGCCGCCGCAGAAGTCGCTGCCCAGAAGGGGCACGACCTGTTCCTGTTCATGTGGCCTGCGCCAGCTTTCGAGGATCAGGTCATCGATCACAAAGAGATCTACCAGGAGTGCGAGCGCAAGTACGGCAAGCCGATCGACCTGGCCATCAAGAGCACCTACAATCCCAAGACCAAGAAGTACTATGGCTTTTCCGACTCTTTCGTTCCCGACCCGGTCAACTACCGGCAAGATCTCTTCGCGGCGGTAGGGATGCCCAAGGGCCCGTCCACCTGGGACGACGTCCGGGTCGCTGGGGCGAAGATCAAGAAGCAGTTTGGCAATCCGGTGGGGATCGGACTGTCTCCCGAGATCGACACCGGCATGGCGATGCGGACCATCATGTTCTCCTTCGGATCCTCGGTACAGGACAAGGATCACAATCTGGTCCTGAACTCCAAGGAGACGCTGGAAGCGGTCAAGTTCGTCAAGGCTCTCTTCGAGGAAACAATGACCCCGGAGGTCTTCGCCTGGGACGCCTCCTCCAATAACCGGGGGATCGTTTCCGGCAAGCTCTCGGTGGTCTTGAACGCCATCTCCACGACGCGCACGGCCGAAAAGGAAAACCCGGAGATATCCAAGAAGATCCAGTTGACGAAGGCCCTGAAGGGGCCGGTGCGAGCCATCGGGCTCGAGCACGTCATGGACTGCTTCGTGATCTGGAAGTTCGCCGAGAACAAAGAGGGTGCCAAGCAGTTTCTCGTTGACTACGTCGGCAACTTCAGGAAGGCATTCGTGGCGGGTGAGTTCTACAACTTCCCCTGCTTCCCCAAGACTGTTCCCGATTTGAAGAAACTGATCGCCAACGACCCGAAGGCGCACCCGCCAGATAAGTACAAGGTCCTGGAAGACGTCCTGGACTGGGCAACCAACGTCGGGTACCCCGGCTACGCAAACGCGGCAGAGGATGAGATCTTCGGCACATGGGTGATAAACAACATGTTTGCGAAGGCGGCCAGCGGGGCCGAAACGCCCGAGGATGCCATCAAGCAGGCTGACGCCGCCTGCAAGCGGATCTTCGCGAAATGGAAGGAGAAGGGGCTGGTCTAGCCTCCACACGGAGTCCGGCCGCCATCTCAGGGAGGCTCCCCAAGGGGAGCCTCCCTTCACGTTAGGGGACTGAGGGAGTCCTGGGTTGGAGTTATGGCGACTGTCGAAACGCGAAACGTCAAGAAGCATTTCGGTGATGTCCGGGCGGTTGACGGTGTTGACCTGTCAACCGAAGAGGGGGAGTTCCTCGTCCTGCTGGGACCATCGGGCTGCGGGAAGACCACGCTCCTCAGGATGATCGCCGGCCTCGAAGGCCCCACCTCCGGCCAGATACTCATCGGAGGCCAGGTGGTGAACGACCTGCCGCCGCGCGCCCGGAAGATTGCCATGGTCTTCCAGAGCTACGCCCTCTACCCCCACATGACCGTCTTCAAGAATATCGCCTTCCCCCTGAAGGCCCAGGGCGTGCCGAAAACGGCCTGGCAAGGGAAGGTCGAGTGGGCAGCATCGATGTTCGGGATCGAGCGGCTGCTCCACCGCAAGCCGCGTGAACTGTCGGGAGGCGAACGGCAGCGGGTGGCCCTGGCCAGGGCTCTCGTGCGAGAGCCGACCGTCTTCCTCCTGGACGAGCCGCTCTCAAACCTCGACGCCAAACTGCGAGCCTCGGCGCGGGAAGAGTTGCAGCAATTCCAGAGGCGGATCGGGACCACGACCATCTATGTGACCCACGACCAGGTGGAAGCGATGGGCCTGGGGGATCGTATCGCCGTGATGCACCAGGGGAAGGTGCGGCAGCTCGGAACACCTCAGGAGGTCTATCACGAGCCGGCCGATACCTTCGTTGCCGGTTTTCTCGGCTCCCCTCCGATGAATCTCGTGGCGCATGGCGACGTCATCGTGGGTTTTCGCCCCGAAGGCTTCCTCCCCAAGGAGGTGCACGCAGGCCAAGGCAGCCAGGTGAGTTTCCAGTTCAAGGTGACAAGGATCGAGTACCTCGGTGCCGATCGTCTCCTCTACGGGTTCCTGACCAGCGGGTTTGTGGACACCCACGTGATCGCAGATCTCCCTTCAACAGTGACCGTTCCGATCCAGGAGGGGGAGACCTACGAGTTTGCCGTTCGGGAAAAGGACCTGAAGTTCTTCGACCAACAGACCGGCCTGCGAACCACACCGAGACCGCTATGACGACACAGGAGAGTGCGGCAGCAATTGAGACGGCTGCCCCCGCGGTCGTGGCGCGAAAGGGCCGAATCGCCTCGCTTCTGGACAGCGAGGTCTGGCTGGGCCGCCTCATGATCGCCCCGGCGATCCTGTACATCGTCCTGCTCATCGGGTTCCCGTTCCTCCTTGCGCTCTACTACAGTCTCAGTGACATCACCATCGGAAGCAGAACGATGAGCTTTGTGGGCCTGAAGCAATTCAGGGCGATTATCCAAACCCCCCTCTTCCAACGGTCCCTCAAGAATACCTTGATCTTCACCTTCATCTCTCAGGTTGTGGTCCTGGTCCTGGCGAAGGTTCTGGCCCTCGCCCTCCTGCAGAGTTTCAGGGGCAAGTGGCTGGTGCGGCTCCTGATCCTGCTCCCCTGGGTCGCGCCCATCTCCCTCGGGACCATTGGCTGGCTGTGGATGCTGGATTCGATCTACAGCGTCTTCAATTGGATACTCAGGGCTGCAGGGATCTTCGGGCCCACAACCTGGCCCATCTGGTTGGGGACACCAACCCTGGCCATGAGCTCTGTGATTGCGGTTCACGTCTGGCGGCAATTGCCCCTGGCGACAGTGATCCTTATCGCCGGGCTCAGCTCGATCCCCCATGACCTCCATGACGCAGCCGCCGTCGATGGGGCGGGCTTCTGGCGACGCCTCTTTCAGATTACGATTCCGCTGGTCCTCCCGATCATGACGGTGGCCGTCCTCTTCGGCCTGGTGTTCACGTTCACCGACATGATTGTCATCTTCGTCCTGACCCGTGGCGGCCCGTACGACACGACCCAGGTCCTGGCCAGCCTGGCCTTCTTCACCGGCATCATGGGGGGGGACCTCGCCGAGGGCGCGGCTATCTCCCTGTTTCTCTTCCCAGTCCTCGTCGCCGCGGCCTTCGTCTTCCTCCGGGTCGCTCGTCGGGCGGAGGTGACATAACATGCCTGCTGTGATGCGAAGATTGAAGAGATGGGGGGCCCGTGGCTCGCATGTCGGAATCGTCGCCCTGTTCACACTCTTCGCGGCTTTCCCCTTTTTCTGGATGCTCGTCACCACGTTCAAGCGGACGTCAGATCTCATGAACACCAAGAACAACCCGTTCCTCTTCAACCAGCCGCCGACCCTGGAGCACCTTCGCGTCCTGTTCTTTGAGACGCTGTACGGTAGATGGCTGTGGAACACTGCGCTCGTCGGTGTCGTGGTGGTTGTCATCACGCTCCTTCTGGCGGTCCCAGCCGCCTACAGCCTCGCCCGACTGACCGGGCGGGTGGGAGAGCAGCTCGGCATCGGCATCTTCCTCACCTACTTGGTCCCTCCCACGATCCTTTTCATTCCCCTTGCCCGTGTGGTCTCCAATCTCGGCCTGAAGGATTCTCTCTGGTCGCTGATCGTGGTCTACCCGAGTTTTACCGTGCCGTTCTGCACCTGGCTGTTAATGGGGTTTTTCAAGGCCATTCCGAGAGACCTCGAAGAGGCGGCCATGATCGACGGCTACAGCCGGTTCGGGGCATTCGCCAGGATCGTGATTCCGATCTCTGTGGCCGGCATCCTCACCGTCGTGATCTTCACCTTCACGCTGGTGATGCAGGAATTCGTCTACGGTATGACGTTCATCTCTTTCGCGTCACAATACACGGTCAGCGTGGGGGTCCCGACCTTTCTGGTCCGCGGCGATGTGTACTTCTGGGGATCGCTCATGGCCGCGTGCTTCATCGCCAGTGTTCCGATCGCCGTCCTGTACAATCTCTTCGTTGATCGGTTCATCGCCGGATTTACCGTCGGCGCGGTCAAGGGATAGACCGCGCCCGTCATCCCGTCACTGCCGCCGTCCGCGTCGCGCTGTCGAGCGTGGCCGGTGCGCGTGTCGCGTCAGAATCATCACACGAGTCGCTGGATGGTCGAGAGAGATCGCTTGGAGCGACTGTTGAATTTCGCCGTAGAGGCCGCCAGGCAGGCCGGCCAGGTCACGCTGGAATACTTCCAGACCGTCCTCACGCCGGAGCGGAAGCCTGACCGAACCCTGGTCACGGCGGCCGACCGCCCGGCGCCCGCGGGTGTCGAGGTCGTGCGGGTCGGCACCGCGGCGGAGATGGAGGCAGCCGTGCTGGCCCGGTCGGCGGCCGACGTCGTGGTGCTGGCCGCGGCCGTGGCC
>Ga0187893_10012040_pt1 | contig 12381 bp, 13 predicted proteins | sample MA1701074metaG_FD_139574 | JGI IMG/M metagenome (GOLD analysis project Ga0187893, IMG submission 139574) | White microbial mat communities from a basaltic lava cave in the Kipuka Kanohina Cave System on the Island of Hawaii, USA - MA170107-4 metaG ... | reverse complement strand
GAGGTCCTTTTCGACGGCGAACTGCGTCGCGATGCCGGCGTGGTCGGTGCCGGGGAGGTAGAGGGCCTCGCGGCCCTGCATGCGCCGGGCGCGGATCAGGATGTCCTGCAGCGTGTTGTTCAGCGCGTGGCCCATGTGCAGGCGCCCGGTGATGTTGGGGGGCGGGATCACGATGACAAAGGGCTCGCCGGACGATTTGGGGTCCGCCCGGAAGGCGCCGGCGTCCAGCCAGAGTTTCGTGATCTCGGGCTCGGCGGCCGCGAAATCGAAACGAGTCGGGTAGTCCATGTCGAAGTGAAAACTATAGGGGCGTGAGGGCCGCTTTGCAATCGGGATGACAGGCTGCGGTCCGCCGCCGGGATTTGCTAGACTGGGACGGCCATCGATGGAGATCGCGACGCGCCCCGGTCCGGAACGTCTTGCTCGAAGTCTCGTGAGAAAGGGAATCTCACCCGAGGTTGCGGAGCTCTTCGCGCGCGTGCCGAGGGAGCGTTTCGTGCCGCGGGACCTCCTCGGGTACGCGTACGAGGACCGGCCGCTCCCGATCGGTCGGGGGCAGACGATCTCGCAGCCGTACATCGTGGGTCTGATGATCCAGTCACTGGAGCTGACGGGTCGGGAGCGGGTGCTGGAGATCGGCACCGGTTCGGGGTACCAGACCGCGCTCTTGTCGCTCCGGGCGGCGGCGGTCTTTTCGATCGAGCGGCTGGAGGAGTTGCTGGCAGGGGCGCGATCGCGGCTTGACGCGGTGGGCGCGAAAAACGTCAAGCTGCGGTGCGGCGACGGGACGCTCGGGTGGCCTGAAGAGGCGCCGTTCGACGGCATCATCGTCTCCGCCGCGGCGCCGTCGATGCCGGAGACCCTGGTCGGGCAGCTCAAGTCCGGGGGGCGGATGGTGGTGCCGGTGGGAGGGGACGCATCCCAGGAGCTCCTCAGGGTTCTGAGGTTGGAGAAGGGCGTCGTGATCGAAAAATTGACTGAATGCTCGTTCGTCAAGCTGGTGGGGGAGGAGGGCTATTCGAACGGAGCGGCCTCGTGAGGCTCGCGCTTGTCCCGTCCCTGCTCCTGACGGCATCGTGCTGCCTGTTCGGAGGCGGGAGGGACAAGCCCCCCATAAGCCCGGTCAAGTCCGGAAACGCCATCGTGACGACGTTCGAAGAGATCGCCAAGCTTACCGAAACTTCCAAGAATCTGGAGCAGGCATTCGTAGCGGCGGACCTGTATCGCCGCGCCTTTGACCTCCGCTCGGCGGCCGCGTATCCGAGCATGAGCCAGGAATTCCAGATCCGCGTGGGTGAGTTCAAGCCCCTGTTCGAGGAGCCGAACGGGAGGCTGATCCTCGACAAGTGCGCCGTCCTGCTCTTTTTCGTGGTGCTCGAATCGGAGGATCGGATTCTGCGGGGCGCGGCGCTCAGGCGGCTTTCGATGCTGCTGAACGAAAAGTGCCAGCGCCCGCCGCTTCGATCCGCCCCGACCGGAACCGGCGGCCCCGAGCTGCGGGAACGGCTGCTGCAGGCGGTGTACCGGCTGCTTGCGTGCGCCGTCGCGCGCGAGTACGACGCAGCGGCCGAAGGCGAGGCGATGCTTGCGCCGATGATCCTGGTGTATGGGGACGCCCTGGCGCGGCTCGCCGAAGCGCCCTCGCTCAAGCCCGAGTTCGCCGAGATCGTGACGCGGCTTCGACAGTCGCTGCTGGCGGATCCCTCGAAACTGCCCGAGGTCCGCGTCGAGTATCCCACCGACCGCCTTCTGGCGGAGGCGGTCGTGCAGCGGGACCGGGCGGTGGTTCAGCGGGCCCCCGGGGGGAGCCCGGAGGCCGCGTTCACAAGCTTCGTCAACTCGCTCGCCTATTTCGTGCTCGCGTCGGAGCTTTCGGACGGCAACGGCCGCAAGCGCCCCGAGTTCGAAAACGTGCCGCTGATCCTCAACGAGCTTGAGCTGATGATTCAAAAGACCGAGTGAGCATGGAGGGGAGGCGGGCGCTCGCGCTGATGGCGCCGCTGCTCATTCTGCCGTGGCTCGGCTCCACCTGGCTCGGGGATTTCGACGTCGTGCGTTTGCCGGTCGGATGCGCGGGGACGGTCGCGCTGGCGGCGGCGTTGCTCGTCCGACTGCGCGGCGGTACGGGCTTGGCCGTCCATGGTCGCGCGCTTGCCGCGATTTCGGCCGCCCTGGCGCTCTGGGTCGTGCTGGGGTTGGGACGTGCGTTGAATCTGTTCGACGCCATGTCGCAGCTGTCGCTGGCCACGGCCGGCGCCATCGCCTTTGTGTTTGCGGCTTCGACGCGCTTCAATGAGCTGCCGCCGGCGATGGCGCTTGTCGGAGCGGGGGTCGCTGTCTGCGGTCTGGGTCAGGCGCTTGTCGGGGCGGCGCCCGTCGCGACCCTGGGAAACAGCAACTACGCCGGCACGTTCGCGGCCATCTGTCTGCCGCTGGCCCTCGCCGAAGCCTTGGATGAAAAGTCGGTCCGATCAAAGGCACTCATGGGGGGAGCCTCGGTCGCGCTCGCCGCATTCGTGATCGTTTCGTCTTCGCGTGGGGCTCAAGTGGCCGTTCTGGTCACGTCGCTTCCTCTGCTTGTGGCATGGGCGCGCGCGGGCGTCTCTCGAAAGACGCTTGCCGCCGCAGGGGGGCTGGTGGCGGGCGCACTGGTCGTCGGCGTGGCGCTTCTCGGCTCGATCCGGAGCGATTGGATCACGCGGTGGGGGGCGATCGCGGATCCGGATTACAAATCGAACCGCGTCCGTCTCGACATCTGGGCGGGTTCGGTCCGGATGCTGGGCGAGTGGCCGCTGCAAGGCGTCGGGCCCGGGAATTTCGACAAGCGATTTCCCGCGTACCGACGCGAGGGGGAGTTCAGGGCGCACCATCGCGATCTGTCCCCGAAGGATTTCGTCATGGTCGAGAACGCGCATAACGGGTTCATTCAGACGTCGGTCGAAGGGGGGGCGGTCGGTCTTGCGCTGGGCATCGCGCTGCTCGTGATCGCCGCGCGTCGATCGAGGTCCGCGGAGCCAGGCTGGACGCATTGGGGGATCGCCGCGGCGGTGGGAGCGTTCGTGGCGGCGAACCTCTTTAATTCACTGAACCTGTTCTGGAGCCACTCGATCTGGTTCTGGCTGCTTTTGGGGCAGTGGGCCCGACGGACCCGGCCGGCGGAGAGCATCGCCGGCGCGCCGGCGATAGCCGGACTTGCGGTCGCGTGCGCGGTCGGAGCGGGAGGTCTCTGGCTGGGATTGGGGAACCTGCGGGCGCATGATGTGATGCGGGAGACGGCGCCCGCGGATCCGACCGCCAACGCGAATGCCGCAGTCGACGCGAATCCCTGGAGCTGGAGGGCGGGGTGGCGGCGGGCGAATTTGTGGGCGCAGCAGGGGCGGCGCGCCGAGGCAGTCGACGAGTATTCGCGCGTACTGGCTCTCCAGCCAGACCATGCGCCGGTCTTGGTCGAGCGCGGAGTGACGCGGATGGCGGCGGGGGATCTCGCGGGAGCGGAGACCGACCTACGACGAGCGGCGGAGATCGTGCCGTGGTGGTGGGGTCCGCGGCTTCAGCTCGCCCGTCTGGAAGCGCAGCGCAAGCGATGGGAGGAGGCGCTTCGCCATGCGGAGCGCGCCTCCGAGCTCCGGCCCGACGATCCCGAGGCCGCCCTGCTTCGAGGCGCCATCGCCTGGGAGCTGGGGAGGATCGACGAGTCGAGGGCGGCGTTCAAGCGGTGCGGGGAGCTGGGATGGACCGACTGGCGCCGCCGGCTGCCCGCGCGGATCGCGGACGATCCGCGACTTGAGGATTGAAGAAACGGTTCCCACGGGTAAGATGAGGGGCGTGCAGAAAGGATCCGTCGCCAGCTTCTTCACCTATTTGATGTACTTTGCGCTCCTCGGAGTCGGGATCTGGGCCCTCATCGTGTTCGTCATTCTCCCGAGCATCGACAACTGGAACCTGGATCGGATGATGCGTGACGTCGAAAAGGAGGGGCTCAAGGAGGCGGAGCTTCCGAACAACCCCCTTATCCTGCCGGGTCCCGCGGCCGAGCAGATGCTCGCGTACGGAAAAAAGTCGGTCCCCTTCTTTCTTAAACTCCTCGATCACCTGGAATACCGGATCCGGGCCAGAGCCTTCGAAGGGCTCAAGCGGGCCACCAAGAAGGAGGACTTTGCCTTCGATCCCGCCATGTATCCGGGAGACGCCAAGCCTGATCTGGATAGGATCAAGGCTTGGTGGGAGGAGGAGTCGAAGAAGCCGGAGCCTGTGGGCGGCGGCTCGTAGGCCTAATCCAGCTTGCTCCAAGCTCCAGACGCATTGGTCGGATCGAACGGGTCGATCGGGAAGACCGCAAACGCGGTTGTCAGCACCAAGTCAGGGTCGTTCGAAGGAAGGGTGGGAGCCGTCTGAATGTACGCGCTGCTCCCTCCAGGATCGCGCTTGAACATGTTCCAGTTTTCGCTCAGGATGAACACCAGTCTTCCGGATGAGGGATACGCGCTGGACACCGTGATGTACCCGAAGCGGTCCGGATTTCTCCGCCCGTAGGCGTTGTTGGTGGTGCCTTTGGGCTGCTCGTAGTTCGTCAGGGTGAGGTACCAGTATCCGGCTTTTGGCGTGGAAGGGAGGGTGCCGGCGGCCGGGTTCGTATAGTCCGATTGCGGGTCGGGGTTTGCGTCCGCTTGCGCAAGGGATACCTCTATCATTCGAACCGGGGTGGCGGTCGGGGTGCCGGCCGCAATGAAATAGAGCCCCTTGATATCGGCCGTCCAAAAGTCGTTCAGGCCATTGTTGTCCGTGTCGGATCCCTTGAAGATCAGCTGAGCGGAGACGATCGTCTTGAGCGATCCGCTGGCATTTCGTTCGTTGGCGGCGCGGGAGGCGCTCAAGATGCCGGGGATCGCAATGGCGGCGATGATGGCGATGATCGCGATCACGATCATAAGCTCGATCAGGGTGAATCCTCTCTGCCTCACGCGCGGTTCTCCCCTAAGAGTCCAAGCATAGCAAAATCTGTGCCCGGTATATGAACAAAAGGCTACGGAAGCGGGGGGGGGGCGGGGATTCCGGCCATTGGAGGATCCCGTTTGGAGTTTGCAGTTTTTTGTTAACGCTTTTCGCTCAACATGAACGAAAAAGAAAACCCCCCGGGCCTCGCGGCTCGGGGGGTTTCGTTGTCCCGATCGTTCGTCGGTCCGATCGACCGTGATTCTCTAGTCCAGCTTGCTCCAAGCGCCCGAGGCGTTGGTCGGGTCAAAGGGGTCGATCGGGAAGTCGTCGTAGGCCGCCGTCAAGGCTTCGTCAGGGTCATTGGTGGCCGCGGCCGGGCCCGTGCCGTCCCAGACGGCGGTGTTCGAGCCGGGGTCCCTCTTGAACATCGTGCCGCCCTCGTTCGTGATGAACGCGAGACGGCCGCTGGAGGGATATCCGCTCGGATAGGCGATGAATCCGAAACGGTCGGTATTTCGGACTCCGTAGGCCGTGAATGTGGCCTTGGGCTCCTCATAGTTCTCGAGGACTCGATACCAGTAGCCCGCTTTCGGCGACTGCGCCAGGATCGTCGCGGCGGGATTGGTATAGCCGCCGCCCACGGCGTCAGGATCGGCGTCCGCTTGGGCGACCGAGATCTCGACCATTCGGATCTGCACCGGGGTCGGGGTACCGATCGCGATGAAGTACATGCCTTTGATGTCGGCCGTATAGAAGTCGTTCAGCGCGTTCTGGTCGCTGTCCGAACTGCGGAAGGTGACCTCGATCGATCCCATCTGCTTGAGCGAGCCGGACGCGTTGCGCTCGTTGGCGGCGCGGGTAGCGCTCAAGATGCCTGGGATCGCGATGGCGGCGATGATGGCGATGATCGCGATCACGATCATCAGCTCAATCAGCGTAAAGCCTCGGGAACGATTCATGAATCTCTCCTCCGAAAGTTGAAAGCAGGCCGGGCGGGGGGACGGGGACGAGGCGCCGGTACGCACGGCTGCGCTCGCCGCGTGCATGAACAGGGAGCAGGCCATGAGCGGCCACCCTAGCAAACACGGTGCCACGGATCAACGAAATGACCCGGAAACCGCCTCAAATCACCCCCTGCGGGGGAGTCAAATTTGAATGATTTCGAAGGTGTCGGGTCTTCCAACCCTGTTAACAAAAATGGCTCGAGGTGAGGGTTGTATACTACGCCCTGTGACCTTGGCTCTCCTGGCAGCACTGCTTTTGCAGGATCCCCCCGGCGACCCCCTTTGCGTGCATCGGAACTCCCGAATCAAGGTCGTGGACACCGTCGGTCGCGACCGCGAAATTCACCGGGAAGAACGGGTCTGGATCGCTCCGAATCGGGTCCGGATCGAAGATCTGACCTTCGGCCGCGATCTGCTGATCCTGCTCGATGAACGCAAGCTGGTCCTGATCGACCGCCCGGGAAAAACCCACTCCGAAGCCACGTTCGATGAAATCGTTTCGCGCCGGAAGCGCTTCTTGGAGGAGCTCGCCGCCGCGCGCGGCCGGGTTCGGGGCACGCCCGACGACGAGCCGCTTGCGAGACTGGAGCAGGGCCTCGCCCTCGAAATCGGCGAGGTCAAGGCGGAGCTTACCGGCCGGACCGATACGATCCTCGGACGGCCGTGCAAGGAAGCCCAGCTTCTCGTGGACGGAAAGGTGCAGGTCGCACGGCACTTTATCGATCTGTCCTTCCCTGAAGGGGTCGGCTACCTCAAGGCGCTGGCGGCCATTCACGGGCTCTCGTCGCAAGCGGCGGGCGCGGAGGCTTTCAAGGGACTCCCCGTTCGAGGAGTGGTCCGATACGTGCTCGGGCTCGATCGAGTCCAGGCCGAAGAGGAAGTCACCTCGGTCGAGCGGAAACCCGCCCCGACTGGAGTTTTCGAGCCGCCCGAAGGTTCGAAGCTCGTGCCGTTCGCCGAGGTCCGAGAGCTCCCTCTCCCTGCCTTCGAAGAAAAGAAGTGAGCCGCCGGCGCGTTCACGTGTGGATCGAAGGAGTCGTGCAAGGAGTCTTTTTTCGGGCGCGCTGTTCCGAGCAGGCCAAGCTGCACGGCGTTTCCGGTTGGGTGCGGAATCTTCCGGATGGGCGCGTCGAAGCGGTTTTCGAGGGCGAGCCGGAGGGGGTCGAGTTCATGTCGACCTGGTGTCGGACCGGCCCTCCGCGGGCGCGCGTCGATCGCGTCGAGGAGGTCGCCGAAGCGCCGCAGCGCGAGAAGGGGTTCAGGATTGCCGGCTGAGTTGACAACCCTCCGGCACCCGGTTAAAGTGCGGTTTCCATGACTTGGGACGGGAAGGAACGGCGCGGGAAAAAGCGCTACGGCGTCAAGGGGGCCGTCGTTCAGTACAAAAAGGCCTCCCCCCTCTCCCTGTTCACGGCCGCCTCGAACAAGTACCTGGTGCTCAATCTGAGCGAAACCGGCCTGGAGTTCATGACGAAGGAGCCGGTGACGGAGGGCAAGCGCCTGAACTTCTATCTGGAGGCTCCCAAGGTCCACGGGACCATCCGCGCCGCCGGGCGCGTGATCTGGGTGAAGGCGACCCAGAATCAGGAGGCCTACCGGGTGGGCGCCTTCCTGAAGCTCTCCGGCCGCTCGCGCTCCCTGGTCAAGGCCGTCCTGGACAACGCCGTCATCGACAGCGTGGAAATCTCCACGCGGGTCTATCTGAAAGAGATCGAGAGGCTCTGACGCGAACGCCATGACAACGAAAAAAAAAGCAGCCGATGTCGCCAAGTACGAGATGAACTTCCCCTCGAAGATGATCGAGGAGCCGATCATGCATAAACTTTCGACGGATCATCACGTCATCCCGAACATTCTCCGCGGGCGGATCACCGCCCACTCGGCGAAGCTCGAGGTCGAGCTGAGCGGCAAGCCGAAAGACATCGAGCAGGCGATCGAGTACCTCAAAAGCAAAGGGGTCTCGATGCGCAAGTTGAAGAACTAGCCGTCCGCGGTCAGCCCTCAGCCCTCAGCCCTCAGCCCTCTGAGGTCTGACTACCTTAGGACTTTTCGTGGCTTGATGTAGCGGTCCCACGACGAGGCGCCGATGCCGAGGAATCCGTCCGGGCCGTAGATGCGGACGAGCTTGCCGGGCGGTCGGAGGTCGAGGACCTGGCCGTGCATGAACCGGCCTTGATGCTCCAGGCCGAGCCTGACTTCGGGAAGGAAGGACAGCGCCTGGTCGACGCTGACGAGCCGCCGGGCGACCGCCTCGCCGTCGCCGATCTCCGCGAGGGGCGTCGCGTCCGTGACCTTGAGGGCTCCGATGCGGGTGCGTCGCACCGCTTCGCAGGTCGCGCAGGTCTCCAGGGCCTCGGCGATGTCGCGCGCCAGCGCGCGGACGTAGCAGCCCTTGGAGCAGGCGACCCGCAAGGTCACTTGCGGGAGCTGGAACTCCTGACGCTCCAGCTCGTGGATTTCCACGCTTCGCACCGGCGGTTCGACTTTTTCGCCCGCGCGGACCCGTTCGTAGAGCTTCTTGCCCTTGACGCGGACGGCCGAAAACTCGGGCACCTTCTGCTGGATCTTCCCCACGAATCGCTTCAGAACCTCATCCAGGCGCTCCGGCGTCACGTGCTCGTAGGGCGCCTCGCGCACCTTCTGGCCGGCCCGATCCAGGGTGTCCGTCTGTTCGCCGAACCGGACTCGGACGACGTATTCCTTGTCCAGAGCCTCGAAGAACTCGAGGCCCCGGCAGGCCTTGCCGATCGCGATGACAAGAAGGCCGGTCGCGATCGGGTCGAGCGTCCCCGCATGGCCGATCCGGCGGATGCGGGTCCGGCGGCGGATCTCGTCGATCACGTCGTGCGAGGTCATGCCGTCGGGCTTGTCGACGAAAAGGATGCCGTCCATGGGGTCAGGAGTGTATCAGCGGACCATTTCGACTGCTAGTCCCGCGCACACCCCTCGGGGGGACTTGACACCCTCTGGGAGGCTTTGACCCTCTGGGAGGCAAAGCCTCCCAGAGGGTCAAAGCCTCCCAGAGGGTGTCAAATACTCCCAGGGGACATTTTCCCACGTGCGTGCTATACTTTCGCGCCCATGCCGTTCAGTATTGCAGTCCCCAACAAGGGCCGGCTGTGCGAAGACACGCTGGAACTCCTTCGGCGGACCGGAATCCGCGTCGTCGCCCCGGATTCGAGGCTGATCGAGTCGCTTGAAGGGGGCAAGGTCAACGTCCTCTTCGTCCGCGCCCAGGATATCCCAGGCTACGTGGCGTCCGGCTCTGTCGACCTGGGGGTCACCGGAAAGGACCTGGTCGAGGAACAGGGGCTCCCCGTCGAACTGCTCCTGGACCTCAACTACGGCAAATGCCGATTGGTGCTCGCAAGCCCCCAGGCGTCGAAAGGCCCCAAAATCGCCGCCGGCTCGCGCGTGGCCACGCCCTTCCCGAACCTCGCCCGAAAATACCTCCAGAAGGTCGGGGCGCATGCCAGCATCATCCCCGTCTCCGGGGCGACCGAAGTTACGCCCTACATCGGCGTCGCCGACTATATCATCGACCTCGTCCAGACGGGTTCCACCCTTCGCGAGCACAACCTGGCGGCGGTCGAAACGATCCTCGATTCATGGGCGGTCCTGATCGGGAACCCGAAATCGAAACAGTCGGCCGACGTGCTCGATTTCGTCGAGGCGGTCCGCGGCGTCCAGGCGGCGTCCAAGCGCCGGTATCTCATGGCGAACGTCCACGAAAAAGACATGGACCGGGTCATGAAGCTTCTCCCCGGGCTGAGCTCCCCCACCGTCATGAAGCTCTCTCGCGAGGGCATGTACGCCATCCACGCCGTCGTCGAGGAGGGGGGCCTGAATTCGGTTCTGGCCAACCTCAAGCGGGAGGGCGCCTCCGGGATCCTCGTCCTGCCGATCGAGCGGATGGTGCCCTGAACCGCAAGGCGAGTCCGAAATGATCGTTCGAATGACGCCTCTGGCGCGCCTCTCCAAGGCATTGCGCGCGCGGATCCTCGACCGCCGGCCGACCCGGAATCCCCACGTGGCGGCGGCCGCCGCCAGGATCGTGGCCGAGGTCGCCCGGCGCGGGGATGCGGCGGTCCGGTCGTTCACCCGGAAATTTGACCGGGTTGCTCTGGCCGGACTGGAGGTCCGCCTGGACGGCAGGATCAGACTCCCCGATCAGGACCGCCGCGCCATCGACGAAATGCGCGCCCGGGTCGAAGCCTTTCACCGCGAAGGGCTGCCCGCAGGTTTCGTAAAGAGCGCGCGGGGCGTCACCACCGGCCGAATCGCGGCGCCCTTCCGCGTCGCTGGGATCTACGTCCCGGGCGGCCTCGCCGCCTACCCGTCCACGGTCCTCATGGCGGCGCTCCCCGCTCGGATCGCGGGCGTCGAAACGGTCATCGTCTGCACCCCACCCGACCGGCGCGGGCGCGTGCCGGAGGCCGTGATCTACGCGGCCCGTCGCGCCGGCGTCGATCGGCTCTTCCGCGTCGGAGGAGCCCAGGCGATCGCGGCCATGGCGGTCGGAACGCGCACGATCCCACGCGCCGACATCATCGTCGGGCCGGGCAACGTCTATGTGAACGCCGCCAAAGAGATCGTCGCCCGGCGCTGCGCGATCGACTACCTCGCCGGGCCGACCGAAATCGTGATCGTGTCGGACGGCTCGGCCCCGCCGAGGTACCTCGCCTTCGACCTGGCCGCCCAGGCCGAGCATGACCCCGAAGCCCGCTGCGTCCTCCTGACGACGAGCCCCGCCGAAGCGCGCGCGGTGGCGTCGGAACTCGACCGGATCTGCGCCGCCGAGCCGCGGTCGCCGATCATCGGCGCCTCGCTCCGGCGTCACGGCGTCATCCTCCTGTGCCGGTCCCTCGACGAGGCCTTCGAATTCTCGAACGAATATGCCCCCGAGCACCTGGAGATCGCGGTTCGAAAACCCGAGCGCTGGCTGGGCCGCGTCCGAAGCGCCGGCTCGGTCTTCCTCGGGGCCTATACCGCCTGCGCGTTCGGGGATTATGGAGCGGGCCCCAATCACATCCTCCCCACCGCGGGAGAGGCCGCCCGTGCCGGCGCCCTCTCCGCTCTCACTTTCCTCAAACTGATCCCGTTCCAGTCTGCGACCCGGAAAGGCGCGGCGGCCCTCGCGGCCTCCGCCGGCCGGCTGGCGTCGCTGGAGGGGCTGGCTTGTCACCGGCGCTCGATGGAGGTGCGCGCCGATGGGAATTGAGCGGCTCGGCCGCAAGGGCCTGGGGAGCTCCCAGCCAACGAGTTATCCGTCGGCGGACTCCAGGTTCCTCCGCATGGACGCCAACACCAACATGTTCGGGCTGAATCCAGCCGTCGAAAAGGTGGCGCGCGATGTCTCGACGATGGAGCTCAACCACTACCCCACCGCGTACGGCGACGCGCTGCGCGAGGCGATCGCGGTCACGCACAAGGTCCGGTCCGACGGCGTGATTCTCGGCAACGGCTCGGACGAAATCCTCGATTTTCTGGCCAAGGCGTTTCTGAACCCGGGCGATCGCGTCGCCCTGGCGGCGCCCTCGTTCGTGATGCAGAAATTCTATACCGTGATCAATCTGGGGACGCCGGTCGAGTGTCCGCTTCGAAGGCCGGACTTTCAGCTCGACGTCGACGCGCTCGTCGGCGTCGGCGCGAAGATCGTGATGGTAGCGTCGCCCAACAATCCCACCGCGAACTGCTTCGCGAAATCCGATCTCGACGCGCTGATCGATCGAACGAAAGACGGAATCGTGGTGATCGACGAGGCGTACGCCGAGTATTGCGGCCAGAACTACATCCCGCGAGCGGTGGCCGAACCGAACGTCGTCGTCGTGCGCACGTTTTCCAAGGCTTACGGGCTCGCCGCGATGCGGATCGGCTACGCGATCTCGAACCGCGACATCATGTCGAAGCTGTACGCCGTCAAGCCGGCGTTTTCGCTGAATCTCATGGGGGAACGGATGGCCGTCGAGGCTCTGCGCGACCGCTCGTTCATGGAGCAGACGGTGAAGATGGCCCGCCAACAGCGCGACGTGGTTTCGAAACGGCTTCGCGCGATGGGACTCTCGCCCTGCCGGAGCGACGCGAACTTTCTGCTGATTGATCTCGGTCGGCCCTCCGCGCCCATCCGCGAGGCGCTCCGCAAGGGCGGGATCCTCGTGCGCGACATGGCGGACTTCCCGGGGCTGGAGAATTACCTGCGCGTGACGGTCGGGCGTCCGGAGCACAACGCGGCGTTTCTCGCGGCGCTGGAGGAGTCGCTCGGGCGATGAAGACGGTGACGTTGCTCGACTATGGCGTGGGGAACATCCACAGCCTGCGCAAGGGGCTGGAGCAGGCAGGCCTTCGGGTGAGGGTCACCGAAGAGGCGAATGATCTGCTCAAGGCGCCGGCCGTCGTCCTCCCCGGAGTCGGCGGGTTCGCCGCCGGGGCCCCCAAGCTCGCG
>Ga0187893_10012039_pt1 | contig 12381 bp, 16 predicted proteins | sample MA1701074metaG_FD_139574 | JGI IMG/M metagenome (GOLD analysis project Ga0187893, IMG submission 139574) | White microbial mat communities from a basaltic lava cave in the Kipuka Kanohina Cave System on the Island of Hawaii, USA - MA170107-4 metaG ... | reverse complement strand
TTCTCCGCGGGTGCCGATGCGGTCCGCGAGCGGTACACCCAGGCCCCGCCCGCGAGCACGGCCACGACAATGATCGCGACAATCGTTCGTTTCACGCGACGTCCCTCCACTGAAATGCTACCCATTTCGTGGGGAGGCGTGGCGACGCCTCCCCGCGGATGGCGATCCTCCTGACCCTACGCAGCGTCGCCTCGGTGGGTTCGGCCCGATTCGACACCACTTCAAGCGATCACAGGCACCAGCGTCTCCCCAACGTGTGAATATCCCATGAAGGGGCGCGCATGCGTCGTCCCGCTCCGCACTGGGCAGGGCATATTTCTTGATGAGGGACCACCGATGCCCACGGTCCGGCCGTCAGCCCGGTCCACCATGGAGTGATAGAGCTCCGGCCTATCCCATTTCTGCGGAGATTCTATACGCTCTTCACCGGTTTCTTTGCGGTGCTCGCCCTCGGATCGCTCAGCGCCGCCCTCATGGACCGCAACGGGGCGCCTTCCCCAGCCGCCGCCATTGTGTTCGGGGCGTTTTGGACTCTCTGGTTCGTGTTGTGCGCATTCGGCTTGCTGACCTCCACCCGCCGGTGGCGCATTGATCAGCACGGCATCCGCCGGCTGGGATTCCTCGCCCGGGAGCTCTCCTGGACGGAGATCGTCCGCGTGGAAGTCAGGCAGGATCCTCACGACTACATGATGACATTTCACAACCGGCAGGGCGAGCGGCTCAGCGTTGACCTCGGTTCGCTCGGCGCCGATGGGCGTGCGTTTGTGGAAGCCGTCACCAGACATCTTCCTCCCGAGGCCCGCGGCGGGCGGGCGCTGAGCACCGAGATCCCAAGCGCGGGCGCGGGTCTGCTCAGGACGCTTGGAGGAGTGCTGATCGCGCTGGTCCTCTCGGCGCTGGCGTACCGCCTCTTGCTTCCGATGATGCAAGACCTGTTGTAACGACGCTGCAGCCCGCACAGGAGGCTGCGCAAGCTCGACGAACACACGGCAAGCCGATGAAGCTCGTCTCCGGTGAGCCGTATTCAGTTCATCAAGCTTGCGGGGGTACGAGCCGCGGTACGCTCCTACCGCCTCAGCCGCGACGCCATCGACATCCTGGAACGTATCCTCCTGGGCCTGGACGACGCGTGCGGTTGAGAGCGAAAAAAAGGGCTGCTCCTTGCGAGCAGCCCAAAAGCCTTGCGTACCATTTGGACGGAATACGTGACGCGGGCGCGACATCGCTTTCGCGTGGAATATCCTCACCAAGCATGAGCTTGCGGAGACCTACGGCGTGCGGGCACCTGGAGCGCTACTCTATCACGACGCGGCGCAGGTCGACCCGTATTGCCTCACACACACGCTCGTGAGCCAGCCCCTCGCCGCACTACCGCGCGGCCTCGAGGAGTGCCTATTCACGGAGACCATGGACCCCTACCTCTACGCGCGCACCACCTCAGACAACCGTGTGATGATCGGCGGTGAGGACGATCCGTTCCTGAGCGCGGCCTTCCGCGACCGGTGCCTCCCGGCGAAGTCCCGTGCGCTGCGGCGCAAGTTCCGCAGGTGGTTCCCCCGGCTCGAGGTTCGTGTGCATCGCGCCTGGGCCGGCGCCTTTGCCGCCACCAAGGACGGGTTGGGCTACGTCGACGAGACCCCTCTCTTCCCGCAGGCGTACTTTGCGCTGGGGGTAGGAGGAAACGGCATGATCTTCAGCGTCATCGCCGCCGGCATCATCCGCGATCTCTACAAGGGGAAAAAGAACCGCGACAGAGCGCTGTTCCGATTCGACCGGCCGGGCGCGGCGCGGTCGGGCCGGTAGCTCATGGAGGAGACCGATGCATCACTTTCGCGCCACCCGTAAGAGCCGGATGACCACGTTCTTTCGTGTGCTCGGCACAACCAAACGCTCGCAGGTCGCCATCATGGTAATGAAGCCAGGGCAGGACTCTGGCGAATACGGGAACGAGCATCCCAAATCCGATCAGATCCTGTATGTCCTCGACGGCCGCGGTATAGCGGTAATCAGCGGAAAGCGGGTAAAACTCTCGCCAGGAGACACGGTCGTTGTTGTTGCCGGCGAGAAGCACCAGTTCAAGAACACCGGAAGAAAAGCGTTCAAGACCATCAACGTGTACGCACCGCCGGCCTATTGAGGGACACTGAGCGGAGGGATCATCATGGACCGCAAGGACCGCCCCACGACACTCACCGACAAAGGCATCTCGCGCGAGGACCTCATCGAGCGTCTGAACGACGACCTTGAGCGCGAATACCAGGCGATCATCGCATACGTCGTCTACTCCCAGGTCCTCAAGGGCGCCGCGTATATGACCATCGCCAAGGAGCTGGAGCAGCACGCCACCGAAGAGCTGGCGCATGCGCTGATCATCTCCAAGCAGATCGACTACCTGGGCGGCATGCCAAGCGTGACGCCGAAGCCGGTCAAGGTGTCTGAGAAAGCCGAGGACATGCTGCGTTTTGACCTCGACAACGAGAATGTGACGATCCGGCACTACCGCGAGCGCGTCCGCCAGTGTGAATCGCTGGGGGAGTTCGGGATGGCCGAGCACATCCGCGAGATCCTCCGCCAGGAGCAGGATCACCAGATCGAGCTTGCCACCGCGCTGGGGCAAGACGTCGTCGAGGTCACGAGCCCCGAAGAGCGCGCATAGGCGACAAGAAACGCCAGGGCTGCTGGCTCGACCGGGGGGTAGTGGGTCAATCCCGACTGATAAGTAACTCGGCTGGACCGGGTTGCTGTCCCCCGAAAAATGTCCGCGGAATCGAAGAAAGGGTATTGACAGGTTTCCGGAGGCCATCACAGGCTCCGCACAGCGTCACTCGAGAATGGACCTAACGCGCACCAGAACCGTGCGAGAGCACGTTTCTACACGACAGGTGCGCGCTGAAGAGGACCCGGCGGCTTGTCGTCCACTGCAGCCGTTGCCAGGCGATGTGAAAACTCCATGGTATAACAAGGCCATGGACCCACATCAGCTGTCCTCGATGGCTCAGTTGTCGAATGGCGAACTCCTCGCGCGGGTGAAACAATTTGCAACGCGCGAGCGAAAGGTCACGGTGGCCCTCATCGCCCACTATCTGAGTTTGACGCACGGCGTCTCTATCTCGCCGAGGGTTACTCATCGCTGTTCGTATACTGCACGCAGGTCCTTCACCTATCCGAGCATGCCGCCTACGGGCGCATCGCAACCGCCCGGGCCGCCCGGAAGTTCCCCGTGATTCTCGAGATGCTCGGTGAGGGATCAGTTCACCGAGAGGTGCTTGACACCGCCCGGCATCAGGCCAAGCGACAGGTCGGGGAGATTGTCGCGCGACTACGCCCCCAGCCGCCGGTCCCGGCCTCTGTCCGACGCCTCCTGGCCGCCAGAGATGCCTCTGCACCACCCGCGGCACCGCGGGACGCGGAGACAGACTCCACACCGGCCCCTGAGGCCCAAAGCGTTGCGCCCTTAGACCGGCTGGCTCTGGCACCTGTACCACCTCGCGTGCACCCAGCGGTTGTCGCGTCCCTTACCACGTGGTGCCCCATGCTGCGGGAGGCGAGCCGACGGTCGACAAACGAGTACGAACTCGGACCGCCAAGAGCTCCTGGCCTCACATGGACAGCGGCCCCAACGACGGTGCGCTATCCCAGCCATTGAGCCGTCTCACAGAAACTGCCCCTGCCACCGGCGGTAGTCGGCGAAGTGGAGGGCAACGGCGCTCCGGCGGGACCCCCTTGACAGATCCATGACGCGGTGCGTTATACTAGGCTCAGATGACGCGTTGCGTCATAACTCGCACTGGCAAAGGAGGCATTGACGATGGACCAGACTCAGGACCGTCAGGAATGGCTCGAGCAGTCCACCGATCAGGCCGTGGAGGCCATGGCCCGCTGGGCTGAGGCGTCCCAGAAGGCCCTGGGAGAGATGATCACACTCGGCGCCAGCGCAGCGACCGAGGGCCTGAAACTCTACGTCGAGGCTCAGGCGTCCGCGCTGCAGAACGTCAAGGCCGGCCGGGCATACTGGCTTCGCCGATTTGGCGATCTGCAAGAGCTGCAGAAGCGGCCGGTCTAACGCGGCGAGCGCCTACGTTCGCGAGGGCTTTCGTGGCCCGCCCTTCTTCACCCGTGCCTTCTTTTGCGCCCTCCTGGGAGCGGCGTCGTCTCCTGCCAGGCCGGCGCGGACCGACCACTCTCGGACGATCCGGTTTGCTTCACGCTGACTGGCGACGACACCCTCCAGCGTGGCGGCAAGACCCCGGGCCATGAAGCCCTGCCAGGCGCCACCGTGCCGAATGAGCTGGTGGAGAAAGGCGTTGGGGAGCGCGACCCTGCCCCCGCGCTCGCGCATCAGCATGATCTGCGTCAGAATGACCGGCGTGAGATCTTCTCCGGTGGCGACATCGCGGACCGCGACCTCTTTGCCTGCGCGAATCATTGCCTCCAGATCATCCAGGGTGACGTAGCGCTTGGCCACCGTGTCATAGAGCTTGCGGTTGGCATATCGCTTGATCAGGATCGCCATGGGTCACCCCGGACGCCCCTCGCCGTCGCTGGCGCGTTTTGGGGGAGTACCCATGCCTCTCCGGAGAGAACTTCTTCTCCCCGCTGGTTCGTGCAGGTCGTCTTGAGCCGGACGCGATTGCGCCGGTGAACAAGCTCGACCACCTCAACCCGCGCGGTCACTACGTCCCCGATCCGCACTGGCTTGAGGAAGCGCAGGTCTTGAGTTTCGTAGATGCTGCCGGGACCGGGGAGGCGGGTCCCGATCACCGCCGAGATCTGCGCGGCGGTCCACATCCCGGGAACGATGGGCTCCCGAAACACGGTGCTGCCCATGAACGCCGGATCCGAGTGCACGGGATTGCGATCGCCTACCAAATGGACGAACACGGCGATTTCCTCACGCTTCACGTCCCGCGACAGTTCGGCCGTCTGGCCGACTGCCATCTCCTCGATTGCAAGGCCGGTCATTTCGACGTCTTCCTCCTCGAACGGGGCGTTCTGCCCGGCGGGCCCGCGCGATTAGCCGCAGCGCTAGGCTCGCTGGACCTCGGCGCCGCAGAGAGACCGTCGAGCCTGGAAATAATCGTGCCGAGCCTGTCCTCCACGCCTTCAAGGCGGTCATCGAGTTCCGTGATGCGGCGCGCAATGCTCGTGACTTCGCCCCGCGAAGGCATGCCCGCTGCGGCGAGGGTCGTTTCGGTTATCGCCGCGACGGCCTGACGCGCCGGCGCCTGGAGCGCCAGCCACTGATCGAGGTGCTGGCCGAGGGCCCGTGCAAACGCCTCGGTGCCCATGGCCTGCTCCAATGCCTTGCCCCAGGCCGCAATCCATTGGTCGAGAAACGATTTCCACTGCGCCATCAGCTCGGGCCCGACGGGTCCTTGGCCCATCAACGACGCCCAGGCGGCAATGCCCTGGTCCATGAACGGGCGCCAGAACTGTGCCGGGTCGGGGGTCTGGGCCTGGCCCATGGCCTGCGTCCATGCTTTCGTCCCCACCTCGATCTGCTGCTTCCAAAGGTCAAACAATGCATCCGTGCTCGATTGCTGCGTCATCTCTCCCACCTCATCGATATGCGGCCCGGCAAAGCACACCGGGCCACGTCCGCCTAGGACCTGGAAGCCAGCCAGCCGGCGACCCGCGGCCAACAGTGAACCGGCGCACTGCGCCCCGCTATTAAGGAAATATGCCCGCCGGCGAGCTCCACATACTCGCTGTCATCACTGCTCACGGCCTCAATGAGTGCCTTCACGCTGTCGGGCGGCACGATGTAGTCCTCTTTCGCGCCCACCGCGAGCACGGGGCAGCTGATCGATGCCAGACGGACCGGCCGGCCGCCGTAGCGGAGCTCGCCGCGAACCAGGCGATTTTCCTGATAGAACGCCTTCACCCACTCCCGAAAGAATTCTCCGGGCATGGGGACGTACGTGTTGGCCCAATGGCTCAACGCCTTGTAGCCCTCGACATACTCCTTGTTCCAGAGATTCCACCAGAGATTCAAGCCTGTAGAGAGATCCGTGGTGGGCTTGAGGATCTTGAACCCGGCCTTGATCATCTCCGCGGGCATCTGACCGAGTGAGTCGACTACCCGGTCGACGTTGAAGTATTTCTTGTCCAGCCACGTACCGAAGAGCCCTGCCTTGGAGAAATCGATCGGCCCAGCCATGTTGATGAAGTTCGCAACAGGCAGATCGGGCTCGAGGGCAATGGCGCAGACGGCCAGCGGTGCCCCCATGCAGTAGCCCAACACCGAGAGTTTCGCGCTGCCGGACGTTTCCAGGACTTTCTTTGCCATCCGGGGGAGGATCCGCACGACGCAGTCCTCAATCGTGAGGTCGTTGTCCTCGGGACCGAATGTGCCCCAGTCAAGAAGATAGAACTCGAACCCTTCGCGGGTCATGTGCTCGACGAAGCTCGCGCCGGGCATCAGGTCGAAGATGTCGGGTCGGCTGATGCCGAGGTTGGGCACGAATAGCAGGGGTGTTCGCCGCGTTCTCGGCGACGCGTAGCGATAGAGCCGTGCGGTCCGCTTGCGGTAGATCTCCTCGCGCGGCGTGCGGCCGAGCGCCGGTGGCGTGGGATCGAGCACCATGGTGGCGAAGTTGGTCATGCGCTGGAGATTGCGGTGGGCCTCTTCTCGCCACCGGTCAGCGGCATCCTCGGTCATCTGTTCACCCCCTGAGGGAGTCCTGGAGCCTATCGTGCCGTCCAGCCGCCATCGATCGTATGGGTCACGCCGGTGATCATGGCGGCAGCATCGGTGCACAGGTGGACGACGCAGGCCGCAATCTCGTCAGGCTCAATCAATCGCTTGATGGCGACCGGAGCGAGCATGACTTTTTCCACGACCTCGGATGCCGGCATGCCGTGCGTTCTGGCCAGGTCGTCGATCTGCCCCTCAACGAGCGGCGTGCGCACGTAGCCCGGGCAGATGGCGTTCACGGTAATGCCGTGCTCTCCGAGCTCGAGAGCCGCGACCTTGGTAAAACCGACAATGCCGTGTTTGGCCGAGACATACGCGGACTTGAACGGCGATGCTATGAGCCCATGGGCGGACGCGATATTCACGATGCGCCCCCACCGCCCCCGGACCATGTGCGGCAGCGCGTACTTCGTGCACAGGAACGTGCCGGTGAGCATGACGCTCATCAGCGTCTCCCATTTGTCCTCGGGGTAGTCCGCAATGGGCGCGACATATTGGAGTCCGGCATTGTTCACGAGGATGTCCAGCCGGCCGAAGGCCCTGGCCGCCTCGTTGACCATCTCGCGCACCGAGGCTACCTTCGACACATCGACCCGCGCTGACCGGGCATTCCCGCCCGCGCTTCCAATCTCATCGGCGACATGCTGCCCGGCCGCGCTATCCAGATCCGCGATGCATACCGCGGCGCCCTCGCGGGCCAGGGCGACCGCGATGGCTTTGCCGATTCCGGACGCCGCTCCCGTTACGATCGCGGCCTTGCCCGACAACGTACTCACAGGGACCTCCTTGTGCCGCAAAGTCCGTTATAGGGGCGCGGGGCCTCCCGGCGCGACCCGTTGCCGAGGCCAACCTCTTCGCATCTGGTGGAGGGCGAGGCTCCGGGGCGCAGAGGGAGGTCACGCGCCCGTCGAAGCTGGACTCTACAGTCCAAGGTACGCCGCTTTGACGTGCGCATTCGTGAGCAGTTCCCGACCCGTCCCTTCGAGGACAATACGCCCGTTCTCGAGCACATATCCCCGGTTGGCCATCAGTAACGTCTGGCGCACGTTCTGCTCGACCAGCAGCACCGTCACTCCCCGGCGGTTGACCGTGCGCAGCGCGTCGAAGACCGCCTGCACGAGCACCGGCGCCAGGCCCATTGACGGTTCGTCGACGAGCAGCATCTTGGGCCGCGCCATGAGCGCCCGAGCAATCGCCAGCATCTGCTGCTCGCCCCCACTCATCGTGCCGGCGAGCTGGGGCAATCGTTCGCGCAGGCGGGGAAACAGTCCAAAGACCTCCACCATCGTGTCCGCCCGGCGCTCCCAGGCTCTCGGCACGAACGCGGCGCCAAGCTCCAGATGCTCGGTGACCGACATCGCCGGAAACAGGTGCCGGCCCTCCGGGACGTGCGCGATGCCCATGCGGGCGATCACTGCGGCGCCGCGCCCACCGATCGCCCGGTTGTTGAAGACGACCGTCCCCGCGGGGTCTCGGCCCGCGGGCCGCAACAGGCCGGAGACCGCTCGCAGGAGCGTTGTCTTTCCCGCTCCATTCGCGCCGACTAGGCAGACGATTTCTTCGGGCTTCACATGGAACGTGATGTCCCAGAGTACCCGCACGCGGCCGTAGGCGGCGCTGAGGCCGTCCACACGCAGCATCGCCCGGTCGGTTTCGAGGCGATCAGCCCCCGGGCTTGATCTCACCATCGGCCTCCTCACCGAGATAGGCTTCGATCACGCCTGGATCGTGGGCGACTTCCTCGAACGAGCCCTCGGCGATCTTTTTGCCGAAGTTCAGCACCGCCACGCGGTCGGCCAGGTCGCGCACGCTCCCCATGACGTGATCGATGAGGAGTACCGTCACGCCGCTGTCCCGCACCCGGCGGATCGACGCGACCGCCTGTCGAGCCTCGGTCGGCGTGAGGCCGGCCATGACTTCGTCCAGCAGCAGCAGACGTGGGTGAGTCGCAAGGGCCCGCGCGACCTCTAGCCGTTTCAGGTCGGCAACCCCAAGACCCGTGACGTCCCTGTCTGCCAGGTGGTCGATGCCGGTCAGCGCGCACACCGATTCGGCGTCGCGCCGGGCGGCCTCCAGTGTCTTGGGAACCACGTGCCCGAACAACTCGCCGACCATCACGTTCTCCAGCACGCTCATGTCGTGGAAGGGCTGCATGAGCTGAAACGTGCGGCCGATGCCAGAATGCGCGCGCTCGTGCGGTTTCGCACCGGTGATGTCCTTGCCATCAAACACGATGCGGCCGTGATCTGGGGCGAACAGTCCGGAGATCAGGTTAAACGTGGTGGACTTCCCTGCACCGTTGGGACCGATCATCGCAAAGATCTCCCCGGCATGGACATTCAAAGACAGTCCGCCGACCGCCTGCAGCCCCCCGAACGCCTTCATGAGGTCCTCGAGCACGAGGAGGCTCATGCCTGTCCGTTCCCGGAAACCGGGGCGGTCACCCCGCGCTCCCCGGCGTGACGCCGCGCCGCCGCCGCAGTCCAGAGGCCGAGGAGGCCTCGCGGCATGTAGAGGATCACCGCGGCCAGGATCAGTCCGTAGATGATGAGGAAGCCGCTGCCCAGGGCCGCCCGCAGCGTTTCCTCACCGATTCGCAGAGCGACGGCGCCGAGCAGAGGCCCGATCGTGGTGTACAACCCTCCGAAGATGGGCGCCACCAGGGCCCCTACGGAGATCGCCAGGCTGTACGCCTCGAACGGATTGATGAACAGAAATACATGCGCATAAAACGCTCCGGTCAGTCCCGCAAAGAACGCGCTGATCGCGAAGGCCAGCACCTTGAAGCGCACGACGTCGATGCCCATCACCGCGGCCACTTCCTCGTTTGTGCGAATCGCGGTAAACGCAAAGTGCCAACGCGAACGGTTCACCAGCTCTGAGGTGAGGGCCGCAAGCAGCAGAATTCCCAGGATTACCAGATACTGCGCCGGCAGATTGGCCGGCAGCAGCGGCGGCGTCACCAGACCCGCCGAGCCTCCGGTGAAACGCAGCTGCTTGGTGATCACGCGGAGGGTTTCACTAAACGCGAGCGTGGCGATGGCGAAGTAGATGCCGCGGAGTCGGAGCGTCAGGACCCCCAACGCCGCGGCGACCGCGGTCGCCATAAGGCCGCCAAGGACAATACCGGCCACGACCGGCACACCGGCGCGGGTGGTGAGCAACGCCGATGTGTACGCGCCGAGCCCGAAGAATGCCGCGTGGGCGAGGGACAGCTGACCCGTACGGGCCAACAGGTCCCACGAGAGGGCGAGCACGGCGACGATGAGCACGTTCAGGGCGAGCTGCAGGAAGTATGGCTGCGTCCGATTCAGCCAAAACGGTAGGGCCGCCGCGGCGGCGAGCAGCGCCGCGCCGGCCACCCATCGAAGGCGCGGGCCTATCGAAATAACCCCCGCGGCCTTACGAGCAGCACGACGAGGATCAGGACGAAGAAGACTCCCTCCGCCCACCCGCCGCCCTGCGGCACATAGAACTCTACGAAGGCTTCAGACAGGCCGAGCACCAGGCTGGCGTAGATCACGCCGGTGATGTTCCCCAGGCCGGCCATGACGATGATCGCGAAGGCTTTGAGCGTATAGAGCAACCCGATAAACGGCGAGGTGGACAGCTGGAGGGCGATCATGAGCCCGGCCATGCCCGCCAGCGCCGTGGAGAGACCGAAGGTGAGCAGGTAAATTCGATCAACCTCGATTCCAATCAGGCTCGCTCCCACCCGGTTTTGAGCGACCGCTCGCATCGCCTTGCCGATTCGCGACCCTCCCAAGATGGCATAAAGGCTCAGCGTCAAGGTCATCGCCACCGCGAACACCACGAGCTGGGGAAACCCCACCGTGAACGGCCCGAGCGCTACCGACTGCGCCTTGTACCCCACGGCAGCCGTACGGGGATCCCCGCCCCATAGGATGATCGCCAGATTCTGCAGGAAGATCGAGATCCCAAAGGTCAGCAGCATCTGGTTGAGTTCTGGGGACCGCAGGACGCGCTGAATCCCCAGCCGGTGCACGGCGCCGCCCAGGAGAAAGAGTGCCACGGCGCCGATCGGAATCGCCGCCAGCGGATCGATGCCGTAGGAGGCGAACAGCCAGTAGCCGAGATAGGCGCCCAACATGAGGAACTCTCCGTGGGCGAAGTTCACTACCCCGATAACGCCCACGGAGAGCGCCAGCCCCACCGAGGCGAGCGAATACAGCCCCGAGCGGAGCACCCCGAAGATCGCCATCTGGAGGAATGTCTCGATCAGTGCCCTCCGAGAACCGAATCCTCCATCGAACCTTCTGCTGCGCGCTTACCGTCCGTACGGCGCGGGATACGCCAGCTTCCCGCCGGCGATCTGCTCGGGCCACACGACCACCTGTTTGCCGTTGATCCACTGGAACGCTATCAACCTCGTGTACCCCTGGTTCTTCCCGTAGATCGAGCGCTTGAACGTCAGCGGCAGCCCGATTGGCCCCTCGTACTCTGTGGCCTTCATCTCGCGGGTCAATGCCGCGAGATCCGTGTTGCCGGCGCGGCGGATCGCCTCGGCCACCGTAATCAGGTTGGTATACGCGAGCGGCGCCCAATAGGAGGACGGATCCTCATTGAATCGCTCCTTGTACCGCTGTACAAAGCGGCGCGAGACGCCATGGCCGTTCTCGGCTGTCCAGAGCGCCATCCCCGCGACGTAGTTGCCGGCGCCGAGCTTCTCGAACCCCACCGGCCACGACGGCGGCGCCGCCAGGATGATCTTGGGCGAGAATCCTACCTGACGGGCCTGCGTGGCCATCGGGACCACGTCCTGATCGAAGCTCACGAAGACAAACGCGTCCGCGTTCGCACCCTTCGCCTTCGTCAACAGCGGGGTCAAGTCCGGAGAGCCCGTCTTGAACGCTTCGTTGAAGGTGAGGGTGAGCCCATAGTTCCTGGCGAACGCGCCTGCCTGATCCGCCGAGCCGCTGCCAAACGGACCGTCTTCGTAGGCCATCGCGATGGTCCTGGCGCCGGTGCTGCGGAGGAATCCAAACGTCGAGTCTGCGTTGTGGTACTCCCACGGATGGTAGTGGAAGAACCAATCGGCATCCGCGAGCGCGCGCTCCACGAGCGTGGAGGCGGCACCGGTCCAGGCCATCAGGATCGGCCGCTGCCGGGCCTGCGCGGCAATGGCAATCGACGTGGCGGACTGAAGCCCCCCGGCAAGCACATCGATACGATCCCGGGTGACCAGCTTCAAGAACGCAGCCGCGCCGGTCGGGGGATCGCCGCGGTCGTCCTCGACGATCAGCTCGACACGGCGGCCGAGCAACCCCTGGCGACTGATCTCGTCCATTGCGAGCTGATAGCCTTTCTGCATCGCCTGTCCGCTGACACCCGAAGGGCCGGTGAGCGGGACGATGGCGCCGATCTTGATCGGCTCGCGTTGCGCGCCGACCGGCTGGTAGACGGCTGCAATCAGCAGGGCGGCGGCCAGCACCACGAGCCCATGCCAGACTGTTCTGTTCATTCACAATCCCTCCTCAAGAAATCACGGTACCGTGACGATCGACGGTCTGCGTCCCACCTCCTTGAATCGCGGCGCTTAGAAATCGAACTATCAAGGGGTTCGCCTCTTCGGCACACTCCCACAACACACCGTGGCCGGCATCGGGAAACACGTGCAGCCTGGCAGCCGGAATTCTCCCGGCCAGCCGGCGGGCGTTCTCGGC
>Ga0187893_10012037_pt1 | contig 12381 bp, 12 predicted proteins | sample MA1701074metaG_FD_139574 | JGI IMG/M metagenome (GOLD analysis project Ga0187893, IMG submission 139574) | White microbial mat communities from a basaltic lava cave in the Kipuka Kanohina Cave System on the Island of Hawaii, USA - MA170107-4 metaG ... | reverse complement strand
CCGCCGGCCGCGCCCCCGGCGCCGCCGCCCCCGGTCCGCCGCACCACGCTGCTTCCCCCGCCCGGCCCCGCCAAGACGGACACGAAGCGCCGCACGCTCCCCCCGCCCGCCTAACGCGGTCGATAGCCCCTCGCCCGCACGAGCACGAACGCCATCCGCCCTCCGACGCGCGGGACTTCGATCTCCTCGGGCTGCTCGACGTGGTCGAACCGCGACGTCACCAGCGCGAAATCCCGCGGCCAGTGATCCTTCGCCCACACGACCCTCACATCGCTCCCCGCGCGCAGATCCGCGACCGGCGGCCACTTCACCCGGTTCGCGCGCTCTCCCCGAAGCACCGCGAAGTCCCACGCGGGCTCGCGGCGGTGGTACGCGAGCTGCGCCGCGTCGTGATAGTCGTGCGACAGCACGGGGCCGGGGCCGATCTTCCCGGCGAGGTGCGTCCACGGCGTCCGGTCCGCGGGGAGCAGGCACGCGAGCGCGATCGGCAGCGCGACGGCCGCCCCGCCCAGCACCCACGCCGTGCCCCACAGCAGCCGCCGCCACGCGACGTGCGTGAGCGCGGCCGCGGCGATGACGAGGCTCACGTGCGCCGGCCCCGACCAGTAGCCGCGGATCGATCGCACGAACGAGAGCGCGAGGAAGAGCGCCAGGATCGGCAGCCCCAGAGACGCCGCGAACCGATCCGCCCACGTCCCGCGACGCGCACGCACCGCCGCCCACACGGCCGCCGCCAGCACGAACGGCGTCGCCCCCACCGCGTGGTCGCGCACGAACTCCACGGGATGCCGCCACGAGAATCCCGTCGACTCTCCGATCCGTCCCGCGCCCTGGTACGCCAGCGACTCGCGACCCGCCACCAGCACGGGCGCGAACGCCGCGAGCGCGGCCAGCGCCGCCAGATACGGCCACGGGCGCCGAAGCCACGCGCGGTGCTCCGCGCTCGTCGCAAGGAACAGGAGCACGCCCGCCGGCAGCAGCACGGCGTTGTACTTCGAGTCCATCGCGAGCCCCGCGAACGCGCCCGCCGCCAGCCACCACGCCGGCGCGCCCGTGAGCGCGCGTGCGAGCGCCCACATCGCCGCCGACCAGAACATGAGCAGCGGCGCGTCCGGCGCCGCCTCCGCGCCGTGCAGGAAGAGCATCGGCACGACGGACGCCAGCGTCCCCGCGAGAAGCGCCACGCGCTCGTCGTAGAGCCGCCGGGCCGTAAGGAAGACGAACCACGCCGTCGCGGCCCCGCACGCGATCGTCGGCAGGCGCACCGCGACCGCGCCGTCGCCGAAGGCGCGCGTCGACAGCCAGATCAGCCAGGCGATCATGCCCGGGTGGTCGGGATAGGCGACGGCGGGCGCCTGCGCGTAGAGCCAGTAGTACGCCTCGACCGACCGCAGCTCGGTCTGCGCGGTGACGATCAGCTTGACGACGGCGACGCCGAGAATGAGGCCCGCCGCGATGCGTGATTCGCGATTCGTGATTCGCCCATCCTACAGCTGAATCGGCAGCCCCTTCGCCGCGGACATCCCGTACTCCAGCCCGATCCGCCGCGAGAAGTCGCACATCACCCAGTAGTCGCTCACCGGGAATTCATCGTCCGGATGCGCCTTCTTCCCCCACGAGAACCGCTTCGTGTCCTCGCCGTACTCCGACGGGCGCTGCCACGCCTCCTTCGGCCACTGCACGAGGTACTTGGCGATCTCCGCCTCCGTGACGCCGAAGGCGGACGCGAGCGTGGCCGTCCTTCCCTTCCAGCGCTCCGGGTCCGCCGCGTACGGCTCGGACAGTTGCGGCACCTGCGAGAAGCGGTCGACCTCCCGGCCGCCGATGAAGAGGCGGTATTCCCAGAAGTCCTGCGGCACGCGCATCCAGAGCGTCGGCGCGTTGAGGTTGCGCGAGAGCCGCGCGCAGAGCGCCCCGCCCGCCGCGAGCGGCTGCTCCGCGTGCACCGCGCACCAGTCGCCCTTCGTCACCACGAGCCGGCCTTCCAGCAGCGCCCGGTCCCCCTCCACGTCCGCGCGCGGAACGTCGAGGCCCGGCGACGCGAAGAAGCGCAGGATCTCGTCGCGCACGAGCTCCGACTCGTCGCGCCGGATTCCTAACCAATCGAACCGGTGCGTCACGACGCGGATTATAGCACCGGCGGCTGATACACTCCCTCGATGTGCGTGCTCGTGCTCCTTCGCCGGCCGCTCCCCGGGTGGCCGATCGTCGTCGCCGCCAACCGCGACGAGTTCCGCGCGCGCGCGGCGGAGGGGCCGCAGCTCATCGAGGGCTGCGCGGCGGCGGGCCGCGACCTCTCCGGCGGCGGAACCTGGCTCGGCGTGTCGCGCGACCGCACCGTCGTCGCCCTCACCAACCGCCGGCACCCGCCGCGCAACGACGCGTGCTCGCGCGGGCGCGTCGTGCTCGACACGCTCCTCGCCCGCTCCACCGATGGACGCTCGCCCGGCGGCTACAACCTGCTCATCGCGAGCCCGCGCGCCCAGATCGCCTGGGAGTACGACGGCGAAGAGCGGCTGCGCATGCTCCGCGACGACGTGCACGTCGTGTGTTCTCATCGCGACGTGGACGACCCCGGCGCGCCCGAGGACGCCGCCGTTCGCGCGCAGATCCGCGCGTGCGACTCGATCGACGCGCTCCGCGAGCACCTGCGCGCGATCCAGTCGTCGCACGACGGCGACATCTGCAAGCACGGCGACGCGTACGGGACGGTGAGCTCGTGCTTCGTCGCGATCCACGAGAGCGGCCTCGGCCGGTCGCAGTTCTGGACCGCGACCGGCAACCCGTGCGGCGCCGCGTGGACGGATTCGTCCGGGCTCCTCCGCGCGATGGATCAGCGCAGGTAGACCGCGCCCGCCGCGCCGGCGACCACCGCCAGGACGATCGTACCCGCGAGGTACGGAAGCCGGGACGTGCGGCCGGCCAGCCAGCCGATCACGACGAGCAGCACGAGCCCGACGGCGCCGAGCGCGCCCGCCGCCACGCCGACCCCCCGCTGGACCGACCAGATCGCGATCGCGTCCAGCTTCGGCGTGAGCGTCGGCAGCCAGACGCGGACCGCCTGCCCGCCCATTACGAACGCCGTCGCCACCGAGATCGCCGTCAGCATGCGGTCCATGCGCGAGCCGCGCGCGGCGACGGTGCTGAGCGCGCCTTCCGCGTTCTCCAGGTTGTGCTGCAGCGCCTTGAGCTGCTGGCGCAGCGTCTCGAGCTCGCGCTCCTTCTCCTCGAGCTGCTGCTGCGACTGCGCGATCTGCGTCTCGAGGTGCTCGCGCTCCTGCTCGTCCACGGCCGCGGTCAGGCTCTCGCGCGTCACCGTCTGGCGCACGAGGACGCGCGCTTCCTTCTCGCGCTTCATCGCCATGAGCGCCTGCTCTTCGGCGCGCTCGCGGGCCTGCTCCGCGTGCTTCGCCTTGGCCTCCGCGAACCGCGCGGCGATGCGCGCCTCCTCCAGCTGGTGCGCCGCGTCGCGCACGATCGTGTTGGCCGCCGCCTGCGTGCCCACGTCGGTGCGCTTGGCCGTCACGCGCGCCGCGCCGAGCGTCTTCAGCTCCTGCTCGATCACGCGCTTGATGTCGGGCACCTCGAGGCCGATGCGCTTCCCCTCCTCGACGAGCGAGATCTCGCCCTGCTGCGAGAGCGTGCCGTCGACGAGCATGTGCTGCGCGAGCTTGCGCAGCTCCGCGGTCCGCTCCTGCTTCACCTCCGCGTCGTACTGCCTGCGGCGCACCGGATCGGTCAGGATGCCGCGCGCTTTCTTCAGCTCGCCCTTCAGGAACTCGATGAACTCCTTGTGCTTCGGGCTGTGGATGTTCTGCAGCTTGACCATCTGCTGCTTGAAGCGCTCCTCGACTTCGGCGGTGTCGACCCATCCTCGCTCCAGCTCCAGCAGCTGGTAGTAGTCCGGGTCGCCGACTTCCGGCGACAGCCCCAGGAGCTCGTTGTATCTCGTCTCAGGCATCAGTCAGATTGCGGATATCCGATTCCCGATTCCCGATTTCCGATTCCCGATTCCCGATTCCCCATCCCCGATTCCCGATTCCCGATTCCCGATCCCCGATTCCCCATCCCCGATTCCCCATCCCCGATTCCCGATTCCCGGTTCCCGATTCCCGGTTCCCGATTCCCGGTTCCCGGTTTCGGACTGTCCTAACTCCTAACTCCTAACTCCTAACTCCTATCTCCTATCTCCTATCTTCTATCTTCTTCCTCATCATCCAATCTCCATGTCCAGGATCGTATCCTTCGCCCGGATCACCTCGTCCTTGTCCATGCCGGCCTTCCGGACGATCTCGACCTTCGCCTCCTTGCCCGTGGCACGGTCGCGCCCGAACACTTCGAGCCGTCCGTCCACCTTGTACTTGTACGTCACGTCCACGACGGCGCCGGCCTGACGTCCCGCGGGCAGCTCCGACAGCACGCACGTGCCGATCTCGACGCAGTCCTCCGGGTCCTCGCTCTCGCCCTCGACCACCTTGATCTGCACGCTCACCTGGTTCGCGGACGCGGTCCCGAACGGCTCCGTCTTGTCGCACGGAATCGGCGTGTTCTTCGGGATCATCGCGTGGTTGATCAGCTTCCCGTCCGCCTTCCGGATGCCGATGATCCCGAGCGAGTGCGAGTTCACGTTCGTGATCTCGACGCCCTGGAGCAGGACCTTCACCTCGTCGTCGATGTTCTGGAGGAGCGTCTTCTTCACCTCCTCCGCCTGCTTCTCCGCCGCCTTCTGCTCCTTCGCCGTCACCTCGCCCTTGAGGGCGACGCCCTGCGTGATCGCGGCGGTCACGTCCGGCGTCGACTGCACGGTCAGCACCGCGTTGTAGTACGCCGCCCCCATCGCGACGCACTCGTCCGGGTTGAGCGACGTCTCCGCGTTGATCTCGGTCACGCGCCTCAGCATCGCCTGCACGCACGGCATCCGCGTCATGCCGCCGACGGGCAGCACGACGTCGATGTCCTTCCACGTCAGCTTCGCCTTGTTGAGGACGACGCCGAGGTACGTCTCCGTCTGGTCGAGGAGCCCCTTCGTCATCTTCTCGAACTCCTCGCGCGTGAGCTCCACCTTCGTGCTCTTCCCCTGGCACTGGCAGAGGATGCGCACGCGGTCGAGGCGCGAGAGGGCGATCTTCGCGTCCTCCGCCTTGTTGCGCAGGTCCTGGTACGCGTCGAGGTCGCTGCGCGGGTCGATCCCGTGCTCCGCGCGGAACTTCTCGGCGACGTGGTTGATGATCTCGTCGTCCCAGTCGATGCCGCCGAGCCGGCGCTCGCCGTCCGTCGCGAGCACTTCGATCTTCGTGCCGTCGATCTGGATGATCGTGACGTCGAGCGTGCCGCCGCCCAGGTCGTAGACGAGGCAGCGCTTCTTCTCGCCGAGCCGGTCCATGCCGTAGGCGAGCGCGGCCGCGGTCGGCTCGTTGAGGACCGAGACGACGTTGAGGCCCGCGATGATGCCCGCGTCCTGCGTGGCCTTGCGCTCGACCTCGTTGAAATACGCGGGGACCGTGATGACGACGGTGCTGACCCTGCGGCCGCCGACCTGCTCGGCGTCCTGCACGAGCTTCTTCAGGATGAGCGCGCTGATGGTCTCGGGCGTGTACTCCTTCGCGAAGTACGTCTTGACCCAGCCCTCCTCGCCCATGTGCCGCTTGATGAACTGCACGACGCGGTCGGGCGCGGCGACGGCGGAGTTCTTGGCGATCTTCCCGACGATCACCTCGTTCTGCTCGAAGAGCACGACCGACGGCGTGATGCGGTCGTTGTCCGTGTTCGGGATGACCTGCGCCTTGCCGTGCTCGTCGATGTAGGCGATCGCGCTGTTCGTCGTTCCGAGATCGATCCCGCACACCACCGGGGGCTTTTCGTCGGCCATGGTTTCTCCTTATGACTTTTTGTAGACCTTCACGATGACTTCCTGAGGGCGCAGGATCTGCTGGCCCCAGCGGAACCCCTGCCGCACGACCTGCGCCACGCGCTGATCCTCCTCCTCCGCCGCCGCGGGCTCCGTCCGGATCGCCATCTGGATCTTCGCGTCGAATCTCTCCGGCTCCTCCGTCATGATCTCGACGTCGTGCCGGTGGAGGAGCTCGACGATCTCCTCCGCCAGAGTCTCCACGGCGTCGGTCCCCTTGCTCGCGGGGAGCGACTCGAGCATGCGGCACGCGGCATCGTAGATGAGCACCAGCCCCTTCAGGATCGGTTTCTGGCTGGCGCGGACGGCGTCCCCCTTGTACTGCTGCAGCTCCGCATGCAGCGCGTTGAACGCCTCCTTCTGAACGGAGTCGTCCTTGACCCGCTTGACGAAGAGCTCCTGGAGCAGCTGCACCTTCTCCGTCAGCCGGTCGAGCTTGCCGGCGACGTCGGCTTCGACGGAAGCGGGCGCCTGTTCTTCGTTCACGTCGGCCAAGGGTATCCCCTTCTACAATCGGCGAGCGTCGGGGTCTCTCTGTTAGATTCCGGGGTGAATTATACCCCATCGACTCATTGAGCCGTCCTCCGCGAATGGCACAATGCCGCGATGACTCCATCGCTCAATTCCAGGATCGCCCTGGTCACCGGCGCCTCCAGCGGCATCGGGCGCGCCATCGCGAAGCGCTTCGCCGACGCCGGCGCCCGCATCTTCGCCACCGGACGCCGCGAGGACCGTCTCAAGGACCTCGGCTTCCCGTCCGCGACGGGCGACGTCCGCAAGGACGACGACAACCGGCGCGTGGTCGAGGCCGCCGTCGCGAAGTACGGCCGGCTCGACATCCTCGTCAACGCCGCGGGCGTGATCGGAAACGACTCGATCCTCGGCGCCAAGCCCGACGAGTGGCAGCGGCTCATGGATGTCAACCTGAACGGCGTCTACTCGATGACGCGCCACGCGGCGCCGCACCTCATCAAGAACCGCGGCGGCTCGATCCTCACGCTCTCGAGCGTCACGAGCATCCGCCCGTACCCGAACATCCTCGGCTACTGCGTGTCGAAGGCGGGCGTCGACATGTTCACGCGGTGCCTGGCGCTGGAGCTGGCGCCCCACGGCGTGCGGGTCAACGCGATCAACCCGGGCGTCGTCGTGACGGAACTCCACACGGTGACGGGCGCCGTCGCGGACTACGCGGGCTTCCTCGAACGCTCGAAGACCACGCATCCGCTGGGCCGCGTCGGCCAGCCCGACGACATCGCCGCGTGCGCGCTCTTCCTGGCGAGCGACGAGGCGGGCTGGATCACGGGCGCGTGCGTGAACGTCGACGGGGGCCGCCAGCTCATGAGCGCCCGGTAGCCGATTTACACCGTGGATGCGTGCACTCGTTCCGCTGGCCCTCGCGTACGCCCTCACCGGGTCCATGCCGCGGCCCTACGAGCACGCTCGATGCAGCGTCAGCGGGTACTGGATCTCCTACGGAAGTGACGGCGGCTGAATCTGTCACGTGTCAGGCCGACGCTGGCCCGTCGATCGGATCGGCGCGCCGCTGCGCGAGACATGGCTCGGAGAGACAGCGTCCCTGACCGCCCTCGAGCTGCGGGGGATCGGGCGACTCCTCGTGTTCGAGGCGCCCGTCGGCGCTTACACGCTGCGCCGCGTCGCGTTCGTCCTGCGCCGCGGAGAACTCGAGCGCGCGGCCGACATCCTCACGTGCAGCGAGTCCGCCACCGACGACGCCGATGGAGACGGCATCGCGGAGCTGACCGAGTGCCAGCGCGAGTTCGTGCTCGATGACAACGGCGAACTCCTCGACAACTGGGCCGTGCGCACCACCTACCATGCGTGGAACGGCACGTGCTTCGTGCCCCGGTACGAACAGTTCCAGTCGTGCGGCGAACTCGGCCCGCTCGTGCGCATCGCAAGGTGATCCGCCGATGGGGAGATAGAATCGATCCGGCCGCGTATCGACTATCCCCCGATCTCCAGATCTGCCCGTCTCCGGTACATCCGAACGGTATTCCGCATCTCTAGAATCCCCGGGTGATCTTCAACCCCCCGCGCGTCGTGTCGCCGCCCGGTTTCTGGCCCGGCGGCACTCCCGGCGGGGGCGCCGGCTGGGGAGCGGAGCCCGCCGGCGTCGACGGACGCGGCCCTCCCGCCGCCTTCGCCGCGGCCGCCGCGTCGGCGCCCGTCAGGATGCCGCGCAGCATCATCTGCAGCTCGTTCGCGTTGGCGGAGGTCTTGATCGCCTCCTCCTCCGTGATCAGGTTCGACTGCACGAGCTGCGCGTACGCCTGGTTGAACGTCTGCATGCGGTAGAAGCCGCCCTCCTTCATCGCCTTCTGGATCTCGCCCAGCTTCCCCTCGACGATCAGCTCCTTCACGTTCGGCGTGTTGACCAGGATCTCCATCGCCGCCACGCGCCCGTGGCCCGCGGCGCGCCGCATCAGCCGCTGGCTCACCACCGCGTGCAGCGTCTGCGAGAGCATCGAGCGGATGTGGTCGCGCGCCTCCGCGGGGAAGATGCCGATGATGCGGTCGAGCGTCTGCTTCGCGTCGTTCGTGTGGAGCGTCGAGAGCACGAGATGACCCGTCTCCGCCGCGTGCATCGCCATCTCGATCGTGTCCTGGTCGCGCATCTCGCCCAGCAGGATCACGTCCGGGTCCTGGCGCAGGACGCGCCGCAGCGCCTCCCGCAGGCTCGCGACGTCGCTCCCGAGCTGGCGCTGGTTGATCTCGCATTTGTCGTCCGTGTAGACGAACTCGACGGGGTCCTCGATCGTCACGATGTGCAGCGGCTGCGTGTGATTCAGGTGCTCGATCATGCACGCGAGGGTCGTCGACTTGCCGCTGCCGGTGGGTCCCGTGATGAGGATCATCCCCTGCGGCGCCGTCAGCAGGTCCTTGAGCACCGCCGGCATCGTCATCTTCTCGAACGTGGGCGGCTTGAACGGGATCGCCCGCGCGACCATGCCCCACTCGCCCAGGCGCTTGAAGCAGTTCACGCGGAAGCGCGCGACGTTCTGCACCATGTAGGCGACGTCGATCTCGCCCTCCTGCTTCAGCTTCGCGACGCCGTGCGGCCCGAGCACCTGCTTGAGCGCGTCCTCCATGGTCTCCGCGGTCACCGGCGGCCCGGGCACGGGAACCATCTCGCCCGCGATGCGGAAGAGCGGCGGCCGCCCGACCTTGAGGTGCAGATCCGACGCACGGCGGTCGATCTGCTGCGAGAACAGCTGGTTCATGTCGATCATCATGTCGTCACCCCAGCAGGTTCACGAGCGTGCCGATCACGCGCGCCACGCGCTCGATGAGCTCGATGTCGTGGCGCGACCACTCGTCCGATCCCTTCTTGTTCACGAGCTCCAGCACGCCCGCCAGGTCGCCGCGGACCAGCACGGGCACCGCCAGGAGCGACCGCGTCTCGAACCCGAGCGCGTCGCTCACCTGCTTGGCGAACCGCGGCTCGCTCTGCACGTCGCTCACCGCGATGGGCACGCGGTCGCGCGCGCAGGCTCCCGCGATGCCGACGCCGGACGGGAGTTTCATGCCGCGGATCTTCTCGGCGACGGGGCCGGTCGCGGACACGAACGTCATCTCGCCGTCCTCGCCCGTGATGAGCAGCAGGCTGGCCGCCTCGCTCGGCACGGCCTCGTCGGCGATGTCGAGCACTTCGTCGTACACGCGCCGGCGGTCGGACAGGTCGTTGAAGACGTGGAGAAGCCGGTCGAGCGTCGTCGCCCGCACCCGCAGGCGCGAGTAGATGTCGAGGGAGCTGTCAGTCATGGGGTGATTATAGGCAATGCGCGGATTACGGAGCACGGATCGCGGAGCACGGACGCACCTCCGCCGTGATCGTGTTCCGTGCTCCCCCCATGCTCAGAACCCCGGCGATCCCGGCGGCGGCGCCGGCTTCGGCGCGACGAGCGGCGACTTCTCCGGGCGCGGCGTGTCCGGGCGGGCGAACGGGCTCGGCTGCGGCCGCGGCGTGTCGCTCGGCCGGCCCGTGATCGGCGGCGGCGGCGGCACCGGGCGCGCGCCGGGCGCCTGAGCGGCCGCGCCCGACCCGCCCATGATGCCGCGCAGCATCGCCTGCAGCTCGTTCGTGTTCGAGGAGGTCGCCATCGCCTCCTCCTCCTTCACCAGGCCGTCCTGCACGAGCTTCGCGAGCGCCTGGTTGAACGTCTGCATCTTGTACATCTGGCCGCTCTTCATCGCGCCCTCGATCTCGCGGATCTTGTTCTGCTGGATGAGCTCGCGCACGTGCGGGGTGTTGAGCAGCACCTCCATGGCGGCGACGCGCGACTTCCCGTCCGTGCGCCGCAGCAGCCGCTGGCTCACGACCGCGTGCAGCGTGAGCGCGAGCATCGACCGCACGTGGTCGCGCAGGTCGGGCGGGAAGATGTCGATGATGCGGTCGATGGTCTGCTTGGCGTCGTTGGTGTGGAGCGTCGAGAAGACGAGGTGGCCGGTTTCGGCGGCGTGCATCGCCATCTCGATCGTCTCGCGGTCGCGCATCTCGCCGATCAGGATCACGTCCGGGTCCTGGCGCAGGATGCGTCTGAGCGCCTGCTCGTAGCTGGCGGCGTCCGAGCCGAGCTGGCGCTGCCGGATGGTGCTCTTCACGTCGGTGTACATGAACTCGATCGGATCCTCGAGCGTGACGATGTGGAGCGACTCCATCCGGTTGAGGTGCTCGACCATGCACGCAAGCGTGGTCGACTTGCCGCTGCCTGTGGGGCCGGTGACGAGAACGAGGCCCTGCGGCTGCTTGAGCAGGTCCTTGAGGACGGCGGGCATGACGTAGCTGTCGAACGTGGGCGGCTTGAGCGGGACGGCGCGCGCGACGAGGCCGAACTGCCCCACGTGGCGGACGCGTGCATGCGGAAGCGCGCGATCCCCGGCACCACGTAGGCGAAGTCCATCTCGTTGTCTTCGCGCAGCTTCTCGAACCCGCGGTCCCCGACGAGGTGGCGAAGCACCGCGTCCATGTCCTCTGCCGTGACGGGCGCCCGCTCGGAGGGCGTCATCTGGCCGACGACGCGGAAAATGGGCGGGCGTCCCACCTTGAGGTGGAGGTCGGAGGCACCGCGGTCGATCTGCTCGCAGAGGAGTGAGACGATGTCCATCATGGTTTCCCCGGGGCCGAGCGGGGCGACGGCGTGTTGCGCGCCGGCGCATAAGTCATGGTCCCCGCGGGAGTATACACCATCCCGGAAAGATTGCCGGGCCTGTTTCCGCGTGATAGACTCCACTCACCGTGGCCATCCAATTCGACAAGCCCCGCTCCATCACCCCCGAAGCCATCTGCCGCGACCTGCGCGAATCGAAGCACTGCCAGGGCATGGAGATCCTCCTCTGGGACGAGGAGATCACCGTCGAGGACCGCAAGTCGGGCACCGAAGTCACGATCAAGCTCGAAAGCTCCAAGGTCGAAGTCGAGTCCGGCGGCGGCAAGAAGGAGATCGCCGAGAAGGTCGCCACCGCCCTCGTCGGCCTGGGCCTGCGCCGTCGCGGCCTCGGCAAAGAAAAGAAGGTCTTCCGCGGCCGCGGCGCCGCGCCCGCCGGCGGACCCGTCGCCCCCGCCCCGGCCCCGTCGCCCGAACCCTCCGCTCCCGCCGTCCCCGCGAAGCCGGCGGCCCCGTCGAAACCGGCCCCGACGACGAAGGGGACTTCGTCGCGGTCTAAGAAGTAGTCAACTCCTTCCTACTTCCCGCAGGCCTGGCACACGCCCGCCTTCTCCGCGCATTTCGCGCACATCTTGAACGCGCCGCTCCCCGTCCACCCGCCGCAACCGCACTGCTTCGTGTCGCTCGTGTACGCCTTCCCCGCGCACGCCTCGCAGAAGCCGTTCTTCAACTCGCGCTTCTTCGGCGTCGGACGCTCCAGCGTCACCGGGTCCGGCAGCGCCACCTCCGTGAACGGCCGCCCGAGGTCCGCCAGCTTCGCCTTCGCGTCCCCCTTCTGGATCGCCGCGAGATCCCCCACCATCACGATGACGAACTTCTCCGGACGCACCAGCTCCTTCGCCGCCCGGCGGATGTCGTCGCGCGTCACGGCCGTCATCCGCCCGAGGAACTTCGCGTAGTAGTCGCGCGCCAGCCCGTTCATCTCCGCCGTCGCGAACGTGCCCACCGTCCCCGCCGCCGTCGAGAAGACCGACGGGAACGCGTCGACGTAGTACTGCTTCGCCGACGCCAGCTCGTCGTCGCCCACGAGCTCCGTGCGCATCTTCTCCAGCTCGTCAAGACAGGTCTTTGCCGCCAGCGCGCAGGTCGCGCTCTTCGTCTGGAAGGCCATCCGCATCGTGCCCGTATAGAGCCGCCCCGGCGAGAAGTCCGAGTAGACCGAGTACGCCAGCCCCATCTCCGTGCGCACCTTCTGCACGAGGCGCGAACTGAACGACCCGCCGCCGAGGATGTAGCTCAGCAGGCGCACGGCGTACGCGTCCGGGTGGCTCACGTCGATCCCGAGGT
>Ga0187893_10012036_pt1 | contig 12381 bp, 11 predicted proteins | sample MA1701074metaG_FD_139574 | JGI IMG/M metagenome (GOLD analysis project Ga0187893, IMG submission 139574) | White microbial mat communities from a basaltic lava cave in the Kipuka Kanohina Cave System on the Island of Hawaii, USA - MA170107-4 metaG ... | reverse complement strand
CGAGATCGACGCTGCGGATCGCGATGCCGTCGGCCAGCAACTCCCGCGTCAGCGCGGCAACCCGCGCGAAGGCCGCGCGATAGGGCGCAATGTCCATGAGCTGCGAGCCGATATGGACCGCGATGCCGGTCGTCTCGATGCCAGCCATGTCGCGCATGGCGCGGTAGAGCCGCTGCGCCTCGTCCACCTCGATGCCGAACTTGTTCTCGGCCCTGCCGGTCGAAATTTTTGCATGCGTCATGGCGTCGACATCGGGATTGATGCGAAGCGCCACGGGTGCGCGGCGACCCATGTCGCGCGCGACGCGATCGAGCAAGGCCAGTTCGTCGACCGATTCGACGTTGAGCTGGCGGATGCCGCAGTCGAGCGCGAATTTCATCTCGGCAGCGGTCTTGCCGACGCCGGCGAAGACGATGCGATCGGGCGGAACGCCGGCGGCGAGCGCGCGCCGCAGCTCGCCCTCGGAGACGACGTCGGCGCCGGCGCCGAGCCGGGCCAGGGTCGCGATCACCGCCACATTGCCGTTTGCCTTGACGGCGTAGCAGATCTCGCCGCCGACGCCGGCGACGGCGCCCGCAAACTCGCGATAGGCATCCCCGATCGCGCCGCTCGAATAACAATAGAAGGGCGTACCGACGTTTGCGGCAAGCGCGGTCAGGTCGACGTCTTCGACCGCGAGGCGGCCGTTGCGATAGGCAAAACGGCTCATGCGCGCAAAGCCCCGGCTAGTTCAGAGCCGGGTCGTTCGGATCGGGATACTGGTGCCCGAACTCGTCCGGCTGGCCGGGCGGCGGGTCGAGCGGGGCTTTCTTGCCGCAGGCTGCCAGCCCGCCCAGGCCGCCGCCGGCCAGGACGGAAAGCGCCAGCCGGCGAAGGAAGATGCGGCGGCTCGTGCCGTGATTCGTCATTTGTATCGCTCCCGGGCCGTTTTGATGGCGCGGCGGACATTCTCCGGCGCGGTGCCGCCTTCGCTGGTGCGACTGGCGACCGACCGTTCCGGCGTCAGGACCGAGAATACACCCTCGCCGATCCGCGAATCGACCGTCCGCATGTCCGCGAGCGAGAGCTGCGCCAGCCCGCAGCCCTTCTTCTCCGCCAGCGCGACGAGCCGGCCGGTCGCATGGTGCGCCTCGCGGAACGGCAGGCCGGCCTCGCGCACCAGCCAGTCGGCGAGATCGGTCGCGGTGATGAAGCCGGCATCGGTCGCGCGCCGCATCGCCGCCGCATCGGGCGTCATGTCGCGCACCATGCCGGCGGTTGCCGCGATCATCAGCGACAGCGCATCCGCCGCCTCGAATACCGGCTCCTTGTCCTCCTGCATGTCCTTGCCGTAGGCGAGTGGCAGGCCCTTGAGCGTGGTCGAGAGCGAGATCATCGCGCCGAGGATGCGTCCGGCCTTGCCGCGCACCAGCTCCGCCGCATCGGGGTTGCGTTTCTGCGGCATGATCGAGGAGCCGGTCGTGAAGGTGTCGGTGAGCGCCACGAACCGGTAGGCGTCCGAGACCCAGAGCACGATCTCCTCGCCGATGCGCGAGAGGTGGAGCGCCGTCACCGAGGCGGCCATCAGGAATTCGAGCGCGAAATCGCGGTCGGAAACCGCATCGATGGAATTCGCCATCGGCCGGTCGAAGCCGAGCGCCTTTGCCGTCGCCTGGCGATCGATCGGGAACGAGGTGCCGGCGAGCGCCGCCGCGCCCAGCGGCGATTCGTTCAGGCGACGGCGCGCATCGGCGAAACGGCCGATGTCGCGGCCGAACATTTCGACATAGGCCATCAGATGATGGCCGAAGGTGATCGGCTGCGCCGGCTGCAGATGCGTGAAACCCGGCATGACGGTCGCACTGTGCTTCTCGGCAAGATCGAGCAGCGCCGCGATCAGGTCGCGCAGCGCCCGGTCGAGCCCGTCGATCGCATCGCGCACCCAGAGACGAAAATCCGTCGCCACCTGGTCGTTGCGCGAGCGCGCGGTGTGCAGCCGGCCGGCCGCGTCGCCGATCAGGGTTCCGAGGCGCGCCTCGACATTCATGTGAATGTCTTCGAGCGCGGTGCTGAATTCGAACCTGCCCGCCGCGATCTCGGCCAGAATTCTGTCGAGCCCGCCGGCGATGGCGCGTCCATCCTCTTGACCGATGATGCCCTGGCGCACGAGCATGGCGGCGTGCGCTTTTGACGCCGCAATGTCCTGCGCGTAGAGCCGGCGGTCGAATCCGACGGAGGCGTTGATCCGCTCCATGATCTCCGCCGGCCCTGCGGCAAAGCGGCCGCCCCATATGGCGCTCGGCACCGGGTCGGCGGCGGGGTCGGCAGCTTTCTTCTTTTTCCTGTCTGGATCGGAGCTCATCGCTATCGGGCCATGAATACGAGGCGAAACTTACTGATCGGGGCGGTCGCGCTTGTCGGCGCCGCCGCCGGTTACGGCGCCAGCCGCCTGCTGCGCAGCGGTCGCTCCGGCAGCCCGCCCTTGGACGGTGCCGTCGCGGACTTTACCCTCATGAATGAACCGCGGCCAATGCCGCTCGATCCGTTCGCCGACGAAACCGGCGCCGAACGGACGATGGCGGATTATCTGGGCCGGATCGTGCTGGTCAATTTCTGGGCGACCTGGTGTCTGCCCTGCAGGGTCGAGATGCCCGCGCTCGACCGGCTCGAGGCCGCCATGGGCGGTCCGGATTTCGCCGTGCTGCCGATCGCGCTCGATCGCGAGGGCGCCGATATCGTCGTGCCGTACTACGAAGAGTTGGGGCTCGCCAGCCTGCCGATCGCCATCGACGCCGAGAACCGAATCGCCAATGCGCTCGGCATCCGGGCGCTGCCGACGACGATCCTCGTCAACCGCGACGGCATGGGCGTCGGCTACTATCTCGGACCGGCGGAATGGGATTCGTCGGACTCGCAGGCGCTGATGCGCTGGTACATCGAGCAGGGCAGGTAGGAAGGCCGCCGATCGGTGGCCCTCTTCTATTGATGGGCAAACCTAGTCTTTACGGCGTGGCAAAAGCTAATGTTGCATTCAAGCCGCAATGCTAACTATGACTAGCACAGATTTTGCAGGCGCAACGTCTGTCAGAATAGTGTCGGACGCCAACAGTGTATTTTCCTACTCTGTCTGCTCTGACAAATAACCTATCAAACAGATCGTCTTCCTTGTTCTCGGCATAGCGGCGAATTGCGTAGCTGCATGGGTCGGCAATTTGAATCATGCGAGTAAGGCTGCTGTCCACGAACAGCGGCGTCTCCACAATATGGGCGAGTTTTATCCAAAGCGTGCCAGCGGCATGAAAGTCGCGCATTAACCTAGTATGCTTCAGTGCCACAGACTGGTTGTTGTCGTGGACAAGCAGACCGAAATTTTTTTGACCTGGGTTCGGGGCTGTCTTGTCGAGGTATCTCTCAAATCTTGACACTACTTGCTCGAATGCTTGCTCGTCGACTGACCGGCGGGTCCGCACAGGATCGAAATGCAGTTTGTCGATGCACTCAGCGAAAAGGCGCGCATACGGCCAACTGGCAACGCAATCTGCAACCTCAGGGCACGCGGCTAACCTTTCTGGTCGTGTAAGATGAATGTAAGGAGATGTGTGACGATAGGTTTTCTTGGTTTGTCGCAATGTCTTACTTTTCTGCGCGCGCTGTAACTTTAGGAGATATGCTGCGCGTTCTCGCTCGACGCTTGACCGTCGAGCAGCCCAATCTAAGGATTCAAACTTTGGGATGCGAGATTGCTCGAGGTAGTTGTGAAGCAACCATCCGGTGTGAAGCTCGGCGTCAGCAAGACCGTATTTTGCCAATACCGCAGTGATCTCTAAATCTGCATCGCGCCATTTCGAGATCGGAATCGATACACCGGCCAAAACAAAATGGCTGCTAACTCCTGGTACTTCTGATGTTCCAGACTCATCAATGTAGCAAAGATGCATGGTGCCAATTTTTGAGCAAAAAAAATGCGACCGGGCTTTTAGGGCTTTGCCCTAAATCGGGACGCTTGGCGACCCTTCCCGGACGCTAGATATATTTACTACGCAACTATGGACATTTCAAGGAATTGGACCGACAAGAACGACCGTAGATTTGGCGCAAAAATGGCAGAAACGCTGGGATTCTTCTACCGCGTCGGCGTCGGCGGCTCGCTCGAATAATCGTAGAAGCCCTTGCCGGCCTTGCGGCCGACCCAGCCGGCCTCGACATATTTCACCAGCAACGGGCAGGGGCGGTACTTGCTGTCGGCCAGACCGTCGTAGAGCACCTGCATGACGGCGAGGCAGGTATCGAGCCCGATGAAATCGGCGAGCTCGAGCGGGCCCATCGGATGGTTGGCGCCCAGCTTCATCGCCGTGTCGATCGATTCGACGCCGCCGACGCCCTCGTAAAGCGTGTAGACTGCTTCGTTGATCATCGGCAGCAGGATGCGGTTGACGATGAAGGCGGGGAAGTCCTCGGCGCGCGCCGTGGTCTTGTCCATGCGCTCGGCGAGTTCCTGCACCGAACGATAGGTCTCGTCGTCGGTCGCGAGCCCGCGGATCAGCTCCACGAGCTTCATCACCGGCACCGGGTTCATGAAATGCATGCCGATGAACCTGGTCGGCCGGTCGGTCGCGGCGGCCAGCCGCGTGATCGAGATCGACGAGGTGTTCGAGGCGATGATCGCATCCGCCTTCAGCAGCGGGCAGATCGCCTTGAGGATCTCGCGCTTGACTTCTTCCTTCTCGACCGCCGCCTCGACCACGAGATCGCAGTCGGCGAGCAGCTTGTTGTCGGTGCCGGCTTTGATCCGCGCCAGCGCCTTCTTCTTCTCGGCCTCGCTGATGCGCTCGCTGCGCACCTGGCGGGTCATGTTCTTGTCGATGGTGGCGAGCGCCTTCTCGAGCTGCGCCTTGTCGATGTCGATCAGCCGCACGTCGCAGCCGGCGAGCGCCGCCACGTGGGCGATGCCGTTGCCCATCTGGCCCGCGCCGATCACGCCGATCGTCTTGATGTCCATGACTGGCCCTGCCTTTGCGTAGCCTTGGCGCTGTCGCTCGGTGTGAAGTGATGCCAGGGGGCGGCCTATTTGGCCAACTCGTTGGCGAGCTCCGGCATGACCTGGAACAGATCGCCCACCAGCCCATAATCCGCGACCTGGAAGATCGGCGCGTCCTCGTCCTTGTTGATGGCGACGATGACCTTGCTGTCCTTCATGCCGGCGAGATGCTGGATCGCGCCGGAAATGCCGACGGCGATATAGAGCTCCGGTGCGACGATCTTGCCGGTCTGGCCGACCTGGTAGTCGTTCGGCACGAAGCCCGCATCGACCGCGGCGCGCGAGGCGCCGACGGCGGCGCCGAGCTTGTCGGCAACCGCCTCGAGCAGCCTGAAATTGTCGCCCGACTGCATGCCGCGGCCGCCGGAGATCACGATCCGGGCCGAGGTCAGCTCCGGCCGTTCCGACTTGTGCACGTCGCGGCCAACGAACTTGGACAGGCCCGCATCGCCGGTGCCGGCGACGGTCTCGATCGCGGCGCTGCCGCCTTCGGCGGCGGCCGGCTCGAAGCCGGTGGCGCGCACGGTGACAAGCTTCACCTTGTCGGTCGACTGCACCAAGGTCATCGCGTTGCCGGCATAGGTCGGGCGCAGGAACGTGTCCGGGCCCTCGACCGCGACGATCTCGGAAATCTGCTGCGTGTCGAGCAGGGCGGCCGCGCGCGGCATGACGTTCTTGCCGTTGGTGGTGGCAACCGCGAACACCTGGTCGTAGTTCGGCGCCAGCTTCGCGATTAGCGGCGCGACATTCTCGGCCAACCGAAACTCGTAGGCCGGATCGTCGGCCAGCAGCACCTTCGAAACGCCCGCCACCTTGGCGGCTTCGTCGGCGACCGGCTTCGCGTTGCTGCCGGCGACCAGGATGTGCACGTCGCCGCCGACCTTCTGGGCGGCGGTCACGGCATGCAGGGTCGCGGCGTTGAAGGACGCGTTGTCGTGTTCGGCGAGGACGAGGGCAGTCATGGATCGTGGCTTTCTCAGATGACCTTGGCTTCGTTCTTCAGCTTGGCGACCAGCTCGGCGACCGAACCGACCTTCACGCCCGCCTGGCGCTTCGGCGGTTCGTTGACCTTGATCACCTTGAGGCGCGGCGCAACGTCGACGCCGAGATCGGCCGGCTTCAGCGTCTCGAGCGGCTTCTTCTTCGCCTTCATGATGTTCGGCAGCGAGGCGTAGCGCGGCTCGTTGAGGCGCAGGTCGGTCGTGACGACCGCCGGCAGCTTGATCGAGATGTTCTCGAGCCCCTCGTTGACCTCGCGCGTGACATGCAGCCAGTCGCCGTCGAACTTGAGCTTCGAGGCGAACGTGCCCTGCGCCCAGCCGAGCAATGCTGCGAGCATCTGGCCGGTCTGGTTCGAATCGTCGTCGATCGCCTGCTTGCCGGCGATGACGAGGCGCGGCTGTTCCTTCTCGACCACGGCCTTGAGCAGCTTCGCGACCGCCAGCGGCTCGAGCGGACCGTCATGCTCGACCAGGATGCCGCGATCGGCGCCCATCGCGAGCGCGGTGCGCAGCGTTTCCTGGCTCTGCGTCGTGCCGCAGGCAACGGCGACGATCTCGGTGACGGTGCCGGCCTCTTTCAGGCGCACCGCTTCCTCGATGGCGATTTCGCAAAACGGGTTCATTGCCATCTTGACGTTCTGCGTCTCGACGCCGGTGCCGTCGGCTTTCACCCGCACCTTCACGTTGGCGTCGATCACGCGCTTGACCGCGACCAGTACCTTCATCGTCTGCCCCTGGAGTTCCCGGATCGGACCGTTGCCGCGGCCGGCGCCTCAAAAAGGCCGCCCCGCCGGGCTTTTTCGCGCTGCACAATAGGGAGGGGCCGGCGCGGCTGTCAATCTTCCGCCTGCGCCGCAGAATCGCCGGAACGCGGCGGAAATCAACGGTTTATCGGGTCCGGCAGCAACCTGCGTCAGCGGTTCGCACCCGGCACCCAGAGCATGTCGGCCCTGCCCTTGCGATTGAGCCAGCGCGCCGCCACGAACAGATGGTCCGAGAGCCGGTTGACGTAGCGGATCGCCTCCGGATTGATGCGCTCCTTGGCCGCCAGCGCGGTGATCCGCCGTTCGGCCCGGCGCGAGACGGTGCAGGCGAAATGCAGCCAGGCCGAAGCCGGCGCGCCGCCGCGCAGCACGAAACTCGTCAGCGGCGCGAGCTCGGCATTCATGGCGTCGATCTCGCGCTCGAGGCGCGCGGTCTGGTCGGCGACGATCCGCAGCGGCGGGTATTTCGGCTTCTTGGTTTCGGGCGTCGCGAGATCGGCGCCGAGATCGAACAGATCGTTCTGGATTCGCGCCAGCATGGCATCGACCCTGCCCCTGGTGTGCAGGCGCGTCAGCCCGATCGCGGCATTGGTTTCGTCGACGCTGCCGTAGGCCTCGACGCGCAGATCGTGCTTCGCGAGCCGCCTGCCGGTGCCGAGCGAGGTCAGGCCCTTGTCGCCGCCGCGCGTGTAGATGCGGGTGAGCTTGACCATCGGGCCTAGCGCGCCAGCAGGTAGAGCACGAACACCACGACGGTGAAGCCCTGCAGGATCACGCGCAGCCGCATCAGCTTGTTGCCGTAGCGCCTGTTGAACTCGCCGGCCCGCGCCATCGAGAACACGCCGACGAAGAGCGTCAGCAGCGTGGCGGCGAGGCCGATGATCGTCAGCGTGAGCAGGAAGGACGACATGGGCGGATATTACACGAATGCGCTCGACCGGCGATTCCCATCGGCCGCCGGACGGCGAGGTCGATCCTTGTCGCCGCTGCGGCGCCCCGGGGCGGTCCTACCAGCCGCCGCCGCCGCCGCCGCCACCGCCGCCGCCCGACGAGCCGCCGCCGAACGAGCCGCCGGTGCGACCGCCGCTCGAGGACGGGCTCACCGAGGCTGCCGCGAGACTGCTGCCGAGGCCGCGGCCCAATCCGCCCATGCTGCCGGGCTGGAACCGGTCGCCGTGGTACCAGTTCGGGTGATAGGTCCGTTTCTCTTCGGTGAGGCGTGCGAACACGTCCGAGAACTGCTTCGCCCATTCGTCCTCGACGCCGAGCGCGATCGCATAGGGCAGCAGCTTCTCGAAATGCTCGGGCGTGCGTTCCGGCGGGTGATGGAAGGCAAGCCTGTCTTTCTCCGCGACCGTGAGATAGCGCCGCATGCCGTCGATCTCGTCGGCGACCGAGCGGCCGAGCGGCGTTCGCGCCTCGAGCAGCTTGAAGAACACGACATTGACTGCGATGGCGAGCACCAGGATGGCAAGACCGACATAACCGATCGCCTCAACCTGCGCGCCGGCGCCGAACAGCCAGCCGCCCAGGAAAGGTACGGCGAACAGCGACATCAGGATCGCGCCAGCGAGATTTCCCCAGCCGCGGCCGGCGACGACATCGCGCCAGAGCGTGAGGGCCTTCCATACCAGCAGCAGGCAGCCGAAGGTCCAGCCCGACAGCCAGAACGACATGAACAGGGCCAGCTCGGGCTGCGCGCTTTTCCACGCCACGACCAGCCAGAGCAGGATCGTCAGCAGGATCCCCGGCACGAACCACGTTCGGTTCTTCCGGAAGAATTTCTTGTCGTAGGTCGTCTGGAAATGCGACTTGAGCGCGGCCTGCGCCTTTTGCAGCACGCTGCGGTTGGATTGTTTCACGTGAAACATTTTCTCGGCGCCGATGAAAAGACGGCTCAGAACCTTCTGTTCGCCTTGGGAAAGTTTTTCGCGTGCATTCTCCGGTATGTCGTCGCGCCGGCGCAGCGTGTACTCCTTGTCGTTTTCCTCGATCGCGAGCCAGCCCTTGGCGGCCATGCTGACGATCGCCGTCGTGAAGGTCATCGAATCGAACTTCATCCGGTCGAGAAAGCGCATGGCCGCCGGCGGCAGGTCGCTTTCCCAGCGCGCAACGATCGGACCGGAAGGCGGATCCTGTCCGACGCGCATCCAGGCAATCATGTAGTAGACGAAGATCAGCAGCAGCCCGCCGAGGCCGATCAGTAAAGACTCGCCGTAAAGACCGCGCAGCACCCGGTCGGTCACGCTCGGCTCGGCGACGATTCCCTTCGGGAAGGAAACCGCGACGGTCATGCCCTCGTTCGGACCGAGCGGGCGCATCGTGCTGAAGGCGACGACGCGGTCGGTTTCCTGCCGGATCGCGACCTTCTGTTCGGTCGAGGCCACGGGCCCGGTATAGCCGGCGGCCGAAATCACCGTGGCGTGCGGCGGCAGGATCACGATCGCGCGCGCCTGCTCGATCGGGAACGGCCAGCCGTTGCCAGTCGCGTTCCAGTAGATCTCGTCATAGTCGGGCGAATAGCCGACCTGGTCCGCCATCCGGTAGCGGATCGTGTAGATCTGCACCGATCGTTCGAGAAACACGTCGGGGTCGCCGATGCGGATGCGCACGCCGTCCGGGATGGATTCGACGGAATAGGGTTCCCGTTCGCCGTTGCGCAGCACCTCGATCGCGTCGAAGCCGGCGCGGCCGGACGAGCCGACGGGAATGTCGCGGAAAATGCCGCGCTCGATCCGGTCGCCCTCGACCGAGACCGCGATCAGCTCGGTGATGCCGACCGCGCCGTCGGTCTCGACCACGATCTCGGTCTCGAACCGGCGGATGGTTTCGGCGGCGGAAGCGGGGAGGGGGAGGAGCGCAAGCAGCAGGAAGGCGACGATGGCGAATGCGCCATGCTGCCGAGCGAACGCCGTCAGAACGCTGCTTTTCTCCATGTCGCGATGACCCCGGCCCTGATCTGCAAACGTAGCATGGGGCCGTGTTATCGGGCGACGTTCAATAGCGGACGCTGCAATGAGGGCCTTCAGCGCGGCGGCGGGGGGTCGACATAGAAGGCAATGCCGAACCCCGGCATCTGCCCATCGATATCGTCGCCTGAATGCCATCGGACCAACTTCGGCGAAACGCCAGCGACACCGCGCATAGCATCGAATACCGCTTCGAAACCCGCATGCTTAGCACCGAGGGCCACCGCGTAGGGCACCAACGGATCGATTTTCAGGGACGTTTGGGCTGTTGCTTGACGGATCGAGAACTGCATTGCTTCCCGTGTCGCGAGACGGTTTCGTACATCGTCTATCTCATTGATCACGGCAGCGTCGCGATTGACGCGGGGACGCAGTACGACAAACGACAAAAGTGTGAGGGCGAATGACAAAAGAACCGGCACGACACCACCCAGGCCCAGCAGGTCCCACGATTCGCCTGCCAATCGATCCGCCTGATACGCAACGAAAAGGGTGACAGGCGGCACGAAGAAAGCAACGATGCGGCCGAGGCCGCGCTCCCCGCGACGAAGCGCCCTGAAGATCGCAACGTTGAACCAGACGAACAAGGCAAGGGCCGTCACCCACAACGAGAAGCCGGCGCCAATCAAAAGACCGTAGTACGGACCGGCGCTCGTCGCTCCGACGAGCAGCACGGCGAGAACGGCAACGCCATGGCCAATGGCGAGCCAAATCCGCCGGTCGAGCGGTGAACGATGCAGCCATTGCAGCTCAAGTTGAAATTTCAGGACGATGGCAGCATCAATCAGCCGCTGATCGGCATTGCCCGAAAGCGGCAAACCGATCTCACCCTTGCGGAACATCCGGTCGTAGACTTTTGCTTCATCGTCGTCCAGCGTTCGCGCCTGCCGCCGCCCGAGCGCCGGTTCGATATAGGGTCTGGCATCCGTCAAACGCAGGGTCGCATGACCCTTGGCCACGATGTCGAGGATTGCGGCCAACAAAGCGGTCCCGTCGAACTTCCCGCGGAGCAGGAACCGCAGTGCTGCCGGCGTGAGCCGACGGTTCGGCGCGGCCTGGCTTCGGCGCGGATAGCCGCGGAAAAAATAGAGCGCGTAGAATGCAGGCACGATGAGAATGGCAACGAGCCCAACTGCGACGTTCTCGCGCAATAGTCGCCACACGGCCTTCGCGTCGGGATCGGGCGGCACAAAAAATTCGGGCGCGACGTCGATGAAGATGGGAAAGACTTCGTTGATTTGAATGACATCCGGTGACTCAAACCTCAGCCGCTGCGTTCCACCGGCGCCAAGCTCAATATCGACGTTGTTTGGGGAGATGTTCTGAAGACCGATGCCGGCCGCCTTGACTCTGACGTCCGATGGAAGAAGGAATGTAACCGTTGCCTCTTTAATCGATATTAAACTCCGCGAACCGGTGCCGAACCAGTTGATCCGGTCTGTTCCGTCAAGATGCTCGACCTGATGTGGGACGCTGTAGCGGAAACGGTACACGTATGTGGACTTATTCAAGTCTTCGAGCTCGATGGAAATGAGAATCGCGTCTTCTTCAAGTTGCCAGTCTTCGGGCATCCCATCACGGGTAACCTCGATCACCTCTATATCGCCCCAGCCTCCTGGCGCGCGGTGGATGAAGCGCCCAAAAGGGATCTCTCTCGTGTTCCACGACACGGCGACCAACATGACTTCGTCGATCTCGAGCGTACCGTCCTGACGAACGATGACCGTGGACTCGAATTTCCGGATAACGTCGGCGTTGGCCGGAATGGCTAAAGAGCAGAATGCTACCAGCAGAATCAAAATGATCGATGCGCGGGGGATAACGAACAGGCCTGTGTTTCTCATCGCGTCGCGATCGAGCCGATGGAGCCGAGATCGGCGACGCGCCCCCTGCGCGCGCCGAACAGGCTGACGCGACCCGACGGCACCGCCAGATCGTCGAAGACCGCACCCAATCGCCCGAAGGCGGCATCGCCGGCATCCAAGGCGAGGGCGACAATCGCAATGGGATCGATCGGCGCCCGGCCGTTCACCCCGTCGGCGGCGCCGTCGCGCGGCGCCGGCCCGGCCGCGACGCGCCGGTACCAGTCGTCCATCTGCCGGACCGCCGACGGCTCGACCTCGAAGCGCGACCGGCCGATCGAGATCAGGAGCGCGCTCCCGATCAGCGGCAGCACGAACGGCGCCATGCCGATCGGCCCGTGCGTCTTGTAGAAATCGATCAGGCTGCCGGCGACCAGTACCAGCAGGACCGGCAGGGCCGGGATCAGCGTAAAGACGATCACCAGCTTCAGCGTGAAGATCACGGCGCGAAACTGCTGCAGAAACAGGATCGTCGAGCCGACCGAGATCAGCGCGAAAACGTAGAAGATCACCACCAGGGCGGCCATCTCGGCGCCGTAACCGCCTGCACCGCTCGCGGTCGCGACGATCGCGCCGGCCGCGATCGCGCCGCCCGCCAGCAGCAACCAGGTCCAGGCGCCGCGCGACAGGTTCGCGCCGGCGAGATAGCGCCGCTCGAGCCAGTGCCGCAGCGCGATGCCGGTATGAAGCAGCGCGTCCTCGCGCGCGTCGGTCAGGTCGACCATGCGGTTGCCGGCGCGGAACAGCGCATTGCGAACGAGCACCGTG
>Ga0187893_10012035_pt1 | contig 12382 bp, 7 predicted proteins | sample MA1701074metaG_FD_139574 | JGI IMG/M metagenome (GOLD analysis project Ga0187893, IMG submission 139574) | White microbial mat communities from a basaltic lava cave in the Kipuka Kanohina Cave System on the Island of Hawaii, USA - MA170107-4 metaG ... | reverse complement strand
ATCGATCAGTCACCGATCCTTCGGATTCCGCAGCGCCGCGAACTTCATAGCTGCCATCTATCACTGCTGTGCTCGGCTGCCGCTGCTTGCCGAACGCTAATTACACTTTTCGGAGAGGAGCCCCCAGCAGGAAGTCCGCCAATCCATTCCCTGTCTGAGCGCGGCTATTGGCATCGTTAGGCCGCTGTGTCGTAAAGATCCGGTTGAAGCGGAAATTCCCTCTCCTGAACCGGGAAGCTTCGCGAAACAGCTTCGACTTCCGGTACTCCAGACCCGCCTTGATCGAGTGGCTCCCTTTCTGGAACAGCAGGCTGTCGTTGAATTGCAGGTTGTCCAGGTAGTTAAAGTTTGGCCAGAAACTCCGTGAACCGATCTCGCCATAGTCTGACGGTGTAAAGCGCGCAATCCCGTGATCAAGGTTGTCGTTGAACGTATCGCCGGGGGCGCCTTTGACTCCGAACTTTTTGTTCAGGTTCTCGGAAGCCAGAATGTCAAAGCGTGTTGGAAAATGCGTGTAGCCGAACCGCGCCTCGTTGTAAAGGCTCGGCGTGATCATGTGCGTCCAGCTTCCTGCCCAGTTATCCCCGGGTAGCTTCACCGTCTGGCCCAAACCTCCGCCGAACGCAGATTCCGGCAAAGGGCCGTTCTGCAACTTGTCGTCCCGGCGGATGCTCCAGCGCCCAAATACACGATCGCGATCCGAGAAACTGTGATCCACCTTGACGTCGTATTGGTTTGAGGTATCCCTGTCCGCCGGTGCGAAGAAGTAGTTGTTGGGCTGAAACTCGCGCCCCGGGATGTTCGGGTCCGGATAGAGAGCCATGATCGGCGTGACCACCGGATCAAACCGGTTCGACGGAATCCGCGCGCCCGGGAATGGCTGCCGCTCAACAGCAGCCCCGGTACCGGTTGTGGTCCGAGGATCGAACAGCAAGTTACGCCGCGGGCCTTCCTGCGAGAAATCACCGCTTTTGGCGAGCGCGCTCGGCACGGTCGACGTAAAGCTGCGGCCACGACGGATTCGCGTTCCCTGATAACTGAAAAAGTAAAAGGTCCTGTTTTTCAACACGGGCCCGCCGATCGTGCCGCCGAACTGGTTCTGCCGCAGCGTCGGCTTCGCCGACCCCGACCGGTTCGCGAAAAAGTTCGTTCCATCAAATTTCTCGTTCCTCAGAAACTCGTATAAGGACCCATGAAGCTCATTCGTGCCGGACTTGGTCGATACGATCACCTTGCCCCCCATCCGGTAGCCGTACTCGGCGGAGTTATTGTTGGTGACAACTTTGAACTCGCCTATCGCGTCCACCGGCGGCTTCACGGCCTGGGCCTGCCATCCCAGAGGTCCACCAGAAGCCCGCGAGCTGTTGTCCACGCCATCCAACAGCACGTTCGTCTGGAATGCATGCTGTCCCGCCGCGATGAACCCGCCTTCCGTTCCGTCCTCTCCTCCCGTTCGCGATCCGCGCCCTAAGGTCCGTGCCGGCAATACCCCGGTTGCCAGCCTCGCCAGTTCCAGGTAATTGCGTAGGTTCAACGGCATCTCGACGATGCGCCGGTTTTCGATCACCTGCCCCATGGCCGTCGTTTCCGATTCCAACAACGCCGTCGCCGCCGTCACCTCCACCGTTTCCGCCACCGATCCGATCTTCAACTCGAAATCCACACGCGCGATCTGGTTTACGTTGAGTTCCAGATTTTCACGCGTCACCGGACTGAACCCTGTCTTCTCTGCGACCACGCGATAGATCCCCACCGCCAGAAACGGCACCGAATAAAGTCCCCGTTCGTTGGTTTGAGCCACCGACGCGATTCCGGTCGCGACGTTGGTGATCGTCACCCTCACGCCGGGCACCGAAGCTGTCGACTGATCCGTTACCACGCCCTGCACTCCTGCGTTCTGCGCCAGGCAAACAAAGCAGAACGTCATGATCCACACGCAAGCTATTCTCGTTGCCATTCTGCACCTCATCATCTGTTTCATGCTAATCCAGAGTTTCCGTTCCGGCATTCCGGCCGGCGTCCAGTATAACTCACCCTCCTTCGTTGGGGCGGTTTTGATCAACGCCACTCGGGCCCTTTGAGCATCCGGGCGACGGTGAAATCCCCGGCGCGAAGAGAGACGCGGCCACCGGTTCACAGCGAAACATTCGCGCGAACCGTTGCCGCCGTAACAGCCCAGATCGCCGGCCATGATGAAGATGAAGTTGGGCTGAGACGCACGCTGAGGGCGGGCCTCGCATGGCGCAGCGGCGGGTGACCAAGGATCGCCGCACCGCGGTGCTGAAGTACGAATTCGGCGACGTCGCAATCGACTTCTCGAGCGGCGAGACGCTTAAGAACGGCCAACCGGTGACGTTGGCGGCCAAGGAATTACAACTCCTTCGCTACCTGAGTGGATCATCGCGGCGCGGTGGTCTCGCGCGAGGAGCTGCTTCAGAATGTGTGGGAGTATCAGAGCGACGTCTCTTCGCGCACCATCGATGTTCACGTGGCCTGGCTCCGGCAGAAACTCGAAGACAACCCGCAGATGCCCAGGCACATCCACACCGTCCGAGGCGTGGGGCACTGGTTCGCAACGTAGTCGTCGTGTGTTGGTGCAGCGTGAAACGGAGAACTGGCGTCCCCGTTAGTGAGTATGCAGCCATTTTCAACGGCCCAGTTCGGGCAACACCACCCCCCGAGGCACCGCCACTGTAGCGGCGACCAGGCAACCTGCTGCTGGAGTTGCAACTGGTTTCGAAAAGGAAGTCAGTTGGTTGGCCCCGATTCAGACCCCATTGACAAGGGCGCGGTGACATATGCCCGATCACGGCCATCAATGATGCTGGCCTGACTCGCTGACCTCCTATTCATGTCTCAACGCAACCATTGGATCTACGCGAGCGGCCCGCCGGGCAGGTACCCCAGTCGCCAGCGTCGCGACTAACGCCATCAAGCCCGATGTCGAAGCGAACGCCACAAGGTCGAATGGCTTGATACCGATCAGCGCAACGGCCAGCAGCTTCGCAAACGCGAGCCCTCCACCCAGGCCGATTGCCACTCCTACAGCTACCAGCCGCAAAGAGGAGCGAAACACTGTGCGCATGACATCGCCGCCCCTCGCACCGAGCGCCATGCGGATTCCGATCTCATGTGTTCGCTGGCTGACCGTAAAGGAAAGCACACCGTACAGCCCGACGGACGCCAATACGAGAGTGAGCGCCGCAATAAACCCAGCGGCCGCGGCGAGGAAGCGAAACGGCGCGTATGCGAATTCGAGAGAATCTTCGATGGCACGCACGGGCGTTTTCAAAGCCGGATGAACGCGAACTGCCTCTCCGCGCAGCGTCGACTCGGCGACGGATTGCGACCACGCGGGCGCTCGTAGAATTGTGTAGGCGGACTTTGCTCCAATTGGAAGATAGACATAAGCATCTTCCGGCCGCCAGAGGATTCCAACTCTCGCGTTGCTCACGACGCCGATCACCTGGCGGAGAACTCCATCGTCAGTCAGCCGGATCGTTTTTCCGAGCGCCTCTTCGCCAGGCCAGATGCCGGACGCAGCTCCCTCGCTGACGATGGCAACCGGCGAGTTCGCCTTTGTCTCACGATCCGTAAAATCGCGGCCTCGTATCATCGGAATCCCAACAGTCCGGAAATACCGTGAACCCACGCTGTTGTACGCCACCCGCAGCGACCTGCCCTCGACACCGGTCTGAGGAGACATCCCGCTCAGAGGTTGCTTGTCGCAGGCGCTAACGGATTGGATTCCCGGAAGCTCGACCAGCCGCGCAGCGAATTGTTCCGCAACACTCCGTTCCAAGGCCGGGTTCGATTCGCCCGTCAAGCCTGGTGAGGCGGCATAGAGATGAGAGGTCTGGAAGCCGGGATCCATCCCCTCGACGAACCACATGCTGCGAAGCAGAAGGCCCGAAGCCGCCAGCAGCATAAGACAAATCGCCACCTGCGCCACCACCAGGTAATCCCGGAACCGCGAGCGCGCCGTCGTCACGCTGGCCTTCGCCGAGTTGATCGCTGGTGCGAGCCCGAACAGGATTCCTGCGGCGATGGAAACAGCGAGACCAAAAGCAAAGATGCGCCAATCCGGATTGAGGTTCACTGTAAACGCGTCCTTGTAGCCGGATGGCAGCGGGACTCGCGACAGCACCGTGGGGTAACCGAAAGCGATCGCCCAGTGGGAAGCCGCCAGACCCGCCGCACCTCCCAACACGCCGAGAACCATGCTTTCCGTGATCAACTGGCGCACTAAGCGGCGATATGACGATCCAACAGCGAGGCGGATTTCAATCTCACGCTGTCTGCCCACGGCGCGCGCAAGCAGAAGATTCGCGACGTTCGTGCACGCGATGACCAGAATCAAGCCAACCGCGATGCTCATGGGCACCACCAGCGGCATGAACTCCTTCAGGTTGACGAACGTTGACGCTACGGTGACGCTGATCGCCTTAGTCGGATTCTCTCCTTCGGCGATGCTTGATGCCAACACGTTCATCGCGGCTGCCGCCTGCGCGGGAGACACCTGAGGCTTCAGCCGTGCATAGAGCCCAACGGACCTCTGTGCGCGGTCGCTGTGCAGCTTATCGGTTGGATCGCCGTGCAATTGCCCCCGCATGGCGAGGGGAACCCAGAAGTCCGGCACGTTTGGCTGAGTGCCCACGAATTCTTTCGCCGCGATCCCGACTACTTCGTACGGACGCCCGTTGAATCGAATGGTCCGTCCGACGAGCGTTGGATCGGCCCCGAATTGTCTGCGCCAGAAGCCTTCGCTCAACACCACGACAGCGTGTGCGCCAGGCGTGACATCATCCTCCGGCATCAGGAGCCGTCCGAGCTCAGGCTGACCGCCAAGCACCGTGAAATAGTTTCCTGAAGCGGTCAATCCGAAGGCGAACTGATACCCCGCCGGAATCAGGCTGTAGTCCGTCGCGGCCCGCCCTGTCACCGCATCGCCGAGTGAAACCGGAAGCGGACCGTACGCGATCACGCCCGAAAAGACATCGTTGCGGTCGCGAAAATCGTGGTACTCGGCGATGGAGAAGCCTTGCATCCGTCCGTTGCGATCGAGGGCTGTCAGCTTCACCACGGCCTCCGGATCGCGCACAGGCAATGGCCGTAGTACGAACGCGTTGAAGAACGTGAAAGCGGAGGTATTGATTCCGATACCCAACGCCAACGTTGCGATCGCGATAGCCGTGAAGGCCGGGTTCCTGGCGAGTAGGCGCAACGCGTAGCGGATGTCCTTTCCAAAGTCTTCGATCGAGCGCGTCCCACGGGCATCGCGACAGTCTTCCTTGACCTGATCCATGCCGCCGAATTCCAGGCGGACTTTGCGTCGGGCCTCTTTTTCATCGAGGCCTGAGCGCGTCAAATCGGCGACTCTCTGCTCGATGTGGAAATGCAGTTCCTTATGGAGGAGAGCGTCCTGTTCCTTTCGCCGCAGCAAACGCCCCCACCAGTTCATCGGGCACCTCCCTCAGCCATACCCAGGATCAGCCCCACCGCTTCAGACAGCCTTTGCCAACTGGCCGAGGCGGCTTGCAGGTGTGCCCGTCCGCTTCGCGTCAAGCGGTAGAACTTGGCCTCGCGGCCGGTTTCGGTTTGTCGCCACTCTGCCGTCACCAGCTTGCGGTTTTCTAACCGATGCAGGGCTGGATAAAGAGACCCTCCAGGGACTTGAACTACATCGCGCGAGATCTGCTGCAGGCGCTGGGCGATGGCATAGCCGTGCACTGGCCCGAGGGCAACCGTCTTGAGGATCAGCAGATCGAGAGTGCCTTGTGGGAGATCGGATTTGGGAGACGCCATCCTGTATGCCTTATACTTCTATCTATCGTACGCCGAAGACCAGTAGAAGTACAAGCTATGGCGACCGGCAGAGCGGCCCGAGATAGAACGCCGCCGACGGGTCACGAATGACACCTCAGTAAATCAATTTCAACCCGAACTGCATGATCCGCGGGTCGGTAGTACTCTGAATCCGCCCCACCGTCCCCGAGCTGATATTCGCCACGGGATTCGTCAGATTAGCGTGGTTGAACAGGTTGAAGAACTCCGCGCGGAACTGCACCTTCGCCCGTTCAGTCACCGTGAAGCTGCGGAACGCCGAGAAGTCGAAGAAGTAACTCCCGGGTCCGATCAGCGTGTTTTTTCCGCTGTTGCCGAATGTGCCGAGCGGGACCTGCGCGTACGCCGTGGAATTGAAGTACCGGGAAAGAAGCTCGGCACGCGATCGTCCAGTGTCCAGATGCGGATCGCCTACCAGGTTCGGGCGCTGCGTTCCCGTGCCGATCAGCGCCTGGTCGCGTCCGCTGGATACGTTGAACGGCGAGCCGCTTTGAATGGTCACGATGCCGTTCCACTGCCATCCGCCGAGGATGGCCTTGCCCGCGCCGGCCTTCGGAGCCGGAGTTTCCCATAGGAAGCTGGTGACGAAGCGCTGGCGCACGTCGTAGTTGGAGAGGGCCTTCTCCGGCTTCAGGTTCAGCGGATTCTGATAAGCGGCGGCTTCATCCAGCGAGGCGTCGTCAATCGACTTGCCGTAGGTGTAGTTGCCGTTTACGCTCACGCCGTGGCTGAAACGCTTGGTCATACCAAGCTGCAGCGCGTGATATGTCGAGCAGGCGATCGAGTCGTAGCTGTTGATGCTGCCGAAGGCAGGCGCGTAGATGCGGCGCGTGTCGATGTTGCCGGTCGTGGCGCCGGGGCCGAAGACTCCGGGATTCAGCTCCCGCTGCGTCGTTAGCCGCGTTCCTTTCGCGCCGACATACCCGGCGCTCAACACGACGTGCCCGCGTACCTCTTGTTGGATGTTCAGATTCCATTGCTGCGAATAGGCGGCCGCCAGGTCCGGGTCGACGGACTCACCGATCACCACCGGGAACGTGTAGCGGAAGTTCCGCTTCTCTTCCGGCGTCGATGGCGGTTTGAAGGGAAACGGAATCGTTCGCCCGGCGTAAGGATCTGAAAAGCTCGGCGGCGTGTTGATGTTGAACTGAAGCGAATAAGGTTGCGTGTTGGCGAACGCGGTCAGCGTGTAGTGCCGCGGTGTGTCGTAGAAAATCCCATAGGCACCCCGCACGCTCATCTTCGATCCCTTGAGCGGAGTCCAGGCGAAACCGAACCGCGGGGCGAAATTGTTCCAATCGTTCCTCGATCCACCGCGCGAGACTCCGGGGTCGCCCACGTAGAGCAGACCCGCCGGCGCATTCGGAAACAGCGTGGATTGGACCCCCGGCCGGAACACGGAGAACTGGTCCGCGGCATCGTAGAACGGAAAGAAGGGGTCGTAACGCACGCCGAATGAGAGCGTCAGATTGCGCCGAATCTTCCAGTCATCCTGCGCGAACAGGGAAAACGCCCGCGAGCGCGCTTCGTTCTTTCTCAGCGATCCCTGGTTCATCACGTTCGGCCGACCGAGCAGAAAATCGGCGAATGGATTCGTACTGAACTGGCCGTTGAAGGTGAACTGCGGGTCCGTAAGATTGGCGGTAAGCCGGTCGCTCATGGTAGTACGAACCTCTCCGCCGAGCTTGACCATGTGAGCTCCGCGAATCCACGACACGGTGTCGGCGAACTGCGGTGTCTTGCGATCGATATAAACAAGGTTGTCCTGGGCGAGGTTCCAGTAGCCGGTCACCGATCCCCGCCAGTTCTGCGGATATTGTGGCGTGTCGGAAACGACTCGCATTCCCAGCGACTGGTAAGTGACGCCTCCGTCAACGGGAAGAGGGCCGCGCTTCAGGTCCACCCGTCCGAAACTGAACTGCGCCGTGTTCAACAGGCTCGGGCTGATGGTGTAGGTGTGATTGGCCACGAAATGATAGGTGTTGAAGCCGACCGTCGATTGGAGCTTGGGCAGGCCCGCGGTGAGAAACTGGTTGCTCCAGTCGTAGAAACCGCGAACCATGAGGCGTTGTTGACCAGTGATCATGTGATCGACGCGGCCCATCACCTGGTTGCTGTCCTGCGTAATCGGACGATTGAAGATGTGACGGCTGTCGGCGGTGTTGGCGAGCGGGACGAGCTGCTCGATAAACTTCACCGCGGCCGGATCGAACCGGTCCGCCGGAATCATGTCATTCGGGAATCGCACCCGCGTCACCGGATCAAGCGGCTTCAACGTCGATTGAGAGAAATCGCCGCGCCGCTCGAGGGCCGTCGGAACGACGAGGTTGGACAAGGTGTCACCCTTGCGGTCGCGGACCCCCTCGAAGGAGAAGAAAAAGAATGTTCGGTCGCGCCCGTTTAAAAGCTTGGGAATGTAGACGGGTCCGCCCAGCGTCGCGCCGAACTGATTGCGCTGCAGCTTCGATTTCTGGAGACCGAAGAAGCTGCGTGAATCCAGCGTGTCGTTGCGCAGAAACTCGTACAGGCCGCCGTGGAGTTGATTTGTTCCGGCTCGCGTGATCGCGTTCACCACCGCTCCGCTGTTGCGTCCGTACTCCGCCGAATAGTTGTTGGTCAGAATGCTGAACTCTTCGAGCGCGTCGGGATTAGGCAACAGGGACGCGGTGTTGGTCAAAGGATCGTTGTTGTCGCCGCCGTCGAGCATATAGTTGTTGGCGATCCCCCGCGCGCCATTCACCGAAATCGCCGTATTCTGGCCGAGGCTCACGGTGCCGGTGCTGGGCACTGCGCCGGCGACCAGCAATTGGAGTTGGAGTGGATTGCGTCCATTCAGCGGGAGGTCCACCATACGCCGCTGGTCGACGATCTCTTTGATCGTGCCGCCGACGGTTTCAACCAGCGCGACGGCGCCCGAGACGTTGACCGATTCGCTCACCTGCCCGACTTCAAGCGACACGCCGGCGTGCCTCGTCTGATCGGCATCCAGGCGAATGCCATCCACCACGAACTGCCGGAAACCCTGCTGAGTCGCCTCGAGCCGGTAGCTGCCGACCGGAAGGCGCGGAAAGCTGAACCGCCCGGCGTCGTCGGCAGCGGCCGTATTCTTCAATCCGGTAAGCTCGCTGGTTACGGTCACCGATGCGCCCGGGACGACGGCTCCGGATTTGTCCTGAACGACCCCAACAATCGCGCCGGTCGACTGTGCCATCAGACTGGCGGCACAAATCAACAGCGCCACGAACGCTTTCGAGAACAATTTATTCTTACCTCCCGACAGTCAACTCTACGCCTTCAGAACCCGCTCCAGCAAGGGATAAGCCTTGGCGCCGTTCCAACGGTGTTTGCCATCGAAGGAATCGACCTGGAGTTGATCCAGGGCGCCCAGCGTGCCCCACGCGCGGCGCATGCGCTCGAGCGCCGGCTCGATCCAGTCCTTGACCATGAGCGAGTCCCTTTGATCGACTTCCCACAGGCAGGGCCGCGGAGCAATCAGCGAGGCGATCTCCGCGACATCCCCGTATCGAAGCAGCCCGGGAATGACTTGCGCGCCGCAGCCGTAACGCCCCTGCACCCGCTCCTGCATGACGTTCAGTGCTCCCGAGATGACGGCCACGCGAATCTTCGGTGACACGGCGGACGTAAGCATGGTCATGCGCCCGCCGTAGGAGAGGCCGACGCAACCCAGGCGAGCCGGGTCAACGGTGGCCGACCGCGAAAGCAGCTCCAAGGTCCACAGCGCATCGCGCAAATTTTCGGCGATCAGCAGCTTACCGAACAGCAGCATGCGAGTGAAAGTGATCCCACAGGCGTCGCCGCGGTAGGACTTGACGTTATCCACGCGACGGCCGAACGGGGTAAAGCAAGGTACTGTCACCACGTAGCCGCGGCGGACGAGCTGCACGCCGTAATCATAGTTCGCCTCGGCGATGTTGGCTTTCGTTTCGGGCGTGGTCGCAATGCCGGCGACAGCATCGTATCCGTAGTCGCCGTGCCCGTGCAGCGCCAGGATTCCCGGACGCTTCCCGGCGGAGGCGCCGCGCGGCGTCAGCCGGTAGACGGGCAAGTCGCGATACCCGCCGGCCCGCAGCAACAACTCCTCGCGCTGGTGATCCTCCCGGTCCACGACGCGCTCCCGGATCTCCTGCCAGCGCTCCGGCGGCTTCGAAGGCCCGAGCAACTCCGAGAGCTTCGCTGCGAATTTGCTCTGCCAGGCCCGGCACTCGCTGGCGCTGCGACCGCCGAACCGTATCGAAAGCGGCGCGTGCCTGGCCCAGTCGAGGATCTCGTCATTTACGTTGTTTTGGGCGAGACCCCGCTCCGTGAGGAATCCAGCCGACAGCGCCACCCATCGCCGTCGCGTCAAGGGCAGACCGTCACTCATATTTCAAGACTTGTGGCTGTCAAAACATCAATTCTAGCGTGAGCTGGAGAATTCCGGGGTCTCTCGCCGATGTGATTCTTCCGAAACCAGGTGTGCCGACTGTACTTCCGGGGCCGGAGAAGTTTACGGTGTTGAACATTGAAGAACGGTCCGTCCGGGGGCGTGGGCTCCGGTTCGCACCCTTGTCGCCGGGCTTGGTGGATTCCGGCCATTTGTGGCCGGGATCGGCCACGTCGCCGACTCCCGTGCTTAATAGTTGCAATGGCTTACATTGTGGCACTTCATATGCCAAGGTGGCAGGCATGAAACAGAGAATCGCGGTGCTTCTGTGGATTGGACTGCTCCCGGTTCCGGCACAGGAACCGGCGGCGCCCGGTGGCTGGCGTAAGTTCGACCAGCCTCCTCCGGCGGAACGAGGGCAAGCGCCTGCGCAGCCGGCCGCGGTTGTGCCCTCGCAAATCGTTATTCCCTCGGGGACGTGGATCACGCTCCGCGTCAACGAAGAGCTTTCGAGCGACCGCAGCCGTCGCGGCGACTTGTTTTCCGCGACGCTCGTACAGCCGGTGGTCGCCGACGGATTCGTCGTCGCGCGGCGCGGTCAAACCGTGGCCGGCCGCGTTGTCGAGACGGTAAAGGCGGGCAAGATCCGAGGCACCTCACGGCTGGCGATTGAGATCACGGAGATCACGCTGGCCGACGGCCAGCAGGCGCCCGTGACGACGCAGCTTGTCGAGTACGCTGGAGGCACCACGGTGGGTCGCGACGCCACGACGATCGGCACTGCGACCGGTCTGGGCGCGGCTGTCGGAGCCGCCGCGGATGGAGGCTTCGGGGCCGGCGTCGGGGCCGCGGCCGGAGCGGCCGCATCGACGATCGGAGTGCTGTTGACGCGCGGTCGGGCGACGGTGATTTATCCGGAGTCGACGCTCACGTTCCGCACGACCGAGGCGGTGACGGTTTCGACCGAGCGCTCGCGGCACGCGTTCGCCGCGGTGCGACAGGACGACTACGAGCCGAAACTGGAGCGAAGGCGGTCGCCCACACTTTATGCGCCGCCATATTATGCGGGTGGCTGGTACCCGTTTTTCTATCCGCATTGGTATGGGACAAGCATCTGGTTTCACTCGTACCCGCGGTACCACCATCGCGGCGGCTTCCGGCGGCGGTAGTCGGCGGCGAGCGTCGGGCGGCCGGGTCGGCCAAACCGCGTGATAATGGGCCCATGCGTCCAACGATCCTGGCCCTAACACTGGCCACCCTCAACGGCCAACCGCTTCTTCTTCAGACGCCCGCCGTCAATCGCACTCACATCGTCTTCTCTCACGCCGGCGATCTCTGGAGCGTGCCGCGCGAAGGCGGCGACGCCGTACGACTGACCGCAGGCGCCGGCCGCGAAGGTCTTCCGGTCTTCTCCCCCGACGGGTCGCAAATTCTTTTCACCGGCGAGTACGACGGCAACATCGACGTATTCACCATTGCCGCGGCCGGCGGCGTTCCGCGACGCATCACCTGGCACCCCGGCCCTGACCTTGCAGCGGGCTGGACGCCTGATGGACGGCAGGTCATGTTCGCCTCCAGACGCAACAGTTACATGGGCTTCTCGCGACTTTTCAGCATGCCGCCGGCGGGGGTGCTACCCAGCCAGATCCCGCTGCCGATGGCCGAGGAAGGCTCCTATTCGCCTGACGGCTCATTCATTGCGTACACACCCCTGGCCCGCCAGCGCGCGTGGAAACGATATCGCGGCGGCACCTCGACGCCCATCTGGATCGCGCGACTCTCGGACTCGCAGATCGAAAAAATCCCGCGCGAGAATTCCAACGACTTCAACCCGATGTGGGTCGACCACCGCATTTTCTTCCTCTCCGACCGCAACGGCCCGGTGACGCTTTTCATCTTCGACACGCGCTCGAAGAAAGTCGACCAGGTGTTCGCCAACACGGGTTTCGACCTCAAGTCCGCCTCCGCCGGCTGGGGCGCGATCGTATACGAACAGCTCGGGGGGATTTACCTGTACGACCTGAAGACCGGCCAGTCGCGCCGGGTGAATATCCGCGTCGCCGGCGACATGCCCGAAGTGCGCCCCCGCCTGGAGCGCGTCAACAATCGCATCTCGGCGATGGCGATCTCGCCCACGGGGGTGCGCGCCGTTTT
>Ga0187893_10012034_pt1 | contig 12383 bp, 11 predicted proteins | sample MA1701074metaG_FD_139574 | JGI IMG/M metagenome (GOLD analysis project Ga0187893, IMG submission 139574) | White microbial mat communities from a basaltic lava cave in the Kipuka Kanohina Cave System on the Island of Hawaii, USA - MA170107-4 metaG ... | reverse complement strand
TTCGGACTACGTTTCAAGTCCCCGCGGACCCGGCCACGCCGAGCCGGGCTGCCTCGGGCTTCCCCCACGATCCCCACCCCGTTGAAGGTCCTGTTCCGTCCGATCGCCCGCCCCGTCGCGCGGTCGCCGCCGGACCTGCCCGGCAACCACGCGCAACAGGCCGATGACGGCCTGGGCATCGAGGGCGGTCAGAATCCGATTCATCGGCGCGCCGTGCGAGTGACGCCGCTGGGCCAGGAAGCGTTCAAGGCCGTCCCGCTCCCAGCCGAGCGCCAGCCGCAGTTGTTCGATCTTGGCCATCTGGGCGGCCGTCACGCGCCGGATGACGCCCGCCGGCCGGCGCGGCGGACGCGGCCGGCGCGCGCGCTCGAACGACCCGCCGGCATTCAGCCGGTCCAGCAGCCCGGCGGCCTGGGCAGCGGTCAGGGACGACACGCTCCCCGCGGGCGTCATCGACCGCAGGTCGTCAAGGCCCAGCCCGCGGGCGCGGCCGGCGGCGAAGATCGCCCGCCGCTGGCCGGGCGAGAGCGGGGCGTCAAAATCGACCTGCGCGGATTGCATCGGTGCGCCTAGCGGTACTGTCGCCGCTCCGACTCGCTCAACGTCCGAAGCCCCGCCCGCCGCATGGTGTCCGCGATGTAGGCCGCCTCATCGCAGAGGCCGCGCAGGGACCGGTCCGACCGCCAGCGCCGCGACGCGGCGTCGATGACCTGCGGGCGCTCCGATGCGGCCGCCCTGCACGCGATCAACACCGTCCCGGGGTCAAGGCCGTGAAAACGCATCGCCGCCGCGACGTACTCGGCCCGATTGCACGCCGCGCGGACGCGCGGGTCGGGCGTCGTGCTCCACTCCCGGGCGGCCAGGGCCGCGACCCGCTCGGGGCGGGTCGACAGGAGTCGCAGGGGCAACCCCGCATCGGACGCCCGGTTGGCGGCCGCCGCCTTCTCGCCCGTGGCGTAGTCCGACGCCTTCGGCTCGGGCAATTGCGCCCGCGGCCGATTCATCAACTCCTTCTCCTCAGCGCTCAGCCCGGGGAAGTCATTATCAAGCAAATAGCGATGCACAAACTCCCCGCGGGTCATCACCCCCTGAAGCGCCTCGTCGTGATCCCATTCGGCCGCGCCGCTGTTCGCGGAGTCGACCCGGACGCGGGCGGCCTCGTACTCCGCCAGGACTTCCGTGCGGACCTCGCTCGCATAATCTGACGGCCGGTCCGCGAGCGGGATCGGCGCGCCGAACCGGCGAATCGTTGCACACACGACCGGCACCAATCGGGTCCGGCCGGAAACGGTCGATGTCACCATGTCACGCCTCACTTCCAATCACGACGCCGCGATCGACGCCTCGTCGCCGCCGAGGGCCGCGATCAGACCTCGAATCGCGCCGACCTGTTCCTTCAATGCCGTCACGAGCAGCCCCACGTCCGACGCGGCCGGCCGGCCGCCCGGTTCGCTGCTGCCCCGCCGGCTCAGACCACCGATGCCCGGCACACCCAGGCCGCCGCGGGGACCGGCACTCGGACCGCCGCCGACGCCGCCGAGTTCCGCACCGCCCAATCCGCCGCCGCCCGCGCCGCCGCTTGTGCCGCTGAGCGACAGTTCTCCAGTAGGGCTGGCCCCGATCATCGCATAGAACGCCTGCAACGCCCGGTCGCTGCCCATCAGGTAGACCCACCGCTCGTGGATCATTTGAAGGATTTCGCCGCGCGAAAAGGCGTGCGCCCCGTGGCGGGACATCCCGCGGATCATCCCGTAAACCTCGCGCCGGGCCTGCGCGTACAAGAACCGCTTTCGCTTTTCGATCAACCCCCAAAGCCGTTGCCGCTGGGTGCGGGTGACGACCCGGCCGCGCTGCGGCGGCAGCGCCCGGCCGCCGGTCTGGGCCGTTTCCTCGGGACCCAACAGGTCCCCGCCGCCGCCGGCCGCGCTGCCCCCGGGTGCGCCGCCTAAAAATTCGCCGGAAAACCTGCCCCACTCCGACCAGAATCCGCCGTCCTTTGATGCCTTGCGGAACCGGTCCGCCGCGCCCAGCAGTGCGGCCGCGGCCCGGTCGAATTTCACGGCGGCCGCGCGGCCCTCGCTGCGGTCCTGTTCGCTCGCGCCGAACGTCGCGGATTGTGCCGCCGCGAACGGGAACGGCATCCCGAGCGACACCGGCCCGGCCGGCTGCGACAGCCGCGTGCGCTGCCGCCCCGCTCCGCGCCCGACGAACGCGCGGCGGATCATGTCCATCAGCGTCGAGCCGACGACTCCTGCGAGTCCCGGCGTAACGAACATCCCCCGCGCGAGGTCCTCCTGCCAGCCGCCCAGGTCGCTGCCCGGCGGACCGGCCTTCGCGCCGGTCAGCCAGCGCCCGAAGCGGTCCAGCGGCGCAAGCAGCCGCCGCAGCACGTCGATCAACTCGCCCAGCCCGGCGCGAATCCGGTTCGGCAGATCCTCAGCGATCGCCTTCAGGCGATCTACCACCGTGCCGAACGCCGACGCGATCCCGCCGCCGACCGCCCCGCCGAGGTCCCGCAGCCCGGCCCCGGCGACCTGAAACAGCCCCGGCGCGCCGTTGCGCCCGAAGAAGATTTGCCCCAGCGTCCCGCCGCCTTGAAAGTGCCGTTCAAGCCCCTTCAAAATGGTTCCGACGCCGCCCAGCACGTCGCGGAACGCCCGGCTGCCGACCAGCGCGGCCGCCAGTTTGTCGCGGGCGTCGGCCATCTCGCTCTTGATCCGCATCCAGGCGAATGCCGTCTCCCGCCCCGACACGCCCAGCCCGACCAGTTGCAGTTTCATGTCGCGCACGACCGACGCCGCGACCTGCGCGGTCTGCTGGCTCTTGCTCAGCCCCTCGAACGCCCCCTTGCCGTGCAGCACGTCGAACGCCGCCGCCACGCCCTCGACGCCGTCCCGCAGCAGCGCGAGGTCATCGAGCATCCGCGTCTTGCCGGTGGCAATCGCGTCGACCAGCGACGCGATCAGGTCCGCCGGCCGCTCGCCGATCGCCAGCCCCTTCCGTGCCCCGAAGTCGAAGATGTCCGCGAGTTGTCTCCGCGTCAGCCCGGCCGCCAGGCCCTTGTTCACCACCTCCAGCGACCGGCCGAGCGACAGCGCCCCGTGCGCGCTGTCGCGCAGCACGCGGGCGAGCAGGTCGGCCCGCTCGCCGCCCAGCCCGGTCAACGCCTCGAAGTTCTGCCGCACGACGCCGAGCCGCGCGCCCTTCTCGATCAGCCCGTCCAGCGCCCCGCCGATCTGGCGGATCGACTGCACCCCCAGCCCCGCCAGCCCCAGCCGCCCCAGCGAGCGGATCGCCGCCGTGCCGACCTGAAGCGGCATCGTCACCGGCCGCGTCGCCACGCGCGTGAACCGCGCCAGCCCGCCCAAGGCCGAGCGGATCGCGCCCTGCGACTGGTCGCGGGCGGAGATCACCATCTGCACGTTGAGCCGGCTCACGCCTGTTCCCTGATCCCTGTTCCCTGATCCCTACTCGCCGTTGCCTGTTCCCGCGCGGGCTGAAGCCCGCGGCCCGGAACCTGATCGCGGTCGCCTGCGTCGTCGGCGTCCATCGCGGCCGGTTGGCCGATCACGGCCGACACCGCCACGCCGGCCGCGGCCGTCACCTCCGCGGGCACGCCGCAGAACGCCAGGACGCCGGCGACCACGTCGAACTGAATCCGCGGGCCGAGCGCCGCCAGGATGCGCGGCGCGGCGCGGACCGTCCGCCCGTCGCCGTCGCGGACCTCATCCGGCACCGGGCGGCCGTCCGGCCCGGTGATCCCGTCGAATCCGACGATCAGCCCGAGGGCCGCGTCGGTCATCCGCTCCAGCGACCCGGACAGGCACACATCGAGCGCCGCCGCCAGGTCCCGAGCGGTCGGCCGACGCACGCGAACAGAGAAACCCGCGTCGTCGAATCGGATCGGGACCGGGTCTGAAAACACATCGACATCGAGCCGCATACCGCGCCCTTTCACGCTACGCCCAACACCGCCACATCACCCCGCGGCAGACACCGGTCCGCCGAGGCGCTCAATCTCGCGCTCGATGGTCGCCAACTCGCGCGAGAGCCGCCGGCGGTCCTCGACGATCCGCATGATCGCCGAATCCAATTCGTCCACGACCGCCTTGGCGTCCGCGACATCCTCCGGCTGGTGCCGGCGGGCGACGGCGAGTTTCGCCTCGGCGGCCGCGTTGCGCGCGTGCAGCGTGCCAAACTCGTCGTCCAATAGCGATCCGACCAGGTCGCCGCAGAGCGCCACGTACCGCCGGGCCGCCGGCAGCGCTGCCGGTTCTCCCGCGTGCCGCAGGGCCGCCGCGACCAGGCCGCCTGCATGCTTCATGCGCTCCGCAGCCAAAAGCGCGGCGTCGAGCGGGCGCCTGAGCGCGGCCAACAGGCCGTCACACCGGCTGCGCTCGTAATCCGCCCCGACCACGTACTCCCGTCTGCGGCGCGCCACCGCTTCACTAACCTGTTCGCCCTGAATGGCGAGCACGGATTCCAGACCCCGCAGCCCCTCTTCCGCCGCGCGGCGGTAGGCCGTCCGCGCCCGCAGCACCCGCTCCTGGACCGCCGACAACTCCCCCGCCACGCCGCGGACCTGCTCAGCCGCAGCGGCGTATTCGGCCTCGTCGCCGGCCGCGGAAACCGCTGCTTCCTCGGCCCGCGCGTGCTCCTGCCGCAGGTCCGCGAGGCGCCGGTCCAGCGCGGCGATCTCGGCTGCCAGGCGGTCGGCCTCGGACCGCACATCACGCTTCATCACGTCCCTAATTCCCATAAATCACCTGCTTCCATGCACCGATCGGCCAGAAAACCCCGGCGACGCGCCGGCGGCGAGAAAACCAAAAATGGGCGCGGCGGCGGCCTGGAGAAGCCGACCGTCACAGCGCCCCGCCGAACCGACCGCCCACGCGCCAGGCGCGCGAACGCCCGGCGCATGCCTGATCCGGCGGCCGGCCGGCGAATTGCTCCATTGGAAAAGTAAAATGGCGGGGCGGCCTGAAAGAGCCGGACGTCATCAAAAAACGCCGCCGCCCCGCCCGCGATTAGAGGATCGCCGCGGCGGGCGGCAGGAGTTCGGGAACCGACCCGCCGCGGCGACATCATGGATAGTTGTTTGCTGGCGTCCATGCCGTAATTCTTCACGCGGCCCGATCGTGTCCGTTGCCGCCGGCCTCGGCGCACCCCTCGGCCTCGGCCGCGAGGAGGTTCAGGTTTTGTTCCGCCCGGCGGGCGTCCTGGGCGGCCTCGGCCCGAAGCCGCGCCGCCAGCGCGTCCAGGTCTTTCGCGGTCGCGGTGATCCGCGCGGCGCGGTCGTGGTACTCTTGCGCCTCGCGGGCCACGTCGTCGGCCCCGGCAAGATAAAAGCCCTCATTCTCGCCAAAGTGGCCGCGGCGGATTCGCACGGCGTAGCGCCGAACCGTGAGGGCCGCGGAGATTTCTTCCAGGTCGTGCACGCCGAGGCCGGTTTGCTCGACGAGGGTATTGAGGTCGACCGCCGTCGCCGGAGCGACCGCGCCGCGGTCCCACAAAACCGCCAACAGGCGCGACGCCGCGATCGGCGACGGCGTTCCGCGCCAGAGGCGGGCGTGCCGCGTGACGGTGGCGGCGGTAACGCGGTTCGATTTCGGCGGACGGCCGTCAGCGCGGCCGCCAAGCCGTACACCGTCAACGATCATCGAACCCATTCGGGCCGGTCTGTTTATTCTTGCCGCTCTCTTCATCTTCGTACTCCGTCGGCGGCCGACGCGGCGCGCCGCGTCAAACGTCTTTCATCCAGCCGCCGCTTTCGGCCCGGCGGTCGCATTGAGCCGGCGAAGGTCAGACATCTTTTCCCGCACGCGGCGGCGGAAGTCGGTGTCCGACAGGCCGGCCGGAACGAGCGAGGCGTCCAGCGAAGATTCGAGCAAAGCCAGCGTTATCAGTCCGCCGCGCCGCGCGGCGGAGCGCGCGGCCTTGTCGAACACCGTGGCGCACGTCCGCAGCATCCCGCCGCCGACCAGGCAGGCAAGCGCCTGGAGACACTCCTCGCCATCGGGGGTGAGCCGCACTTGGTCGCTCTTGAACATGGAACGAATCTCCGCCAAGGAGTAGTACGGCCGCCGTTCGCCGCCGCGGCCGTCCGCGCCCCGCAGTAGATCCACGACGTACCCGACGCGGCTGGTGAACTGGTCGTACTGATAGGCCCCTTCGCGCCGACGGACGCGGGTGAGCCGGACGTAAAACTCCTGTGTGGCGAGGATCAGCACGGGAACCCCGCATACGTCGGACAGGTCCCGGATAAACTCGGCCTGCGCGAAACTGAGCCGATGACCTTCGTCCACGATCAGGAGTCGCAGACTGCCGCGCAGCGCCGCGTAACACTGCCCGATGATGGAGTGGTTCTTCCGCGGGCCGCGCACCGAAAGCGCCGACACAATGCCCTCGGCCAGCGACGGAATCCGCGTCATTCCACCGCAGACGCGGACGTAGACGGCGCGCGGGTCCTCCGCACAATAGGCCCGTGCGCAAAGAGTTTTTCCGCAGCCGGCCGGACCGTAGCCGATCACAATGCGGGGCCTTTCAGCGGCGGCCGCGCCGCGCTCCAGGTCTCCCGCCGCGAGGGCGTTCGATTTCGCGTAGGCCGCCAGCGATCGAATGGACAAGGCCACGCTGGTTTCAAAATAACCAGCCGGCTTCGCTCCGGCGCGCCGCCGCGCGTCGTCGGCGATCCACGCGGCGATGACGCGCAGCACGGCGTCGGCGTTTCCGCGATACCTTCCGCGAAGCACATGGTTGATGGTCGCGGGGTCGTAGGTCGTTCCCGTTGCAAGTTCGCGCTGGGCAATCCCGTGCTCGGCGAGGTGCGCTTCGGTCGCCGCGATGATCCGCGCCCGGTCTTCGGCGGACAGCGGCTCGCAGGCGTCCGGGAGGCGCAGCGGGGCGGCGACCCGGGATTCCGAGCCGATCGCCTCGTCGATCTCGCGGCGGGCGTCCAGGCGCCTTTCGTCGTGTGGCTCGCTCACAGCGTTTCCTTTGGGTCGAAGTCCAGTTCGTCCATCTCGCGGCGGAGCCGTTCGCGCTGCGATTCGCCGACCGGTTCGTCGTCGGGCGGATCGTCCTCGATCCATTCGGTCAGCGGGTCGAGCATGTCGGCGACGATCTGCGCCCGCAGCCGCTCCTGTTCCTCGTCGTCGCTCCCGCCCCACGCGTTGGCATCCACCACCGGCGGGCCGCTCATCTCGTCCAGCGTGATCGGGGCGGTTTCGTGCGCGGGCGGCGGCGGCTCGACCGCGGCCAGGTCGGCGGCGATCTGCGGCCGGGCGCGGACCGTGCCGGGCGGCAGCAGTTCGCGCGGGCCGTGGAGCGCTGCGACGCCGGCGGCCCGGTCGGCGATGAGCCGCTCGGGGTCCAGCCCGCGGAGCGCCGCGCGGCCGGCGGCCGCGGCGGAGCGGCCCTCGCGCATCAGCCGCTTGCGGATTCGATGCGCGCGGACCGCGTCGCGGACGCTGCGGCCCGCCCAGCGCTCGCAGCGCACGGCGAACAGCGGGCGGTTTCCGGCGTCGGCGTCGCAGACCCAGGCGGCGCCGGCGTCGTCCGGGGCGAGGGCCAGGACGACCTTTTTGCCCTGCATCGCGATCAGGCGCGGGTCGCCCCAGCCGTACCAAGCGTGCAGCAGCCGCACCCCATCGCGCCGGACGAGGCGGGGCTTGGAGTAGATGCGGAACAGCGCGTCGAGGACCTCGGGCGATTCGTAGCGCGGTGGTTCGGCGCGGAACCGCACGATCGCCTCGCCGGGCGCGAGGCCGTACATCCCGCAGCCGCCGTGCGGCTCGCGGTGGTAGCCGTCGATCCCCGCGGCGAGCAGGCGGCAGACCTGTTCGAGCGTCGGGGCCAGGTGCAGATTGGCCATGAGAAATCCATAGCGGTCCGGGTGCCGCTCGACCGGGCAGCCGCCGATGAAGGCGGGCGACAGGCGGTCGATCGTGTCCTTCAGCGTGTCGAAAAGGCGCTCGATGGGCTTGGACCACGGGGAGTAAATCTCGACCGGCAAGACCTCGATCCCGAGCCGATCAATCGCGGTGAGCACGCGGTCGCCGCGGCGGGTGTGGACGTGGCCGACCGCCTTGCGGAAGTCCTTGCCCCAGTCGCAGCGGAGCACGCGGGGCAGGCCGTGCGTCTTGAGTCCGGCGACGAGGGCGGCGGCAATCGTGGCCGAGTTGGCGTGGTCGGCGAGGTGCCAGCCGACGATCATGCGGCTGCGCACGTCCATCCAGGCGGTGAATTTCAGGGAGCGCACGAGCCGCCAGCCGCCGTTCCGCGCGCCGGGCACGCGGCAGGCGAGATCGAGGGTCCGCACGTCGCCGACCCACTCATCGCCGGCGGGGATCGCGTCGTAGTCGCGCGATTGTTTCGGCACGCACTGCGCGTTGAAGGCCCGGTCGCCGCGTTCCACGGCGATTCGAAGCGGCTTCGGACGGCGTTTGGCGCACTCCCGCTGGAAGGTGCGGAGCGAGGGCAGACGCCAGGCGGGGTCGGCGTCGAGGCCAAGTGTTTTTCTTCGGCCGAACGTGAGGACGTAGGCGGCGGCGGCGCTGATCCCGTTGCCGCTGTTGAGCAGGCCCGCAGCGTGCGCCCAGGCGTCCGGCCCGATCGCGTCCTCGTTGCGCGGTCCGCGCCGGCCGGGGACCAGCCCGGCCAGGCCGCCCTTTCGGTACCGCGCGCACCACGATTGCAGGGTTGGATATTTTTTTTCGCCGCCGGCCAGCATGACCAGGTCCGGGGCGTCGACGCGCAACCCGGCGAAGAACGCCGCCGCCGCCTCGTGCGGCCCGCGCCCGCCGCGGTCGAACCGCCGCCAACGGGCGAGGATTTCACGCCGCGCGACCGCGGCCTCGATCCGCGCCGGCGGCGTGCCGCCGCGCGTCAGCGACGCGAACCCCGCCCGGTCCCCGCCCGTCCATCCGCTGCCGTCCCGCCCAAGCCCCGGCGCGTCGGCCGCGACCGCCCACGAGCCGCCCGACTTGCAGGCCAGCCCGGCCCGCGCGAGCCGCGCGGCCAGCCGCCGCGCGTGCCGCGGCGAGCAGCCGCGTGCGGCGGCGAGCGCCGCCGCCGGGACCGTTCCGTCCGGCCCGTCGGCCGGCCCGCTGATCGCAGCATGCGCAAGCGCCGTCATTCGGCCCCCCCTTTTCCCCCCAGCGCCGAATCGACGGGCGCACACGCCCGGCCGGCGGCGAGGCGCGCCGCGACCTCGCGGACGAGGTCCGCCGCGCCGAGCCGGCCGAACCACCAAATGAGCACCGGCGCGAGCAGGTCGGCGAGGGCCGCGGCCCGCGCGGCGCGGGACGGCGACGGCAGGCGCCGGACCGCCGCGCCCCACTCGCGGCGAATGCGGTATTTATAATGATGTAATGTCCGCTCTGAAAACCCCGCCAGCGCCGCGCCCATGCCCGCGCGGATCGCACCGAGGGGCTGGCCGGCGAGGACGCGGCCCGCGAATTCGTCGCGGACGGCCTCCGACAGGTCGGACCAGCAGACGCGCCGCGGGCCGGTGCATTCAGCAGGCGCCGGCGCGGCGGCGTCCGGCGGGCGCGCAGCGGCGTCAGCGCCGACGGGCGTACCTTTTTCATCCGGTAAATTAGGTGTTTGCGTCACCATCACTACCGCCAGCACCAAAACGACCGGACCGCGCGGCGGTACTGGCGGTACGACGCCGCGCGGGACCGGTCTGGTTTCTGTGTTTCCGTTCGCGCCCCCGGCGCATCACACTGCCCCCCGCGGGTACCCGCGCGCAGTCGCCGGTTGTGGTCCCGCGGTCCGCACCAAAGCCGCTTCCGGTCTCGACGCGGCGGCCACGCTTGGCCGTATTCGGCGCCGACGGCCCCAGCAAATCGACAATCCGCACGCCGAGGGCGGCCGCCAACGATCGCGCCGTTGCAATCCTGACACGCCCGCCGCCAAGACCGCGCCGCGCGCATCGGGTCGAGATTCCAGATCTCACCGCGACCTCACTGACGCCCAACTCCGAGGCAATCAACCGCGCTCGACATAAACGAGGATTCAATACGATCGAACTAAGACTCATCGGGCTCATCGCGGCTTATTATAAGCCGTATTCGGCCGATGCCAAGCCGTACACGGCTACTGACAGTTGCCCTCTATACTCCGCAGGGACCGAGGGTTAGCATCTTCGGCGTGAATCGGGCCGAAAAATTCCGGCGGTTGCTTGCGGATCGGGGATGGTCTCAAGCCCGCCTTGCCAAACGGGCGGGCCTGAAGACTCGCAGCGTAGCATACGCCATTACCGGTAACCGCGAACCCGGGGTCGTCGCCGCCCTTCGTATCGCTCGCACACTAGACGTTGACGCCGCATGGCTCTTCGATGATGCGCAGGACTGGCCGCCGTCAAACCAACAGCGGGAAGGCGGCTTTCGCGGAGTCACGGACGCTGCTCTCATGCAAGAGGCGCTATCCCGTAAACGAGCGGCGAAGCGCGAATTTGAGGACCTGTACGGCGTGTTCCTCTCTTTGCGCTCGACGGTGCTAGGCGGCGGCAGGCCATCCCGGAAAGTCAGGGCCATCTTCGATCGGTTGGAAGCGTTTGCCATCCGCGCCCGCACCCACGCCCCGGCGATTAACGCTTGGCTTGGATACGGTAAACTATGGGATGCAATTTCCATCTTTCCGAACCGTGACTCAAAGGCGATCCGAGAGTTCGACGAGTTTTTGATCCGATGGGGGAAACTGACGTTCGAGGACCCGCGGCGGGAGTTGCAATCGCTGCTGGACATCTGGGGCGTAACGGTGGTTGTAGCGCCGGCACAGCGCGCCCCCGAGAGAACCCGCGTCAAATCAAGGAAATCCGACGACCCCGCCGCCGACCAACCGAAGCCCTGAGCGCCCCGCGCCGCCGCTCGTGCCGGTCCCGCACGTCGTCCCGTGCGGCGTCCGGCCCGCGGTCCGTTCGATTGACCGGGCCGCTGCCGCGCGGTAGCGTCGGACCGATTTCATGTTCGCTCTCGCGCTGCTGCTGCCCCTGGTTGCGGCCGGCCAGACGCCGGCCGGTGTCACGTCCGAGCAGGACCTCGACCGCCAGCAGCGGCGGCGACTGGCCGCGGCGAGAAGGGAGATCGCCCAGGCCCGCCGGATGGTGCTGGCCGCGTGGCCCTGCCCCGACTGCCGCGGAAAAGGCCACCATGAAATCGTTCGATCCGGCCGCACCGCAGCCGACAAGTGGAGCGAGACGCGCGAGGTCTGCGTGTGCGAATACTGCCTCGGGGACGGCGTAGCGTGCGACGACGCTTTTCACGCGGCGCTGGCACAGTTCTACGTCCGGCGGCAGGCGCATGCAGTGGACTGGCCCGTTCGGCTGGAGAGCACCCCGGCCCTGGGGTATCAGGTGCTTTCTCGCGTCCAACGCGCCTCGACCGCGGAAGCGTTTAATTCATACTGGTACGTTCATCGCTCGTCCGCGCCCGGTTCGGCGTTCGTGCTGATCGCGGAGATCGTCGACGCGTGCATGCACGCCGATCCCGACTGGACGTTGTGTCTCGCCAACCCTGTCCTTGCCGGCGAGACTTCGCGCGACCGCTTTCGCCTGGTCCTGATCATTCCCGACGTGCGGCTTGGGGCCGTGACGGCGGACCTAGGCAGGTTCAGGGCGTCGCGGTGGGCGCTCGTCGGCTTCGTCGCGGACGCCGGGGCTTACCGGGACTGGCTCACCCGGGCGAAGGCCGACGTAGCGGGCGAAGACCGGGAGACAGTCCGAACCGCCGGCAGGCTGGCGGACGCCGCGGGCCAGCAGGGGCAGGTACTAATCGTGGACGCGGCCCGGCGGGTCGGACCGCGGGGGATGCTCGGTCGGTTCGACGCCGACCGCTGGGATCGGCGGCTCGCCCGCCGTGGCACCTCGGCCGCTGCAAACCGGGCGGGCGGTCGGTGATGGCCGGGTTTGACGACCCGTTGAGCCGGCTTGGATCGCCCGGTCAGTTGATGCCGAAGGGCCTGGCCAACCGACCCCGGCAGAGGTGGGTAATCGAAAACGCGGGGCACCCCGTTTCATTAGAAAACTGCCCTCCGGGATGTCCGTTTGTCCGTCCGTTTGACGTGACAAGTTTGCGAGAATCCGCGTTGGCGCTAGCGCCACGCCACCCCCACGCGACAGATTCGCAAGAATTCGGGGGGGTGCTTGCGACAATCGGGAAAACGCAATTTTTTTTCTAATGTGTTGCCCCATAATGAGTTGCGGCCGTTTCGCCCGCTCTTTCTCGTTGCGATTTTTTCTGTCGCGGGACATTTGTTTGTTAGGCGACACGAAAAATTAGAATCTGCGACAGGTTTCCGAGAACGAAAAAACGCGCAACACAAAACGCGGCTTTCCGCGAGGTGGGTAAAGCAGTCGTCCGGCGTGCTCCCAAAGCGCG
>Ga0187893_10012033_pt1 | contig 12383 bp, 6 predicted proteins | sample MA1701074metaG_FD_139574 | JGI IMG/M metagenome (GOLD analysis project Ga0187893, IMG submission 139574) | White microbial mat communities from a basaltic lava cave in the Kipuka Kanohina Cave System on the Island of Hawaii, USA - MA170107-4 metaG ... | reverse complement strand
CAAATAATTTATCTATTTGTTCGCATTTTTTTTGCGGGAACAGTCGTGCTTTCTATCCCTTCTTTTTTAAACTTCATTAATCCTCCGAACGTTATAGGCAACTGCTTTCCGCTCCGATGAAACTTTCTGCAAACTTGAAACATTATCGCTCCGAAAGTCGGTAAAGCCGTTTTGGCTATCCCTTCGACAAAATAAAAAGAGAAGCAACGCCATCACACAAGCCAACACAAAGTTGCTTCACATTTTATTTTGCACAACCGCACAAAAAAAAACTTATCGCATTTCGTGATATGAAATAAATTATTATTAGGTTTACATCGCCACAAAATTCAACTCACATCTTAAATTCATTTTCAAATGAAAAACTCAACCAAACTATTCAGAAATTTAATTTGTCTTATCGTATTAATTTCGATTACAAATCTGCTGAAAGCACAATCACTGACATTACAACTTACGCCAACAAACATAAGTTGCTTCGGATTTCAGGATGGAGCTGTTGATTTAACAGTTTCAGGTGGAACGCCCCCTTACTCTTACGCATGGAGCAATGATGCAAATACCGAAGATATTTCAGACCTTCCTGCTGGTTTATACATTGTGGTTGTAACTGATGCCAATCTTGTTACTGCTGAAGCGGAAATAACGCTTACCCAACCCGAACCCATCAGAATTGAACTCACAGCTTACGTTTATCCTAACGGAGCGCACATCAGTCAATACGGTGCATGCAATGGAAATATTACAACGGTTGTGGATGGCGGTGTTGCTCCCTATTCATATTTATGGATGCCAGGATTGCAAACCGTTTCAAGTCCCGCAAATTTGTGTGCGGGAGACAATATTCTACTTGTTACAGATAACAATGGTTGTAGTAATAAGGAAAGAGCTATACTAAGGCAACCGGAGAGAAGTGACTGGCAAATGAGCGGTAATGCGAATACCGACCCATCCTCTCATTTTATTGGAACGTCTGATAATAAAAGTTTGATATTTAAAACCAATAATAACGAACGATCATCCATATCTGAAATCGGACAATTTAAAATAAATGATTTGGCAGGAAGTGGAGAGCGAATGGTAGTTGCAGATCAAAATGGTGTTCTTAAAGCGAATCAGGTTCCTTGGGTTACCCTTGGTAATGACAACATAAATTCTGACTATGGAAATTGGCCGTTACAGTTCATTGGAACTATTAATGATGCATCCTTTGTAATCAGAACTTTTAATTTAGAAAGAATGCGCGTTAATCCTCGAGGATCAGTTGGAATCGGAACTGCTAATGCCATTCCTTATCCCAACGGAACTAATAACCCTGCTAAATTGGGAATTAATGGTTCTGTTGTGATTGGTCCCGTTTCATATTATTCCCAACAGAATACACCAACCAATGGATTATGGGTTGAAGGAAAAGTTGGAATCGGAGATACTTACATTCCTGCAAATTATAAAATGGCTGTTAATGGAAAAATTATTTGTGAGGAAGTTTTTGTAAAACTTCGTTCCGCTTGGCCTGATTATGTTTTCAGACCTGACTATAAATTAATGCCGATTAAAGAGCTAAAACAATTCATAAGGAAACATGGTCATTTGCCCGAAATAAAATCTCAATCGGAAGTAGATAACGAAAATGGAATCACCTTGGGCGAAAATCAAACACTGCTTCTTAAAAAAATTGAAGAATTAACACTTTATATAATTAATCAAGACGACAAAATTAATTCACAGGACAAAAAAATAGAACAATTGCAAAATCAAATTAATCAATTACTGAAAAAATGAAAAGGCTGATTTTTTTCCTTGCGGTTGTTTTATTATTTCAAACATCACAAGCACAAAACGGTTGGTTCAGCAAGACTACTTTTCCGGGAACACCCCGGGCAGGTGCAGCAGGTTTCGTAATTGGTAACGATATTTATGTTGGTGCTGGTTTTAAAATTGATACGCCCCAAATCAATATTTACTTGAATGATTTTTGGAAGTATAATATTCCAACAGATACTTGGTCACCCATAGATAGCCTTCCTGTTAATTATGGCTTAGGTAATGCCTGCTCTTTTGCAATAAATGGAAAAGGCTACGTATTCGGAGGTATAGCCGATTCAATGGGCCAGTTTATCAATCCCCATGTTTGGGAATACGATACTTCCACATCACAATGGCTCCAAAAAAATGATGTTCCATTCAATCCAGAGTTTAATAATCCTTCTTTTGCTATTGATAATTATGGCTATGTTAATCTTCCAAATCTGTTTTACAATTCAATTTATAAATATGATCCATCAGTTGATATTTGGACTTTAATGACCGATACGTTTGCATCAAACGTTTTATGGAGCATTTATGGATCATCAAGCATTTCAGATTCAACAAAAGGTTATGTCTTTGGAGGTACAGGAGCATCAGTAAGCAATTGTCAGTGGTTTGACCAAATATTTTCATTCAATTCCAACACTAACATTTGGTCGTTCAATTCTCCTCCAATTCATTTTGATACTTGTTACAGCAATGGATTCTTGTTTTTAATTGACAGCGCGTTTTATATGGGAAATGGCTCTGCAAATCCTTCGGGCAACTGGTGGGGAACGTACTATGACAGAATTTTTAAATACAATCTAAGTGATAGCACCCTAACTCAACTAACCTCATTTCCATTCGGACAAAGCACCGCCTCAAATTATTTTACAATTGACAATTGCGGCTATCTTATTTGTGGTGCAGGTGGAATGAATGGAAATCGAACCTTGTTATTTTGTCCTGATTCTTTAACATCTGTTAATGAAATCAATTATCCTGATTTAATTTCTATTTCTCCCAATCCTGTTCTTTCAAATTTTCACATACAAAGTATTCAACCCGTTTCAAAAATTGTAATCTACAATTTTATGCTGCAAAGTGTTTTTAATTTTAATGCTAATGAAAGTAAACAATTGGAATTTAACATCGCCAATTTTGATTCCGGGATTTATTTCATTCAAATCATATCGGGTTCTTTCAATACATCCGTCATTAAAAAATTAATTAAACTATAAACTCAAGCAAGATGAAAATATATATCAATCTGAAAAAAAATTTTAGCACTTCGTTTTTTATTTTTTTTCTTTTCACTAATTTGCCTGTAAGTGCTCAATTTATTCCCGAGCCACAAAAAACGCTTTACCAGATAAAAGCTGAAAAGCAACCATACTTTGACAGCTTAAGAATAGCAATTGGCGATTCTCTGTTTTTTAGAGAAGGCAGCGACTATAATGAATACATGAAATTTCTTCTTTATTGGGAACCTCGTTTATATCCTCACGGTAATTTCCAGATTTATTTTGAAAATAATTATCAGGCTACTCAGCAAATAATTAATGAGCATCCAAATTTTCGTGGTAATGGAAATTCTTTATTACCCAATACTACACCGTGGTTGGAGTTAGGTCCGAAAAGAAGACCCGAAAATGGACTTAATTGGATTGCAACAGGTGGCTGTGACAGAGGCGTAGCCCCTGTAGTATGCCTTACATTCTATAAAAACAATCCGGATAAAATGTTATGTACCTCACCAAACGGAGGACTTTTTTACTCTGATGATGCAGGACAAACATGGAGTATGGGAGGTTCTGATCTGCAATGGGATTATTCCGGTTGCAGATGGGCTTTATTCCATCCCAACAATCCTGATATTTGGTACGCTTCCAATTCAGGACCTTATCTTACGTATCTGCGAGGTATTTATCGAACAACTGATCACGGGCAAACATGGAATAAAATTGCAGATTACACTTCTCTTAATAATAACTTTTGGGATAATATTAATAAAATGGTCATTGACTTTACTCAACCAGATGATATTCTCTACGTTGCTATGACAAACGGATTATTTAAAACAACCAATCTTTCAAATCCTAATCCTGCATTTAATTTACTTACCGATCCGTTAGTTGACGGAAACATCGGTGATTTTGAAATGAAAGTAAACGATCATAATTTTCTTGTTGCAACGGTGCTTGATAAAGGCAATCCCAAACATTGGCATCCAGTTTATTCACAAGATGGCGGCAGTACATGGAACACTATTCCCAATTACCCCTTGCTAATTGACAACGTACCGCCAGATGGAGGCGTAACAATTGAAATAACCGATGCAAATCCCGATTATTTTTATTTTTTAATAGATGATAATTCATCAAACGCTCAAATTTATCGTTATGAACATTCCTCTGCCACATGGACAAACCTGAGCGATCCCAATGGTCATTTAATTACCTATGGTGGCGGTCACGGGTTTGGTATTTCCCAAACCACTGTGGATGAAATTTACATTTCCCAGGACATTCGTTACAAAACACGCATTGCGGGAACTTGGACTAACTATCCAAACTATCATCCAAATGTTTATGAATACCATGTTGACGTTGAAGATATGGTTGCACATCCCACTAATACCAACGAGGTTTGGATGGCAAATCATGGTGGAGTTTATAAATCAACTAACAAAGGAGCAAATTGGATTAATATGAGTGAAGGCATTGCAATAGCAGAAGTATTTCGTTTAGCTACAAGCGTTACACATCCCGAATACTTGCTAATCGGAACATTTCATGATGGAACCATGCGCACTGATCCACCCTATAATTTACCTTGGGCGCCATTATGGAGAACAGTTGATGTAGGCGATGGATTAACCTGTAACATTGATTACACCGATCCAAAATATATGTGGGCAAGCAAACATGATATAATGCATCGCTCTGATGATTTCGGAATAGAAGCTTCCTTTTGGAACTCATCCGGCTTTCAACATCCACCTTGGGCAATAAACTGTGTTCTTAACACCAACAACCCGATATGGATGTACTCTACTCAATTTACTTCTTACACCAATCCTGCGCGAACAGAAGTTTCTCGCTCTTGGAACCGAGGTGGTCAAATGCACAACATTTCAAATTTTAATACCTATTTTTTAATGAACGAATATTTGCCTTGGAAAATTTATTCAACCCCATCCAATTCAGATTACCTGTATGCTCATGTTCTCGATTATGTCAATGGCACTAATAATCCACCCGATCAGCGCTTGTTTAGAACAAAAACTTGCAACATTTCCAGCCCCGCAAGCTCATGGGAAGAACTCACCATGCCTCGGCTTGCGTGGATAAGCGATCTGAAAGTTGATGATGAAAATCCCGATCTTGTTTACATCACATATTCTTCCGATGATGCAATGTATCCTCAGGGAAATGAAATTATCTATCGTGTTGATTATTCTAATAGCAATACCTCCCCCATGATAACTGATTTAACAAAAAATCTTCCTTACCTTGGCTTGGGATTTACTTCATTAGTTCTTGAAAAGGCTACTGACGGAGGCATGTATCTGGCAACTGATGCCGGAGTATTTTATACAAATAATAAATTACTAAATGATCCAAGCCCTGCTATCGGATGGAATTTAGTTGGCGTAGATTTACCTCATGTCGGCATAAATGGTATTGAACTTAATTATGTTGCAAATAAACTCCGGGTTGGAACATTTGGCAGAGGTGTTTGGGAAAATGATCTTTACTGCCCTGATGATTATATATTATCTGAAACAGGAATCTATTCGGGCAACCAATTTATGGAAGCCGAGAATTACATCACTTCAAATGCAACGATAAATACAGGATTAAAAGTCCGTTATCGTGCCGGAGAAGAAATCATTCTCACAGACGGATTTATTGCAAGTGCAGGAAGTGATTTTAAAACTTTTATTCACCCATGCAACCATCCGGGCAACAGTTTTCGTAACACATTTCAATCCCAATTTATTTTTTCAGAAGAAGAAGAAGGAAATGAAGCAACAGAAAATCTTTCATTAAAACTTTTTCCCAACCCTGCAAGTTCCAATGTAAGATTTCAATTTAATAATCAAGTTAATCATACAATACAATCAATAAAGATTAAAAACCTTTTAGGAGAATGTGTATTTACATCAGAAAAAAATTCTGTCGCAAATAATCAAATAGATATAAGCAGCTTAAAAGCAGGTATTTATTTTATCGAGGTCGAAATACCTGAACATACTTTTCTTGATAAATTAATTAAACTCTAAGTATTTTTGGGCGCCCCTGCTTTGAACCCCACCGCATTTGCTTTCACAATTAAAAGCCGCGCAATCCCACCCTGCAACCAAAGCTTTTAATAGAGAAAGCAAGCCATCACACACGCCAGTGCGTACTCAGATTCCTACAAACTCGAAACTGTATCGCGATGAAAGTACATCGCCTTGAACAAACAGAGTGCAAGTTTCAAGCGACCTTACTTTGTAGTCACACAGCAGTATGCCTATAACAAAAAGCTTAAAAGAAATATTTTTTTAAAGGCTTTGTTCGCTTCTCAAACTGTTCTGCTTTCTAATTACATTTGTGGTTAATGAAACGGTGTGCAAGTAATCCTTTAAAAAAAATACTTCTTTAAGCCCGTGTGCGTTATCAGCAACCCTATGCCGACAGTGCAAACACTAAACGACAGTGATAAAATGAACAGCAGAAGAATTTTGGCAAAGCCATTTGGCTAACCTTCGCAAAAGCAAAAGTGCTGCAAATTGGGTTGGATTGTGCGTTGGCTTTGCAGCTCTTTTGCTTTTGCCCAACCGCACCCACGACAATAATCTTTACATTTGTTTCAATGATTAAAACGAAATGACTTTTGACAAAATATATCAACTGCTTAAAACACATCGGACAGTTACTCTCATAACAGCCGACAGTGCTGCTTTGATTATTAGTTTCCTGTTCAGGTCATTCAAACAAAATCCTAACGGTTTCAAGACAGACACAATTTCAGAGAAGGAATTGACTGAGGAACTTTCAGATTACCTCTACATACTAAACAAAGACGAAGTTCAGTTTCCACGACAACCAAAACAATATCTGACTGACTGGACAAACGCAGGTTACTTGCGGAAGTATCCGATAAAAAATGATGAGTTTCTTTACGAGTTAACGGCAGCAACTGAAAACGCTTTCAAATGGATTGATAGTTTAGACAAACGAGAATTCGTTGGGCAAGAATCCCGACTGAAAAACTTGTTTGAAAGTTTGAAAGAACTTTCAAGCAAATCCAAACGGGACTATGCAACGCGAATGAAAGAATTGGAAGCAAGGAAGAAACAAATTGAACAAGAAATTGAAGATGTAAAGCACGGCAAAATGGATGTGCTTGATGATAGACAAATTAAAGAGCAATATTTTTTGATTGAAGAAACTGCAAAAAACTTGCTTGCAGATTTCAGACAAGTGGAACAAAACTTTCGTGACTTAGACAGACGATTCAGGCAAAAAATAATCACAACCAATTTAACGAAAGGCAAAGTATTGGAAGACCTCTTTCAGCAACAAAGTAATTTGTTAGAAGAAGACCAAGGAAAAAGTTTCAACGCTTTTTGGGAGTTCCTCTTATCACAATCCAAGCAAGAAGAATTTGAGAAAATGCTGAATGAAGTTTTGAATCTTCCTGCGGTGCAGGAAGTTCAAAGAGAAAATTTCAGCATTGCGAATGTGAGAAATGATTTGATTGAGGCAGGAGACAAAACGAAACGTTCAACCAATTCTTTGTTGGATCAATTGAGAAAATATTTAGAACATAAATCTTTTACAGAGAACAAAAGAATTTATGACAATATTCAGGAAGCACTAAAAATTATCAGCGTAGATGCTGATAAAGATTTCAGCAAACTTGATTGGTTAGAGTTAGACAATGTGATTGACATTGATTTGATTTTAGGGCATGGTTGGGATATTAGAGGATTCAAACCACCAGAGAAAATCAAGTTTGCAAACAACAATCCAGAAGAAGGAAAAAACACAAGCGACAATAATCAGTTGTATGAGCAATTTGAAATTAGCGTAGCTGAATTAAAGAGCAACATAAAAAGTGCTTTAAAAAATAAAACTCACATAACTTTTTCCGACTTTGTGAAAGAGTTTGAAATAAAAAAAGGAGTAGCAGAAATAGTTGCTTATGTTGAAATAGCTTCAAACGAAAAAAGCCGACACATTGTAAAAGATGATGCACACGATTTTATTGACATAAAAAATTCCAAGACCAACAAGAACTTCAAAGTAAAAGTTCCACAAATTGTTTTCTGCAAATGATAAAGCCGTATTCACACATATTAGTTGCCTTGTTAAAAGGAATTGTTTACAGTAGTAACGAGAAAATTTGGAATGAACTTTTAAAACCCGAAAACGAATCTGATGTAAAAAAATATTTCGCTGACATCAACCTTGAATTGATAATTGATAAATCAGAGGGCTATGCTTATTTAAAACAAAGACAAAGTGAAGACGAGGAAGAAGAAGCACCGAAACTTATTGAAAGACGACAACTGAATTTTCATGTTTCGCTTTTGTGTTTATTGCTTCGCAAACACTTAATTGAAAACGACAGAGAAGGAGAATCCACAAAAGCAATTCTGACAAGAGAAGAAATCATTCAGCTTGTAAAACCTTTTTATAAAGAGACGACTAACGAAGCAAATCAGCAGAAGCAAATTGAGGCAGCAATGAAAAGAGTAATTGATGAAGGATTTTTGCGAAAGATGAAAACAGAAGACGAGCAATATGAGATAAACCGAATTATCAAAGCATTTGTAAACGCTGATGTTGTAAAAGATTCTTTAGAGAAACTTCAAAACTATGCCAACCAACTTTCAGAATGACCGAATTAGAATTCAATACCGACAATGCAAAGATTGGCTTCCGACTTCATTCGGTTGAATTGTATAATTGGGGAACATTCCACAATAAAATTTGGAAGATAGAACCTAATGGAAGTAATTCGCTTTTAACTGGTGATGTTGGTTCGGGTAAATCAACTCTTGTTGATGCTTTGACTTGTTTGATAGTTCCACATCATAAAATAACTTTCAATAAAGCCGCAGGTGCAGAAAGCAAGGAAAGAACTTTAGTTTCCTATATCAAAGGTGAATACAAAAACACAAAGAGTGATGACAGCGATTCAAGGGAAAAAGCAATTTCGCTTCGCTACAACAATGCAGATGATTCTACTTTCAGTGTAATCATTGCCAACTTTACCAATGAAGGTTACCATGAATCTATTTCGTTGGCACAAGTGTTTTGGATTGAGAACGACAAAGCCCAAAAACTTTTAATCATAAGAGAAAAGCAACCACTTTCTGTAAAAGAAAATTTTTCAAATATTGAAGATGCTAAAGAATTAAGGAAGCGAATGAAAGACCTTCCAAACACTGAAACATTTGACGATAACTTTTCAAAATATAGTCAGCGATTCCGCCACTTGTTTGGAATGCAAACCGATAAAGCCATTGACTTGTTTTATCAAACGGTGTCAATGAAATCAGTAAGCAGTTTGACTTTGTTTGTAAGAGAACAAATGTTGGAACGAACAGAAATTAAATCACAAATAGAAGATTTGAAGAAACGCTTTGACGATTTGAACAAAGCGTATGCAGCCGTTCAATTAGCAAGGCAGCAGAAAGAAACCCTTGAACCATTGGTTGCGTTTTGCAAAAGTTTCAGAGAGTTTGAAGAAAGAATTCAGGACATTGACAATATTGTTAGTGCAGTGCCAAGTTATTTTGCTTCTAAGAAAATTGCATTGCTACAAGTTGAAATTGCAGATTGCGAAAGAAAGTTGCTTCAAATTGCAGGGCAATTATCAGGAATTGAAGAACTACTAAATACCAAAAGAGACAATCTAAATCAGATAAAGCAAGACATAAGAAGTAACGGAGGAGAACGATTAGAAAACATTGCTAAAGAAATTGAAGATAGAGAAAAAGCAAGAGATTTAAAGAGAGGGAAACACAACCAATATTCAGAACTCACTTCTTTTTGTGAACTTGAAACTGCAAACACTGACAAGACATTTTTCAGAAATCTGAAAAATGCAGAGGGAAAAGTTGAAGCATTGAAAACAAGGCAAGATGAAATCCTTTCTGACATTGGAAAAATTGCAGGTAGTAAAGCCACGATTGAAGAAAACATTGAAACAGAATCCAAGGAACTTGAATCACTGAAGCAAAGAGAAAATCAAATTCCATTGGAGTTTCTGAATATCCGTGAGCAACTTGCAGATGCTTTAGAAATTAAAGAGGATGAGATTCCATTTGCAGGGGAGTTGATGAAAGTAAATGAAAACGAAAAAGATTGGGAAGGTGCATTAGAAAGATTGTTAAGAGGTTTTGGTGTAAGTATGTTAGTTCCTGAAAAGCATTACCATCAAGTAAGTAACTACATCAATCAAAGAAGGTTGACTGATAACCGAAATAAGGGAATGCGATTTGAATATTTTAAAGTCCCTTATTCTTTTAAGCAAAGTAAGTATGACGATATTGATGTTGATTCAGTAGTAAACAAAATTGAAATTAAATTAGACAGCCCTTTTGAAACTTGGTTGGAAACCGAACTTCAAAAGCGTTTCAACTTGCGTTGTGTTTCTCTTGACGAGTTTCAGAGAATGCCAAGTGATGTGATTACTAAGGAAGGGCAATACAAAGTCGGAAACCAAAGGCACATCAAAGACGACAGGCGGGAATTGTGGGACAGAAGAAATTTCGTTTTAGGTTGGAGCAATCAAGAAAAGATTCGTGCAGTTGAAAAACACTTGAACCAACTACGAGTTGAGAAAGGCGAAATTGAAACCAAGCTAAAAGAACTGACATCAGAAAATAAAAATAACACTTCGTATCAGGCAAAGTTGGCTCAATTAACTGCTTACACTAATTGGCAGGAGTTGAATTGGAAAGATGAGGTTGATGCAATTATTAAGTTAGAGAACGAAAGAGACGAGTTGCAAAGCAGTAACAACATTCTAAAAACATTGCAGGGTAGGTTGGAAATTGTGCAAGGTGAAATAAAAGAGCAAGAAGGATTAAAGGGCAAGGCACTTGAAGCAAAAGGAAAATTGGATGATAAGATTGATACAAGCAAAACAGAAATTGGAAAATGCGAGCAAGCACTTTTAAACATTCCTCAAGAAGAAGTTGAAACTTATTATCCTAAAATAGATGAAGAACTTCTTGAAGTTCAACTTACAGTTAAGACAATAGATGATGCAAGAAGCAATTTGATTTCAGCAAAAGGTATTGAGAGAAAAAATATTTCAGGAAGACAAAGCACAGTCAGAGATAAAATCATTCAGAAAATGAAGGAATACAAAGACAAATTTCCTTCGGATTCACTTGAACTGTCGGATGAAATTGATGTAAGAGGCGAATACCTGAACAAACTGGAAAAAATTGTCAATGAAGGATTGCCAGCTCATGAAGCTACACTTAAGACAATGCTGAATAAAAACACGATTGACGACATTGTTGCTTTTGATAACAAATTAGACATTCACGAAAAAGAAATCAGAACGAAAATCAAAAATATCAATGAGCATTTAAAGGAAATAGAATTCAATAAGGGAACATATATTGAATTGATTGCAGACCGAAACAGAGATGAGGACATAAAAATTTTCAAGCAAGATTTGAAAGCATGTTACAGTAATATTTTAGATACAACTGACGCTTACACCGAAGACCGTTTCAATGATGTTCAGAAAATCTTAAATAGATTCAGAAGTAATGAGAACAAGGATATTGACTGGACAAACAAAGTAACTGATGTAAGAAACTGGTTTGACTTTAATGCAAGTGAAAGATATTTAGCTGACAATATTGAAAAGGAGTTTTATTCAGGAAGTTCAGGAAAGTCAGGCGGACAAAAAGAGAAATTAGCATACACAATTATTGCTTCTGCTTTGGCTTATCAATTTGGTTTGAAAATCGGAGAGCCAAAAAGTAAATCGTTCCGCTTTGCTGTAATTGATGAAGCATTTGGAAAAGGAAGTGATTCAAGTGCAGAATATGGTTTGGAGCTTTTTCAAAAACTGAATTTACAATTGCTGATAGTTACACCACTTCAAAAAATTCACATCATAGAAAATTACATCAACTCCGTTCACTTTGTTTCTAATACAGAAGGAAATAATTCTGAATTACAGAATATGACAGTTGAAGAATACAAATCAGCTAAACATTTGCATAACCTTGCTACAAAAGGAATTGAAGTAACTGAAACAAATTAATGATTACGCCAAAGGAAATACAAGAACAATGCTTGAAATGGTGGAAAGATGTTTTGCTTTCTTCGATTGATTCCGTTATGTATTTTCCGAAGGATATTAGTAGAATTGGCAAAGTCAGTTCAAAAGATATTTTGAATAAACTTTCTGATTACAAGCAATCAATTGAATTGCTCACGAACAATTCAAAAGCAGTTAAGAAAATTGGCTATTCGCTAATCATAGAAGAAAGACAGTTTGATAAAATCGGGAAGCAACCAGTTCCACAAAAAATTTCCATTGATAGCATTGAAGATTAT
>Ga0187893_10012031_pt1 | contig 12383 bp, 11 predicted proteins | sample MA1701074metaG_FD_139574 | JGI IMG/M metagenome (GOLD analysis project Ga0187893, IMG submission 139574) | White microbial mat communities from a basaltic lava cave in the Kipuka Kanohina Cave System on the Island of Hawaii, USA - MA170107-4 metaG ... | reverse complement strand
GTGCAGCTCATCGATGAACACGATGATGTTCGGGTTCTCGGTGAGCTCCTTCATGATCGCCTTCAGGCGCTCCTCGAACTGCCCGCGGTACTTCGTGCCCGCGACGATCAGCGAGATGTCGAGGGCGAGGATGCGCTTGTCGGCCAGGAAGTGCGGCACGTCGCCGCAGACGATCTTCTGAGCGAGCCCTTCGACGATGGCGGTCTTCCCGACGCCGGGCTCGCCGATGAGGACCGCGTTGTTCTTCGTCCGGCGGCAGAGCACCTGCTGGACCCGCTCGAGCTCGTGGTGGCGCCCGACCAGCGGGTCGAGCAGGCTTTTCATCGCCGCCTCGGTCAGGTCACGGCTGAACTCGGCGAGGAGCGGCGTCTCCTTGACACGCGTCAGGGTCGTTTTCTCGTTGAGGAGCTGGACGATGTCCTCACGGACGGTGTTGAGGCGCATCCCCTTTTCGATGAGGATGGTCGCCGCCACCGAGCGCTCCTCGCGAAGGATGCCGAGCAGCAGATGTTCGGTGCCGATGTAGTTGTGAAGCAGACGGTCCGCCTCTTCGGCGGCAAACTGAAGGACCCGTTTCGCTTCGGCGCTGAACGGTATCTCGACCGAGGTAGAGACCTTCTCCCGGAAAACCGTGCGGCCTTCTATTTCCTTCCGGATGGTTTCGAGTGACAGGTGAGAGCGGGCAAAAATGCGGCTGGTCAGTCCCTTGCCTTCACGGATCAGCCCTAGGAGCAGGTGCTCGGTCTCGATCGAAATGCTCCCGAGCTGGCTGGCTTCATAGCGTGCAAAGAACAGCACGCGCCGTGCGCGTTCCGTGTACCGTTCGAACATCCTAAGGGTCCTACGTAAACGGGTTCGTGTTCGATGGCATCGGCGAACCTTGTAACCGCATTATACGGCATAGCTAGCTCAGGGCCAACCAAGCCATCGTGGTAAGTGCAGATTCTAAGCCACTTAGCGAATCGGCTTGGGCGGACGCCCAACTTGCGACAGGACAGAACTGCATGAGAACGGAGCTATTAGTTACAGATCTGGCAACCTTTTATCCGTACGCAATGCCGCCGCACATCGTGCGGATCCGAAGCGTCGAGCCTCGCCGTCGCACGCTCTTGCACGATTCAACACCACACGCCGTCATCGCTGAGCTCGCGCCGTCGCATCACGTCTCGCCGGTCCTTTGAGCGCTCGTCCGGGCGTCGCCCCGGTCAGCACGCCATCGCGGATGATGGAAACGCCGTTGACGATGACGTGGTGAATGCCGACCGGGTACTGGTGTGGGTCGGTGTAGGTGGCCCGGTCCACGATCGTCGCCGCGTCGAACACGCTGAGATCGGCATACATGCCCTGCGCGACCCGTCCGCGCTCGCGCTGTCCGATCTGATCGGCGGACATCGACGTCATCCGCTTGATCGCTTCTTCCAGCGTCAGCACCTTCAGCTCGCGAACGTATCGGCCGAGCACGCGAGGGAACGTGCCGTAGCTTCTCGGATGTGGATGGCCGACACCGTAGCCGACCGGATCGCCGTCGGTATCGAACATCGTCAAGGGGTGACGCATGATGCGGACGACGTCCTGCTCGTCCATGCTGTGATAGATCGCGCTGAAGCCGCCTTGCAGCTGGAGTTCGATCGCGAGCTGGATGCCGGTGTCGATCGTGTCCGGCAGGCCGCGGTCTTTCGCCAGATCCGCGAGCGTCCGCCCGTCGTACCGGCGGTCGGACGGCAGCGTGCGAAATTGGATGTTCGCAAGGTCGGCGCCGCCGCGCTCGACGGTGAAGATCCGCTTCATGTCCGCTTCGAGTTTCGCCCGCGTGGCGGGGTCCTTGGCCCGCGTCGCAAACGCCCCTCGTCCGCCGGCGAGCGACCATTGCGGAAACAGCACACTCGATCCCGTGCTCGACGCCGTGTACGGGTACATGTCCAGCGTGACGTCGAGCCCCTCTTTTCTCGCTGCGTCGATCATCGCCAGGCTCTTCACGCTCCAGCCCCACTGCGGTTTCCCGACGGCCTTGTGATGCTGCACCTGGCCGGGAATGCGCGCCTCGCGGGCGATCCGGATCACCTCGGCCACCGAATCGAGGAGGCCGGCCGCCTCGTCGCGCATGTGCGACACGTAGATGCCGCCATGGCGGGCCGCAACCTTCGCGAGCTCGATGACTTCCTCCGTCTTCGCGTAGTTCGCCGGCACGTACACCAGGCCGGTCGACAGGCCGAGGGCGCCCGCTCTCATGCTTGCCTCGACGAGCGCTTTCATCTGCTCGAGCTCGCCGGCGGTCGGCGCGCGGTTCTCGAGGCCGATCACCTTCGTCCGCGCCCAGGAGTGACCCGCGAAGAACCCGATGTTCGGCGCGACTTTCAGCTCGGACATGTACTTGTCCAGCGGCCACGGCTGATCGCCGCTGTGCAGGCTCGCGAGAATCGTGGTGATGCCCTGCCGCGTGAAGTTCTCGGCGAGCGGGTGCTCATGAATGGTCGTCTGGATGTGGGCGTGATGATCGATGAAGCCGGGAGCGACGACGAGCCCGGTCGCATCGAGCACCTGACGGGCGGAGGCAGGCTCGATACTGTTGGCGACCTCGGCGATCCGGTCGCCCGAAATCGCGACGTCGGCACGGAATCGTGGAGCGCCCGTGCCGTCCACGACCGTCCCTCCGCGGATGAGAAGATCGAAGGTGGGCTGAGCCTCGACCACGGCCACAAAACCGATCACCGAGATGAAATAGAATGGCCGGAACATCGATGCGGATTATACTGCCAGCCATTTTCTCAATCGGCGCGGCCCTGGCGGTCTCGTTGACGCAGACAGGATCGTCGAATCTCGACCGGCGCGTCCGGGAGTTCCTCGATCGCAATCGCTCGAACTGGCACGATCTGAACGTCCCCGAGGTCGACGGGCAGACGCTGCACGACCTCGTCCTGAAGCACAAGTACACGAAGGCGCTCGAGATCGGCACGTCAACCGGTCACTCGGCCATCTGGATCGCGTGGGCCCTGAGCAAGACCGGAGGCCGGCTGATCACGATCGACATCGACGAACGGCGTCACAAGATCGCGCTGGCCAACTTCAAGGAGGCCGGCCTCTCGGAGTACATCGACGCGAGGCTCGGCGATGCGCACGAGCTCGTTCCGAAGCTTGCAGGTCCGTTCGACTTCGTCTTCTCCGACGCCGACAAGGAGTGGTACACGAACTACTTCGTGGCGGTCTGGCCGAAGCTCGAGCGCCGCGGCTGCTTCACGGCGCACAACGTTTCAGGCGCGCGGCAGTCGGGTCTTCGTGAGTTTCTGGACCATCTGAAGACGGTTGTAAATGCCGACACGACGATCGACAGATCGAGTTCGGCTGGACTGTCGATTACGTTCAAGAGATAGCGCGAACGAGCCGCACCCCTAAAGGGGTGCGCCACCTTTGCTCGAGATCTCTTCGTGTACGCGAGCGCGTTCGCGATCAATTTGATCTGGCGACGCGCCGAGCTCGCGGAGGATTGCTTCGGTAAACGCGAGCGCGACCTCCCCTTCTCCGGAGAACACGAGGTCGGCGCCCGCGCGGCGCAGCGGCGGCAGATCGCGCAGAAAGCTGCCGCGGGCGAGGATGCGAACCGTCGGATTCAGCTCACGCGCGAGCCGGATGATCTCCTGGCTGCCCTGCATCGACGCGGAGGAGAGAATCAGAGATGGCGCGGTGCTGCCCCTCGACGAGCGGGTCGACCTGCGCCCCCGGGACGGCGACACGGCGGACGGCGAGCAGCGCCTTGACATGGAACTGCAGCCCGACGCCGAACATCAGAGGATGACGCCGATCTCCGCGAGCTGCTCCGCCAGCGCGCGATCGGCCGAGAATCCCGGCGTGAACGGTCCAACCACGACGCCGGCGAGCAGGTAGCCGACGATCGGAGACAGGCGCAGCCGCTCCGTGATGTAACCGAGGACGAGCGCCGCGGCGAGACCGCCGGTGGCGGTCAGGATGAGGTCTGTACTATGCACTCTGCATTGCCGATTCGGGATTGCCGATTGTCAGATTGATTGCCGATTGTGGATTGGCGATCGCCAATTATTGCCGATTGTTGATTGTTGCCAACCATCAACAGGCCAATGTAAGGTCCTCCACACCACATGCGTATCGCGTATCAAGGTGAACCCGGCGCGTTCAGCGAAGCCGCAGCCGGGCTCATCCAGCCGCAGGCGACGACGGTTCCCTGCAAGAGCTTCGAGGAGGTCTTCGACGCCGTCGCGCGCGGCAACGTCTCCCACGGCATCGTGCCGATCGAGAACTCGATCGGCGGCAGCATCCATCGCAACTACGATCTGCTGCTCGAGCACGAGCTGCCGATCGTGGGGGAGGTCGAGCTGAAGGTCGAGCACGCGCTGCTCGCGATGCCGGGCGTCGCGCTGGAATCGGTGACACGTGTCTACTCGCATCCCCAGGCGCTCGCCCAGTGCGAGCGTTTCCTGCAGAGTCTGCCCGGCGTCGAGGTCGTCGCCACGTACGACACCGCCGGCAGCGCCAAGATGATCCGCGACGGCGGCGTCAAGGACGCCGCGGCGATTGCCTCCGCCCGCGCGGCGGCGATCTTCGGCCTGGAGGTCCTGCGGGCGGGCATCCAGGATTACGAAGCCAACATCACGCGCTTCCTGCTGATCTGCAAACGCCCGGTGCCGATCGGCACACCCGACAAGACCTCCATCGTCGTCTCGCTCGGCAACGAGCCGGGCTCGCTGTTCAAGGCGCTGAGCGTGTTCGCGCTCCGGAACATCGACCTCACGAAGCTCGAATCCCGCCCGATTCGCGGCCGGCCGTGGGAGTATCTCTTCTACATCGACCTCGGCATAGCGCGCGAGGAGCTCCAATGCGCCCGCGCGCTCGTGCACCTCGGCGAGTTCGCCCGCTCGCTGCGGACCCTCGGGACCTACGAGCGCTGGAAGGGCTCCGGCCAATGAGGATCCAATGAACTATCTCGCCGAAGCGGTCGGGACGATGCTGCTCATCACGCTCGGAGACGGTGTGGTCGCCAACGTCCTGCTGAACAAGTCGAAGGGTCAGGGCAGCGGCTGGATCGTGATCGCCACCGGATGGGGACTCGCCGTGGCAATGGCCGTGTACGCGGTCGGCCGGATCAGCGGCGCACACCTCAACCCCGCCGTCACCGTGGCGCTGGCGTCCATCGGCGCGTTCGAGTGGGCCAACGTGCCCGGCTACGTGCTCGCTCAGATGCTGGGCGCCTTCGCCGGAGCCATCGTTGTCTGGCTCGCCTACCTGCCGCACTGGCGCCAGACGACCGACTCCGAGGCGAAGCTGGCGGTTTTCTGCACCGGACCTGCGATTCGGCAGCCGTCCGCGAATCTCGTGACCGAGGCAATCGGCACCGCGGTCCTGGTCTTCGGCGTGCTGGCCATCGCCGCAAACGCCGGCGCCATGACGAGGCCCGACCAGGTCGATCTTTCGGTTGTCTTCCGGCATGGACTGCAGCCGCTGCTCGTCGGCGCGCTCGTCCTCGGCATCGGCCTCTCGCTCGGCGGTCCGACCGGGTACGCGATCAATCCGGCCCGCGATCTCGGGCCCCGCCTGGCGTACAGCGTGCTGCCGATTCCCCGCAAGCGGGACGCCGACTGGGACTACGCGTGGATTCCGGTCGTGGGTCCACTCATTGGTGGCGTCGTGGGCGCCTGGCTCTTCACCGCGATCGGCTTCTGAGGGCTCGCATGGCTCGATATGTCGGCGCAATCGATCAGGGCACGACGAGCAGCCGGTTCATCGTCTTCGACGAAGCGGGCGGCATTGCGGGACAGCATCAGCTCGAGCACCGTCAGATTCTTCCAAAACCCGGCTGGGTCGAGCACGATCCGATCGAGATCCTGAAGCGAACCGAGGAAGTCATCGCGGGCGGGATGCGCAACGCGCACATTCTGGCCGCCGATTTGGCCGCCATCGGCGTCACGAATCAGCGAGAGACCACGGTCGTCTGGAACCCGAAGACGGGCGAGCCCTGGTACAACGCGATCGTCTGGCAGGACACGCGTACGGATCGCATCGTCGCGGCCCTCGAGCGCGACGGCCAGGGCGCTGCGATCCGCCGGAAGACCGGCCTTCCGCCCGCGACCTACTTTTCCGCGCCGAAGCTGCAGTGGATCCTCGAGAACATCGAAGGCGTGCGCCGAGCGGCCGAGCGAGGCGAGGCGCTCTTCGGCACCATCGATACCTGGGTCATCTGGAACCTGACCGGCGGGCCCGATGGCGGCGCGCACGTGACCGACGTCACGAACGCGAGCCGGACGATGCTTGCGAATCTCGAGACGTTGACCTGGGACGACGAGCTGCTGGCGCTGTTCGGTGTCTCTCGATCGATGCTGCCGGAGATCCGTCCGTCCTCGGATCGGCGCTCGTACGGCACGACACGAGCCGCCGGGCCGACCGGCGGCGAGGTGCCCATCTCGGCGGATCTCGGCGATCAGCAGGCGGCGACGGTCGGTCAGGCCTGCTACGCGCCCGGCACCGCCAAGAACACGTACGGCACCGGCAACTTCATGCTCCTCAACACCGGGACCCGCCGGGTCCCGTCGACCTCGGGACTGCTCACGACGGCGTGTTATCGATTCGACGACCGGCCGACCGTGTACGCGCTCGAGGGATCGGTGGCGGTGACCGGCTCTGCCGTGCAGTGGCTGCGGGACCAGCTGGGCATCATTAGTACTGCCGCCGATATCGAGCCCCTCGCCAACACGGTGACGGATGCGGGCGGGATGTACTTCGTCCCGGCGTTCTCGGGGCTGTTCGCGCCGTACTGGCGCTCAGACGCGCGCGGCGCCATCGTGGGTCTATCGCGGTTCCATGAGAAAGGACACCTCGCGCGCGCCACGCTCGAGGCGATCTGCTTCCAGACCCGCGCGGTGCTCGACGCAATGATCGCCGACGCGAGCATCGCGCTCGACGTGCTCAAGGTCGACGGCGGCGCGACGGTCAACGACACGTTGCTCCAGTTGCAGGCGGACATCCTGGGCGTTCCCGTCGTCCGGCCGGTGATTACAGAAACGACAGCGCTCGGCGCGGCGTACGCCGCGGGGCTCGCGGCGGGCGTCTGGAAAGATCTGGCTGAGCTGGAGCGCAAGTGGCGTCCCGACAAGCGCTGGGAACCGCGGTGGAGCGCCGATCAGCGCAAGTCCGCGTACGCGGGATGGAAGAAAGCCGTCGATCGGACGTTCGGGTGGATCGAGCTCACACCGTGAAGCCCGAGGCGCTGCCAACCGAAACCGTCGAGGCAGAAGGACACCTCGTCGATTCCGGCCTCCTCTCCTCTATCTTCGACAAGGTCATCGCGCGCGGCGGCGCCTTCGAGGTCATTCGCTTCGATCTGGGTCAGACGAACGAGGACTTCTCACGGCTGACCCTGAAGGTGACCGCGCCGAGTGTCGCGGCTCTTGACGATCTCCTCGAAGAGCTCGTCTCGCTGGGCTGCCGACGTGAGGACCAGAGGGATGCGCTCGTCCGGCCCGCCGATCGAGACGGCTGCGCGCCGGAGGACTTCTACTCGACGACCAACCAACGGACGGAAGTGCGCGTCATGGGATGGTGGATGCCGGTCGAGCACCAGCGCATGGATGCCGCGATCGTGATCGAGCCGGCGAAGGCCTCGTGCCGCAAGCTGCGTGATATCCGCGCCGGCGATCGGATCGTGTGCGGCCTCGACGGCATCCGCGTCGTCCCCGAGTTCAAGGCCCGCGATCGGCTCGGATTCGCGTTCATGAACACCGAGGTGTCGTCCGAACGGCGGGTCGAAGCAAGCGTCGGACGAATCGCCGAGATGTTCCGCGAAGCGAAGTCCACAGGCGGAAAGATCGCGTTCGTCGCGGGACCGGTCGTCGCCCATACGGGCGGCATCCCGCACTTCTGCGAGCTGATCAGACGCGGCTTCGTGGACGTCCTCCTTGCCGGCAACGCCCTCGCCGTTCACGACATCGAGGCGGCGCTCTTCGGCACGTCGCTCGGCGTGACTCTCGAGACCGGCGTCGCCGTCGAAGGCGGACACCGGAATCACATGCGCGCGATCAATGCCATCAGGCGAGCGGGGGGGATCGCCGCCGCTGTGGAATCCGGGATCCTCGACTCTGGAATCATGTACGAGTGCGTCCGGCGGGGTGTGCCGTTCCTGCTCGCGGGTAGCATCCGCGACGATGGACCGCTGCCGGAAACGATCATGGACCTGATGGAAGCGCAGGATCGGTACGCAGCAGCGCTCGCCGGCGTCGGGACGGTGGTCGTCCTGTCGACCATGCTCCACGGCATCGGCGTCGGGAACATGGTCCCGGCGTGGGTCCGCATGGTGTGCGTGGACATCAACCCGGCGGTCATCACGAAGCTCGCCGACCGCGGATCGTCGCAGACGCTCGGCGTGGTCACCGACGCCGGGTTGTTCCTGCACCATCTGGCCGCGCGGCTGGCGAGCTAACGCACGGGTTGCTGACTCGCATGACTGTTGTGAGTGCAGGTGACCGCACCTTGCCGTTTGTTGGCGGGAGCTTCAGGAGGATGGGAGGATGACTTCTCACGCACGGATGACACGGATTGCACGGCTGTAGCGTTGCGGATGTGTCACGCCGAGGCCGCGCTGCGCGCGGCTGTCTTGATGCTCCGGACCGCGTGCGAACGTGCGTCTCTGCTCGACGATGTTAAGTGCGCACGCTCGCGCGCGGTCCGGAGCATCAAGACACGGCCCGGCGAAGCCGGGTCGCTCGGCGTGACGACTCCGTCGTGACAAGGGCGGTCAATCTCGCCAACCTCCTAAACTCCCCGAACTCCCCCCAAGAACGTGATACCTGCAGTCATGAAAGTCAGGATGCGGCGTACGACGAGGCTAAAAGCCTCGTACCACCCGGGTCTGAAGAGTCGAGTTCTATCAGAAGAGTCAGAAGGGTCGCAGGCAGCCTGCACTCACGGCGCCGGCGCGGGCACCGCCACCTGCACGTCGAACCTCAGCTTCCGCCGGAACTCCCGCTGCAGCAGCCACACGTTCAACGCCATCTGAACAAGTACCGTTGCGACCGCAAGGTACCAGACGTGCCGCAGCTCGAACCCCGGCCTCCGCGACATCAGAAACGCGGGCACCGCGAAGCACACCAGACGGATGGCCGAGATGATCACGGGAGGAACGCTGTTGCCGATCCCCTGAAAGATGCTCGAGCTCGTGAACACGACCGCGCTCGGAACGAAGTTCCATGAGGTGATGCGCAAGTACTCCGCGCCGATCAGAATGACCGTGGGATCCGGCGAAAAGGGTCGGATCAAGGCGGCCGGCGAGATGTGGCACAGGATGGTCAACACCACCATCACCGCCGACGCCATCATGGCCGCCCACCGGAACGTCTCCCGCACGCGATCGGCCTGACGCGCCCCGAAGTTCTGGCCGACGACCGGCGCCGCGGCAAAGGCAATCGCCACAACCGGGAGGAACATCGACTGCATGACACGGCCCCCGATTCCGAAGCCGGCCTGCGCCGCCGCGCCGAAGCCTTGAATCAGCCGGAACACCAGCATCATGTAGAGCGACAGGATCAGGAACTCGCCGCCCGCCGGCGCGCCGATCGCCATCATGCGCTTCCAGGTTGTCAGGTCCGGCTTCCATGCGGTCCGATCGAACGCGATATAGCCGTCGCTGCGCAGGAAGTACGCGACGAGCAGCACGACGCCCAACACGATGGCCACGAGCGTCGAGAGCGCCGCGCCCGCGACGCCTACCGCAACCCCCGTCCCCCAGCCGAATATCAACACGGGCGCAAGCACCATGTTCAGCACGACCGTGATGACCTGAATGACGGTTATTGGCTTGACGATCCCAGTGCCGCGCAGAGCCGACCCCATGACCACCACGCCGAATTGCAGCGCCAGCGCGGGGAGGAACCACGCCAGATACTGCTCCCCCATCCTGATCGTCTCTGCGTCGGCCGCCAGCGCGCGGCAGTACGCGCCGCGCCCGACGAACGCGACGAACAGGAAGACGAGACCGGAGATGAGCGACAGCACGAGCGCCTGATTGAAGACGGACCGCGCGCGGGCCTGGTCCTTCGCTCCCGCCGCGTGGGCAATCAGCGTGGTGGTGCCGACGCCGAGGGCCTGGGTCAGCGCGAGCACGATGAACGAGACCGTTCCGGCGAGGCCGACCGCGGCGACCGCTTCCTTCCCCAGCCGGCCGACCCAGTACATGTCGACGAGCAGATACAGCGTCTGAAGCAGCATGCTCGCCGCGAGAAAAGCGGCGATGTGCATGAGATTGCGTGCGACCGTGCCCTGCGTAAGGTCCTTCATTATGGCGTCCGGTCTCCCATGATACCGGCTTGGCGCGCGAACCCTCGGGTGAATGCGCCCGTATGGACTCGTATGAGCATCCTCCAGGACGTGCGCTACGGCTTCCGGCTCCTGCGGCGCAGCCCCGGCACGGCGGCGGCGGCCGCGCTGTCGCTCGCGCTCGGCATCGGCGCGAACAGCACGATCTACAGCTGGGTCCGCGGCGTCCTCATCGAGCCGCTCTCCGGCGTGAGCCAGCAGGAAGACATCGTCGTCCTGGCCAGCCGGAGCCGGAGCGACGCCTGGCGGACGCTCTCATACCCCGACTACGTGGATCTGCGGGACACGTGCAAGACCCTCGACGGGCTGGTCGTGGACAGCATCGTCACCGTGAGCCTGGGCGCGACGGGAGAGGCGCGCCACGCGGAGCGGGTGTACGGATCCCTCGTGAGCGGGAACTACTTCGACGTGCTCCGTACCGGCATGGGGCTCGGCCGAGGCTTCACGCGCGCCGAGGACGAGGCGCCCGGCCGCGCGCCGGTCGTAGTCCTCAGCCACGCGCTGTGGCAGCGCCGTTACGCCGGCGATCCGACGATCGTGGGACAGACGATTCCCATCAACGGCAAGCCGTACGCCGTCGTGGAGGTCGCGCCGTCGGACTTCTATGGCGTCTGGAGCGGCCTCGCGCTGGACCTCTGGATTCCGGTCATGATGCAGGCCGACGTGATGCAAGGCGATCTGATTCGGGCCCGGGGAAGCCGCTGGCTCCAGGGCCTCGGCCGCCTCGCGGCGGGCGTCACCGTCGAACAAGCCAACGCGGAAGTGAAAGCCGCCGCCGAGCGGCTCGCGCAGGCCTGGCCCGAGACGAACGAGGGCTGGGCCGGGGCCGCGATGCCGATGTGGCGGTCCCCCTTCGGGGCGCAGCTTTTCCTGACGCCGGTGCTCCTGACCCTCAGCGGCGTTGTCTCACTGGTGCTGCTGCTGGCGTGCGCGAACGTCGCCAATCTGCTGCTGGCTCGTGCCCTCGGGCGTCGCCGCGAGATGGCGATCCGGCTTGCGGTCGGCGCGTCCCGGCGCCGTCTCGTCCGTCAGATGCTCGTGGAGAGCGTGATGCTTGCCGGGCTCGGGGGCGTCGGAGGCATCCTGATTGCGCTGGCGGCCGGTCCGCTCCTCGCGACGTTCAATCCGCCGACGGACCTGATGCTCAGGCCAGCGGTCAATGTGGACGCCGCGGTTGTTGTATTCACCGCGCTCCTCAGCCTCCTGACGGGATTCGTGTTCGGGCTCGCACCGGCGCTTCAGTCGGCGCGGCGGGAAGTGACCGTCGCGCTCCGCGACGAGTCGGCCGCTGGCAGCCGCCATCGTTCGCGCCTGCGGGACGCGCTCGTCGTCACTCAGGTCGCGCTCTCGACGATGCTGCTCGTCGGCGCGGGACTGTTCATTCGGAGCCTGTTCGCGGCCGAACACGTAGATCCTGGCTTCAACCCCCGCAACCTCGTGCTTGCCGGCTACGACCTGTTCCCGAACGGTTACACCCCTGAGACCGGCATGGCATTCCACGAGCGCCTCGTGCGTCAGCTTCAATCCGAGCCCGGCGTCCGCGCGGCCGGCGTCTAGGGGGTAGGGCGACGTCGCGCGGCCGACAATCCGGAAGCCGGACAACCCCCCGGACGCTCTCTCCGTCCAATCCGCATCGGAGAACACGCCATGACCTCCCTGCTCTTCGATCTCCGCCAGGCCGTCAGGGTGCTCGTCAGGAATCCGGGGGTCAGCATCATCGCAATCTTCACGCTGGCGCTGGCTATCGGCGCTACGACGGCCGTCTTCAGCGTCGTCGAAGGCGTGCTGCTGCGTCCGCTGCCCTACCCGGCGCCGGATCGACTGATGGCCGTCTGGGAAGTCAACGACCGCGGTACCTACTCGCGGCTCGCCGACCCGAACTTCGCCGATTTCCGCGACCGCAACCGGACGTTCGGCGCGATGGCGAAGTACGCCGCTGGCGTGGTGTCGGTCGCTGGTGCGGGCGAGCCGACGCGCGAGATGATGGCAAGGGTCACCAGGGACTTTTTCAAGGTCCTGGGCGTCCAGCCCTCGCTCGGCCTCTCCTTCAGTAC
>Ga0187893_10012030_pt1 | contig 12385 bp, 14 predicted proteins | sample MA1701074metaG_FD_139574 | JGI IMG/M metagenome (GOLD analysis project Ga0187893, IMG submission 139574) | White microbial mat communities from a basaltic lava cave in the Kipuka Kanohina Cave System on the Island of Hawaii, USA - MA170107-4 metaG ... | reverse complement strand
CTCGAGATGGAGAAAGTGATCGAGTCGCGCCGCGGCGACGGCTGCTTCATCGCCTCGGCGCCGCCGCTCTGGTCGCTGGAGGAACGGCAGCGCCGGCTCGAGGCGATCCTGGATCGCGCGCTCGTGGAGGCTTTTCACCTGGGGATCCCGTTCGAGGAGGCCAGAGCGCTCCTCGACAACCTGATGCGGCGCTACGCGGGCGCGACGAGGGACGGCGCCCGGCTCGAAGGAAAGGAGACGGCATGACCTGTGACAACGCGATCACCATCGATCGGTTCACCGTGAGATATGGCCGGCAGGTCGCCGTGGACGACGTGTCGCTGGAAGTGCCCCGGGGCAGCATCTTCGGGTTGCTGGGGCGCAACGGCGCCGGCAAGACCACGACCATCAGGGCGCTGATGAACCTGACGCCGCCGACCTCGGGCCGCCTGACGCTGCTGGGGCTCGACGCGTCCGCCGGCGCGGTGCGTATCGGACGGCGCGTCGGTTACGTTCCGGAGGAGCCGAGATACTACGACTGGATGACGGTCGAGGAGATCCTCGGGTTCAATGCCTCCTTCCACGAGTCGTGGGACGCGCAGCACGCCGCGACGCTGCTGAAGCGGTTGGATGTGCCGCGCGGCAGACGTCTGCGCGAGCTGTCGCTCGGCACGCGGGCGAAGGTGGGGCTGACGATGGCGCTGGGCGCCCGTCCGGAGCTGCTGATCCTGGACGATCCGACCTCGGGTCTCGACGCCGTGGTGCGGCGGGAGTTCCTCGAGACGATCATCGCGGCGGTGCAGGAGGAAGGAGGCACGGTCTTCCTGTCGAGCCATCTGGTCCACGAGATGGAGCGCGTCGCCGACACGGTCGCGATCATGGACCACGGGCGCATCGTCACGAGCGCCCCGCTGGAGCGGCTCAAGGAGCAGACGAGGAGACTCCGTGCCGTCTACCCCGACGGACCTCCCGGAGAGTTCGCGATGCCCGGACTCCTCCGCGTGGAGCGCGCGCAGCACCAGGCGGTCCTGACGTTGAGCGGCTGCGGCCCGGCGACGGTCGAGCAGGTGCGCGGCACGGGAGCCGAGACGGTGGAGGTCCTGGACCTGTCGCTGGAGGAGATCTTCGTCGAGACGGTCAGAGGAGGTGGCAGCCATGTCCGCGACCACGAGTAGGGCGATCCGCGCGATCGCCTGGAAGGAATGGAGGGAGCTGAGGCCGGTGTTCCTGATGGGAGTGATCCTCTCCGCGATGATGCCGTTGCTTCTGGCCGGCGGGATCGCCGCGCTTCGCGGGAGCGTCGATCGCTCCGATGTCGCGGACGCGCAGCTGATGGTCCTGGCGTGTCTCGTGGCGCCCGCCTTCGTCGTGGCGACGGGATCGTCGACATTGGCGGGAGAGACCGGCCGAGGGACGATCGATTTCCTGCTGACGCGCCCCGTCTCCCGCACGACCTTGTGGCTCGTGAAGGTTGCGATGGGGGCCGCGGTGTCGCTGGGAGCCGTGGTCTGCTCGACCGCGATGGGGCTCTATCTCTCCGCGCGGGCCGGCGGGAGCGGTCTCGATGTCCTGTCGGACCTGGAGACCCTGTCCATCTTCGAAGGGGCGGTGCCGGGCATCGTGGGGTTGTTCCTGCTGCTCCTCTACGCCGCGACGGTCTTCTTCTCCACCTTCCTCTCGCGGTCGGTCACCGCGGCGGGGGCGGGGCTGACCGCGTCCGTCGCAGTATTTGCGGTGATGCTGCTCCTCTGGTCGCGTCTCGATCTCGACTTCGAGCCGGTCGTCCCGCTCCTGTTCGTTCATCTCGCCGGGATCAGCCTGGTCATTCTGGCGGCGTCGCTGGCTCTCTTCAGAAGACCGGGAGCGTCCAGCACGCGCAGGGCGCCGCTGGTCGCCGGTCTGGTCATCGCGGCGTCGCTGGGGCTGAGTCCGGTCCTTGCGGTCGGCTGGCTGACGCCGCTGTCCGCCTCCACGTCGATGCTCGAGACGGCCGAGCTGTCTCCCGCGGGGGACGCGATCGCCGTCACGATGTCGCGCGGTCTCAGCTCCCCGCGCATCCTCCTCGTCCGGACCGACGGCGCCGGAACGGATCGGCTCACCGGGAGGCTCACGATGAGTCCGGCCTTCTCCCCCGACGGGCGTTGGATCGCCTACGTCTCGCGCCGCTCGTGGCTGGGACTGGCGGATGACGATCTGTCGCTGCGCGCGATCCGCCCCGACGGAAGCGGCGATCATCTGATGGCTGCGGGAATACCCCCGGACGATTCCTGGCATCCCTTCGCCATCGTCTCGCCCGACGCGACCCGCGTCGCCATGGACAGCGGGGGCCATCTCGTCGTCGGGCGCATCGGGGAGTCGACCGCGGTCAAGGTCGAGCTCGCGGGAACGCCCGGCGCGGAGGGAGTCCTGCTGGGATGGACGGACGATGGCCGGCACGTGCTGTTGCGCGCGCGCGTGCCCGGGGGCGAGGGAACACGCATCGTGACGTTCGATCCTGACGCAGGAACGTGGCGCGTGCTCTGGGAGACGCGGCGCTTGTCCGGGTTCTCGGGCTGGTACGGCGTTCCGGCGGGGTACGCGTCGATCCCCGTCGTCCTCGAGCAGGAGGATTCGGAAAACCGCGATCTGGTGCTGGTGAGCGCGCGGGACGGTTCGGAGACTCCGGTCGCCGAGGGAGTTTGCAGCGGATCGGTGCACCTGCCCGATCCGGACACGCTCGGCTGGGCGGCGTGCCGCGGAGACGATGGGGGAACGGGCAGGTCCCTGATCACGCTGAGGGATCTGGCCACGGGGACCGAGCGCGTCATGGCCGGCGTGGAAGGGAGCGTCGGCCGGCTCGCGCTCTCCCCTTCGAAGGAGCGCGCCTTCGTGAGCAGGAGAACGGGAAGGATGGACGCGGGGATGACGTCATCGTTGATCGGCCCCGACGGGCGGGTCATCGATCTTCCGGCGGGCTGGATCGCGCTCGGCTGGCAGGGGCCCTCGCGGATGCTGGCCGTCACCTACGCGGAGGATCGGATCGCTCTGGTGGACGCGGCGACAGGCGCGCTGCGCCCCCTCATGCCCTGACGATCGCGCGTCGACGAGGAATCGGCGGCCGAAGTCGGAAACCCAGCCGCCGGGGCCTCTTTCCTGTCTTTTTGCGTTAAATCTTTTTCACGCAGGAATCGCGCGAATCCTCGCGTCCCGAAGCCACTTTCAGGGCGATCCCGCGAAACGCAGCAGTCGCGTTCGACTTTTCCGGGATGCTTGGCTAACATAACCGTCCCCGCACGAACCGTGCGCGGCATCAACCGCGCGCGGGACCCCCGCACACCCCGCGCATTGGAACCGGTCAGGACCCCGCGAATCGACAACCTCGCCCCGCACGGTGAGGCAAGCGTGTCAGGATTCATCCTCCAGCTCGTTTCGGTGTTCCTGCTGTTCGACGGCAATCCCCAGAACCTCGTGGATCCGACCTTCCGCGCCTATGGCTGTCAGACCAGCCTCATCGTGCGCCCCGGTGCCGGTGGTTCGTTCCCGGTGGCCTGCACGGTCTGGTACGACGCGAGCGCGGGGCGCGAGAGCGAGTTCTTCGTCGAAACGGCCCAGCCGCGCCTCGGACAAGTCCTGATGGGGTGCGTGTTCAGCTTCGATCGCTCCAAGAACAGGAGCGAATGCGTCGCCCCCGATTTCGGCCAAGGCTTACCTTCGAAGCGAGGCGAGCGGGTCGGGGAGAGAGAGCCCTTCGAAGGCGAGGGGGAGGAATCCGGCGAGTCCCGGCAGATCCCCCGCGGCGCGCGCGAGGCGGGCGCCGGGCCACGCGAGCGCGGCCGTCGTTAGTTCCCGGTAATGGTAGGATGGGCCGTGCGGCCCGCGTCCCTGCCGCCGGGAGGATGACATGCGCAGCGTGCGTGTAATGATGGTGCTCCTTGCCCTCTGCATGATCGTGACCCCCACGATCCTCGTCGGCGAAGACAAGGACCCGAAGCCCGATCCCAGAATCGACTTCCCGCAGTACAGAACCTGGTCCCACGTCAAGACCATGGTCATTCACGACCCGAAGCACCCGCTGTTCGAGTCCTTCGGCGGGATCCACCACGTCTACGCCAACGAAAGGGCCTTCCCGAGCACCACGACGATGAAGGAGTACCCGGACGGGAGCATGCTCGTCTTCGTCCTCTTCGACGTCGCCGACAAGGACGGCGCGTATATCACAGGAGCGCGCAAGCTCACGGCGGTGATGGAGAAGAAAGGGAAGTACGAAGCGACGGGTGGATGGGGGTTCCAGGCGTGGGGCCGGGACGGCAAGCCCCTGGTCTTCGACGGCGGGGCCTCGTGCTTTGGCTGCCACAAGGACGGAGCCGCCACGACGGACTTCGTCTTCTCGCGTTACCAGCCCTAGGAGCCCGTCCGAGCGCCGTGCGTCAGCCCCCGCGCGGGCGTCCCCCGCAAAAGCGCCCGGATCGTCCCCAGCGGCCCGGCTCGGGACGTCCGCATCCCGGCCGCCAGGGCGCAGGCCGCCCCCCGGCCGCCGCGCGGCATCCCTCGGCAACGCGCTCCGGCGAGCGGCCGTCCCGCGGGGCGACGTACCGGATGGACATCGAGTACGACGGGTCGCGCTACCGCGGCTGGCAGGTGCAGGAGAACGCGCGTTCGATCGCGGGGGAGCTGCAGCGCGCGACCAGGGCCATCGGAGCGGAGATGGTGGACATGGGGGGTTCCGGCCGCACCGACGCGGGGGTGCACGCCCTCCGCCAGACGGCGCACCTGCGGCTCAGGCAGTCCGTTTCTCCGGAGACGTTCCGCGCGGCGCTCAACGACGCCTTGCCGCACGACATCAACGTGCTGTCGTTCCTCGCGGCCGCCGACTCGTTCCACGCGCGCCACGATGCGGTGTCGCGCAGCTATCTCTACCAGATCGCGCGCCGCCGCGCCGCCCTGGCCAAGAAGTACGTCTGGTGGGTGAAGCGCCCTCTGGACGTCGCGGCGATGGCCGGCGCCGCCGCGGTCCTGGCGGGGCGCCACGACTTCCGCAACTTCTGCGAGCGTCCCGCGGAGCAGGCCAGCACGATCGTGGTGGTGGAGCGGGTCGCCGTGGAAGAGGCGGGGGATCTCGTGCTCGTGCGCATGGTGGCGTCGCACTTTCTCTGGAAGATGGTGCGCCGCGTCGCCGGGGCTCTGGTCAGGGCCGGGACGGGCGAGCTGTCGCGCGACGCTCTGCAGCGTCTGGTCGATCCCGATGCCGCCGCGCGCACCATGCTGCCCGAATCGGCCGTGGCCGAGTGGACCGCGCCGCCCTCGGGCCTCTTCCTCGAGCGCGCGGTCTATCCCTCGGAGCCGGCTCTCGGGCCTCTGCTTCCCGCGATCCCCGTGGCGCCCGCCCCCGCGTTCGCTCCCTGGCTGGGCAAGCCGCCGGGAAGGTGACGACGGCCGGCGTCAGAAGGTCCAGCCCACCATCAGCTTGAAGTCGTGGATGTCGCCGAAGCCGATCTGCAGCTCGGTGAGGAACCGGGTGTTGTCCTTCATCGCCACCTCGATCCCGCCGACGATGTCGACGCCCAGCTCGGTTTCGCTGTCATCGTCGATGTCGTCGTCGAAGTTGAAGTAGGCGAACACCGCCTGCGCCCCGGCGTAGGGGTCAACCTTCGCGTTGGTGTCGAAGTAGTAGGCCACGAGGCCGTTGGCGAGAAACGACGTGATGTCGTCGCCGAAGCCGACCTCGACGCTCGGCCGGAAGCGGACGTTGTCGGCGAACTCCCCGAGATCGAAGTGCGCCCCGATGAGCCCCTGATCGGGATCGTCGGAGAGGCCGAACCGGGGGCCCCATCCCACGAAACCCATATCGGCGAAGGCGGTGGCCGGGACGGTGAGCAGTACGAGAAACGCGATGGACGCCATCGCAATGCGGTGCCGCAATGACCTCATGAGCTGTCCTCCGTCGTTGACTATGAATGATGACCCCGGGGCCGGGCCGTGCCTCGTGGTGGCGTTGCCGCCGGCACGGCCCGTTACGATAGCAGGACTCATCGCGGCGGTCGAGCGCGCGCAATGCCGCCGCAATGGGGCCGTCACGGGACCTCTTTCAGAAGAAGACGGCGGATCCGGCGCGCCTGCTTCAGGTGGATCGCCTGGTGGAACGGCGCGAAACAGGCCCATGCTCCGGGCCCGAGCGGACCGAACCAGGGATGCGCGTGCCGCAGGCCGGTGTTCCAGTCGGCCCCGTCGTCGAGGATGGTGTCGCGCAGGCGGCGCAGCATCGCCCTGTAGCGCTCCACGGCTTGCGGCGCGCCGATCCCGCCGGCGGGCTTGAGATCCTCCACGCGCACGGTCCCCGCCGGCGCGATTCCGTGCGTCAGGGCCGACAGGATCGCTGCGATGCCGTCGCCGGCGATCGTCAGATGCTCGACGACCATCGTCCAGGAATGGAACCGCGAGCTGTCCTCCAGGCCGATCTGCCGCGGCACGAGGACGCGCCGCTCCAGCAGCGGCGCCGGCAACCCCTCGGCGAGGTCCAGGAGCCGTGACGCCTGCCGTTCCATGAGAGCGGGCACACGCCGCGTGGGCAGCGTGGCGCGCCAGAGCGGGAGCAGGAGGTACCGCCCGGCCCATCGCTGGATGGCGGGGACTCCGGCTCCCGGCGGTGCGAGGCGGGGAGCCCCGGGGATTGGAGGCTGTCCGGTCACGAGGCGAGCTTATACTGGGTCATGCGCTCCCTGTCCCGCCGATCGCTGCTGCGCGGCGTTTCCGATCTCGCGTCGCGCGACGCCGATCTCGCCGCCGTGGTGGATCGCCACGGTCCCCCTCCGCTGTGGGGCCGGCAGCCGGGCTTCGCGACGCTCGTGCGCATCATCCTCGAGCAGCAGGTGTCTCTGGCGTCGGCGCGCGCCGTGTACGACAGGCTGTGCCGGGAGCTGGGCAGCGTCAATCCCCGCGTCATCGTGGCGGCGGACGCGGCCCGTCTGAGAGGTTGCGGGCTGACGCGCCAGAAGGCGGCATACTGCCGCGCGCTGGCCCTCGCGGTTGTGGAGCGAAGGCTCGACCTGGAAGCCCTCGCCCGCGAGGACGACGAGACGGTCGCCGCGGCGCTCCAGGAGCATCCGGGGATTGGTCCGTGGACGACGGACATCTATCTGCTTCTGGCGCTGCGCCGGCCCGATGTCTGGCCGCGAGGGGACCTGGCCCTCGCGAAGGCGGCGCAGTCGGTCAAGCGCCTGCGCAGGCTCCCCGACAACGCCCGGCTCGCCACGATGGCGGAGCGCTGGGCCCCGTGGAGGGCGGTGGCCGCCCGCATTCTCTGGCACGAGTACCTCTCGTCGCGCCCCTGAGGGCCCGGTTCCGTCCGGGGTTGCGCCCGGTGGAACACCGCCTCATCTTCTGGGACGGCATGGGCGGCGACAAGAAGTCACGATTCGTCAGAATGCGGCGTCGTATCCAGATTCGCTACGGCGTCGGCAAGCCGGAGTTCACCGGCTACAGCGGCAACATCTCCAGGAGCGGTCTGATGATCAGGGCCCTGCGTGTCTTCGAGCCCGGCACCGTGCTCGATCTGGAGGTTCTCGTGGGCGAAACCCCCTATCGGGTCAGGGGGAAGGTCCGCTGGGCGCGCGAGGGGAACGTGACGCTTCTTCAGACCGGCCGGATCGGCATGGGTGTCCAGTTCGTCGAGCCCACCGACGCCTTCCTCGCCGCCGTCGGCTCGCTCGACCCGGGCGCGGCGTCGGTGGACGGCGCTTCTTGACAGCCCCGCGCCCCGCGAATAGCATGAGACATCCATGATTTCCCACCGCAGAGGAAGGTTTTGGACCCAGTCCTGGAGCGCCTGATCCGCTATCAGGAGCTCTCCCTCGAGCGCTCCCGCCTCGAGAAGATCCTGCAAGGCTTCCCGGAAGAAATCCAGAAAATCGATGGAGACCTCCAGGCCCGGACCGGCGCCATCGAATCGGCCCGCGCCAACCTCGAGGAAGCCAGAAAGAAGCGCCGCCAGCACGAAGGGTCTCTCCAGGACCAGGAGGTGAAGCTGCGCAAGTACAACGAGCAGCTGATGCAGGTCCGCACCAACGACGAATACAAGGCGATGCAGAACGAGATCATGGCGGTGAAAGGGACCATCGGCGGAATCGAGGAGACCATCCTCCTGCTCATGGAGGAGATGGACGGCCTCCAGAAGAAGATCGTCGACGCCGAAGCGGTGCACGCAGGAAGGAAGAAGGAGGCCGACGCGCAGAGGGCGAATGTCACCCGCCGCCAGGAAGCGATCGCGGCCGACGCCGCGCGTGTGGCCTCCGAGATGGAGACCGCCAGGACGGGGATCGAGGACAAGTCCTTCGCGTTGTTCCAGCGCATCGCCGGGACCCGCAACGGCGTGGCGGTCGCGCGGGCAGTCGACGAGCGCTGCAACGAGTGCAAGGTGCGGATCAGGCCGCAGGTCTTCGCCGAGGTCCGGAGAAACGAACGGATCATCCAGTGCGATTCCTGCCACAGGATCCTCTACTTCCTCGCCGCCGCCCCGGCTTCGCCGGCGCCCGCTCCTCCGGCTTCGCCCGAGGGAGCCGAGCTGTCCCCCTCGCGCGTCCCTGAAGCCTGACGCTTCCGGATACGACCCGTGACCACGACGCGAAGACACGCCGCGCGGCGCGCGTCCTCCGAAGACTCCGCCGCCCCCGCAGGAGCCGGAACGATCCTTGTCGCCAGCATCGACGGCGGAGCGCGCGGCAATCCCGGCAGCGCGGGGTTCGGTGTGTTCGTCCAGGACGAATCGGGGGCGGAGGTGGCCTCCCTGTACGGCTATCTCGGCGAGCAGACCAACAACGTCGCCGAGTACGCGGGACTCCTCGCGGCGCTGCGCTACGCCTCGGGCGCCGGCGCGCGCCGTCTGCGGATCCGCTCCGATTCGGAGCTGCTCGTCCGGCAGGTCAACGGAGAGTACCGCGTGAAGAACCCGCGGCTCGCGCAGCTCCACGCCGCCGCGCGGGGGATGATGAGCCGCATCGGCAACGTCACCGTCGAGCACGTGCGCCGGGAGCAGAACAAGGATGCCGACCGTCTCGCCAACGAGGCCATGGACACGCGGGGAGAGTCCCCCGAGGGGATCACGGACGGCCTGCTCCCATGACCCCCACCGAGGGGCTCCGGGGCGTGCAGGCCCGCCTCGAAGCGGCGGCGCGCCGCGCCGGGCGCTCCCCTGACGAGGTGACGCTCGTCGGCGTCGCCAAGACGGTGCCTGCCGATCGCATCCGGCCGGTGGTCGCGGCGGGGCTGCGTCACATCGGCGAGAACCGCGTGCAGGAAGCCGTCTCGAAGATCGATGCGCTGGCCGGGCTCACCCCGAAGCCCCAGTGGCACCTCGTCGGTCATCTCCAGTCCAACAAGGCCGTGCGCGCGGCCGCGCTCTTCGACTGGATTCATTCCGTCGACAGCGAGGACCTCGCGCGCCGTCTTGACCGCGCCGCGGCGGCGCGCGGCGCGCCGCTCAACGTCCTCATCCAGGTCGATCTGGGGCGCGAAGCGACCAAGCACGGCATCGCCGAGACGCAGGTCCTGGCGCTGGCCCGCGCGCTGGCGCCGCTTCCCCACCTGCGGCTCGCCGGGCTCATGACCATCCCGCCGCTGCTCGAGACGCCGGAGGGCTCGCGCCGCTACTTCCGCCGCCTGCGCGCGCTGCGGGACGAAGCGGCGGCCGCGGGGATCTCCCTGCCGGAGCTTTCGATGGGGATGAGCCTCGACCTGGAGGTGGCCGTGGAGGAGGGGGCCACCATGATCCGCGTGGGACGGGCGCTGTTCGGAGAGCGTCCGGCCGCCATCGGGTAGAATGACCCCTCGGTTGCCTTGTCCGCGGGCGGGACATACATATGATGCGGCGCCCGCGACGCGCGGGGGCCGGCCTTCGCCCGAAGGGGGCGGGCCTCAGTCGGACCGCTGACGAGGAGACCGATGGTCATCACACCGCTCGAGATCGAAGGGCACGAGTTCAAGAAGACCTTCCGCGGGGTCGACCCCGAGGAAGTGAAGGCGTTCCTGAACCTCGTCGCCGAGGAGTTCGAGAAGCTCGTCGTCGCCAACGGGAAGCTCCAGGACGAGGTCGCCGAGCTGCGCGAGAGGCTCGGAGAGCTGCGGGAGCGGGAGCGCATCCTGAAGGAGACGATGCTCACGGCCCAGAAACTCTCCCAGGAGATGAAGGACGAGGCGCACAAGGCGCGCGAGACGATCATCAAGGAAGGGGAGCTGAGGGCGGAGCAGATCGTGGCGCGCGCCGCGCAGAGAGCCCAGGAGCTGGAAGCCTCGATCGTCGACCTGAAAGTGGAGCGCGATGCGTTCGAGAATAACCTCCGGAACATGCTCGAGCAGCATCTCAGGGTCATCGAGATGCGCCGCAGCGACGAGGATGTCGCTTCGCGCGTCGCCTACCTGCGCCAGCGCGGCGCTCCCGGTCAGGGAGGCCAGCAGGGGGGCTAGCAGTCCGCTCCCCGGGGGCCAGAAAACGGCGAGGTGCGCAACGTGATCCGCGCCGACCTCGTCGTCGTCGATGCCGCCCAGCTCGTGACGCTCGCCGGCCCCGCGCCGCGCACCCGCGAAGCGCTGCGCGACCTGTCCGTCATCCCCGGCGGCTGCCTCGCCGCCCGAGAAGGGCGGCTCGTGTTCGTGGGAACCCGCGACGCATTCGAGGCCGAAGTGTCCCTCGACGACGCCGCGGAGATCATCGACGCCACCGACCAGGTCGTCATGCCGGGATTCGTCGACGCGCACACCCACCTGCCGTTCGCCGGGAGCCGCGAGAAGGAGCTGGCGCAGCGGATGGCGGGCGCATCGTACCGCGAGATCGCGGCCGCGGGCGGGGGCATCATGGCGACGGTACGCGCCACGAGGGATGCCGGCGACGAAGAGCTGCTCGACGTCATCCTGCGCCGGATGGACCGCATGCTCCTGGAGGGGATCACCTCCTGCGAGGCCAAGAGCGGCTACGGCCTCACGCTCGAGCACGAGCTTCGGCTGCTGCGGCTGCTGCGCCGCGCCGCGGGAGCGCACCCGCTCCGGATCGTCGCCACGTTCCTCGGAGCGCACACCGTTCCGGCCGAGTTCGCCGGGGACCGCGAGGGCTACATCAGGCTCGTCATCGACCGCATGATCCCGGCCGTGGCCGGAGAAGGGCTCGCGCGCTACTGCGACGTCTTCTGCGAGGAGGGGGTCTTCGATCTCGCGGAGTCGCGGCGGATCCTGACCGCCGGGGCCGCCGCAGGGCTGATTCCGCGGCTCCACGCCGACCAGCTCTCCCCCACGGGCGGAGCGGAGCTTGCGGCCGAGCTGAAGGCGGCTTCGGCCGATCACCTCGAGCACGCCAGCGACGAAGGGCTGCGCCGGATGGCGGCCGCCGGAGTGCCCGCCGTGCTCCTGCCGGGGGCGAGCCTCTGTCTCATGCAGCGGAGCTGGACCGACGGACGCCGGATCGTCGAGGCGGGGGTGGCACCGGTGCTTGCGACGGATTTGAATCCGGGAACCTCCTTCACCGAGTCGATGGGGATGATGCTCGCCCTCGGGTGCCTCCGCATGGGGCTCAGCGCAGAGGAAGCCATCGCCGCGGCGACCATCAACCCGGCCGTAACAATCGGACATCAGGACACGATCGGAAGCCTCGAGCCCGGCAAGCAGGCGGATCTGATCGTCCTGGAGGCGCCCGACTACCGGTTCTTCCCTTACCGCCCGGGCGTCAACCTGGTCGGCACGGTCGTCAAGGACGGCGCGGTGGTCGTGCGCGATCGCCGCATCGTCTACCAGGAGCCGGGCGAAGACGCTGCCTGACCCCGGTTCTCATCACGAGTTTCGTTGACAGTCCCGCCGGGTCACCGTACTTTCCTCGCAGTCCTCCCCGAGACGATGTGTTTCTGAGGGCCTCGCATGCTCTCGACGTATTCCGGAACGCAGGATCGGGATTGCTCCGTCAATCCTCTCGATCCCGACGTCCCCCTGCCCGCGGGGGTCGCCGCGGCGGTGGCCGGCTCGATGGCCGCGTACCTGCTGGCCGAAGCCTGCAAGGCGGGGCTCGACCGCGCCCAATCGGTCAAGGCCCAGGACGAGCTGCGGTCCATCAGGGAGCGGACGTTCTCCGTCCGCCGCGACCTGATCGCCCTGGTGGATCAGTGCCGCGGCGCGCGCGAGGCGCTGCTGTCCTCCAGCGCCACGCACGAAAGGACGGAAACCCCGCTGCTGCACGCTCGCCTGTTCGCCGCGGAGGTTCCGTTGAGGGCGGCCGGAGCGTGCCACCTGCTGCTCGACTTCGCTCTGCGCGCGCTCTCGCGCGCCGGCGTCAGGTCCGTCGAGGAGATCGGCACGGCCGCCGCGCTCGCGCACGCCGGAGTGCTGGGCGGCGTTCTGGCAGCGCGCGGCGCCCTCGCCGCGGTGCCCGACGAGACCCTCCCCGGCGTGACGTCGG
>Ga0187893_10012029_pt1 | contig 12385 bp, 8 predicted proteins | sample MA1701074metaG_FD_139574 | JGI IMG/M metagenome (GOLD analysis project Ga0187893, IMG submission 139574) | White microbial mat communities from a basaltic lava cave in the Kipuka Kanohina Cave System on the Island of Hawaii, USA - MA170107-4 metaG ... | reverse complement strand
TTTGCCGCTGCGCCGGCCTCGGGCGCGCGAACGGTGGTTCCCATCGGCGTGAGGGTGATGCTGCCGCCCTCGTGCAACGTGACGTTCACCTGGTCGCCCGCGTTCAGGCCGGCGAGCTCGAGCAGCGCCGCGTCGAAGATGAGGCCCTGCGAGTTGCCGATCCTGGTGATCGACTTGATCATGCCTGTCATGTTAAACAATGTTTGACAGGCGGTCAACCGCGACCGCTTAGAGCTTCTTCAGCCGGTAGAGTAGCTCGAGCGCCTCGCGCGGCGTGAGCTCGTCCGGGTTTACGCCTTGCAGCGCCTCTCTCAGGGAATCGATCGCGGGCTCCGGTTCCTGCGATTTCGATCTCGAGAAAAGATCGTCATGCCCGTCCCGCGCGAGCGCCCGGTCCTCCAGCATCTCCAGGTACTTCCTCGCCTGGCGGATGACGGGCTTCGGCACTCCCGCGAGCGCGGCGACCTGCAGGCCGTAGCTGCGGTCGGCCGGGCCTTCCTCGAGCGCGTGCAGGAAGACGATCGTGTCCTTGTGCTCGACCGCGTCGAGGTGCACGTTCGCGGCGGTCTTGTAGTCGACCGCGAGCCGCGTCAGCTCGAAGTAGTGGGTGGCGAAGAGCGTGAGCGCCTTGCTCTTTTCCAGCAGGTGCCGGCCGATCGCCCAGGCGAGCGACAGGCCGTCGAAGGTCGAGGTGCCGCGGCCGATTTCGTCCATGAGCACCAGGCTCTGCGCCGTGGCGTTATGCAGGATCGCCGCGCTCTCGGTCATCTCCACCATGAAGGTCGAGCGCCCGCCGGCGAGGTCGTCCGCGGCGCCGATGCGCGTGTAGATCTGGTCGATCGGCCCGATGCGCGCGCTTTTCGCCGGCACGTAGCAGCCGGTGTGGGCAAGGAGCGCGATCAGCGCCACCTGGCGCATATAGGTGGATTTGCCGCCCATGTTCGGCCCGGTGACGAGCAAGAGCTGCCGCAAGGGCGACAAGCGGCAGCCGTTGGCGATGAACGGATCGACCATCGACTCGACCACCGGATGGCGGCCCGCTTCGATCTCGACCGTGATCTCGGCGGTGAGGTCGGGCCGGCAGTAGTTTCGCTTCGAGGCAAGCGCCGAGAAACAGCAAAGCACGTCCAGCTGGGCGAGGGCGCGGGCGATGGCCTGCAGCGTGAGGATCTCCTTCTGCAGCAGCTGCAAAATCTCTTCGTAAAGGGACTTCTCCAGCGCCAGCGCTTTGTCGCGCGCCGAGAGCGCCTTGTCCTCGAAGGTCTTCAGCTGCGGAGTGATGTAGCGCTCGGCGTTCTTGAGCGTCTGGCGGCGGCGGTAGTCGGTCGGGATCTTCTCGGCGTGCGAGTTCGTCACCTCGATGTAGTAGCCGTGCACCTGGTTGTAGGCGACGCGCAGGTTGGGTATTCCAGTCCTTTGTCTCTCTTTTTGTTCCAGATCGATCAGGAATCGACTCGCGTTCGACTGCAAGCCGCGCAGCTCGTCGAGCTCGGGGGAATAGCCGTCGGCGATCACGCCGCCGTCGCGCACCATTCCCGCGGGTTCCGGGGCGATGGCTTTCGCGAGCAGGGGAAGGCATTCGGCAGGTGTTTGCAGGTCTCTCTTCAGTTGCTCCAGCAGCTGTCCGGCGGGAACAAGCGGCCGCAATGGCGCCAGCAAGCCAAGGCTGTCGCGCAGGCCGGCAAGGTCGCGCGGCCGCGCATTCCGGAGCGCGATCCTTGCCGCGATCCGCTCGATGTCGGCGAACTTTCGCAGTGCGCCGGATATTTTCGCGTTTTCCTTCAGAAGAATTTCAATCGCCTGGTGACGGCCCCTCAGCACGTCGTGATCTCGCAGAGGGTGGTGCAGCCAGTGCCGCAGCAGCCGGCTGCCCATGCCGGTCGCGCACTCGTCGAGCAGCGAGAAGAGGGTGGGCGAAGGCTCGCCGCGCAGGGTCTCGGTGAGCTCGAGGTTGCGGCGCGTGGCGGCGTCCATGCGCAGGTACTCGCCGGCGCGCTCGGCGCGCACCGCGTTCACGTGCGCGAGCGCCTGGCCTTGCGTCTTCGCCGCGTAGTCGAGCAGCGCGCCGCAGGCGCCGAGCGCGGGCTCGAAGTCCTCGATGCCGAAGCCGGCGAGGGTGGCGGCGCCGAGCTGCTGCAGGAGCTTCTTCCTGCCCGCTTCCACGTCGAACTGCCATTCGGGCAGCTTCGTCGTCAGATAGCCGTCCATGTCCTCGCGGGAAAGAATCTCGGCCGGGCCGATGCGCCGCAGCTCGTTTGCCAGCGCCTGGGGCGCAACTTCGGCGAGGCGCAGATCGCCGCTTGCGACCGACAGCCACGCAAGCCCGATGGAGGAACGGGTGACCAATAGTGAAAGCAGAACGTTCTCTGCTTTCTCATCGAGAAGCGCGGGATCGGTGAGCGTTCCCGGCGTGACGATGCGCGTGATCTCGCGGTCGACCGGGCCCTTGGCCGTGGCCACGTCGCCGACCTGCTCGGCGATTGCGACCGACTCGCCGAGCTTCACCAGCTTGGCGAGGTACTGCTCGACCGAGTGCACCGGAACGCCGGCCATCTTGATCGGTGCGCCGGCGGATTCGCCGCGCGTCGTGAGCGTCAGGTCGAGCAGGCGCGCGCCCTTCTCGGCGTCGCCGTAGAAGAGCTCGTAGAAATCCCCCATCCGGTAGAACATGAGGATCTCCGGATGCTGCGCTTTGAGGCGCAGGTACTGCTGCATCATGGGCGTGTGGTCGGAACCTCCGGTCGTTCCGGAGCCCTTGTCCGCGCTGCCCTTTTGCTCTTTAAAGTCTTGTCGTTCCAAGGAAATTAGGCCTTCACGGACCGTTTATCTGGTCAAGTTTTGGCAAGGGTTTGGAAGTCCTTGCCGGGCCGATCAGTGTAGGCGGCGGTGTAGGTCGCCAAGCTGGGAGGCGGGATGAAGCAACGACCTACACTGAAACCTACACCGAAGAAGCCTGAGCCCCTGACCGCGCCGATTATCGCCGACATGGCTCCCGGCGAGGAACGCGGCGACGCCCAAGTCCCCGGATTGCGCGTGCGCTCCTCGTCCACGGGCAAGAAGGTCTTTTTTCTATCGCTACCGCTCGCAGGACGGCGCGCCGCGCGAAATCATCCTGGGCGAGGTCGGACCCCTGACCCTGGCCAAGGCGCGCGACGCGGCCCTGAAGAAGCGCCTGGAGCGCCAGCAGGGCAAAGACCCCCCAGCTCGAAAAGCGCAAGGCGCGTGAGGTGGCGATGAAGGAGCGCGCCGTGGAGCGCCAGCGCGAGTACACGGTCGGCGATCTCGTCGAGGAGTACATCAAGGAAGCGCTCTCGAAGCAGAAGCGCGGCGCCGAATCCGCGCGGTGCCGATCTCGGCCTCACGCGCCACGTAGCGAGCTAGCCGCTTGCCGTCGCTTTAGTCCGGAACTTGTCCCAGCGGCGCAGGATTGCGGAGCGCTTCGTAACGTTCTCTTCAGTCAACAGCGCATGGTGCGTCGACACATATTCGTCTTTGACGCGACGGAAGAGCGTGGTTTCGAGCTGCCGCTCGATCCAGGAGCGCTCGTCTACGGAAAGTTGCGGCAGAAGCTCCGGCGAGATCCGGGAAAGGTATTCGGGCTCGTCCCGGTTCGAGGCGTGCCACATATCCTGCCGGGCGATGGGCGAGCCAATCAACGCCGGCAGCAGATACAGGTTTCGTACGAGCATATCGAGAAGCTTCCGGTTGGCGCTTTCGAGGTTCCCGGACCTGTAGAGCGTCAGCGCCCACCAGAGGCAGTGCACGGGTTCGTCAACGTCATCCGGGAATTGCTTTTCAAACCACCTGTAGTGCGCGAGCGCCTCCTTCAGGTCGCCGGCGAGCGCATAGAGCGGACCGATGCGATAGCGCCTCCCGCTGCTGTCATCGTATGCGCCAAACCGGCGTTTCTCGCTCGCCAGCGCCCGCTTGAGCCGGGCGGCGCGATCGCGGAACCTCTTTTGTGCGGCGGCCGGCGCTGGCGTGCTCATTTGCTGGTGAAAGCCCTCCTGCTGAGCTCGCGCATCTCCTTCGACGTTCTTGCCGACTCCTCTTTGTCCATGACAACTTCGCCGCATTCCGGGTTGTCGCAAAACTTGCCCTTGACCGACTTGATGACGGTCTTCTTGCCCTTGTAGGCATAGGGAACGTCGCGGACCGCGGCGACCAAGATGCCGGTTTCACAAGTTGGGCACTTCATGTTCCTTGCCATGGCCGATTTTAGGGTCTCGGGAGAGGCGCCTTTGCTTGCGCGCTGGCGAGCCCTGCAATGAAGGTGGCAAGAGGCGAAATGTTCGCGAAGGAACTCGCCTGCTCGAGAGCGCTCATGTACTCGTTTCGCCGCTCGACCGGGATCACGGTCCAGACATAGCCGGCGGGAACGAGCATCAGGTTCATCAGGAATCGCGCCAGCCGGCCGTTCCCATCCATGTAGGGATGGATAAAGACGAATAGGAAGTGACCCAGCACTGCCCGGACTTGCGGCTCGGCTTCCGCCTCCAGAAGCTCGAAGAACACCGGCATGCAATCTCGCACGGCCTCTTTCGAGAGCGGAACGTGGAGCGCCCCGCGAATGAATACCTGGTCGTTGCGATAGCCCGCGAGGTTGGACGCTTTGAGAATGCCGGCCTGCACACTTGGGCTGAACAGGGCCTGATACCAACGGGAAAGGGCGTTGCGGAACACGGTGCCCGCGTTTTCACCCTTGAGCACGCGTACCAGATCCTCCTTAACAAGGTTGTGAGTCTCGAAATATCCGCGGGCGGCCATGGCATCGCGGGTAGCGCGATCCTTTTCATCGCCGGCCGGATTCCAGTTGCCGTCCCTGATCTTCTCGATGAGCGTCGCCGTAACGCGATAGCCCTCTATCGATAGCGAGTGATACGCATCCGTCACGTAACGGGCTTCCACATCCTTTAGAAGCGCATCGATGTCCTTCGGGGCGCCCGGCGCCCGTGGGAATGCCGCGATTACGCTCTCTCGCATATCCGCCCACATCAGGCGCAGCCGCTGCACGTAGGGGGATTCGGGTCTGCCACCAGGCAAGAGAGCCGTGGGCGGCTTCTCGAAAGGGTTTACTTCGTTTACCGCGTGACCCGCACTGCGCATAGCTCCCGCGATTTCATCGGCGAGCGCCCCTCGACCGATGGCACGAAAGCCCCCTGCAAGACGGCCAGCTACCGATGGGTGCGGACCATCGAGGAGTATCCGCAGCACATCCGAAACGTCGCGCAGCGATCCGAGAGCGATCTGAGCTGCCATGGCGTTCTGTGCGAAGAGCGCCGGGCTCCCCGCGACCAGGGCCGCCGGCAGCTCGACAAGGCGAAGTTTCCCGCAGTCCTGTACGGGCGAGGAGGGCAGCAACTTCGCAGCCTTGTAGATGAAGAGCGAGCAACCATGCAGCAACTCCACAGTCTGGTTCGTGCCGTCAGCTGCCCAGATCTGAACCTGCTTCGGGATGGTTCGTTCACCCGAGCGCAGCAGAATTGATTGCTCCGGGTTGACGTGCCAGCGATCGCCGAAGCGCTCTTGAGCGTAGTCGGCGATGAACTCCCGCATGCTTGCGTACCAGGCCGTGCTGTCTCCGTCGGCCTCGTCCGGACGGCGAGGGATGTACCAGCCGCGGATGACCTTCTTCAGGAAACCGGCGCGAAGCAGGGCCTCGCGATCGGTCCGCGAAAGCTCCGTTCCGGGGATCGCTTGAATCCCTCGTTCCTGGAGACCTTTTAGGGCCTCCAACGCAGTCGCCAGTCGTTCCTGTAGAGTGGGCACAAGAGTCAGATGTATGTGGTTACAAGAGTTTATTGCATATTGTTACAAGAGTCTAATGTTTACGGTCACAATACTTTTCTGAAAATACGTTACTGAATAGACAGTTGTGTTGGTTGACCGGGCTCATAAGATTAAGGAGCTTACCACCACCTTAGCTAATGATCATTATGCATTATCTACAAAATTCTTGAATTATCTAGAAATCTTCTGTATTCTCCCTGAATGCTTAAAAAGAGACTGGCATCTGCTTCTCAATTGGACGGCGTTATCGATCTGGAGCGGCTGTGGTCGGGGCCATCCAACACCATCGAGCGCGACGCCCAGCGGTTCTTCGAGCTCACGTTTCCTTCCGATGAAGTGCACGGCGTCGTTCGCGCACTGAGCAAGAGATTCGGTGGCGACACCACCCAAGGCGTAATCCTCGCTGAAGCGGTCAAGGGCCTGGGTAAGTCTCACATGCTGCTGCTCGCGTACCACCTCCTCAATGCCGCCGACGTGGCGAAGGCGTGGGCGGCGAAACTCGGCTACACATGGCAGTCGCCGCAGAACGCGATCCCGCTGGTTCATAAGTTCACGGACCGATCGGTTCCGAAAGACGCGCTCTGGCTACTGATCGGAGAGAAGCTCGGCGCGAAGTGGAGCGAAAGCCGCGCCCCCAATCCCGAAGAATTGCTGTCGGCGATAGGCGATCGACATCTGGTGCTGATCTTCGATGAGCTCGAGCGCGGTATTCAGGGCATCGTCAATCCGGCACTGCGGGTCAAGAACATCAACTTTCTGCAGATGCTGAGCGAGGCGGCAAATCGCGACGCCCGCGTTACCCTCATCGCCGCCGTGTACGACGGAGCGGTCGATCCCGGCGCCACTTTGCGCAGGGTTCCGAGAATCGAGCTGCGGTTCCGCAAAACCGAAGACCGCGCATCCATCGTCAGGCACCGGCTCTACGAGGATGCGGCCAGCTACGACCGTGAAGCAGCTAGAGCCCTGGTTCATTCCTACATTAACGCCTGGAAGAAATTCGGCATCGAAACGCCGACCGTATATGCGAGCCGCATGGAAGCGACATTTCCTTTCCTGCCGGATCTCGTCGAGCTGGTGTTCACGCGGATCACCGAAAGCGGCGGCTTCCAGGGCACAAGGAGCGCGCTGGGGTTGCTCGGCGCGATGCTCGACGCAGCCGGCGAGGGCTCCTACCTGATGAGCGCCGCCCATTGCCGATTGTCGGACGACGCTTGCGCGGACCGTCTGCAGGATCTGAATCCTGCCGGCGATCTGATCAACTGCGCCCGTTCGACATTGGGCGATCTCGCCGCGCAACCTTTTGCGGACGCGATTGCCTCGGCCACGCTGCTTGCGAGCCTCGTGCCAGGCGGTCCGGTTGGCCTCTCCAAAGACGAGCTGATCCGGCACGTGGTCAAGCCGGGCGACGATCCGAACGACCTGCATGCGGCCCTCGACACGTTCCGGAAGTACGGAACCTATTTCCACGAGCGCGACGGCCGTTACCGATTCGACCGGCACGAGAACGAAGACGCCAAGGTCCAACTCAACGCGCGTAAGTTCCCTGAGGACGCAGCGCGCGAGCAACTAATCGCCATCTGGCTGCAGGAAGTCTTCCGCGATACCAACGAGACCGTGGTTTTTCTCGATGTGGAGCACGCCAAAGCGGAGCTCCAGTCGCGTTCGCTGCAGGGCCGGCGCTTCGTGCTGTCGCCGCGCCGGCTGTCAACGGAGGAGCGCCACGCGCTCTATGTGGGCGCACAGTTGCGCAACCTGATCATCCTGATCGAACCGCGCGACAACGCTGCGAATCTCCTCACGAGCGCGGACTTGCTCGCATACGCGCGTCGGGTCAAAGCGGCGAATGAGCTCGCGAACGCGCCCGGCAGCGCGGACAGCCGTCGCCGCTATGAGGACATCCGCATGGAGGAGTGGCGGCAACTCCAGCGCCTCTTGCGTGCGGCGGGACTCGTCTATGTGCGAATCGAGCGCTGGGGAGAAAAGCCGGCTGATACCCAGTTCGAAGAGGAGCCGCTCGGACAGGCGGCGAGCAAGACCGAGGTCGTCGAGCAACTGAGGGCCAATGTCTATCCGCCGTCGTACTTCGTCGAACATTTCAGAGAGCGGATCGAGCTATTCGTCGGCCAACGCGTGGATCAGGTGGATCGCGCCTATCGCAGCAATCTCGGCTATCCGGTGCCGCTGGACGTAAGCACGGTGAGCGGGGCGATTCGGCAGCTCGTCGAGGATCCGTCCAGGATTCTCGGCCTCAAGCACCAGCGTCTTGGCGGTGGAGTGTGCGGCGAACGGGTCAACTTGAGTCAGTCGGAATTCGACCAGGCAGAGGTTGCCCAGCCGTGGCCGGCAGCATTGCCCTCGGCGCCTGGTCCCACGCCTGGACCCGCAATGCCGCCCTCCGGCCCCGCGGCACCGACGTCCGGACCTGTCCCGGCACCAGCCCCAGGAAAGAGAGTCCAGGAGCGCACCATCGCGCCTTGCGCAAGCCTTGGCGAGCTGCGCCAGCAGGTGGCGGCGCGCCTGACGGACATAGAGTCGCCGACGATCGTGCATGTGAGGTTCTCGATCTTCACTGAGTACCGAGCGCAGGATCTTGCGTCGCTGCCGTCCGCCTATCGCGGGGGTCTGGAAGGCAAAGGCAATCTCGATCTGCAAATGGAGCTCTCGATCGACGGCCTCCTTACGAAAGCAGCCCTGGAGCAGTTGTGCGAGCGGCTTCCAGCGCCACAAGGCGCCACCTATTCAGCCCGAATCGCGGTGGAACTCGAGGCAAGCGAAGTGGCGCACGAGGAACAAAGCTGATGGCTGCTCTGGATGCCTCGCTTCTCGCGCAACTCACGGCGCCGCAGCCTCGTGTTCCGCAACTGGAGCATTGGCTCTTGGACGACGTGTGGAGCGAATCAGCGCTCGAGCGCGCTGGCCGGTCTCCAAAGGACTACCTCCTTGCCGGCGAGCGCGAAGTCAATGAGCGCGAAAGCCTGCTTGGCGCTACAGCGCCGAGCATCTACAAAGAACTCGTGTCGCCGAATGGACCTGCGCGCACAATTGGCGCGTTCCTGGCCTCGACGGCGCAGGCCGCGGCCGTAGTTTTCGATGGCTGCTCGCTGCGCGAGATGCCGCGCCTGGAAGCCCTTGCGCGCGCTTCGCGCCGTGCCGTGATAACGCGCGGCTGCAGCCGCTCGGCAGTGCCTTCGGATACAGAGCAATTCGTTGTTGACCGGCTTGACCTTGGGCTTCCGAGAATCTCGCCTTCGCAAATTGCGTCGCGCCGCGAATTGCGCGACCGCAATGTGCGCTACTACTACTTTGGGCAGGCTTCGGCCTATCACACCATCGAGGATGGACCGGATGCGATCGTCGCCTGGTGCCGCTTCCCAGACCAGCGGTACCTGGATAGCACGGCTGTCGATGAAGGGCTATTCGACGGTATCTGGGACGGCTTCGAGGTTGCATGGCGCAACACGGTGCAAGCATTGCCGCCCAATCGGACGGTACTCGTGACGAGCGACCACGGATACGTCTTCCTCAAGTCCGGCTTCAGCGATGCGAGGCTGAAGAACGCGGACCGCTTCCTTGCAGGCAAGCGCTTTCGCTTTTTCTCTGCCGAGGAAGCACTTCCGCCGCCGCTTCCGGGCGTCGCAATCGACGAATCCCGGCGGCTCGCGATCCTGGTCGGCCGCGCCCACAACAGGCCGCAGGCGCCATCCGCCTGGCAGTCGGTCTATCGGCACGGCGGGATTTCATTGATGGAAGTTCTGACGCCCTGGCTGGTCCTGGGGCCGGTCGGATCGGCGTAGGAGAGAGCCATGAAACAGAAAATCGGCACTTTGCTGGAAGAAGATATCGTCAGGCGCGCGAAACGCCGCGCCGCAGACGAGAACCGTCCTTTCAGCGATCTCATCCAGGACGCCCTGGAGCGTTACCTGTCCGAGGGCGTAGCGGAACCTGCGCGCCGCGAGGCCGCGTACGAGCTACTGTGCGAGCGGCCAATCCGGCTCACCGCCGAACAGTTCCGCGCCATCCTCGAAGACGATGCCTGGGCCGCGTAGTGAACCTGGATGACATCCCGGCGGGCAGCCTATGCGTGGCCGATACAAATGTCTTGCTCTACGCCGAGCACGGTGCCTCCCTCCAGGCCAAGCGCTTCATCCGGCGCTGCTCGAGCGGCGAGCTGAAGGCCGTGCTGCCGCAGCCGGTATGGCAGGAATTCACGCACAAGCTGATGCTCGCTGAGGCGACCTTCCGCGGGCAGATTGGTGGAAGCAATCCGACCTTGAAGCTCGCGCAGAAGCCTGACGCCGTGCGCAGCCTGACCTTGTACCAAGCGAAAGTGAAGACGCTCATCGACCTCGGCTTCGGCTTCGAGCCGTGTCAGCGGGCCGATCTCGTCGAGCGCGGGTTCGCGCTTCAGGCAAAGCATGGCCTGCTTACCAACGACGCCGTGATTCTCGCAGTGGCGCTGCGCCTGAAGGCCGACGTGCTCGTATCGAGCGACAAGGCCTTTAGCGGGGTGTCTGAGCTCGACGTCTACTTTCCGACCGATCTTCGCATCTGAGACATGAACGCGCCTGACACTTCCAGCACGCAGGACTCCACCCAAAGCGTGTCGCCGCGCGCCATCGAGGTCGGTTTCCCTATTGTAGAAATCAACCGGCTCGCGGAGCCGGAGCGCAACAGCTTTAAGCCGATCTATCAGATGCACAAGTGGTTCGCGCGGCGCGCGTCCTGCGTGTTCCGCGCGATCCTCCTCGGCGCGCTGAAGCCCGCGGTGCAGGCGAACGGCACACCTACGGATTTGATGGCGGAGTTCTACAAGAACCACACCGACGACCCCGATACCAAGGGGAAGGTTGTTCTCGATCCGTTCATGGGCGGCGGAACTACGGTCGTAGAAGCGCTGAGGCTGGGCTGCAAGCCGATCGGCATCGACCTCAACCCGGTCGCGTGGTTCGTCGTGAAATGCGAGATCGAGCCGGCTAGTGTCGAAGCGCTGAATGTCGCGTTCGAGCGCCTTGCGGCGCGGCCCGTCGCCTGGGCGGGCGGCAAACCGCTGCGCGAAACGCTTCTCGATCTGTACCGGACGGAAGTGGTGCCGGGAATCGACGCGGATGTCATCTATACGTTCTGGGTGAAGCACGCCGTCTGCACCGACCAGAGTTGCAAGAAGGAAGTCCCGCTTTTCAAGGACTATCTCGTCGCTCAAAAGACTGTCTCGGCGCGCTACTGGCGCGACCTGCCGTGCCCAAAATGCGAAAAGACCTTCGACTGGGAGACGCAGCCGGCCACGCTCATCGCCGAGCGCGCGCTTATGGTCAACGCGCCGCGCGGTGCCGGCGGCGAGGGGCGGCCGACGGCCGCATGGACCTACGCGCCTGAGCCGGAGAAGCCCAAGCGCAAGGGCGAGCGCACTTTCGCCGAACTGGATTGCCCGTCCTGCGCCAATCACTTCCGGCTCAACGTTCCGTGGGACAAAAAGAAGGAACGCAAGAAGATTCCGCTTACGGTGCTCCTTTGCCCGGCTTGCGAAAATGTCTGGCAGTGGCGCGGGCCTTTGCCGGAAGGAAAAACCTCCTGCCCGTCTTGCAAGCACGAGTACGACCCTCGTAGTGGCAACGTGCCGGAAAAGGGGGTGTTCCAGTGCTCTTGCGGCAACCGCGACAAAGTCATTGAGAGTTTGCGCCTGCTGGCTCCAGAAAGGCGCTTACCAGTCCGTCCTTACGCGCTTCAGGCATATCTACCTCTTGGAGAAGGCGGCGACGACGACGAAATTGAAGGCGATGGTACGCAGCATTCGCTCTTCGGCGACGGCGCAGACCGCCAGGAGACTCTGCCGTTGCAACGCAGACTTCTTGAGCGTGAAGCCTTGCCGGCGTCGCTGCTGGTTCCCCAGAGTGGGAAATTCTTCAAGCGGTTTGATGTTGCTGACCGCACACGGCTTGCTCAGGCTGATGGGTTTTGGAAAGACAACAATCAGACGTTGCCATACCCCAAGAGTGCAATTCCGCGTGGCGCGGAAACTGCGCGGCTACTCGAACACCACTACGGCTATTGGCACGAGATGTTCGCGCCAAGGCAATTGCTCGCCCTTTCCACGCTGTTGCAGGGAATCATGGCCGAGACGGATGAAAGACTTCAGGAACTCCTGCTTTGCGTATTCTCTGACTGTGTGGGGCGCAACAATCTTTTTTGCCGGTACTTTAATGATCGCAACACGATCCAGGAAATTTTTTCCCGTCACGACTATCAGCCGAAAGTCACGATCGCCGAGGGCAGCGTTTTCGGGGACAAAGAAGTGCGTGGCACGTTTCCGCAACTGTTCGGGCGGTTCATAGAAGGCAAAAAGTACCTTTCGGCCGCATTCGACTGGAAGAGAGAGGAGGGTTCGGATCCACAACAGGTGTTTATAGATCAACAGATCAATGCAGCCGTGGCTACGTTGAATTGCGGAGATTCTAGAGAGAAGCTTAGAAGTGGCCCCGTTTGTTTGAACAACTTTCCCCGATTTATAAGTGGACTCCGGGTGGGTCGCGAACGGTGTAGAGTTGTCCACGGCGGCGGTCGGCGCTTGCGACGAACCGACCGCCGCGGTGGACAACTC
>Ga0187893_10012027_pt1 | contig 12386 bp, 8 predicted proteins | sample MA1701074metaG_FD_139574 | JGI IMG/M metagenome (GOLD analysis project Ga0187893, IMG submission 139574) | White microbial mat communities from a basaltic lava cave in the Kipuka Kanohina Cave System on the Island of Hawaii, USA - MA170107-4 metaG ... | reverse complement strand
CTGATTGCAATAAGTGTTGCTGATTATCGAAATTATGATCTTTACTTACCCTGGCAGATAGCGCCTGTAACACCTGGCTGTACGGATACTCATGACACAGGGAGATTACTTCCTCGGCTTCTTGAGTTGAAGAACCAGAATAATGATGAAGAAGGTCAACGAGTTGTCTTGTTTCCACTGGAGATTTGGCCTCAAGTAAAAATAGGGAATTTTTACCAATTGGCAACTGAGGCGTTGAAGATGTCGAGCGAGATTTGGTCGAAGATTTGGCGAATCAATTGTTCTTCAATATCAGCCAGGTTCTGATCGTTACTGAAATCTTTGAAAAAAGAAAAACTCTTGTCTTTAAAACTCATAGTCTCATCAATCGTATTTACGTAATTTGCTTTCACCACGATAGTAAGACGTGTGGAGGAAGCTGAGTTGCTTTTTGAAGGATCACCCGTTGAGGTAGGGGCGATTGGTGTTATTCTGTAATCGGTGATGATACCCTCCAGTTGCAATTCACCATTGCTTTGCACTACACTCAAATTGGTATTCTGAATAAAGTAGTCTTTGAGTTTGTTCGTGAATGTTTGACCCAAATTAGCCGGACCGAGTTCGGTATTATTATAGAATTCTTCAATGGAAATATTTTTAGCATTTGTGGTTGTTCCCTGAAAGGAATACACTCCGCATGAAGTCGATACAAACAACGAACAACAAACAATTGATAATCGGACTATAACTTTATTCTTCAAGATCGTACTGTTTTATTTTGCGGTACAGGGTTCGCTCCGAAATACCCAAATCGCGTGCCGCATATTTTCGCTTGTTGTTATTTTTTTGAAGGGCACGCAAGATCAATTCTTTCTCTTTCTTCTCAATAGAAAGTGAATCTTCCTCAGTCACATGTGAGATGTCGTGCACTTCTTCTATGGGCTCATTATGAACCGCTGATGAATTGGAATTCAAATTCAGAACAACTGATTCGTTGTTATGGGATGGGGAATCCAGTCCTTCAAATAATCCCGGATGCTCTTTGACGAGTTGTGTTGCATTTCCCTGATGACTTAAATTATCCAGCACAATTTTCTTCAGGTCAACCATATCCTTCTTCATGTCGAACAGGACTTTATACAGGATGTCCCGTTCCGAGAATGACTCGGAAGGAGAACTTCCATTTCTGTAGATAGCAGGTAAACTATTCTCTTTTGGCAAATAGTGCATGAGTCTTTGTGAATCAACATCCTTTACATCGGTTGAAAGAACAGAAATCTGCTCCACCAGATTTTTTAACTGGCGGATGTTTCCGGGGAAACGATATTTTACTAAAACCTCTTTTGCGTCTTCTGTTAGTGCAATGGGTTTTACTTTGTATTTCTCTGCAAAATCAGTAGCAAATTTTCTAAAAAGTAACTCAACATCCTTACCACGTTCGCGTAAAGGAGGTACAAAGATTGGGACTGTGCTGAGCCTGTAATACAGATCTTCTCTGAATTTCCCATCTTCAACTTTGTGCATCAGGTTAACATTTGTGGCGGCTACTACGCGCACGTCTGTTTTCACTACTTTTGAAGAGCCTACCTTAATAAACTCACCGTTTTCTAAAACGCGCAGCAGGCGAGCCTGCGTACCCAACGGCATTTCACCTATTTCGTCCAAAAAAATGGTGCCACCATGTGTCACTTCGAAATATCCTTTGCGTGCTTCATGTGCACCCGTAAACGAACCCTTTTCATGACCGAATAATTCTGAATCAATTGTTCCTTCTGGAATGGAGCCGCAGTTAATCGCAATAAATTGTCCGTGTTTACGGGCGCTTAGATGGTGAATGATTTTGGAAAAGGACTCTTTCCCGCTGCCACTTTCGCCCGTAATTAATACCGACATATCAGTAGGGGCCACTTGCATAGCCACCCGTACGGCATTATTCAGCAACGTGGAGGTACCAATAATCCCGAAGCGCTGCTTTACACTTTGTATTTCTGAATCTGTAATACTCATTAAACTGCTTTACCCATTAATGTTCCGCGTGTGCAATTTTCTACCAACACGTTTACGTACTGGCCTTTTTTAAAACTTTCCCTCGGGAAAACGACTACTTTGTTTGCCGTGTTTCGCCCTTGCAGGAAGTCATCCGAGCGTTTTGAGTAACCCTCAATCAAAACCTGGTGTACTTTGCCAACATCTCTCTTATTTCTCGCTATTGAATGTGCCGTTTGCCTGCTAATGATTTCTTCTAGCCTTTTCCTTTTTACCTCTACTGAAATATCATCTTTATATTTCTTCTCGGCTAAAGTTCCCGGTCTCTCAGAGTAATAGAACATGTATGCGAAATCGTACTGAACAATGTCCATCAATGAAAGTGTTTCCTGATGTTCTTCCTCCGTCTCAGAGCAAAAACCAGTGATCATATCACATGAAATGCCGCAATCCTCGCCTAAAATTTCACGAATCCGGAGTGCTTTCGTGATATACCATTCGCGTGTATATCCGCGATTCATCAGTTCAAGAATCCGCGAACTTCCGCTTTGAGCCGGAAGGTGAATGTTTTTACAGATGTTCTCAAACTTCGCCATGGTATGCAAAACATCATCCGTAATATCTTTTGGATGAGAAGTAGAGAACCGGATGCGTAGATCAGGATGAACCTGTGCTGCCATTTCAAGCAGGTTAGCGAAGTTTACGACTTTATCGACATCGGTTTTTTCTAATCTTGCTTTATTGTTTTCTACTTCGCTCCATTTGTATGAGTCAACATTCTGCCCGAGAAGCGTAATTTCACGATATCCTTTTTCAAATAAATCTTTTGCTTCAGCTACAATCGATTGCGGATCGCGACTTCTTTCTCTGCCTCGTGTGAACGGCACTACGCAAAACGAACACATGTTATCGCAGCCACGCATAATAGAAATAAAAGCAGTAATCCCATTTGAGTTTAATCGTACCGGACTGATATCTGCGTAGGTCTCTTCACGTGATAAGAAAGTATTGATTGCTTTCTCACCTTCATCAACTTGTGCAATTAATTTGGGGAGGTCACGATAGGCATCTGGTCCTGCCACGAGGTCAACTATTTTCTCTTCCTCCAGAAATTTTGTTTTCAGCCGTTCGGCCATGCAGCCTAACACACCTACAAGCAGTTCAGGCTTTCTTTTCTTGAATCCGTTAATGTGGTTGAGCCTGTAGCGAACTGTTTGTTCAGCCTTCTCCCGAATGGAACATGTATTCAGAAACACAACATCGGCTTGAGCGATATCGGAGGTTGTGTCAAAGCCTTCTTTTTGAAGAATGGATGCCACGATCTCGCTATCAGAGAAATTCATTTGGCAGCCGTAGCTTTCAATATAGAGTTTACGGCTTTTACCCGTATTGGAATCCCTGGAGGTTTGGTACGCCTCACAAGCCTCTACTTCCGTTAAAATGCCCAAATCTTCAATTAATTGTTCCATTCTGCTAAATCAGGGATACAAAAATACAACTTTTAGTGTTTTTTTGTGACATCTTGTCAGTAGGATTTTAAAATGACGATTTAAGAGATTTGAAACATGGCCATTATTAAATCAGTCCGAGGCTTTACACCCAAATTCGGGAACAACTGCTTCTTTGCCGATAACGCAGTGGTAGTTGGAGAAGTGACTATGGGCGATAACTGTACGGTATGGTTTGGTGCCGTTGTTCGCGGAGATGTTCATTCCATTACCATAGGAGATAACTCCAACATTCAGGACGGAGCGGTGATTCACTGTACCTATCAAAAAGCAAAAACTGTAATTGGGAGCAACGTCTCTATTGCACATAATGCGATTGTACATGGCTGCACAGTCGAAGACAACGTACTGATAGGCATGGGCGCCATTATTATGGATGGTGCCGTGATTGGAAACAACTCGGTAATTGCTGCCGGGGCAATTATTTTACCTGGCACCAAGGTTGAACCCGGGAGCATGTATGCTGGCAACCCAGCTAAGCGAATAAAAGACATCAGCGATGAAATGCGGGAAGTAATACAGCGCACAGCCAGAAATTATCCGATGTATGCGGAGTGGTTCAAGTAAAGATTAAGGCGAATATTTATCTGTGATTTCTTGGTAGCAAAGCTGCCATCTTATATTCAATTTTTATTGCAGATTTTCAGGATATATCCTATATTCCAAAGCGTTCTAAAGCACGATGCCAGTTCTAAAAAACAAAGGTTTTGAACCTGACGTTATACGTGATTACAAGAGGAAAATAAAAGCTCTTGGACTCAGTTTCTTGCCTGATGATGAGGATTCAGGTACAGACGAGAGCATGCATTTTTACTTTATTGGCAAAGACGATAATGACCACGAAGTGGTGTATGATGCCATGATGTATACCCTCCGGCTTCAGCATGAAAGTGAGATGTTTGAAATAGCCGAACATCGAGCAGCGCAACACTTCCCCGACTATAAAAAGATTACGTATGAGGAAGATGAAAATGGAAATTTATCTGCTCTCGATGATCGGGAGGAAGAGATTGGCCTGTTTATGGCGGAGGTGATTATGGAACTGGAGGAGGATGAATCTGTAAAGATTAAGGAACATGTGGATATGGATGTGCATGTTGACTTTGGTATCGCCCTGGACATTGGCCTTCATGTAGAAAAGATTACCCCTGCTGTTGTCGAAAAATTCATTCTTGATTTCAATACCGATTCGCTTCAATTAGACCCTACCCATTACTCTTTTCAAACAAAGGAGGAAGAAGCATAACCGACCTGTTTTATTTATTTGTAAAACCTGCATAATTGGTGGCTATGATTATATTTGCGGGCTAAAATCAATTTTTAATTACAGTAATGAAGAATTTGCCACTCATTTTAAGCACTGTACTGCTGGTTGCGGTAGGTGTTTTATACTACTTGCATTTTTCTGCAAAAGGTTCAAAATCCTCTAACTCAGCCAATGTTCAGGTTGGAGATTTAACAATAGCCTATATAAACTCAGACTCTGTGTTGAAGTATTATGATTTCCTGAAAGACAATAAGGTTGTATTAGAATCGAAGACCAAGCAGATGGACACTGACTATCGTAACCGTGCGCAAAGTCTTCAGAATGAAATTACTGCCTACCAGCGCAATCAGTCTAATCTTACTATTGGACAAGCCAGGGCTTTAGAAGAAGACCTTACTAAAAAGCAACAAAACTTACAGATGTATCAGCAACGCCTCAGCCAGGAGTTGATGGCCGAGGAATCTAAGCTGAATAAAGAATTATATGATCGTATTACAATCTTCTTAAAAAAGTATAGCCAGGAAAATGGTTTGCAAGTGGTGTTGAAATTTGATCCGACAAGTGACGTTCTGTTCGGTGCAGAAGCCCTGGACATAACAACCGTGGTTGTAAAAGGGTTGAACGAAGCGTATACCAGCGAGAAATCTGATGGCAACGTAAAAGCGGATAGTACATCTATTAAGTAAACAACAAACACAAGTTGAAAACCGGCTTCCAATAACATTGGGCCGGTTTTTTATTTATATTTGTTTGGCTATGGCATCTATTTTACCCGCATTTCTTCAGGTAAAGACACTCGAACAACGTCAGGTTGTGCTAATGCTGACGACTGGTTTTTTTATGGGGGTGTTTATTGCCACCTACCAGATTACAGCCGATTCTATTTTCCTTAACAGATTGGGGAGTTATCTCGATAAGGCGTTTTTGGCAGCCGGTATCCTTGGTATTGTAACAACCTTTTTGTTTTCTTCTTTTCAAAACCTGATCCGGTTTTCAGTCTTGACACAAATCAGTGTCGCGCTCATCTTCTTCTTTACGTTAGCCGTCTATTACCTGCTGCACTTTGGCAACCCTGAGTGGACTAACATTGTGATATTCACGATGTACTGTGGCTCGGGACCGATCATCGCGCTGTTGCTGCTTTGCTACTGGGGTACATTTGGCCGCCTCTTTAATTTCCGGCAATCAAAGAGAATCATTGGTTGGATTGACACCGGCCAGTTGGTGGCCGCAATTTCTGCATCATTTCTGATCCCTATAACAGCTCGGTTAGTACCGGATACTACAGATTATTTAATGGTGTGCAGTATCAGTATGTTGGTTGTGGGTGGGCTGTTATTTATGATTTCTTCACGCTTTATCCTTTCTAAAAATGACCCTCGGGAGTTTGATAAGGGAGTACGGGAAGAGACCACCATGAAAAGAACGTTTTCAGATCGGTATATACTCACCATGTCATTATTGCTGGTTGTTTCAATGACCGCATTCGTATTTAATCAATATTCATTTCAGCAATTGGTAAGCGTTCAATACCCTAATCAGCGTGAACTTACCGACTTTAATGCCTTTTTCATGGCTGCTGTATATGGCCTTAGTTTGTTTATGCAAACATTTATTAACAGCCGGATAATGGGCAACTATGGCTTACGTATTTCACTGTTGATGCTTCCATTGGTATTAATGGTGTTTTCAGTCGGCTCGGTAGCAGCCGGATTAGTTTTTGGATTTGACAAGGCTACATCACCCACTGGTTTTATTTACTTTTTCTTGTTCGTAGCGATGAACCGTCTTTTTAACTGGACACTTCGTGATTCATTGGAGACCCCGGTTTTTAAACTTTTCTTTATTCCGCTGGATAGCCGCCTCAGGTTTAGTATTCAGTCGAAGGTAGAAGGTATTGTTAACGAAAGCTCACGATTTGTAGCAGGCTTGTTGATATTCCTGCTGGCATTCATTCCGTTCTTTAAGGTTGTTCATATTTCAATGGCCTTAATAGTACTGGCCGGTGTATATTATTTTGTTGTAAACCGGCTTTACGGTGGGTACAGAGGCAAGATACGGTTGAAGCTTGAAAATACTGATAGTCAGCAGGATAAGCTTGAAAAAGGATTTGCTCAGGTTACGAAGAAACTTGAAAGTACGTTGCTCGAATCCAATTCAGGTAAGGCCGTATTTTCATACAAACTTTTGGAAAAGATAAATGCCAGCCAGATGTCGGTTTGGGTAAATAGCCTGATTAAAAATGAAGAAGAAACGATCCATCAATACGCACAAGAGAAACTGAACGAGATAAAAGGTCTTTCTGTTTCCGATAAATATGTGATCAGCATGGATCGAAACAGGGTAGATGGTTCCGAGAAAAATATGCTCACAAAAAATGATCTTCAGTTGATTATTCAAAATGATGGAGATATTACCAAGACCAGAATCCAGCGATTAACGCGTTCTACCAACCCCGATGATCGTCATTACGCAGCTGAATTATTGTTGCACACTTCTGCGGATGAGTGCATTTCTTTTCTTATCGAACTTCTGAACGATACCGAACCGAAAGTCAGGAATACAGCAATTCGGTCTGCTGTAAAGAAGTGGAATTCCGAAGTAATCAGTGCGCTAATAGAAAACCTGGGAAGCCCGGTTTATAGTAATCAAGCCATGAATAGTTTGATACTCATCGGATCAAAAGCATTGCCGGCACTTGATAATGCTTTTTACAGGAGTAGCCAAAGCGCACAGGTGATGTTGCGTGTTGTTCAGGTAATTGGAAGGATTGGAGGCCAGCGCGCGAAGGACATACTTTGGAATAAAATTGATTACCCTAATAAGGTGGTGGTGTCTCAGGTTCTCTTGTCGTTAGGAGAGTGCGGATTCAAGGCTGGCATGTCGCAAATTACGCGAATTAAATACGCAATTGAAGCTGATATTGCGGACATTCGGTGGAACCTGAGTGCAATTCAGGAAGTGGGAAGTGATGGTTTTAACGAACAGATTGTCAGTTCTTTACGTTGGGAAATTCAAAATGACGTTCAGCACATATATATGTTGCTTGCCATGCTGTACGATACGCGTTCCATACAACTTGTAAAGGAAAATATTGATAGCGCTACCACTGAAAGTATTACCTATGCCGTTGAACTTCTCGATGTGTTCTTGTCCGATCAGCTAAAGCAACGGGTTATTCCAATTTTGGATGACATTACGGATGCCGACAGGATAAGTAAGCTTGATGTTTTTTATCCTCGTGTAAAATTAGATTCCAAACTGGTGCTGAAGTTTATGATCAATCGCGACTTCACGCAGTCTAACCGATGGACAAAAGCATGTGTGCTGTATCAGATTGGGCTTACGAAAATTGGTGACTTCAAGCTTGATCTGATCGCCCAGATGTTTAACCCTGATACGTTGATCAGAGAAGTTGCAGCATGGGCTTTATACCAATTGAATGAATCGGAGTATCATCAAAATGCGAACCGGTTGATCGACCAGCACAAGCGTGAATTGAATGAAGTAATTATACAGTTGTACCGCCTGAGTAAATTTGAAAAAGTTTTGTTCTTTCAGAAGATTGAATTGTTAGAAGATATTCCTGGAATAACACTTTCCTATTTGGCGGATATAAGCGAAGAGGTAAAACTCAAGGAAGGAGAGACTCTGATACTGGATGATAAAGTAAACAATGATTTTTACGTTCAGGTTAACGGGGTAGTTGACTTCTATGAGCGAGGTGTGTATGTATCGGAATTTTCCAAAGGGCAGTTCATTGGAGAGATGCTTGCTAAACCCAACTTTGTCAATACAAACCTGATTATTGCCAAGCGTGATACCAGCATCCTGAAATTCAATAAAGACAAGTTTTATGAACTTTTGGCTGATAATGTGAAATTGGCCGACAAGGTGTTAGAATATGCCTAAATTTGGCAATTCAAGGTTATTTTGCTTACTTGGGTTAATTGATTTTTTAAACTTTCGAATTATAATTTTTTAGACTAATTCTTTGAAGTGTATACGTAGCATTATGGTGCCAATTCATTAAATTTCAGGTTCTTTGTAGCTAAACTATGCTTACTCATCCGCTACAGTCTGATGAACCAGGAGTAATTACCGAGGTCCAAATTGATTTGGATCCCGGTAACACTAATCCTTTTCCGGGATTGCGGCCTTTTACTGTCGATGAGTGCCACTTATTCTTTGGTCGCGAAGGCCAGGTAGACGATATCCTTGTCAAGCTTTCGCAAAACAGGTTTGTGTGCGTAATGGGTTACTCCGGAAGCGGTAAATCATCTTTGATGTACTGCGGACTGGTGCCCATATTATTTGGAGGATTCGTAACTCAAACCGGCCCTAACTGGAACATCATTATTACAAGGCCTGGGTCTTCCCCTATTCATAATCTTGCCGAATCAATTGTGGAATACCTGGTTTCAAATGATCGAATTTCAATTGAAGACAGGTCGATTCATAAGTCCATCATTCACTCAATCCTTCGAAGCGGATCGCACGGATTAGTGGAAGTGTCGCGCTACCTGCAGGAGCATAAACTTGAGAATGTGTTCTTCATGATAGATCAGTTTGAAGAACTTTTTAGATTCCACGAAGTTGTTTCAGAAGATGATGCATTCAACGAGTCGCAGGAGTATGTCAATCTTATACTTACCGCAATTCAGCAGCGCGATGTTCCGATATACGCAGCCATCACAATGCGCTCGGATTTTATTGCACGCTGTTCAGAATACCCCGGACTAACGCAAGAGGTTAATAAGAGTAATTACCTCGTTCCGCAAATGTCGCGTGAGCAGAAGAAGATGGTGATTGAGGGACCTGTGGCAGTTGGTGGAGGAAGAATATCGCAACGACTCGTTAAGAAACTACTCAGCGAAATGGGCAAAAACCAGGATCAGTTGCCGATTCTGCAACATGCCCTGATGAGAACATGGGATTATTGGGTGCACAACCGTGAAGAAGGTGAGCCCATGGATATCCGCCATTATAATGCCATCGGTAAAGTTTCTCAGGCACTTTCTCAACACGCGAATGAATCTTTTGAAGAACTGACATCGCGGGAGAAGGAAATTGCAGAAGTACTTTTCAAAAGCATAACTGAAAAAAGTCAGGATAATAAGGGCATGCGCAGGCCCAGCAAGTTAAAGTTAGTGGCAGATTTAGCCGATGCCGACACCGCTGAAGTGATAAGTGTAGTGGAACATTTCAGAAGACCAGGCCGGTCGTTCCTGATGCCTGTTCACTACATACCCCTTACTAACGAATCCGCGATCGAGCTTTCTCATGAAAGCTTAATGCGCATCTGGAATAAACTGGATGTATGGGTTGAAGAGGAGTTCGAATCAGCCACCATGTACAAACGCCTTTCAGATGCTGCAGCGATGTACCAGATTGGTAAAACGGGTTTGTGGAGGCCCCCCGATTTACAACTAGCTCTTAACTGGCAGAAGAAGCAACGGCCTACACGTGAATGGGCACAACGTTATGATACGGCATTCGAACGGGCAATTGTGTTTCTGGATACAAGCCGGATTACCTATGAAGCCGAACTCAAGAACCAGGAGATGCTCCAGAAGCGGATGCTTCGCAGAGCGCGTGCCACAGCAATTATTTTAGGTATTGCGGCATTGATTGCGATCTTGTTTTTTCTTTACGCAAACATTCAGAAAATTGAATCCGATAAAAATTACGCGGATGCAAATACTCAAAGAATTGCGGCAGACAATCAACGAATAGAAGCAGATAAGCTACGATTAACCGCTGAGTATCAAAAGGGCCTGGCAGAGAAAGCACGTGTTGAAGCAGAAAAATTAAATAGCCAACTTCAGTCAACACTTAAGCAACTTCAGGTCGAGAAAAATATTGCGATTGGAGCGTTGTTAAAAGCGCAACAGCAAGAACAACGGGCTATTGCCGCTGGAGAGAAGGAAACGGAAGCAAGGATTGAAGCTGAGAATCAAACGCAAATTGCAAAGAGAAATTTAGATGAACGAAATGACCTGTATATGCTGGCAAAGGCCCAGGCATTAGCGGCAAAATCGGTTCAGGAGGACGATGATAAAAACCTTGCGGGTTTACAGGCCATGCAGGGATTTCAATTTCACAGACGACACAAAGGGAAGCACTATGATCCATACATCTACTCCGGATTGTATCATGCGCTTCAGTTAATATCGGGCTCAACCTATAATGCCATGAAAGTGAAAGGACCCGCGCGCAACAGAATGAACTCTGTTGCAGTATCTGCAACCAGTGCACAATTCTATGCTGCTGCTGCTGATGGAAGAATCTTCTCCGGAAATTATGAGAACCTGAAAAGTCAGCCCACCGGTTATGAGAATCCATATCCAAACCGGATTGTTGTATTGAGCCAGGATGAAAACTATCTGGTGAACGGAACAGACTCAGCAGCCGTTCAGATTTTTGATTTGAGAAATAAATCATCAAAGCCTACAGTTGTTAGCGGTTTAAGAGGGGCCACAAATGATATTGAATTTTTGCCGAACAACGCTGGCTTTGTTGTAAGCAAAACCGATAAAACAATTTCACTTGTCAATCACCTTACAGGCAAGGCAAGTTTGTTGACAAGCCTGCCGTATGAGTTAAAGTCGCTATCGATTAGTCCGGATGGTAAGATATTAGCAGGGGGAACGTGGTCTGGCGAATTAGTACTTATCGATCTTGAGTCCGGAAGACCCGAAGTAGTTTACAAAGATTCAGCTGCACAAATTCTTTCTGTGCGTTTTAGCCCGGACGGAAAGAAGCTCGCGTTTGGAACCTATGAGCCGAAGGAGAAAAGAGGGCTGGTGAAAATGTTTAATATGGTGAAGCGCACAAAAGATGAAAGACAATTCACCGGGCATAAAGCAGGTGTGTATGATATCGAATTTAGCCCTGATGGAAAATTGTTGGCGAGTGCAGGATCAGACAAGCGATTGCAAATGTGGGTGTTGGATTTTCCTGAAGATTTGCCGATTGTGATGGAAAGTAATAATGGGTTCATCTGGGATATAGCCTTTGCAAAAGGTTCGGATTACCTGATAGCTGCGTGTCATGAATCCGAAATCCGGGTGTGGCCAACCGATCCTGATTTGCTGGCGAAACAAGTATGTCCTAAACTAACCCGAAACATGACCTTGGAAGAATGGAGCAGATATGTGGGAAGTGATATTGAATTTGAAAACACTTGCACCAATCTTCTTATTAAGGATTACGAATAAATGAACGTCTGGAAATCTATCGTTGGCTTGATTGTTACCAGTATGCTCAGTGCTTCACTATGGGCACAGGGTAATACCTGTGAAGAGCAATTGAATGCTGCCACTGCAGAATTTGATGCGGGCAGGTTTTATGGAGTTCCTGCCATGCTCAAATCGTGTATTGATAAAGGGTTTACACGTGAGCAACGACAACGCGCGTATCTGCTGCTGACGCAAACCTATTTATTGCTGGAAGACCCGATTGGAGCTGATAATAGTTACCTCGAATTATTACGCGCCAATCCTGAATTTTTACCCGATACTGCACTCCATCAAATTGAAGTTGTTTACCTGAGCAAGCGATTTACAGCATCACCAATTTTTTCGATTTACGGTAAGATTGGCGGGAATACATCGGTGGCAAGAGTTATTGATCAGGTATTTACG
>Ga0187893_10012026_pt1 | contig 12387 bp, 11 predicted proteins | sample MA1701074metaG_FD_139574 | JGI IMG/M metagenome (GOLD analysis project Ga0187893, IMG submission 139574) | White microbial mat communities from a basaltic lava cave in the Kipuka Kanohina Cave System on the Island of Hawaii, USA - MA170107-4 metaG ... | reverse complement strand
CGCCGCCGTCCTTTTCTTCGGCCCGCTTGTGTACAGTGGCCGATCATGCCGGCAGCGACGTCAGATCCTGTCCACAATCTTGGCAGATATCCACGCCAAGCTTTTCGGAATGACACACGGGGCATCTAACCCGATTGTCTTGCGTCTTGCCGAGTTCATTGGGCCTCATCAGGACTTATCCTCCCGCGTCAATATGTTAGGTCATTGCCTCGTAAGATCCACAAGGAACGGCTTCGGCGAGACTGGCGACACCTGCACGACTGCACAGAACGTACCCACTGGAGGGTGCATTATCTCTCGTTCTCGAAGAACTGGTACCGAAACTGTCTGCGTAACTTGCCCTAACTGATCAGGAAGAAGATCGAAGGGGCCCTTCTGGCTACTGACACTAATCACCTGCTCCATCCTCTGGCCAAGCCGCGATCCGAAATATCTGGCTGTTTCGGCAGAACAACCAGGCAACGCCATGAAAGTCAGACAATTCGAAAGAAGTGCCGTGTATCGCTTCTCGTCGCCGAATTGCGCGACGTCCTGCGCAGCGAGGCACACGCCAACCTTTGCTGATCGCGCTACCGATAGGAACTCCTCAAAATTGATTCGGTCACGCAGCCGGGCTGCCTCGTCAATGATGAAATACAACGACATCGGAGTGCCTGATCCGCCGGGACCGAATCTCCGATAGATAAAGGTAATCACTTGGTTCAATACGATGCTCGAAAGAACCTCCGCTGCTCTTGCATCAGCCAGCGAAGCTCCTACGACCAAAAGAGTCGGTTGCGTCGCTATGGCAGGCAAGGCAAAATCGCTGCGTTCTGACACGGCAACGACATCCGGCGTATTGAAGAGATGCAGAGCATTTAGCAACCCGCTTACAGCTCGGGAATGATCTTGCGAAGGAAGCTGAAGCAGATCCGCGACCTCTGCCGCCATGCTCCGAATGTTCGGATGCTGAAGGAAATGGTCCCGTAGAAGGTCTTGATCGCCGACCAATTCGTAAAGATCACGTGGGCGCGCGGAGGTGCGGTGTGTCTCCTTAACTATCGCTATGAGTGCGCGAAGCCATCTATAGTCACGGTCGTAGAAGAATGGCTGGGGATCATTCGGGCGCGGGCGTCCAAGGATGCTCTGCACTGCGGCCTCGACGTCCTTGGCATCGCGAATTCCACTCAACCAATTCCAGCTATGAGATCGTCCTGGATCACCACTATTCCAGTACCAGACTCGCACGCCCATCGCTTCCGCCCGGCTTGCTACGCGATCAATCAGATCACCTTTGACGTCGACTGTGACTACACTCGATCCAGAGCGGAGCAGATCAAGAATCCAGGGAATAATTACTCCCTCAGTCTTGCCCGAACCCGGCGGCCCGATCACCGCACAGTTGCGGTGCAGCAAATGTGGGGGCAAACCGAGATCTGGTCCTGGCCTTCCGCGCGGACGAAGGTAACGCCCTAACGATACTCCGGTACTGCTCTGGAGGAAACCAAGTTCTCGTGGCTCAGCCACGCCTCGGTAGTCATAATAGTCGAGCGTCGCGTTCCCAGGCGGAGTGCGATCACCTGGACACAATACTGCTTCGTGGCCACCGAGGAGTTTCGCTACCGACCATCCACGACCAAGGATCCCATTGACAATGAATCCCGTAGCCTTGCCCACTCCAGACAGAGTAGCTCCGAGCAGATAGCCGACGACTTTTTCTTCTTTGCTCATCGCTCCCGATGACGATTCGACCCGCGCTCGTGTTCCTGAGTGCTTCCACGTTCCCAAAGCGGCTGCCGGTTCGGTGACTCCCGAACAGGGCCCCTCGCTGTCCGCTCACCATCGGCCCTTAGCTGATCAAGAGTTGCCTGATCCCGTGCAGCAACATGGGCTGGAACGGTCCGCAGCCCGTGTTGCTTTGCCAACCAAATTCGATGTTGTCCATTCGTGATCTCATAGTGGTCGCCTACCCACTCGACCTTTATAAAGTCGTGGTTCATTCGGTCGCCACTCTGATCATGGTCATAGAATTTGTGGTATGTCTCACCCAAGCTCCGCTCAGGGTGATTGGAGCTATGGCGTATCCGATCAAAATCTTCTCGTCGCCAGCCGTCCTCTCGCATGCGACGTTGCGCCTCGTGGAGATCCCGGATCCACTGTTCCTGCTGTTCACGTGGGTAGCTCTTGGATGTTGACCATTTTGAATCGAGTTCCGGCGTGGGAACCTGACTGAGATCGATCTCGAAGAACTCATTCTGCCATGGCATGTCTGTCCTCCCGCTCATGGGCGCTGATTCCAACTAGGCGTCCATCACCACATTGGACCATTCGCCGTTACTCTCACCGCTCGCATTGCTCCAAGGCACAGCAAATCGCGTCTGGAATGGCCTGCATTCCCTGTGACGCAGCACGGGGGGACCAACCTCTTGGAACAACACTCGGCATTCACGATAAAGCAGGCGAGCGTTGGCATCTGCTTGGAGTCTTGCCCCTACCGAGAAACAATAGATGTCTCCCTTGAAGAACCGAAAAAAACAGTATTCCCCTGCGGTCAACCCGCCGACGGGTGTAATCCTATAAGCTGTTTTCGCTTGTTCTACAACTAATCGAATCGGTGTGGGTTCCGGAAGGCCGGCCCCAAGTACCAGAAAACGTGACTGCGCATTCGTCTGAAGACGATACAGCGCGACGCTGCCAGCGTTCATCGCTTCGGTACGGATTACAAAACGCAAGTCACCGGGATCGGCCACGACCTGCGACGCCGATTCGGCGACCGTCAGTTCTATACCTAAGCCCGGTCCTTCACGCTCCTCAGGGGTCGCGAGCTCCAGTTCCCTAGTCTCGGCATTATCACGCAGCAAATAGAACACATCTTCGCGCGCTGTTGCCGGCAGCTGAATACCACTAGTGGTCAGGCGTGGGAATGCCGTCTTCGCCGATAACAACATTCGGTTAAGGATAGCCAACCTTTCACGCCCGGCCGTTGTCACGACCAAATCAACGTTAATCCTTCTGGTTTCGCCAGGTGCTAAATCCACGACAGCGGACCATGTTTCGTGAAACGGCGTCTTCACCTCGACGTCGTATCGACCCGGAGCGAGTTCAAGCCGCGAGACACGTTGCTTGTATCGGTTCCCAGGGAGAAATGCTGACCGGAAGGCCTGGCCCGTGGGATAGACGCTAATGTCGATCTCAGAAGAGAACACGCCCCCGGAAAAGCTCGTATCGACCGAAAGGATGGCTGGCCTGGGAATCAACTTGATTTCAAGGGCGCCGTCGCCATTCCCCAGATTGAAGGCGAAACGCTTTTCTTGAAAGCTGGTATGCCGCAACACGGCATCGTATCTACCCGGATCAAGATCCGCGAGTACCAATCGCCCCTCAGCGTCGGTCAAATAGCTGCTTCTCCCGATCTGGAGGGTGGCACGCGGGGCTGGGGGCCGAGTGGAAATGGCTAGGCGCGGTTGAAGCAGATAGCGCGAGAGTGACTCCAGCGTCCGGGGTCCAGCCCCGCGAGTCCTTAGTCCGTTGACAAGGGAACGTGTGAGGCGGAAGCCAACGCCTTGTTCGGAGATCTCCGCAGCAACCACAGAATCAGGAGCCTTCAAGTCTATGAGCTGCTCGATCTGCCGCTGGCTCAGCGGCCCCTTTCGCGGCACCTGCTGCGCGTCCAACGAGCAGGAAAGAAGCAGGCCGATCAAAAGTCCCCCAAGTGTGCACCCCACGCGTTTAGGTTCCATATTGTCTCCTTAAGGGTTGAGAACTCGAATGATTCCCTGAATCTGATCGCGTAGGGATAGAGCTTCTCGGTTGTCGGGTTCAGCGCGAATGGCCTCCTCAGCCTCGGACAGCGCAGGTTTGTACTCTCGCCGCTCGAGCAGTTCGCGGGCGTATCGAATACGCTCTGTGGCATTACGTTGAGGAGGTTCGCGCTCGAAGGCCGGAGTTGCCACGGACGAGGGTGCCGCTTTGGGAGGCGTCTGTGCGACTACAACGACTTGCCCTCGACCGCGCTCGGTGCGTACCCCCAAAAGGACGGTCTCGTAGGTTCCTGGTGACAAGGGACTCGCTGTCGATGATTTGTAGTTGTCCCAAACCCACCCAGTGTTGTTTCGCAACTTAACACTATTAGATTCCCTCAGGAGCTTACCGTTCATAAACCATTTGACTACTACTTCTGTCTCATTTGGGATCGCGCCCACAAAATCAAAACGGACACCGGCGGTACGTTTTGCCTTGTCCGGCTGGCATCGCGCCGAGTTGTTCACCGTGGAGTACTCACCGTCACACGGAGCCACATTTGTGACTCTAAGACGAGCAGAAGCCCGTTCCACGGCTGCGGTTGCCGCCGCTTGGGCGCTAAGTCGTCGAGTTCGGTCGACCGTGCTGGCGGAACAGAGAAGAAGAATGCCAACCACCGCACCGACTCCCCAGTATGCCTTCGGCACATCAGATTTGCGGCCGGCTTTGCGGAGCCCCTGCGCGAGCCCGACGAGCGCTCCGACACATCCGCCCAACAGAGCCCATGCGAGGATCGGATGAGCTACCCCGAGCAAATTGAAGCCATTGGCAACGAACTCAATCGCGATGATGACTGACTGGCCACCATAGATCAGGGCCATAAAGGCCGCAGCGATCGCATAGAAGACGACCCCTATCACAAGTAGCGCTACTAGACAACCTCCAAGTTCGTCGTCCATGGCGCTCCTATACCGACACTCCGATCTGTGATTTCGTGGCGGTGTGAACCAGCATCGTGCCGGCCGCCATATCGCGGATCGCCTGTTTGCGCGAGCCAAAAAGTGAAGCAACGTAGTCCGCGAAGCGCGTGGCTTGTCCCACAACTGGGATGTTCCCCATTGCGCCTCCAACCAGCGTCCTGCCGAGAGCTCGTCTCCAAGTGACTGGGCATCCATTGCTCTGGACCACCCGAAGACGGAACAGGCGGCAGCCGGGCGTTTGGCCTTCACAACAGCTCAAGAACGCGGTGTGATACGAAAGCTTGACGCACCAATAGAGAACAAGGAGAGCGCCAGCGGTAGGTGCCAGACGCGCCAATCGTTTTGCCACGTCAACCGGCGCCCGCCGAACCTCGCTGAGGTCAGGAAATGCAGAAACATCGGGCAGGATGCCAGCCGCGAATGCGACAGCTAGCACGAAGGAAGTTACGAGCGCATTGTCAACGAATGTCTGGGCGACCCGCCAACCAAGATGCGCAGGACGAAGTGGTTCAGGCGTCATCCCTTCTTCGTCCTTCGTCGGTTGCGAATATAGACAAAGAGGCTGCCGCCTATACCCGCGCCGATCAAGCCGCCGATCCAAAGAGCTTCAGGCGCATGGCTGTACGAAAGGAACCACGTTTCGAATGCCGGACCTGTCGCAGCAACAAAAGCCCGGCCGGCTGCCAGAGTCGCCGCAACGCCCAAGGCCCATGTGACCGTCCACTTCCAGACGATCTCCGAATCCATCGTCGTGGTGAATCGAACGGGAATCTCCGTTCGTCCAGCATTTGTGTCGAGCCGAAGGCACGTAGAATAGTTCCGGCCTGCTTCCAACGATTTCGTGTCGACTGTGATCCGGACATCCGGGCTCGCACCATCAACTCGTGGATCGCATTCGACCCCGGGAACTTGAGGATCAATTGTCGCGTTCCCGACCACTCTCCCTCCCGGGGGTGTTGTGTTGACCCGGACCTGCGCGTTGCTAGTAGCTCCGAAGGCCAGTAATCCGAACTCCAAAGCAGGTGGCTGCACCTGCAACGAGATCGGCACCACTTCCATAGCGACAGGGACCTTCAACACGGTCGGAATGCCTTCTGTTTGAAGGACCAATTGAGTCTTGTAAATCCCAGGCGCAACGTTGGTCAGATCAATCTGAAGGTCAACGTGAGCAGAGGATCCTTCGAATTCCGGGGAACAAACAATCCAGTCAAGGGAAGGCTGCACGTCAATACGGCCCCACGCGTAGCCACGACCCTGATTGCGTAGAGTAAACCGATATTGCTTCTGGGCACCGATCGGGAGTTTGCCAGCATCCAGCGACGGCGGCTGTGAGGTCAATTGAGGCACTGGAGATCGCCCTATCGCCTTGCATGCCTCGCGAACGAACATCTCCAGTCCGCGCCGTTGTTGTTTTGGGAACAGCGAAACGACCTTCCGCGCATACAGGGCTAACGGAGCCTCGCCGACCTCCGCAAGTCGATCAGACAACCATCCGTTGAAAAGATAATCACTCGCCTCGTCCCAACATCGGTCACATAAATCAACAAGTTCAGCGACAGATGCCGCCTGACCGTTCTTGAACTTGACGATGATAGGCGCGGCCCTATGCACGGTCTCCGCCCGCACCGGTTGGTTAGGTGAAACGGGTGCTTGAGTGCCGGTCCGCATGCGCGGTGGTACGCATTGAATTACTGATTCTAGGTCCGGCAAACTCCGGACTGGATTCTGGCAATGCTCCTGCAATGCGGCAGACAATCTCCGGACCTCTGGGTCGAGACTGTTCTTCAGGCACACCCAGATATCTGTACGTCCCGGATTCCTAAAATCCTCGCTCAAAAAGATCAAATTCTCGCCAGTGTGAAACCGCCATAGGGCCTGATCGCTGGCGAGTGCTAGCAAAGAAAGATAAATTACCAGGGCAGAAAACGAATCCGTATTTTCCTCATAATGTCCACACAGTATTCGTTCAGGATGCTGGTAATTGGCGTGACCGACTTCCCCTGGAGGTCGACCCTGCAATTTGGGAATATAGAATCCGTCGTAGTCGACCAGCTTGATGCTCTTGTGCTCGTCGACAAGGACATTCCCATGCTGCAGGTCACCATGGGCGGTGTGTGCTCCAGACAAGGCGGCAACAATGCCGCGCCAATCTTTCGCCAACGAGTGAAGTGTGCCGGCATCACTGAGGTGCCTCTCGATAAATGCACTGATCTGCAGTCCTGCGACCCAGGCCATTCTGACAACCGGGTAGCGACTACCCTTTACCCGGATTCCGTTGGGTAAGTACGTGAAATCGACGAGGGCGTGTGTTCGAAAACCCTCAAGATGATTGCTGAGCTGCTCGTATCGCTGTTGTTGATCAACAACCGGGCGGATGAAGCAGCGGACAGCATACTTTGATGCGGTAGTCTTGACCGCGTATACAACCGCGAATTGTCCTGGCACTCCAACAGGAAGCCCGAGTTTGTTTGTTTCTGGCGCACCGCGCTTCAGGATCGGTTCGTCAAAACAATTCTGCGGATTCTGAATTGCTGCGCTGTAATCGCCCGGAGACGGCCATGGAATTGGTTCGGGCATGTGTCAGTATCCGTTCTGAGACGAGGCAGTGGTGTCTTCTGCATACTGGTCGCGCGTCGGGTGCGAGTCGGCGAAGCCGACCGAAATAACAACAAGAGTGACGTCGTCGTTGTGAATCAGCTTCTCTTGCCGAAGGTCATGCACGAGTTCCTCGAAGCCGCTGTGGCTGACAGCATGCAGCCGCAGCCAAGGCTTGCCTCCGTCCTCGAAGTCGCGCAAGAACCAAGCAGCCAAGGCGTCAGTTGCTAGTAGCATCACATCGCCCGGCTTGATGTCGTGCGTCAGGGTCTTGAGGCTCTCGAGTGACTTACCGTTGTAGTCGTCTCGTGTGGATAACAGAGGAGGCATCGTACCGAAGTCTGTCGAGAGGCTCAATGGAAAGCGGACGATCAGTTGATCATCCTGGACGTGAAAGAGACAGGCGTCTCCAACTGCAGTAGCTAGGTACCGCAGCGCAACAGCGCCAATATCGGTTTGAGCCTCGAGAGAATCCTCAAACTCTACCGTGAGGAGGGTTGCAAATGCGCCACGATTTGCCTTCTCAGTCCCATACCAAGGAAGAGAATTCCAGTTGATTCCAGCCTTCCATGTCTTGATCGGCGCCGCCACCCACCCGAGCATGTCCTCGGCGGACCTAGGCGGGTCGACGATGACATGTTCGACCAATGTTCGAGACCAACGACCGGATTCAAATGAATCGGTGGCCCCATCTGAAACTGCTATGCGCGTAGGGTGGACGCACGATGCCCAGGCGTCTTCGTATTCCTCCGGCTTGTTCCCGGCCTTCTGCATACTGAACCCACTGATCTGGAAAGCCACCATCGAACTGCCTCACACTGGGACGATCATGTTGCCAATCGCCGGGCGTCGTTACCGAAGTTCCTTGGCTTGAGTGCCTATGTTGAGGAACTTGATGACCTCGACAATGCCAGCATTAAAAACAAATCCGCGCGCCTGCGGACCAACCGCATACCCTTCGGCGGCAACGGCACTTTGGACGTGAGGAGGGAGTACACTAGACATTCGAAATAGCTGAACCGCAAACTCGTCAAGCAACGCTACCTCACTATCCGGGTACTGAACGGAAGGTCCAGCGTGGGATGAGAGATGAAGGTTGAACAACAGGAGGTTCCCGTCTCGGGTCGCCAATTGCTTTAGCTGATCCGCTGCGGGAAGCGGATTTCCGTCAGTCGCCTCGCCGTCTGTGATGTTGATGACCATCGGTGGAAAGGATTCCTGATGAGTAGAAATCCAACCCTCTAAGATGGTTTGACTCTGTCGGAGCGCCTCGCACATCGGTGTGCCGCTACTGGCTACTGGATAGAACCACACCGGCATCTTAATTTTCTCTTCCACCAATCCGCCGGCACCATCTTCTACCTTGCGTATTCGTTCGTCTACTGCAGCGGGGTTGTTCCCGACTTCGCTTATCGGGAGAAGACTCCGCTGATTGAGGGAGCCACCCCAAGCGGAACCCACCTGCTTACCGTAGCCGATTACGCCCACATCGTAATAGTTGCGAATTCCTTCACTGTGGCTTTTCGTGCATCGAATCGTAAGCTCGAACAGCAAACGGTTGATCGCATCCGCTAGCCCTTCGGCTTTGCTCCTACTAGACTGCCCTCCAAGTGGGTCGGACATGGAGCCCGATTGGTCAACGAGGAAAAGTATACAGCTCGGATTCTCTCGGCTGATTTGTGATTGGTATGGCACCGGTCGGCCTCCTGTTTGGGACTCTCTCGATTGTCTTTCCTGAAGTACCCCAAGCTCTTGTGTTTGAGATAAGCTACTAGTCACGGAGGACCCTGTACCTGCCGCCTCGGGCCTGAATACAACTCCAGGTGATACGGTGAGGTTCGCGCCGCAGTCCGGACAAGACTTGGCAGTTCCAGGCAAATTCGACCCGCACACGCTACAAGTGACCACGTCATGCTCTCCTGTGAGGCGTCCCGCCTGAACCACTCGACCGCGCAACTTGCCTGGCGAGTTGCAGACTTGCTTTGAGGAGTGCGCCGGATTGTTGATCCCTCAGTTTCGTCAGCTCCATAATGTCTATCCGGACCAGTCTTTGAGGCTGCTTGCACGACGGCTTCGCTGCCAATGGAACAAGAAGGCTTCGACTCACTGGCCGTGCCATATTATGGCATAAAGCCGAAGAAGTTGAAAACACTCGCTTTAGCGAAACAACACCACTGACGCGGTCATGGTTCCCGCCGCGTTTCACGGTGCGCTTCGCGGAAGCGACCGCACCTGAACTAGAAGCACGCCACTGGAGACAGGCGCCGCGAGTAGTTTTTGCGCGACTGCCTGAGGAGGGGCCTGATGGTCCGCCGCACTCAGTGGAGGAGGTGGGGTTGGTGGAGTGGGCAGGTCCTGACCACAATCCGGACAGAACTGCGTCGAATCCGGCAGGCTTGAACCGCACACGGAGCACTGCGCAATTGTCAATTGTCTCCCTCATCGGACTGTGAGGAGAGGGTTCAACCTCCTGGTGATCTGGAGTCCCCCCCGACCCGAACCGACGATGATCCTTAGAATTTTGCTCCCCTGCTGGCTCGACTCTGCCGTCTTTGGCGGTACGTGCACGACGTGCCCAGACGCTCTCTTGGGCTGGCCCCGACGACGTCTCGACCGAACGCGAACGTCAGTGCCACATCTGAAAGCCAGTTGCGCTGTTGCGCTCGCCTCATTCGTTCGCGTCTTAACACCCTCGCCAGCGCCGGGCTTGTCTCGGCTTTAGACGTCTTGGCGACTATTGAAGCACCTGCCAACCTTGCTCCTGCAACGTTTCCACAACTGCTTCGAGGTCATCGTCACCAACGACCTCTGGAAACTTGCCCTCCGTGTCCGACAGCCACACCCGGATGCCTGGAGCGTCTCCCTCAAGAGAGTGCGTGACCTCAGTAACGACGAATGCATAGGCAGAGTAGTCTCTGAACTCGACGAACTCTCCAACGCGCGGGAGCGTTTGAAACTCAACCATCTTCTTCGCTCGACACTTCTTGGATTCTGATTTTGCCTGCAGGAACACTGAAACCACCACGCGATCACCTCCCTTGCTTCAATTCAATGGCGCCCACGGCGGGCCTGCATCTTGGTGAAGAAGCGCCGATCTCACGGCGTCGGCGTGAAGACATCCTCGCGAGGCTCCATGCGACCGTCCGACCGCCCGTGCCTCGCGCAGCCCGCCGAGACATACCACGTCAGCCACAGCAAATGTTCGGAAGTAACAACAGTCCGTCGCCTCCGCCAGGAACGCTATCCAGCGTACCAATCGAGTCAGCGATCGTCCGAAAATAGGGTAACCAGTAGCGCTGTATTGGGCCCTTTCGGAGACGAAGGTAACTCGGCAAGATGTCCCTGAACTCATTCCATCGCTTCCCGCAATAATGTGAGAGAACAAAATCAACGGCCAAAATTCCGTCGAGCGGCGCGCAAGGTAGCCGTGGGGCATCTGGAATCAGAACCCCTCGAATATGTTCGTCGATTTCCTTAAGTCCGTGTCCTCCAAGATGAAAGTGAAATCGCGGGTGAATCCCGCGATCGTTTTCGTTTGTATAGTCGTGCGTGTCGAGGTGCCACGCGGCTCGCAAAGGAAGGATGTCACCTTCTGTCTCATGCACGGTGTCGAAGAAGAATTCAACACCGGCATGACGAAGGAGATCGAAGCTATGACCTACGGACTCCTCATCAGTGGGGACATATTCCTCAATCTTCACCGATAGCACGCCAACGCACCCGTCCAAAACGGCGGAGAATGGATGGCCGTGACGTTGCTCGTCCAGCTTAATGTGAAGATCCGCGATTTCGAAACCCCAGTAATCCCGCTCTCCGTCGTTCTTCAATCCGCTCTTGCATTGATAGGCGGCTTGTCGGATTGGGCCGGCGTCTGGCGTAAGTCCTTGCTCATGAAGGATGTTTGCAATTTCGTAAAGCTCCTGAGCCCGTTCATCGCGGTGCTCCTCGAATACTCTTCTTAGACCCGGCGTCATCACTGAATCTTGGCCTTGCGAAGTTTCGCAACGCGTGTTCGCTCAGCGGGAGCAAGCCTAGGATTCCGGGGATCGCGCAACGCTTCCTCAAGGCACAAGTACTCGACATCATGCCATGTCTCTTGTCCCCATTCCGGCATGAACGGGAACGCGAACGCGGGATCGACAGGACGTCCGGATCTTACACACAGGTGCCAACATTTTGTGCCGGGACTATCCGGATCCTCGGCGATAGCGCTTAGCTTATCGATACCGGTTCTTTTCTGAATCGCGTGGACCCGCTCAGTTGCGGCTAAACGAAAGGGCGGTCGATCGGCATCGATTTCCGCGGCCCACCAGTCCAGCACAATCGGCATCCACCACCTCCGATACCCTTCAGCGAAGACGCCTTGGTACGCCGCGGGCTTGAGATGCTTGAGCATGGCGGGCCAACTCTCAGAGGCCCTACTATCTATTCCCAGCCGAGTGGCGACCAGCGTTTCATCAATCAGCGGACCTGGTCTCCCAAGCAACGACCCGATCACAAACCGGGACAGCACGTGTGCGGGTGCATCAACTCGCCGTAATCCAAGTAGCGTCCGCGCGTCGAGGCGCGCGACAAACTCTTCCGACACACCAAGGAGCTGCGCAACAGCATTTTCGGTCTTTGTTTCTATGACCGCGTAGTCGCTGACACGTGGGTAGTCAGCTGCAAGGCTGATCAATCGCGGCACGATTGATTCGGCATGCTCTATGACGTCTGCCTTATCGATCTTTTCGTCGAACAGATCATCGCCCGTCGTGTCACCTTTGACGAACTCGCGAATGACATCAAGCTTGGAAAGACGCACGAGAGGAAATTCCGGCAAGTTCGCGCCGGTGCTTTGCCGCAAACCGCGAGTCTGCGAAGTCCGGATTTGTTGGGCGAGAGCCATGCCGTCATACGCGATCGACACGTGCTCTTCTGTGAGCGCATTAGTAAAGGCCACATCGACGAGAAGACCGTCGGGTTTTGTGTCGACGATGTGCGCAAGGACTTTATCCATTGACTGTGGACGATAGGTATCAACTTTAAGAGCGCCGTTTGATACGAGTGTCAGCTTCTCTGCGTAACGCTCGGCGGGGGCGTCACCGCTTTG
>Ga0187893_10012024_pt1 | contig 12388 bp, 6 predicted proteins | sample MA1701074metaG_FD_139574 | JGI IMG/M metagenome (GOLD analysis project Ga0187893, IMG submission 139574) | White microbial mat communities from a basaltic lava cave in the Kipuka Kanohina Cave System on the Island of Hawaii, USA - MA170107-4 metaG ... | reverse complement strand
TGTGGACGTACCCGTCCCGGGCCGGGGCGTGGATGTAAATCGCGATGGACGCATCGAGGCTGGGGAAGGATGCGCGGCTGTCGCCTCCTCGCCGCTCGGGATGCGGGATTGCCTGCGTCAAACAGCCGTGGATGTGCTGCAACTGGTGCGCGTCATTCGCAACGGGCTCGACATCGACGGTGACGGCGCCCCCGACTTCGACGCAGACCGCATCTACTTCGCCGGCCATGGCCTGGGCGCCATGTATGGAGTGATGGTGGTGGCCGTCGAACCCTCGATCACCTTGGCCAGTTTCAATTCCGCCGGCGGCTCCGCGGTCGATGTCGCCCGGCTCAGTCCGCAGGCGCGGCCGCTTGCCGCGCAGACGCTGGGTTTGCGGCGGCCTTCGCTGCTCAACCGCGGAACGGATTTCGAGGACGATCTTCCGCTTCGAAACCAGCCGGTGAAGACCATCACAACCACTGGCGCGGCGGAAATTCAAAATGCCATCGAGATGATGGAGTGGTTGCAGACCGAAGGCGATCCGGCATCCTATGCCGCCCATCTTAAGCTGGCGCCGCTGGCGGGTTCCAATGAAAAAGCTGTGTTGTGGCAGTTCGGGCAAGGCGACCGTACGGTTGCCAATCCGGCGCAGTCCACCCTGGTCCGGCTGGCGGACATGAGAAGCACCCTGTGGATTTACCGGCATGATCTGGCCCGCCGGGTATCGCCGCGTATGGACGCCAATCCGCACGGCTATCTGACCAACCAGAGTTTCTTTGTTCTTTCCATTACCAACGCCGTACAATCACAGATGGCCGCTTTTTTTAGCCAGGGCCCGGGCGTGATTCAGAACCCGAACGCGGGAGTGGCGCGCCTGTTCGGCGTCGATCTTTTCGAACAACCCGCCGCCCTGCCCGAAGAACTGAATTTGCTCGATCCTTAATGCCATGTCCTTAACTCGAAGAAGACTCCTCGCCGGTGCGGCTACCTCTCCGCTGTTTGCGCAGCGTAGAGAGAGAGGCCAGGCGCCGGCCGGCCCCAAGCCCAACATCCTGCTTATCCTGGCCGACGATCTGCCGGCCTGGGCGCTCGGCTGCTACGGCAACAAGGAAATTCGCACGCCGCACATCGACCTGCTGGCCCGGGGCGGAACCCGATTTCAAAATAGTTACGTGTGCACTCCCATTTGTTCGGCGAGCAGAGCGACGTTATTTACGGGACTCACGCCGCGCCAGCATGGTATCCACGATTTCCTGACCCCGAATCCCATCGAGAATCCCGCGCAAGGGCAAAAGGAGCCGCCCGCAACTTTCGCGCGCGAAGTCATGCTTACCGAATTGCTCGCTCCGGCGAGCTATCGCTGCGGCTATGTCGGCAAGTGGCATATGGGAAATGATGCACAGCCCGGGCGCGGCATCACCTACAGCTACACGATGAGCGGCGGCTCGCGCTCCTACACAGACCCCGAGATGCACCTCAACGGACAGCCGGTTAAAGAAAAGGGCTATCTAGCCGAGCTGATGACGCAGCGCGCAGGCGAGTTTCTCGACAAACAGGACCCCAAAGCGCCCTTCTTTCTCACCATCGGCTACCTGAATCCGCACACTCCGTATGAAGGACACCCCCAGCGTTACTACGACATGTACAAAGACACCCGCTTCGACACGATCGGGTGGGAACCGCCGGCCGCCAATGCGCTGCGCGAGAAGAATTTTCTTTCCGATATCGTAGGCAACAACCGGCGGCATGCGGCATCGGTAACCGCGCTCGATGACCAGATTCCGGTGCTGCTCAGGAAATTGCAGGAGCGAAAGCTGCGCGACAACACGCTGATCATCATTACAGGCGACAACGGGTTCCTGCTGGGCCGGCATGGATTGTGGAGTAAAGGGCACGCTTCCGATCCGATCAACATGTACGAGGAAGTGATGCAGGTGCCGATGATCTGGCACTGGTTCGGAAAAGTGCCGCCGGAAGCTGTCCGGCCTGAGTTGGTCAGCTTTTACGACATGATGCCCACGCTGTGCGAGGCCGCCGGCGTGACGCCTCCCACGGGCCGGAATCTGTGTGGGCGCAGTTATTTGCACCTGGCGATGAACCGGCCTTCGGAAGCCCCGTGGCCGACGTATCTGTTCGGCCATTTCCGCTACGCCGAAATGGCGCGCGACGGCCGCTACAAGATGATTCTGCGTCAGCAGGGGCAGGGTCCTGGGGAACTCTACGACCTCCGCACAGACCCTCGCGAAAAGACCAACCAATATGAGAACCCGCAGTTCCTGCTCGTCCGCGAGCGGTTGGGGCGCGAGTTGGAAGCCTGGCGCAAGAAGCACGCCTGATGCGAATCGTCTCCCTGATTGCCAGCGCGACCGAAATCCTGCACGCGCTCGGGTTGGGAGAGCGCCAGGTGGGACGCTCGCATGAGTGCGATTATCCGGAGCGGGTCAAATCTCTGCCCGTGTGCACTCAGCCACGCTTCGCCGTGGATGGATCGAGCGCTGAAATCGACCGGCTTGTGAAGCAGACGCTTCATGACGCCGGCAGCGTGTACGAAGTGTTCGAGGACGTGCTCGAACGCCTGGCGCCGACTCACATTCTTACCCAGACGCAGTGCCGGGTCTGCGCCGTCAGCATGGAGGATGTGGAGCGGGCCATGGGTGAGCGTTTCGCGACGCGCCCGCGCGTGGTGGCGCTGGAACCCAATTCGCTCGCCGATATATGGTCCGACTTTCTGCGCGTAGGCGAGGCGTGCGGCATTCTGGCCACCGCGGAGGCGTTTCTCGCTGAAGTAAAGGAACGCATGGCGGGCATTTCGCGCCTCTGCCAGGGCGCCGGTCTGGCGCGGCCGCGCGTGGCCTGCATCGAGTGGATCGAGCCGCTGATGGCCGCGGGGAATTGGACGCCCGAGCTGATCGAGATGGCGGCGGCGGAGAATTTGTTCGGAGAAGCGCGCCGGCATTCGCCATGGCTCGAATGGGAGGCGCTCAAACTGGCCGATCTGGATGCCGTGATCGTCGCGCCGTGCGGATTCGATATCGAGCGCACGCGGCGCGAGATGTACTGGCTTACTCAGCGCGAAGATTGGACCGGTCTGCGCGCGGTGCGCCAAGGACAGGTGTTTCTGGCCGATGGGAATCAGTATTTCAACCGCCCCGGCCCGCGTGTCGTCGAGACGCTTGGAATCCTGGCCGAGATTCTTTATCCGGCCGTCTTCGCGCCAGAGTTGGAAGGAACCGGCTGGCAGCGGTTGTGAGGTGACGGGTCCGACAGTACCCACAATCTTCTCCACGTTGTCATGCATCAGCACCTGGGACCACAGGAGCATCTTGTGCCCGGCGCGGAGCGCTTCAAGATCGGCGAGCTTGGCTGCGAGGCTCCAATGTGGCAACTAAAACGCAAGCCGCATCTCCAGTTGAACGGCTCGTGACCCGCGGGTTCCCTGATACCGGCCGAACGTACCGCTGTTAATGTTAGTTACCAGCGAACTCAGATTGGTGTGGTTGAAGGCGTTCAATAAATCCACGCCAAGCTTCAGGTTGATCCTCTCATTCACAAAAAAGCGCTTCGAGAAAGAAAGGTCCATGGTCCAAAGGCCGACCTGACGCAGGGCGTTGCGCCCGATGTTGCCGGGCCGCACGGGGAGGCCGCTGGCGGGCGCGAGAGGGACCAAGCCGAAAGCAGCCCGGTTAATGTGCAGCAGCGTTTCGGCCGGATTATCGAACAGCGGCGGACCGCCGATGTAATCGGACCGGCTGCTTTGCAAACCGGTCGGCTGTGTAATGGTGAAGGGCTGTCCGGTTTGAGCGGTCAGGATGCCCGCGGCTTGCCATCCGGCGGCCAGGTTCTTGAAGAGCCGGCTGGTTGAGTTGCGGGCCAACGGAAGTTCGTAAATGAAATCACTGACGAAGCGATGACGAACGTCCTCATTCGGAGGTCCTTTGTCGGCGCGAACATTGTGGATGTCCTGCACCGATCCAGGCAGCAGCAGGTCCGCCTGATCGGTATAGGAGATGCTGTTGGCGAAGGTGTAATTGATGTTGAACAAGAAACCGGACGAGTACCGCCGTCGCAGAGTTGTCTGCCAGGAATGAAAGTGTGTGTGCTCGCCCGCATCCCGGTAGCGAAACTCGGTGAAGCCGGGATACGGCCGCACGCCAGTGATGCGATCCGGCGGATTCCAGAAGCGCACCATCATGAGGTTGAGTCCGCGGGTTCCGAGATAACCGGTCTCCAGAACGAAGCCGGCGGCCAAGGCCCGTTGCACCGTCAATGTCCACTGATAGCTGAGCGGGTAGGGGAAGTCATTGTTTATCGCCGTGTCCCCAATCAATCCACCGGGTCCCCGAACAAATCTACGTACTGCGTCGTTGGAGACCGGCCAGCGAAAGACGGCGTTGTTCACGGCATCCTGCCGGCTGAACTCCACTCGAAAAGGCTCCACAAGAGAGTTGCGGATCAGGTCTACGGGACCGCCGAAAAGAGTTCGGGGATTGTGAAACATCCCCGCGCCGCCACGGATCACGGTTTTGCTGTCATGCATGGAATAGGCAAAACCGATTCGTGGGGAAAAGTTATTCCAGTCGGCTTTCCATATTTCGTCGGGGGGTAAATAGGGGCCGGTGCCAAAGGGTTGAGCGCGGTTGAACAATCGGCCGTCGCGTTCTCTGGGGACGGTGTAATAATCCCAGCGCACCCCGAGATTCAACACCAGGTTCTGGCTGAATTTGTAATCGTCCTGCAGGAAAAAGCCGATCGTCTTCGTACTTGCCATAAACTCATCGATGCCGATGGTGACCCGGCCCCGGCTGGGGATGTTGGCGATCAGGTCCGCCTCGTTGGCGAAAGTGAGTATGGGGATTTCGGTGTTGGCCCGCTTGCCAGCGGTCTGTAGAAATATGCCCCCCATCTTCAAAGAGTGACGGCCGCGCGTGTTTCCGAAGATTTGCTCAATGGAGTAGGAATAACCCTCCCGGGTCAGAGTTTCCCCATCGAGACTGAACCCCAGCCCGGAAATGCCATTGAATGCGTTGTCCTGCGCATAGAGTGTGTAGATATTGTCAAGGCGCGGAACCAGATTGTAGTTCACGCCAAAACGGGATTCAGAGGTCCAGCCGGAGGACGCACGGGCCACGTTGAAAGTTCCTTGCTCGACTGTGCCGATCCACGAGCGGCTATTTACTTCGACTACTCGCGGGTTGATCCGGTCCGGCCGGCTTCGAGTGTAGCGGCCCGTGACGATCGTGTTGCTGGCAGCGTGCCAGTCCATCCGCGCGACGGCATGATCATCGTTGGAACTTTGCGTTCCGGCGCCGATGAATCCTCCCGTCGTGGCGCCTGGCGAGTAAGACTGGTTTGGCAACGGAAACACTTCGAAGGTCTTGGCGTAGATGGGGTTCCTGGCCAAGACACGGTCGCGGAACTCTTTGGTTGGTACCGGCGCGCTTAATGTGCTGAAGCCGCGTTGCCGGTAGCCCTCGAAAACACCGAAGAAAAAAAGCCGGTTCCGGATGGCAGGTCCGCCCAGCGACCCTCCGAACTGATTGTAGACAAGAGAGGGTTTGTTGCGAAGGAACTGCTCCCGCGCATTCAGATTTTCATTCTGGTGCAGATGGAAAAGACTGCCGTGAAACTCGTTGGATCCGCTCTTGGTGTTGATGTTGACATTGCCCGACATCGTGTTGGCGATTTCCGCCGAGGCGATTCCTTTGGCGAGGTTGACTTCAGCGATAGCCTCGGTACTCACCCCTTTTATAAAGTTGAAATTGCCGCTCATGGTAAAGGAGGGCTGCTCGGTGTCCTGCGTGGCGTCGGTGCCATCCACGGTGAGGCGGAATGAGGCAGGCGCAAGGCCGTTCAGACGGATGGCCCCGCCTGTCGTCTGGACGCCAGTCGAGAGTCCCAGCAGGCTGGTCCAGTCGCGCCGCACGATCGGCAGTTCGGTAATACGAATCTCCTCCACGTTGGATCGCTGTTCGGCGTTGACCGTATTCAGGAGCGGAGTTTCGCCGATTACCTCCAACTTCTCGGTCACGGCTCCCACCTCAAGGGTGAAGTTCAGACGGATTCGTTCCCCGGACGCAAGGTTGACACCGCTTCGCCGCAAAGCTTTGAATCCCCCAGCTTCGATGTCAAAACTATACACACCGGCCTGGAGCGCCGCGATTGTAAATTCTCCCGTTTCGTCTGTGGTTGTGACGGATGCGGCATTGGTTCCGGCGTTCGTGGCTTTGACCCGCGCGCCTGAAATCACCGCGCCTGATTGATCAAGAATGGCGCCATACACTGTTGCAGTGACAACTTGGCCCGAAACCCGTATTGACAAAAAAGGCAGCCCCAGGCAGGCGAAAAAAAGGGAAAGGCGAAATCTTGTGTAAGTCATTTTCCAAACCTCAGTTGTTATTCTATATCCGTTCAAAGAATCACATTCCCGGGAACAGGATACTCCGGATTATTGAGATGCTGTTCGCGCATCAGCCGGGAAAGATCCCGGACGATTTCCGGGTGCTCCGCGCTCCGGTCCTTTAGTTCTTCCCGATCCTGCTCCAGCCGATACAACTCAAACGACCCATCCCGCCCTCCATGACGTATGCCCTTCCAATCGCCATGGCGCACGGCCTGCGTAAACCCTCCGCTCTTCTGTTCCCAATACAGCGGGCGCCGGTTGCCGGCGACACCGCCGAACAAAGCCGGAAGGAACGACCGGCCATCAATCCCGGCCGGAGGGGAAAGCCCTGCAAGTTCGGCGGCGGTAGGCAAGAAATCCCAAAAGGACCAGACCTGGCCGCTGACTTTACCTGCCGGTATCCGGCCCGGCCAGCGGGCAATGGCAGGGACACGAATGCCGCCTTCGTAAACTGTACCTTTCATTCCACGCAACCCGCCTCTGCTGCCGAAGAAATCCGGAGTGTGACCGCCATCTTCGGCGGGGCCATTGTCGCTGCTGAACAGGACGCAAGTGTTGCTTTCCAGGCCCAAGGTCTTCAACTCCTGCAGGAGCCGGCCAACGTCGCGGTCCAGGAGGTAAACCATGGCGGCAAAACCTTTTTCCGGGCGAGGCCAGTCTTTGTTCTGGTACGGTTCATAGCTGGGAACGACGAACCCGTCGCCGGTATCCCGGCCCAATTCACTCTGCGCGTGAGGGACGGTGTAAGCGAGGTAGAGAAAGAACGGGCGGGCGCGGTTTTCGCGGAGGAATTGCAAGGCCCCATCGGTGAACATGTCCTGAACATATTGCTTGCGCTTGGCGCCCTGGTTGCCCGGCGGGAAGAACTCGGTGAGGTTATGCCATAAGTGGCTTGGGTAATATTCGAGCGCGTGGTCCTGGTTCAGGAATCCAAAAAAGTGGTCGAAGCCTTGCGCATTCGGGATGCCCGTTGAGCCGGCCTCGCCGAGCCCCCACTTGCCGATGATGCCGGTCGTATAAGCGGCTTTTTTCAGGACTTCCGCAACAGTTAAATCATCCGGACGCAGAGGTACGCGGCCACTCGCGCCACGGTTGGCCCGTATGGCGGCGTGGCCAGAGTGCATTCCGGTCATCAGACTGCACCGGGAAGGCGCGCATACGGATGCGCCCGCGTAGACCTGGGTGAAGCGGATTCCCTCGGCGGCCATGCGATCGATATTCGGCGTAGCGAACATACGCTGGCCGAAACACCCAAGATCCCCGTAACCAAGGTCGTCGGCCAGGATCAGGATGATGTTGGGCGGCGAGTGGGGAGGGGTTGCGGCCGCGAAGGCGGAGGGAACGGCGCTAAGGAATTGTCTTCGGTTCCAAGCCATGTAGCCACTCAGACCGCGCTGCGGTTGAGGCCGCCAAGTCTCGTCCTGGCAGCCATATTCATTCTTATCACAAAGCGGCCAAACTCTAAGCGACTCCAATCGCCTTCACTCGCCTGGTTTACCGTAGTGGTTGAACGCGCATCACGATTCTAGTCCTGCGGTTCCTCCTGGCTGCATGTTTGGAGCGTGGCGCTTGTAGCGATAAGAAACGAGAGGCGCTTTCCACCGCCGCGGGTGCTTGGCGCTCAAATGGCCGTCACCCGGCGATTGCGGAAAAATTCGAGATATGTACCACAGCTTCTCCAATTGTTCCAAATAGTGGACCCATGCCTTGGAACTATATTGGGCCCATAAAATCAACAACTTCGCAGCCCGGACCGTCTTTTCTGGTCCACTTGGTACGGTAATTGCGTTAACGATCCTCGTAAGAAGATGTTCCGAACTTTGTGAGGCCATTGAAATGAAGAGATTTGTACTTGTCGCCTGGTTCGCTTTGTTCGCTCTCGCCATAACTGGACTGGCCCAGTCGGTGGCAGGTTTGGGAGCAATTTCCGGTTTGGTGCGAGATAGTTCGGGGGCCGTTATTGCTGGAGCAACGGTCTCGGTCGAGAATGCATCCAAGGGTATCACCCGCAGGCCGGTCACCAATGAAGCCGGAGTTTTCTCAGTCTCCTCGCTTGTTCCGGCCAGCGGGTACACGGTCACAATCACCAAGACCGGCTTCGCCAGCCACGAAAGCCGTGACGTCGAGTTGCAGGTCGGTCAGAGTCTCTTTCTCGACATTGTCCTGCGTGTTGGCGCCACACTGTTGCAGATCGACGTGTCGACATCGGCGCCGCTGGTGGAGCCGACCCGCACCGACGTTTCGCAGGTGATCAACAGTTCACAGATACAGAATCTGCCGATCAACGGCCGCAGAGTAGACAGTTTTGTGCTGCTGTCGCCGGGTGTTGTCCCGGACGGCACCTTCGGGATGCTGTCGTTTCGAGGCACCGCCGGAGGGAATGCGTTTCTGACGGATGGGAACGACACGACGAACCAGTATTTCAATGAGAACGCGGGCCGCACTCGAATCCCAACACAACTGTCACAGGACGCCGTTCAGGAGTTTCAGGTACTCGTCGACGGTTATTCCGCCGAGTTCGGCCGGGCGTCGGGAGGAGTGGTGAACACCGTCACGCGTAGCGGCTCCAACGACCTGCACGGCACCGCGTACTGGTTTTTCCGCAATCAGGATTTCAACGCACGGGATCCGTTTGCCTCCATGAACCCGCCTGAGAGGAGGCACCAGGCAGGCGCCAGCGTCGGCGGCCGCGTGATCAGGAACGAATTGTTCTACTTCTTCAACGCCGAAACGACCCGCCGCGATTTTCCTCTCTTTGCCTCGCTCACGACTCCCCCGTTTTTCGACTCCAGGGGCAATTTCGTCGCTACGCAGCCGGACGGCCGGCCAAGCTGCGGACCGCCCGCCACCGAGGACCAATGCAAGATGGCTGTGAGCTTGATGAATCGCCAGACGCAGCAACTGAATCGGAGGGGAGACGCGGAACTTGGCTTCGGAAAGATCGACTGGCGGCCGCGGGAAAGGCATTCCTTCTCGGCCAGCATGAACTACCTGCGATGGATTTCTCCCAATGGTCTTCAGACCGCGGCGGTCTTGAATAATGGCGCGGGAATCGGGAATAACGCCAGTTCCACCGTGCGCGCACGGTACGGCCGCCTGGCGTGGACCTTTCTTCCGGGCAACTCGATTGTGAATGAGTTCCGTTTCGGCTGGTTTAAAGACAAGCAGTTCGATTACATCAGCAATGACATCATCTGGCCCGGCGTAGGCCAGTTGGGGCTGACCATCCAGGGCCAGCAGAATCTAGGCACCGCCGTGAACTACCCGCGATTGAATCCCAGCGAAAACCGATTCCAGTTCGCGGACAGTGTTACCTGGTCTCTGGGAAAGCACACCTGGAAAGTTGGCGTCGACATTCTTCATACCGAAGACTACAACGACAGTCTGGTGAATCGGAGCGGGACCTATACTTACCCCAATCTGACGGCATTTGCTCTGGACTTTACCGGAAATACGGCCAGGGCAAAGCGATGGCAAAACTACACGCAGGGGTTGGGAAACCCGGTTGTGGCGTTCGCCGTGCAGGATTATGCGTTCTATGCGCAAGATCAGTACCGGATCAGTGCAAAGCTCACTCTCAACTACGGTGTGCGGTACGATTACGCAGCTCTTCCACAGCCGATAATGCTGTCGGATTTTTCGGTGAATACCGACTATCCCGCCACCGGCAGAATCCCGACGGCAAACAAAAACTTCGCTCCGCGGGTGGGTATCGCCTATTCGTTGACCGGCAAGACGGTGCTGCGCGCCGGATTTGGCCTCTTTCACGCCCGCTATCCTGGAGGCCTGATCAATACGTTTATCACAAGGAACGGCATTTACCAGCCGCCGGTGACTTTCAACGGCAGCGTGGCGCTGGATCTGGCGAACGGTCCCGTGTTTCCCGCGCGATTACCTGCCGATTACCGCCCAGCCGCCATCGGCAACGTAGACTTGACGTTTCCGGCGAGGGATTTCCGCGCCCCGTATACGCAGCATGGCAACGTGGCGGTGGAACGCGAGTTGACCCGTAATACCGCTATAACAGTGTCGTATCTCTGGAGCCGCGGTCTGCATCTCACCACGGTTCAGGACATCAACGCAGGGCCAGCCGGAGACCCGGTCACTTACCGCATTAACGACGGCTCGGGCAACCGCGTGGGATCATATACAACCCCCACTTACCGGCGCGCCAACAGGGTTAATAACAGATGGAGCCGCGTCAATGTAGTTGACGCCGGGGGAAACAGCTACTACAACGCGCTCGCGGTGCAGCTTCGCAAGCGGCTTTCCCAAGGATTTGAAGGGTCGCTTGCCTATACATGGTCGCACGCAATCGATTTCAACCAGGGAGCTGGAAACAACAACATCTTCTTCGATCGCGGGCCCACGAGCGTTTTCAACGGCGATTACAGGGGCGAAAAAGGGACATCGGTACTCGACCAGCGGCACCGGCTGGTGTTGACTTCGATCTATGGACCGAGGTTCGGTGGCGTGCCGGGGATCCTGAGCGCCATTGTCAACAATTGGCAGCTTTCTCAGGTGTCCACCTTCGCGACGGCCCCCCCGGCCACGGGAACGGTGGTCGTCAGCGGCGCGCCGTTCGCCGGCGCGGCATTTAATGGGTCATTGAACGGCCTGGGCGGCTCCAGCCGGGTCCCCTTCTTCCCCGTCAATAGTCTGGCGATCGATTCGATCGCGCGCGTCGATGCGCGGCTGACGAGAATCATTCCCATCAATGACCGGTTCAAACTTGAGTTGAACTTTGAAGGTTTCAACGTATTTAATAACACGTACTACACCAACGTCCTGACCCAGGCGTTCACGGCGGTCAATGGCGTGCTTACTCCCAATGCCCGTTTTGGAGAGGGAAGCGCCACCGGTGGTTTTCCCGATGGCACCAATGCGCGCCGCTTGCAGGTGAGCGCGCGCTTTGTCTGGTAGGGCGCGCGGAAAAGTGGAAAGGCCAAACGGACTTATGTTGACACGGCTGGTCGAAGGCTTGCAGCCGCCTCCATGCGATGAGAGTTACTATACGTGGTCTTTCCCCGGCTCACCTGTGAAAATCCGGCTAAGCCTGGATCTCGTAGCCGGTCTGAGCGAGCATATGATCGGCGCCGGTGCGGAGGATCACGCCGAGGCCGGCGGGCTATTGTTGGGAACCACCAATCTCAACGCCGTGGAGATCAGCGGCTTTGAGCCTTTTGTCCTCGACCGGGAGAGCGGCCCACGTTACGTCATAACGGAGAAGGACCGGCCGCGATTGAGAGAATCCATCGACCGGTGGAACCTGCCCGAGAGTTCGCTCCGCGTAGTGGGATACTTCCGTAGTCAACGGCGGGAAGGCCTGTGTCTTCATGATGAGGATCTGGCCGTCATCAAGGAATTCTTCGACGATCCCGCCAATGTTTTTCTAGTCGTGAAGCCGGAGGGCGAGGATGGCATGCCAACCGGCGGTTTTTTCTTCTGGAGTGACGGAAGTGTATTTGCCGATTGCACGTTCATGTCGTTTCCATTCGAGCAGCAGTCCCTCAGGATCGCAGCCCGGGAGCGTCCATCCGCGAATCCAGACCCGGAGGAGGGAAGCGAGATTGACGGGCGCCTGGAGCCCGAAGTTCCCCGGAAGCGTTTTCGCATTCTTGGCATCGCGGCTGTGTTGGCGCTGACGATACTTGCGCTGGCGGTTACGCTGAGGCTGCGCGATCCGGCTCCCAAGCCAGCACCGGCCAGCAACCCGCTGGCGCTCTCTTTGAATCCGGGCGACGACGCGATCACGGTGGCCTGGGATCCGAACTCCGAAGCTGTGAGGAACGCCCGCGTTGGAGTGCTGACTATCACGGATGACAATCGGAAGGAAGAGGTACCGCTGAACGGTCTTATGCTCCAATCGGGCAGACTCGTTTACAAGCCGTCGGGAAAAGCCGTGCAGATCGCGCTGGAAGTGTTCTCCCCACAAGGGTTGAGCACGCGGGAGATGATGACGGTGGTTATGAACCGAGGCGGCGGGGCGAGCGCTCCCCCTCCCGG
>Ga0187893_10012023_pt1 | contig 12390 bp, 13 predicted proteins | sample MA1701074metaG_FD_139574 | JGI IMG/M metagenome (GOLD analysis project Ga0187893, IMG submission 139574) | White microbial mat communities from a basaltic lava cave in the Kipuka Kanohina Cave System on the Island of Hawaii, USA - MA170107-4 metaG ... | reverse complement strand
TCGGTTCGATTCCGACCCTCGCCTCCAATTTGAAGTGGCTGGTAGAGGAGAAGTTAGCACGTCGGGCGCTGCGGTTGTGTATGAAATTGTGTATGGAATCAGCCAGTCCGGCACAAGGCGTTCACTAGGCAACCACCAGTCTGCCTGAAGTCGTTAACACGTCGGAACGGGGTTGTGGGAGGCTCGATCACAAGAACGAGCCATGAAACAACGCTACACTGTTTTCCGACGCGAAAACGGAATCTACTACTCCCTCGACACCGTTACCCGAAAACGGAACAGCCTCAACACTACCGACCGCGAAGAAGCCCGGCGTTTCCTCAACGCCATCAACGAAGCCTGCAAGCAACCCGCGATCAATTTGCAGATTGCCCAGGTTTATTTGCAGCACAGCGACCCTGATTTTGCCAAGCGGACATGGCAGCACGTCATGGACGAGATGGGCCGGAACAAGTCCGGCAGCACAAAGAAACGATGGGACGTGGCCATGAAGGACAAGGCGTTCGACCTGTTCCGTGACCTCGCTTTGATTAAAACGCAGGCTGAACATTTTTTTGATGCACTCCATCGTGGGACGGTTTCAACGAACGTGTTCCTGCGGCGGGTGCAGAATTTTGCCCTCGACATGGATTGGATACCGAAATCCGTCATCCCCAAACGGCAATGGCCCGCGATCAATTTCAAGGAGAAGCGCGCGATCACCTTCGTCGAACACCAAGCCATCGTTGAACGCGAGCAAAACCTGGAACGGAGGAAGTTCTACGAGTTGTGCTGGCATCTGGGCGGTAGCCAAGGCGACATCGCCTGTCTGAACGCGGAGGATGTTGATTGGGAAAACCGGACGATCAGCTTCACCCGGAAAAAGACGAAGGTTCCAGTGGTTTTTCATTTGGGTGAAGAAGCGCTGAACTTGCTAAATGATCTGCCAGGCGAGGGATGCTTATTTCCCTATCTGGCAGGGGTCCGCGCCGGCGACCGGGCCACGGAATTCAAACAGCGTTGCCGGGGGCTTGGCATCGAAGGCGTCTCTCTTCATAGCTACCGCTACGCTTGGGCGGAACGCGCCAAGACCTGCGGCTACCCAGAGCGTTTCGCTCAGGAGGCTTTGGGACACAATTCCAAAGCCGTGCATCGTTCGTACGCAAAGCGTGCCAAGGTGAAATTGCCAAGCCTTGAGGAATACGAGAACAAAGCCGCTTCCTTGGCCGCAGCAACGAAGCAGTAGCCGAACTGGCGAAACCACGTTTATGCTCGGCAACTTCCAAATAAAGGAAACCGCGCTGGCCCGTGCGGGCGGTTGGCTGCGCTCATTTCGCTCCGCCAACCCACCGCACGCGCCGCGACTGTTTGGATTATGGGCGGTCCGTGCCGCTTCCCGTCGCGCTTGGCGGAGACGACTATGCGTTCGTTCCGCCTTCCGCGCCGTCCAGCCGCACCGACCGACTATGCACTTTTGACGATTCTGTTCCGTTTGCACAATGGAGCGTCAGACGCTGCGATATGCAAACGATGCAAAAGCCAAAAACCTCTCAAGATATGGAGCCATTGCCGCGCAGCGGCATCAGTTACGACCCGCAATCCGCTGAGAGTTTTATTAGAGCCACTGTTAAGCCTGTTGCCGGAGTGATGCGTTCATTTCTCGGCTTCTTGCGGTTGCTTGTCTGTCGATTTCATTTCAGTCACGACAATTTCGACAATTATCGGCTGACCATCCGCAATCAAAGAGCGCTGGCTGCTCGGCAACTTTGTCAGGAGCGACAATTCCATCCGCTGCATCGCCGTCTCAATGCGGCGCAATGCCTGACCGTTCACCAAGACTTCGTGTGTCACGAAAATCAGCCGGAGAGTCTGGTCTTTGCCCTCGCGTTTGAGTTCGGCGAAGACGAATTCGTCATGGGGCAGCAGCATCGAATGATCTGCCGAGATTTCAACGCGAACGCCGCGCGCTTGCGGTTCATTCGCCCAACATTCGGGTGATTTTGTGCTCATATTTTTGCCTGGTTTGTTGACGATGCCGGCGAGCGAGTGTCAGCCGGACGAAATTGTCGGCGGCGCGACTGCCAAAGCGAAGCATATAGCCGTGCAGGCGATTCCAAAGGCGACTGCTGCGACGAGGGACAAAGCCGGTAGCAAATTCCATCGCCAGCGGGCGATGACCAGGGCGCGTGACATTTTCGCGTAGCTGCTGTTTGTCCGGCGTGAAGATGCGGATGCCACGCCGCCCGCGTGAAATGGTCACATACCATTGCTGCGCGTTGGTTGCCGCCTTGATGGTCGAGTCGGAAAACAAAACGTGATCCACGGTTTTGCCCTGCGAGCCGTAGGATGTAACCGCATAGCCGGGCAGAAATTCCCGGAATGATTTGTCCAAGACCCGGCCATCGGCCAGTTCGACCGCCCCATCAGCGCGGACAGACTTAACCGCGACAAGCTCGCCATTTGTGACCCGGCCGCCAGTCGCAAGTGTGCGATTGGCTTTGAGATGAAGTCGGTCGCCTGCGGACAGAGCAATTTCGCGCTGCTGACAGACCGTAATCCGGTCCAGCAATTTGTTCGACACGGTGACGAACTTTCCGTCCACCTCCACGAGCACGCCCAGCTTGACGATGCCGGCCAGTTTTCCCTTCGCGCCGGGATTGGCCTCGCGGACTTTCTGGTTGAACACGACGACGGCTTCAGGCGGATAAAACCGTTCGTCGCGCTTTTGAGCGTTCGTGAGGTCGAGTTTGTCGAGCGCCTGAACCGTTGTGTCATTTGCTCCGAGCAATCCCTTCGCTTTGAGCGCATCCCGCACGCGTGAGTTGACCCGGTGAACCTCGGCCCAAGTCTGCGAAACAACCACTGCTGAAGCATCTTGTTCGGCGATCCGGACGTATTCGTCGGCAAGTTTGTCCGCTTGCTCGCCCAAACCGCACTCGACGACTGCGCCCATTTTATCGAGACGCCCGAACGATTCTGCGAGCTTGCCTGCCGCTGCCGATTCGACGGCCTTACGATACTGCTGAATACGATTGCGCTCTGCGGCGGTGCGGGCCAGTGCCGGGTCTTGGCGGCGAATCGTGTGCAATTCGACTGGCTTGATGCCGGAATGTCGCTCGATGGCGAGCAGCGCGTCCGAAGCCTCGACCGCGCCATGTTGCCGGGTGTCACCGGATAATATCACGCGGGTATTCTTCTCGCGGGCGAGACGCAGGAGTTCGAGCATTTGCCTGCCGCCGATTTGACCGGCCTCGTCCACGACAATCAGCGCGCCGGAAACAACTTCGCGCTTGAGCAGAAAACTTGCGATCGTTGACGGCGACGGAAGCCCGGCTTTTTCCATGTCCACGACCTGCTGGCGCTGCGGCGCGAGAACAACCACTCGCCGCCCGGCTTGCTGAACCTGCTGGACCAGATCACGGAGGACAAAACTTTTGCCCGTGCCTGCGCCGCCACGGAAAATTGCGATTCTGTTAGTTGAGCCGAGCAGGGCATCAAGCGCTTTGCGCTGCTCATCATCCAACTTTGGATTCAACGGCTGTGGATTTGCCACCAAAGTATGACAGTCGGCAACGCCTTGTTTCGCAGTCTTAACGATTTCCCATTCGCGCAGCAGAACTTCACGCAGGGTCACTTCGCCTGGCCGCGCCTCGTCCCGGATATAGCCACGCTGTTGCGTGAATTCCTTGAGTTCGGATACTGAAAAACTTTCACCGCGCGCCCGGCCCAATGCCTCCTGCCACACCTGACATTCCAGCACGACCGAGTTGCGGTCGAACAAATGTTCTTCCGCCCATTGAACCGCTTCGCCGACGTTGACGCGATGTTCCTCCTTCGCGTGATGCTCCGGCTGTTCTGAAAGCTGGCGCAACGAAGCCCGCTCGGATTTGCTCAATTGCGCTTCCCACAGCGTCCGCAGTTCCTCCCGGCTCAAATCTTTCTGTTTCCGCGTTCGCTTTTCCGTGGCGAGTTTCGCGCGGAGTTCCGCGATGTTTGCGCCGCCAAGTTCCGGATGGTCCGCCAGCAGCTTTGCCAGTGCCTTGTCAATCTCCGCATCACGTTTGGAAAAGCGCCGGCAAAGTTCTTCGGAAACGCCCTCAACCTGAAAATCCCCGCGTGGCAGGTTGCGGATTTGGTAGCCGAAGGATCGAAGATCACGGGCGAACTCGTGGTAGTAGATATTTTCTGCGAATTTCCTCGCCCGCAGCAGTTCGTAATTCTCAAGCGCTTTCCAGCGGTTTTCCACGGCATCGAAAGTCGCGTTGAAGACGATGCAATGGGTGTGCAAATGCGGGTCGAGGGCGCGGGAGGTGTCATGGGTAAATTGCGCGGCGACGAAATTCCCGGTGAGCCGCTCGCTTCGCACGCCACCAACACGAACACGAGTCGCCGCGAAAGTCTCGAAATCCTTCAAAGCAGCCTGGACCGCCCGCGCGTGAGCCTCGAAAATCCGTTCGTCATTGCCGAGAAAACCCACGAGGGAAACCGACTTCGGGGGTGAAAAAGTGAAATCGTAGAATATCCGCCGATTGGCCGTGTTTTTGTCGCCTTCAGTCCGCGTGGTATTTTGGCGCTGAGTCAGCTTCTCGCCTGTGCCCGGATGCTGATTCTCGCACAATCGCAGAAAATCATCGGCGCGGACTTTTCCGGACAATCCGAGCCGCTCCGCCCCCACACCAACCCATTCGCCGGACACGCGCTGCCCTTCGTCGTAGTAATCGCCGACGCAGAGGTGTTCCTCGAAGTATTCCCGTGCGTTCTTCAGGTTGTATTGCGTCTTTGCCGTAACCACACCCGGACACTACACGGACTGCGCGCGGTCTTTGTGTGCCTGACACACCATTGCCTCCTCAGATTTTGATGAACTGCCTCCATGAGCACAACCGCGACTCTGAAGCCGGGCAACCAACTTCGGGGCATTTACCACACCGACCGGGAAGATGCCCGCGTGGTTGGTGATCCACTTCGCACTGTGGTTGAAGCTCCCACAAAACTCGCAGCCGAAGAAGAAGCCGCGCGACTTGGTTTCAATGAACCGTGGGCACATCCGGTCGCGGCAACTGAATCGAGACGGGCACAATGGCTTCCCAAACGCCGACCAGGACCCCGACAAGAACTCACGCACAAGCCATCTCACGGCATCCGCATCTGAACATCTGATTATGCAAAATCCATCCACCGCCCAAATCCGCACCGCCATCGAGGTGCTGAAAAAATATGGCGAACACATCAATCACAACGCCGTCAACACGATGATCGAGTCGTCCGACTCCCAGCTTCACGAACAACAATCTGGCCGCATTGAAGCCCGGACGATTGAACAAACCACACGCATCGAATCTGTCGCCGCGCAATTGGAGTCCTGGCGTAACGAATTGCTGCAACAGGGGAGGCAGTGTGTTTCTCATCATCTTTAAGACAGGACAAGCCTTACTCCTTCGCCAGCGAAGGATTTTGCGTCCGCGAAGTGGTCGCGATTGGGACGCGGGATGTCCGCGCCATTTCCCGGCCAGCCGACCGTGGCCTTGTCCAGTCCGCGACCGCGGCCAGTCCGAAACCAGTCCGCATCCGCGCCACAACCGTTTCCGCGTCCAGTCCGTAACCGTGTTCTGGCCGTGCCCGCATCCGCGTCCGCAGCCAGTCCATGTCCGTGTCCGTGACCGGGCCGCGAATGTCCGCATCCAGCCCGTGTCCGCGAACTATCCGTGTCCGCATCCAGTCCGCAGCCGCGCACAGTCCATGACCGTATTCAGTCCGTGCTCGTGGACAGTCCGCGACCGTGTTGAATCCGCCCAATGTCCGCGTCACGGTTGCATCGCGTCCGCACGACGGACGATTCATCGCCACGCATTATCCGCGAATGTCCGCATTTGATCCAAACAATGTCCGCAAGGCGGTGGCGGAATTTACGCCGCGACACCAGCAGAAGTTCGAGAACTTGCTGCCGGCCAGGGATGTCATCGTCGAGTTGCGGCAGAGACGGGCTTCGTTCCGCGCCATCGCTGAATTGCTCACGCAACATTGCCTGCCAGCCGGCAAGACGGCCATTGCTGATTTCTGTCACGAGGTGCTAGGCGAAAATATCCGGCCACACCGCCGCACTCCTAGGAAACGGCTTCCCGCCGTTAAACCAGAAGGTGAAACCACGTTCGTTCTCCCCGCGTCAGCCACCATTGCACCCGGCGAACCACCCAACCCTGACGCTGCCGCTGATCGTCCACGCGGACCGCGCATAGCCCAAATCCGCAAACTCACCACGCGAAACAATGAAAAGACTGATTCTCATCCTTAACGGCAAAGGCGGTGTCGGCAAAAGTTTCTTTGCCGTCAACTTCGTCCAGTATCTCAAAGACAAGGGCATTGCCCATGTCGCGATTGACAGCGACAACGAGAACTCGACCTTGAAACGGTTTCATCCCGACACCCGCTTTTTGGACTTGTCCAAACGCCGCGCTCTCGACGGCATTTTCGCCGCATTGGAAAGGGCCAATCTGGTCGTCATGGACTGCCGTGCCGCCTCCACCGACCTGTTCATTGAATTCTTCGCTGAGATTGACCTGTTCACCGTGATGTCTGCGCTCGGCGCGAAGCTCACGCTCGTCATGCCGGTAAACCACGAGTCGGACAGCGTGGAACAAATCCAGCGGCTCACCGACGAGTTTGCAGACAAGTGCGGCTACGTCGTCGTCCGCAATGCCGCGCATAGCGACAGTTTCACAATCTTTGAAACGTGTGAAGTTCGCGCGCTGCTCAGAGACAAGTTCGGTGCGCGGGAGATCAGCATGAGCCGGATGCAGGACTGGCTGGTTGAGGCGCTGAACACCGAGAATCTGACCATCACAGCGGCGGCAAAAAATCCCGCGTTCAGCCTGCTCGATCGGCAACGACTCCAAACGTGGCAGCGCCGGTTTTACGCTGAAGTCGAAACTGCCACCAACATGCTACTGCCTTCAAAGTGATGTCCAAGCCGAGCACACACCAGCCGGACTTCGATGAGGAGTTCGCCAAGGCCGTTGCCGAGTGGCGCGACAAACATCGGCTGCGAGAGGACGACGCGGTGACATTGCTTGTCGAATTGTTCCGAATCCACCAGCAGCATTGGGATCAGATACGCCGCCGGGAAATTCCCGCGTTTGGCGAGTTTCGGGCGGACATCGGCAAGATCGCCGAGGCCGCGCGGACATTTCAGGTTCAATCGTCCGCTTTGCTGGAGGTGCTGCGAAGTCAGCCGCCGGCCCACCGCGCCGTAAGAATCACCCGCGCTGCCGCAATCTTCGCCACGTTCGCTGCGTTGCTGGCCGGCTATCTCATCGGGAGGGCGTGGCCATGAAATTCGATCTCGTGCCGTTCAGCCCGATTATGCCACCGCCTGACCTCATGCTCGCGTTGAGGCATCCGCAACACATCTTGGTAGCTGGTGGGATTCTTCTGGCACTCATTGCAGCCTGGCTCTTATTCGTTCCTCGAAATCGCAATAGTTGCGTCGCGCGACTCGGTGGTTTGAAGTGGAAGCGAAACCAGTTTTGTCGCGGCTGGCTCATCACCGGCGACACCGGTTCTGGCAAAACCAGTTCCGGAATCAATCAACTGGCACATCAAGTTTTTCAAAACGAACCGAAATGGGGCGGGCTGTGCGTTGATGAGAAAGGCGTTTATTGGGAAACGCTGGCCGCAATGGCGCGTCACTACGGCCGCGAACACGATTTGATCCATTTGCAAATCCGCGCTGATGACAAAGACGCAAAGTGGACTCCGCCGAATCGCTACAACCTGACCGGCGACCGAAGTATCCCGTTTTCCACCTACGCCAAGTTCATCGTGGACACCGCGACAAGTCTTGGTCAAGGCGGCGACAAAGGCTTTTTCAAAAGCCAAGCGCAAACGCACATCGCACACGCACTCGAAATGCTTGTTGAATTAAACCGCCCTGTGACTTTGCTTGATGCGTATGAACTATTGTCCAATCGCGACCTGCTCGAAGAAGAAATGCAGAATCTCGAAAATCTCCTCGAAACACCACGCCGTGCCGCAGTTTACGCCCACTTTGCCGACCGATTTCTCACCCAACCCGCCGAGCAATTTGGCGGCGTGCGTGAAACCATTGGCAATTATCTGCAATACTTTCTAACCCCCGAAGTCGCCGAGGTGTTCTGCACCGGCGAAAGCACGTTCGATTATTCGTCGATTGACCAAGGCAAAATCATCCTCACCACGATGCCGCAAAAGTTTCAAACCGAACGGCGTTACGTGAACACGTTCCTGAAACTACTTTACTACAATCACGCCTTGCGCCGGTTCGACAAATCAAAGGCCGAACGCTCAAAAGACAACTTGCTCTTTCTTTGGGCCGACGAGGCGCAGCGATTCATGACGGCCAGCGAAGACGGGACAAGCGATTACAACTGCGTGGACGTGATCCGCGAGGCGGGCGCAACGGTCGTTGCTGCTGCGCAAAGCACAACTTCACTTGTTCCACCGCTCGGCAATGACAAATCGAAAGTTCTGACCTTGAATCTTCGCAACCGGATGATTTTCCGCTCCGCCGACGAAGCTGACGCTGTTCAAGCCGCCGATTTCATCGGCAAGAAGCGGGTTGTGAAACGTTCGTGGGGTTACAGCGCTGGAAAACGCAACGTGAACTACAACGAAACCGAGGAACACAAAATCAAGCCGCACGAGCTCCGCAATCTCCGCGACCACGAGTGCGTCCTCGTTCATTGCGAGCGCGGTTTTCACCGCGTAACACTCCCGCCGTTAGAGTTTGATGGAACCGTCTCCAAATGGTTCTCTCGATGGCGGCGATTGCTTTAGGTGGATTTTCTCACTCCGGCATCCGGGGACAAGGCGCGATTTGCTGCGCTCCAGCAGCCGGCGGTCTCCATTCGCCTCCCCACTGTAGGAGTGAACGGAATAAAGGTCATTCGGTGAAGAAAATGCTAGAAAATGCCCAAGGCGCGCTATTGCGGCAGTGATGTAAATACGACATCGCCTTTCTCGTTGGTGATTTCGTAAGGTTGCTTTAGCCAGGTAATGCCGGGATTTGAATCCATAGTTGTGTCCGAAACAAAAAGCACTCCCCTCTCGTGGTTCAATGCTAAAGCTTTCATTGCATCCTTCTGAACGTGAAACCGCAGAGGCTTCGCGGAGGCTCTCTGGCCGACTTGATTGAAAGAAACCCCGCCAACTGGGCGGATTTCGTATGTCCAGTTGGTTTGACCGGGTGGTATGAGCCTGAGAAAAGGCGTCTCTAAAATTCCCTCGACCGGATTGCGATCAACCACTCTGCCCTGTACGAGGCCGCCGGGCGGAGGTAGCGTGTCGTTTGGATCAGTTCTGAGGAAGGCACCATTGGGCAAGAACAGTCGGTCGTGCTCTCTCCCGATCGCCTGACCCTCGACCAGCTTGATCGGCGGCGGAGGAGCACTGCTTTCCTTTTCGCTTTCACCTTGGATTCGTGGGGCGTGTTTCAGCGAATATCTGCCAGAAGCGATATTCCCTTGGGAATCTTTCCATCGCACTTCGACGGATAGCGGCCCACTCTTGATCATTCCTTCATCACGGACGCGGAACACGAGGTCCGCTGTAGGCGTTTTTCCCTGTTTGAAGATGGTTGCCAATCCGTCGTTCAAGTCTTTTGCGCTGGCCGCTTCAAATCCAGGTTGCCCGAGTCCCTCAAGGGGAGAGATTACTTGTTTGCCACGCATCAGAGTGATCATCTCAAGACGAGGCTCGGACTCCTTAACGGTGATTTTGCAATTTACCAGCACCAAGACTCCTGCCTTGACGTTCCACATCATCGAACCGTCCTTGAAACCAAACTCGAATCCCTCGGGGCCGGGCGGTTGGACGACTTCGCTATTCTGAATGTTGACGCGGCCGTAAAACGGTACCCAAGTGGCGACTTTGATGCCCTTTACCTCAAAATCGACCGTCGGAGGTGGGCCGCTGTACGGCTGATCTTTGCCGGACCGAGTGAAGAACCACACTGCACCACACCCAAACGCGATGCCCAGTACCCCGACTACGACAATGAACAACCTCCAATGTCCTCTTCGCTCGCTTTTCTCAGGAACCGTGATCTGCCCCTGGCAAATTGGGCACTCTATTTGAAGACCTCTCGCCGTGTGGTCAATGGAGAGACCCTGGCCGCATTGAGGGCAGGAGAATTTGAGTTCTTTCATAAATGCGCACCTTTCAACGTCGGCAGGACACAAATTCCTTCGGAACACCTCTCGGAGAAGCTTCGTGAACCTGTTGGCGGATCATTGAGATTCATCGGTCACTCCTCTCTTGATTTGGAGACTCACTGCCGAACGACTCTTTGAGCGAACGAACGAAATTGGTGTTCCAAGTGACCTTGGCCGGACTAAGTCCGTTGGTGATCGTCAATTTCCCCAGTGAAATATCGGAATCTACATGGCGTTCATTCTCATCACGCCACGCGACCCGCAACGTGAGCTTCTTTGAGTTGTATGGCTTGTCATTGGACACGCGAAATACGAGTTTGAGATCAACCTCGTTGGTTTGGAGACGCAACTGGGCAAAGTGTCGTTCCACTTCATCACCCGTTAGCGTTCGTAAGTACGGCTCCGCAAACCCATCAAGTGTGTTCGTCCTCGCGTGATCTACCACAAGGCAGACCTCATCAATCTTCGGCATGATCCCGTTCGCCGAAAAGCCGCAAGTGACAATCAAAACTCTGCCGGTCTTCGGCTTCCAGGCAAACACTTGATCCCGGCCAAACACGATTGAGTCGAAGTCGGAATAAAATACGTATCCGTCAGGGGCTTTCGGCTGTTGGATTTTGCTGTCGCGAATATCAATTCCCATTCCTGGCGCGGTCGCGATCATCTCCACCAATTCCGCGTGTTTGGGCACAAATCTCCACGGAGGGGAGGGTTGTCGGAACTGGTGAAAGATGACAAACCCTATTGCCAGCAGCACGCCCATCGCGCAAACCAAGATCCGAATTCTCGGCAACTCTGGCGTCGGAGCTTTTGCGGCTTGTTTCGGAACGACGACACATGTGAGGCAGAATGGGCATTGTACTTGTCCTCCCGACATTTCGTCGCTGACTTCCAACGCCGCCCTGCAATTTGAGCAAGTAAAATTCATCGCTGTTAGCGCGGCAGGCTCCATTCACGAATCGTTCCATCCGCGCTCCCAGAGAGAGCGGTAGTTCCGTCGGGAGAGAAGGCCACAGACATTACCCTGCCACGGTGACCGGAAAAGGAATGCAACTCTTGCCCGCCTTCGACGGCCCACAATCTCACGGTGTAATCGGTCGAGAGCGGCTTCCCGCCTTGAAGCTTTTCGCCGCCACCTGAGAGGGCTAGGCGACCATCCTTTGAGAGACATACCGAAACGACTTCACAGGTGTGCCCGTCAAATCGCTTGATTTCAGTGCCTGTCCCGACATCCCACAGCCGCATCGTCTTGTCTTCGCTTGCAGAAAGCGCCCGGCGACCGTCTGCGGAGATGGCAATCCCATTGACTCGTTCCTTGTGGCCCTTGTCGGATTGTGTGTGGCCCTCGAATCGCCGAGGTTCATCGTTTGAGCCAATCTTCCACACACAAATCTTGTGCAGTCCGAAGCTGCTCGACCAGTTTTGGCTCCCTCCACTGGGTGCCTCTATCGCGATGGGGTCTTGGCCGGAAATCACGGACTGCCCGTCAGGCATGAACGCCACGCAGCGCCATCCATCTCGGTTTGAGCGAGGCCCCAGAACCTGAACCTCATTCACCTTTTCCAGATCCAAAATGCGAATCGTCGTGTCGAGGCTGCATGACGCGGCTCGCTTGCCACTCTGGGAGAAAGTAACGGAGGTAACGATCCCGACATGCCTCGTACTGGCAATCTCACGGCCCGTTGACACCTCCCAGATGCGCACTGTGGGATCCTTCGAGTCGAGTAAGATTCCGCTTCCGGAAGCAACCAGCCGTGAATCTGGAGAAAACTGGGCGCATTGGATTGGTTCAGTGTGCCCTGTGAACTGGCGCAGTTCGGTGCCAGCCTGAACGTCCCACAGGTGCAGTCGCCCATCTTTGCTCCCGAGAATGGCGAGGCGACCATCGGCGGAAAACGCCACGGTTAGAATTCCCTGCAACTGGGTTTCCACGGATCGCAACTGACCAACCGGCGGACGCTCTCCTCTGGCGCTTTTCTTGGCGTCTTGGCCGATCAAAACCGATTCTGCTCCTGTAGTAGCCGGGCTTTGGCTTTCCGCCTGTTGTCGAACACCGCTTTCTTTGGTCTTGTCCCCCGCAAGCCGACTCCCTCGCAAAAAAACGTAAGCGGTAAAGGAGCGGCCTCATAGCGGGCGGTGCGGAGAGGTGGTAAACGCGACAGCGATGAACACATCCAATGCTTGGCCTCGTTTCCAACGCTCCACCGCCGCGCAACGCGCACGG
>Ga0187893_10012022_pt1 | contig 12391 bp, 9 predicted proteins | sample MA1701074metaG_FD_139574 | JGI IMG/M metagenome (GOLD analysis project Ga0187893, IMG submission 139574) | White microbial mat communities from a basaltic lava cave in the Kipuka Kanohina Cave System on the Island of Hawaii, USA - MA170107-4 metaG ... | reverse complement strand
TTGAGCAGCTCGCGCATGCCGCGCGATTCAAACTGGAACACTGCCGTGGTATTCGCGCCCGCGAAAATCCTGAACGCGGCCGGATCGTCGAGCGGAAGCTGCTCGAGCCTGATCTGCGATTGGGGATCGAGGCGCTTGATGAAGCGCAGCGTCCAGTCGAGGATGGTGAGCGTGGTGAGCCCGAGAAAGTCGAACTTCACCAGGCCGACCGCTTCCACGTCGTCCTTGTCGAGCTGCGACACGGCGCTGTCTGAACCCGAGGCCGTGTAGAGAGGACAGAAATCGGTGAGTTTGCCCGGCGCTATCAACACGCCGCCGGCGTGCATGCCGACATTGCGGGTCAGGCCTTCGAGCTGTTCAGCAAGTGCCAGAAGCTCACGCGTTTCCTCCTCTGTTTTCTCGCGCTCCTTCAGCCTTGGCTCGATCTCGCGCGCGTCCTTTAGCGTGATGAGCTTGCCCGGCTGGAACGGGATCAGTTTGGCGAGCTCGTCGGTCCGGCTGTAGTTCCATTCCATGACGCGACCCACGTCGCGCACTACCGCTTTCGCCGCCATGGTGCCGAAAGTCACGATCTGCGAAACCGATTCCTCGCCGTATTTATGGCGTACGTATTCGATGACGCGATCCCGCCCGTCCTGGCAGAAATCCACGTCGAAGTCCGGCATGGAAACCCGCTCGGGGTTGAGAAAACGCTCGAACAACAGGTCGTAGCGAAGCGGATCGAGGTCGGTGATGCCCAACGAATACGCGACCAGCGAGCCTGCGCCGGATCCCCTGCCTGGTCCCACTGGCACACCATTCTCCTTGGCCCAGTTGATGAAATCGGCGACGATGAGAAAGTAGCCCGGGAAACCCATTTGCACGATGGTTCTTATCTCGAACTCGAGGCGCTCGCGATAACGCGGCAAGTGCCCGGCGCGCACGGCGGGCTCAGGGTAGAGCGCCTGCATGCGCAGTTCCAGGCCGGCGACCGAGCGCTCATGCAGGTAGGCCTCCAGACTGACGCCCTCGGGCGTCGGAAACAGCGGCAGTCTGGATGTGCCGAGATCGAGCTGGAAATTGCAGCGGCGGGCGATCTCTACCGAGTTACTCAGCGCCTGCGGCAGGTCGGCGAAGAGCGCCGCCATCTCGGCCTGCGTCTTGAAGTACTGCTCCTCGGTAAAGTGGTGCGGGCGGCGCTGGTCGGAAAGTACGTTGCCCTCGGCGATGCACACCCGTGCCTCGTGGGCGATGTAATCCTCCCGCTTGAGAAACTGTATCGGATGCGTCGCCACCAATGGCAGTTTCAGGGTGGAAGCAAGCCGGACTGCGCGATTTACGTAATGCTCCGCATGCGCATGGTCGTGACGCTGCAACTCGATATAGAAGCGATTCGGAAATAGTTGCGCCCACTCCCGCGCCAGCTTCTGCGCTTGCTCCGGGTTATCGGCGAGCAGCGCGCGGCCGATATCGCCGAGATGTGCGCCCGACAATGCGATCAATCCTTCAGTGCCGGACTCACGGAACCACTTTCTGTTTATTTCCGCACGGCCGCGATGCTGATTGATGCGGTAGGCGCGCGTCAGCCAGTCGCACAGATGCAGGTAACCCGCGGATGTGGCGCACAGCAGCAATGCCCGGAACGGCTTGTCGCGGTCGGCCTCGTTGCTGATCCAGACATCGCAACCGATGATCGGCTTGAGTCCCTGGCTTCGAGCAGTCTGGTAGAACTTCACCATGCCGAAGACGTTGGACAGATCGGTGAGCGCAAACGCCGGCATTCCGTCCGCCTTTGCTGCCGCCACGGCGCCATCGAGCCGGGCGACGCCGTCAACGATCGAATATTCGCTGTGCAGGCGCAGGTGGATGAACAACGGTTGCATGGCCCGCATTTTACGCCCTCAATTCGCGCCGAGAAATTCGATTCGATTGCGCGCGCGCAATTAGGTGGTTGCAGTCCAGCTTGTTAAAATACGCACCTTCAGACCGCCTTCCCCGCCATGCGCTTCATCAATATTGCCGGCTACAAGTTTGTGCCGCTACAACGGCTGCCCGAATTCAGGGCGCGCCTCGTCGAATTCTGCAGGGAGCTTGGGGTCAGGGGTACGATTCTGTTAAGCCCTGAAGGCATAAACATTGTTGTCGCCGGCTGCGACTTGGCGGTGACACGCTTCAAGGATTTTGTGCATGCGGATTCCCGCCTCGCCGGGCTACGCTTCAAGGAAAGCGTTTCCTCGTTCCAGCCCTTCAAACGCATGCTGGTCAAGATAAAGAAGGAAATCATCACCCTGCGCGTATCCGGCGTCGACCCTGCGGCCCGGCGCGCTCCGTCCGTAACGCCGGCCGAGCTCCGGCGCTGGCTGGACGAGGGGCGGGATTTGGTGCTCCTCGACACCCGCAACGCATTCGAAGTCGACACCGGCACATTCCACGGTGCCATGCACCTGAATCTGAAGTCGTTCGGGGAGTTTCCGCGGGCGGCGGACAGAATCGAGGAAGCGTTCAAGGCGAAAACTGTCGTCGCCTTCTGCACCGGCGGCATCCGTTGCGAGAAGGCCGTGCCGTTACTGATTCAGAAGGGATTTCGCGATGTCTTCCAGCTGGAATGCGGAATCCTGCAGTACTTCGAGGAATGCGGAAACGCGCACTTCAAAGGCCGCTGTTTTGTATTCGATCAGCGTACCGCGCTGGACGGAAATCTGAGTCCGGAACTCGCGGACGCCCAATGACCGGTGTCCGAGAAACCCGCAGGGCGGTCATAGCGATGATCCTGCTGGTGATCCTGTGGGGTTACAGCTGGATCACCTCCAAGATCGGCCTGAATTACGCAAGTCCTCTCGACTTCGCGGCGATCCGTGTGGAACTCGGCGTTCTGACGCTGTTCATCGGTCTGTTGTGGACGCGGTCCTCTTTAAGACCACGGCACTGGCAGGCGCTCGTATTTATCGGGCTGATACAGACGTTCGCCTTCATCATCCTCAACACCTGGGCGCTTTCCGAAGGCGGGCCCGGAAAAACATCGGTACTGGTCTTCGCCATGCCTTTCTGGGTGCTGGTGTTCGCCTGGCCGGTACTGCACGAGCGCATTCGCGGATTGCAGTGGGTATCGGTAGCGCTGGCGGCAATCGGCCTCGTGTTCGTGCTCGAACCCTGGGAAATGCACACCTCGATGTTCAGCAAGACACTGGCGGTACTCGCCGGCATGTGCTGGGCGATCGGCGTGGTGTATGCGAAGCGGCTGCACGATCGCGTCCCCGTCGACGCGCTGTCGTTCACTTTCTGGCAGATGGTCGTGGGGCTCATTCCGCTCCTGATCGCCCAAGCAGTCTTCGACCGCGCGCCGGTCAATTGGACCGGCACGTTCGTCTTTGCGGCAGTGTTCAACGGCGTGCTCGCCACCGGCATCGGCTGGCTGACGTGGCTGTACGTGCTGCACCGCCTTCCGGCAGGCACCACCAGTCTTTCGTCGCTGGCGATTCCGCTGATCGCAATCGTCGCGTCATGGCTGCAACTCGGCGAAGAGCCCGGCAAGGCCGAACTGACCGGCATGCTCCTGATCGGCGTCGCGTTGGCGATCCTGTCCTACCTCAGCATCCGCAGGCACGAGGAAGTCGAACCGATGACGGGCCAGGAGTAAACCATGAGGATGCTCGACTGGTATTACGATTTCATTTCGCCCTACGCTTACCTGCAGTGCGTACATTTTCCGACGCTGCCGGCCGGCATACAGGTAAATCTGAAACCGGTGCTGTTCGCCGCGCTGCTCGACCACGCCGGCACGCTCGGTCCTGCCGAGATTCCCGGCAAACGCGAGCACACCTATCGTCAGACGCTCTGGCTTGCGCAGCGGCACGGCACGCCGATGCGCCTTCCGCCGCGGCATCCCTTCAATCCGCTCCCGGTGCTCAGGCTGGCGGTCGCTCTCGAGGCGCCACTCGAGACCGTGCGCAGGATTTTCGAATTTATCTGGGCGGAAGGTCGCGATCCATCCGATCCCGAGGAGTTCACCGCGCTCGCCCACTCCCTCGGCGTCGCCGACGCTGCTGCCCGCGTCGCCGACCCAGCGATCAAGGCAAGACTCAAATCAAATACCGACGACGCCATCGCAGGCGGCGTCTGGGGCGTCCCGACCTTCGCGGTGGATGGAATGTGTTTCTGGGGATTCGATTCCGGACAGATGATGCTCGACTATTTGGCCGATCCATCCGCGTTCGCGTCCGGCGAGCACGCCCGCATCGCCGGCCTGCCGACCGGTATCCAAAGGAAAAGGTGATTCGTGAAGCCCAGCCGCTCGGAGTTCCTCGAGATTCGCGGCCTGCGCTACCACGTGCGCACCTGGGGCAACCCCGAGGCAACCAGACTTTTCTTTCTGCACGGCTGGATGGACGTATCAGCGTCGTTCCAATTTGTGGTGGATGCTCTCGCGCACGATTGGTTCGTGATCGCGCCGGATTGGCGCGGGTTTGGATTGTCGGAGTGGACCGACGAGAGCTACTGGTTCCCGGATTACATCGCCGACCTCGATGCACTGTTGCGCCATTTTCAGCCGGACGCGCCGGCAATCCTGATAGGACACAGCATGGGCGGCAACATCGCGAATCTATACGCTGGCGTCCGGCCCGCGCGTGTCGGTAAGCTGGTGCTTGCGGAAGGCTTCGGCCTGCCGCCCACCAAACCGGAAAAGGCGCCTGAACGCTACGCCCAGTGGCTGGATGAAGGCCGCAAGCCGCCGGCGTTGCGCCCCTACTCTTCGCTTGCGGAAGTCATCCAGCGGCTCAAGTCCAACAATCCACGTATCAGCGATGAACGCGCCGCTTTCCTTGCGCCGCACTGGGCCGAGCAGTCGCCCGACGGCAACTTCCGTCTGCGCGCCGATCCCTGCCACAAGATGGTGAATCCCGTGCTTTACCGCGTCGAAGAGGCGATGGCCTGCTGGCGGCGCATCGTGGCACCGGTGCTGTGGCTGTGGGGCGACGGCAAATGGATGATGAAGTGGATGAAGGGCGACAAGTCGCTGCTGGACAGCTACCGGTCTTGTTATCGCTCGCTGAGCGAGCAGACCATCGCGGATGCCGGCCATATGATGCACCACGACCAACCGGGGCGGTTTGCCGCCGCCATCGAAGCCTTTGTACTTGACCCCGACGCCTGATCGTAACGCGATGATGCGTCCCGGGCGGACGCTTCAATTACGCCGGAAGAAGTACCAGGCACGCCAGAAAGTCAGGCAGGCGGCAGCGGTGAATGCGACCGAATAGCTGTCCGAAAGCGTTACGATCACCCAGAAAAGCAACGGCAGGACCACGACGCCGGCGTAGGTCATCGCCAGCGAAGCACCGGTCGCGGCGCCAGCCCTTCCAGGCGGCGCAATGCGGGCGACTTCCGAAAGATACACCCCGTTCCACCCGATCGCCGTCGCACCGTAAGCAAAACTCACCGCAAGGACGGGCGCGAGCGGCCACGTGCCGGTGAACGTCGCGGTGAGCACGGCGCCCACCGACATCGTAACGCCGAGTAATCCGAGCAGCGTGCGTGGTTTCACCCAGTTATCCGCCACCACTCCGAACAAGATGCGGCCAATGATACCGGCCGTCATCGCAGTCGCCAGCGCCGCGCCGGCGACCCGCACGCTAAATCCGATTCGCTGCGTCAGATAGACGACGAGAAAGGTGCTGAGGCATGCCTGCATTCCGGAATAGGTCCAGGATGCGAACGCCATTTCGCGCAGGCGCGGATGCGCGAGTACCAGGCGCAGCGGTTCGAGCAGGCTCCCCGGTCTTCCCTGGCGGTCCAGCGGTTGCGCAAGATCCACCGCTGATCTGTAAGGCTGGATCGCCGGGGCCAGTGCAATACACGCCAGACCCACCGTCAATGCGGCCGTCCTCCAGCCGAACGCGACGATCAGAGCGGGCACGATTGCGCCGGCGAGCGCGCCCCCGATCGGCACGCCGGTCTGCTTCAACGAGAAGATGAAGCTGCGGATGCGCTCGGGTGTGCGGTCCGCGAGGATCGCCGAGCTCGACGGCGTGACTGGCCCGTAGCCCAGGCCCATTACCAGCGCCCCGAGCATGACCAGCCACGCGTTGGAACTCGCGATCAATGCGATCCCGCAGCCACAAAACAGCAGCGAGAACTGGCTCGTGCGCAGCGCGCCGACCCTGGCGATGACCCCGCCGGAAAATAGCGCCGCGAGAGTGGCCGACGCGAAAGTCAGGGCGGTGACGATCCCTACCCAACTCGCCGGAAATCCGAGGTCATCGTGCGCAGCCGGAGCAAGCACCGGCGGCGCAAACACGGCCATCGACACCAGCGCCTGGATGGCCATGGTCGCAATCAACGGCCAGATTACGCCTTTCATACTATTTCCCTCTCACCGCAGGGGAAGCGGAGGACGCAGAGGAAGAGCATGAGGAAAAATCGATAGGCGGCAAGCTGTGGTGCCCGCTACAAGTTACTCGATGTTGTCAGCAGGGCAAATTCGCGACCGTCCAACGGATGTCTCATCATTTCTGCTACTTTTTTTCTCTGCGTCCTCCGCGTCCTCTGCGGTAAGCGCTGCTTTTCGCCGTCAGGCCCTGGATTGAGCGAGGGCCTGGTCGATGTCCCACAGAATATCGTTGACGTCCTCGATGCCGATCGACAGCCGGATCATGTCGGGCCCGACCCCCGCGGTGAACTGTTCTTCCTCCGACAGTTGACGATGCGTTGTTGAAGCGGGATGAATCACCAGCGTCTTGGCGTCACCCACGTTGGCCAAATGCGAGCAGAACTGCAGCGCCTCGATGAACTTGACCCCTGCCTCCATGCCGCCCTTGATACCGAAGGTCATGATCGATCCGGTACCCTTGGGGAGGTACTTCTGTGCCAACGCGTGATACTTGCTGCTTGGCAACCCGGGGTAATTGACCCACGAGACCCGCGCGTGGTTCTTGAGGAATTTCGCCACGGCCACGGCGTTGGCGACATGACGTTCCATGCGTACATGCAAGGTTTCGAGCCCCTGCAGCAGCATCCAGGCATTGAATGGCGACAACACCGGGCCGAGCGTACGCATGGTTTCCATCCGGCACTTCATCGTGTAACCGAAATCGCCAAACGTTTCGTGGAAAATGACGCCGTGATAGCCGCGCGAGGGTTCGGTCATCATGGGAAACTTGCCGTTGCCCCATGGGAACTTGCCGGACTCGACCAGCACGCCGCCCATGGTGGTGCCGTGGCCGCCGATGAACTTCGTCGCTGAATGGATGACGACGTCTGCGCCGAAACTGAGCGGTCGGCACAGATATGGCGAGGCAAAAGTATTGTCGATCATCAGCGGCACACCCGCTTCCTGGGCAATCTTCGCCACCGCTTCGATATCGACCACGTTGATCTGCGGGTTGCCCATCGTTTCCGCGTAAAGGACGCGCGTCCTCGGGGTGAGCGCGTTGCGGAAATTCTCCGGGTCGTCCGGATTCACGAACACGGTCTTGATGCCGAACTGCCGGAAAGTCGCGTCAAATTGAGAATAGGTGCCACCGTACAGCGTGCTTGCCGAGACGATTTCGTCGCCTTCGCGCAAAATGGTAAGCAACGCGCACATCTGCGCCGCCTGGCCGGACGACGCAGCCAGCGCCGCACGGCCCCCCTCCAGCGCAGCCATCCGCTCCTCGAACACCGCCACCGTCGGATTCGAGATCCGCGAATAGACATTGCCGAAGGTCTGCAGGTTGAAAAGACTGGCCGCGTGATCGGCCGAATCGAACACGAACGACGTCGTCTGGTAAATCGGCACCGCCCTCGAAGCGGTAGCCGCGTCCGGGATCTGTCCCGCGTGCAGGCACAAGGTGCCGAATCCGAATTCTCTATCCGCCATGGAAAATGCCGTGAATGTCGTGAATATCGTGAGTGCCGTGAATATCGTGACTATGTGAATACCGTGACAGCGTGACTATCGAGACCACGTAACTGTCGTAATTCAAAGCCTGCTCGCAAGCGGCGCTTTGCCTTTACGGCATTCACGGTACTTGAGGCCCTAGCGGCCCTTAATAGGGTAGCCACCGAGGTCGCTTGGCAGAGATGATTTTCGTGTTCACGCCGACCCAGTTCAGTCCACCGAACAAACGCCCGTGTTCGATCTTGACGCAGCGATCCTGCACGACTTCGAGCCCCGCCTTGCGCGCTTTCGCCGCGGCCTTTTCATTCATCACGCCGATCTGCATCCACAGCACCTTCGCGCCGATGGCGATGGCATCGTCGGCGATCGGTTCGATGTCCGCGCTCTTGCGAAAGCAATCCACGATGTCGATTTTTTCAGGGATGTCCGTGAGCGAGGCGTAACACTTTTCTCCCAGGACCTCCTTGTACATCGGGTTCACCGGGATGACGCGATAGCCATGCTCCTGCATGTACTTGGCCGCGAAGGAACTCGGCCGGTACCAGTTGGCCGAAAGGCCGACCATCGCAATGGTCTTGTACTGCTTGAGGATGCGGCGCAGCGTATTGATATCGGTGTTGTCGCTCATGGTTCCTGGTCCTGGGATGTTCACCCACGGAATCGTGGAATCGGGGTCGTCACGCGGAAAAACGCGCAGTTTAACACCCCTGCTTTTGGCCGCCTGTCCGCCGCCGAAGCCTCGTGATTGCCCACACGTTCCGCGGTTACCCGCCGCAACGGAACGATCAAGTATCTGAGAATCCTTGGCATTTCACAAACCTCTCAATTTGTCAGATTTGCTTTTTCTTCCCGTTCAGCTAAACCTTAGATGCGCGCAACGGAATTCGGGGCGCATGCATTTGCAGCCGACAACCTCAACTCGAAGAATCGAAGGGAGAACGACATGGCCAAAAGTTTCATCAGCAACCTGAAACTGGATGCGCGTCCCGACCGCCTGGACCTGCGCGACCTGCCCTTTCGTCCGCCCGTGCGCTCACTGCCCGCGGTCTTTCCTTCCCATCAACAGGTACAGGAACTGTTGACCAGGTACGTGTCGGACAAGCTTATTCTCGACCAGGGTCAGGAAGGCGCATGCACTGGATTCGGGCTGGCTTGCGTCATCAACTATCTGCTCTGGCGCCGGCACCTCGAGTCGGGCAACAACGCACGATTCGACAGCGTCAGCCCGCGCATGATTTATCACCTTGCGCGTTTTTATGATGAGTGGCCGGGCGAGGATTACGACGGCTCCAGTTGCCGCGGCGCGATGAAGGCCTGGCACAAGCACGGCGTCTGCACCGAGAAGTTGTGGCGCTACCGGGACAAGCGCGGCGCGGCGCGCTTCATCAAGCCTTCCGAGGGCTGGGATCTGGATGCCGCGAGCCGGCCGATCGGGGTGTATTACCGAATTGACCGGCGCTCGGTCGTGGACATGCAGGCAGCGATATACCAGATCGGTGCAATTTACTGCTCCGCCGAAGTGCATGACGGCTGGGATCTTCCGGAAAGCAAGGCGAACGCGGTAAACCACGACGCTTTGCCTGTCATCGGCAAGCCGAGATCCGATGAACTGAGCGGCCATGCCTTCGCCATCGTTGGCTACGACCATCGGGGCTTCGTGGTGCAGAACTCCTGGGGCACCTCCTGGGGCTTGTGCGGCTTTGCCATCCTTCCCTACGAGGATTGGATCGCAAACGGCACCGATTCATGGGTATGTGCTCTCGGAGTGTCGGCTGTCAACGGCGTGTCTCCTGGCCATTTCGTTCAGGCCGGCCGCACTTTAACTGCCAGCGAGGCAACCACCATGTCGGGTGCGCCGCTCATCGGCGTGAAGGAAGAGCTCCATACCGGATATCAGTATCGTGACGCCGCCGTCGTGCCATGGACCACCGAACAGGCCTATCAGCACAGCGTGGTAATGGGCAACAACGGTCGCCTGATCAGCCGATTGGTCACCGCCAAGGATGCGAATGACGCGGTGCGCCTGGTGGCACAGGATGCTCCGGCACGCTGGTTCGAACAAAACCGCGCCAAACCGAGGCTGGCGATTTACGCTCACGGCGGCCTCAACAGCGAAAACGATTCGATCACCAGAATTCGCGTTCTCGCTCCCTACTTCGCAGCAAATGGTATTTACCCGATCTTCCTGACCTGGAAAACCGGACCGCTGGAAGCATTGCGCGACCTGGTGGAAGACCAGGTCACAGGTTTGCCGACCCCGCCCGGCGCCAACTGGCTGAAGACCCTCAAGGAAGCCGCCACGGAAGCAGTCGACCGTACCATCGAAGCCGTGTGCGAGGTGGCGTCGGTGAAATCAGTGTGGAGCCAGATGAAACAGAACGCGGTGGATTCCTCGGCTACCGGCGGCGGTATGGCACTGCTGGTGAAGACGCTTGCAGTCCTCAAGAAGCAGGTACCGGAACTCGAACTGCACTTCATTGGCCACTCGGCCGGCTCGATCATACTCGGACAGGCGCTTGACAGAATGCGCGGCAATTTGCAGCTCGCTTCATGCACGCTCTACGCGCCGGCCTGCACCATAGATTTCGCCAATGATCATTACGCCAGGGCTCAGGGCAACGCCGTCCTTGCGAAGGGCCAGCTTCACATTCACCTGCTTTCCGACGAACGCGAACGCGATGACAGCGTGGGTCCCTACAACAAATCGCTGCTGTATCTGGTCAGCCGCGCGCTGGAGGACACGCACAAGACCCCGCTGTTGGGTATGGCGCGGGTGTTCGACACGACAGAGAATCCGGATTCGAAAGCGGCCCGCTCTGTCAGCGGCGAATGGAACAGCGGGTTTCTGAAATCGCTTCTGGCATGGCAAGAGTTCTGGACCGGCAGCGGCAACAAACTCTATCCCCTGACCGAACCGATGGTGGACACCGGCTTGAAGTCCATTCCCGCCGCGCATGGATCTTTCGACAACGACGTCAAGGTGATCGCGGCGACACTACGCCGCATCCGCGGGTCCAGCCTCGCGCACGAAGTGGAGAACCTCCATTACTAATGGCGTCTCCCGTGGCGACCCCGCAGAGCGCGATGGTCTCGAGTCGGCCCGCGCGACGAGCTTTCCCGATCGTGCCGGCTTCCTGGATCGCGCAATCTGCCGCGGGTCCAGCGTCACGCGGTGCCAGCAGGGAAACGCTTACTGTCCCAGCAGGCCGCCCACGGTCTACGCGAGAAATTCCCCGGACATTATGCCAATGTGTTTGAGCGCGACGTTGCCGCGCTTGTCGACGAAGTAGGTCGTCGGCGTACTGCGCACCGTGGCGAAATCGTCGTCTTCCTCTTTGTCGAAACGCCACGCTACCGGGAAGCGGTAGGGTTTCGTTGCCAGGAACGCGCGTATTTCTTCGACGCTGTCATCCACGCTCAACGCGATCATCTCGAAGCCCTTGTCCCTGTTGGCTTCGTAAAATTTCTGCCAACCCGGCATTTCGGCCTGGCAGACCCCACACCAGGTGGCCCAGAAGTTGACCATGACGACTTTGCCCTTCCACTGCCCGAGATCCACTTTCTGACCGTTGATCAATACGGCCTCGACCTTGGCCGGGTCGCCGATGTCGCTGGCCGCTCCGGCAACGACAGGCACGATAACCGCTGTCGTCAGCAACAGCAGGGAGGCCAATGTGTGCACGACCGTGTTCAACATGAAGTCATCTCGAGTCATCATCGCCGCGAGTCTGGCGCCTGCTTTTCCACACCGCACGTTCCTCACCTTTGGCCGGCATCGGAAACAATCGCGCCCAGACGTACTTCACGTTCGTCCCTGGAAAGCTTGCCGAGTTCCTTCACTTCCGAATAGAAGCGCCTGAAGTCGCCCCCGTTCTTCGCGAGCAGGCGCCGGAACGCGGGTACGAGTTCCGAATACGTCGCCACCGGCACCAGATTGGCGTTGTTCAGCTCACCGGCAAAAAACCGGTCATAGCCGGCAAAGCCGTTCCAGCTTCGTTTCAGTTGTGCGTACTCGGCCTTGAGCTCGGCGAAGATCTCGGCCTTTTTCCTGCGCTTTTCTTCCTCGGTCAGCGGCGAGGCGTACAACGTCCGCAGCATTTCGCGGAACCTCGTCACCAGTTCGACGAAGCCGCGCCTGTACTCCTGCGAGGCATCGAACGCGGCGCGTTCCTCTCGCGTGCCGGCCCGGGCAAGCCAGCGATCGACGCCCTCCAGTTCGACCGCCGTGGCAAAAGATTCGTTGAACACGGTGTCACCGGAAACGTAGACGACCTGATGCGCAAGCTCGTGGAACGTCAACCGCGCGATCTCGGCCTCAGGAAAGAAGATATACGTGTTCAGCACCGGGTCATCGAACCATCCCAGTGTCGAGTACGCGGGGATGCCAGCTACGAATACATCGTGCGATCGGGCACGCAAACCCGTGGCGAACTTCTCGGCGCCCCGCTCGCTGAAGTAACCTCGGTACGCCACGCAGCCGGCAATCGGAAAACACCACTCTATTGGTGCGGTCGAGAACTCCGTGGTCGCGAACAC
>Ga0187893_10012021_pt1 | contig 12393 bp, 10 predicted proteins | sample MA1701074metaG_FD_139574 | JGI IMG/M metagenome (GOLD analysis project Ga0187893, IMG submission 139574) | White microbial mat communities from a basaltic lava cave in the Kipuka Kanohina Cave System on the Island of Hawaii, USA - MA170107-4 metaG ... | reverse complement strand
TCGAGGTGCACGGATGCGGTCGCGGGGAACGCCACGCAGGGCTGGTCGTCGGTCGGGAGGCGCCAGAGCTCGCTGCCGTCGCGCAGCCGCAGCGCGTACACGTTGCCGTCCCAGGACGGCACGAAGGCGACGCGGATGCGGCCCTCGTCAGGCACCGTGACGGTAGCGATGGTGGGCGATGCCGTCACGATCGCGCCGGTCGGGAACGACCACTTCTGGACGAGATCACCCACGTTGGCGGGCGCGATCGCGGACTCGCGCGGGTTGAAGAAGAGCCGCGCGTCGCTGCCCGCGTAGCTCTGCCAGTCGCGCGGCTGGAGGTCGCCCGGCACGATCGCGACGCCGTCGGGGAAGCGCAGGCCCTGGCGGACGACCTCGGGCGGCTGCGGCGTGCCGTCGGCGGCGAAGCGGATGCGGCGGACCTTGCCGTTCGGACCCGGCCCCACGTTCGGCAGCGTGCCCACGAGATCGAGGTCGGCGTAATAGAGGGTCCCGGCCGCGTCGAGGGCGATCCCCTGCGGCGAGCCCGTCGAGATGGGCGGGATGCTCTCGGGCGGCTGCAAGACGTAGCGGAGACGCGCGCCGCTCGGATCGTACTCGCCGATCCGTCCGCTGAAGACCTCGGCCGCGAACAGGTTGCCGTTCGGCGCGAAGGCCAGGCCCGAGAAGGTCGAGAGGCCGCTCGGCGGGAGGAACACCTCGCGCTGCACGGCGTCCGCGACGGGCGAGCCCAGCGCGTCGACCGCGCCGCACCCGCCGGCCGCATCAGGCCCGGTCGGGAACGGCGGCGAGAGGCGGAACACGGAAAGCTGGCTGGTGGCAGCGACGTAGGCACGGCCCTGGGCGTCGAACGCCACGCCGCCCGCCGTGCCGAGGTCGGTCGCGAGCTTGCAGAAGTTCGTGCTGCGGTCCGCGTTGGGATACGTGCCCGGCGCGCCCGGGAACCGGTCGTAGGGCGGGAACCACATGATGAGCTGGCCGTTCGGCGTCCCGAAACCCTGCGAGCCCACCTCCGTCGTGAATAGCGTGCCGTCGGGCGCGAACGCGCAGCCGTAGGGCTCGGCGCCGCTCACGAAGTACGTGGCCGTGAGCTTCCCGATCTGCTTGCCGCTCGGCGCGAAGACGCCCCAGCCGGGAGGCGGATCGGGCTGCCCGGTGTCCTCGCCGTTCACGAAGCGCCCGCTCCCGTCGGGGAACGTGCAGATCATGCCGTTCATGTCTCGGAACTTGCCGGCCGGCTGCGCCCCCCCGTTCTCGGACGCGTTGGCCGCCTCGACGAGCACGTCCTCCACCAGCGGCGGGGCGTCGATCGAGTCGACGTCGATCCGCCGCAGCCGATTCCCCTCCGTGGAGTAGAGAAGCTCACCTGGGTCGGCCGCCAGCGCTGACGACGCAAGCGCCAGAGCGAGGAAGCCGTTGAGCACCGCGTGCCGCATGCCTTTTCAATCGAACGCCGCAACCGGCTCTGTCAACCGAAATCGACAGCTCCGGCGGGCGTGAGTCCATGCGGATGTCAACCGTCGGACGCCGGGTGGAGCCTGATCGCGCGCTCGGGGCACGCCACGACGCAGAGTCCGCACGCCTGGCAGCGATCCGCGCGCGGCGTGTACGCCGTCTGCCGTCCGTGGACGAAGACCTTGAGCCGGCTCACCAGTGACAGCGCCTGCCAGTCCGCGTCCTCTATCCGTCGCACCTCGAAGACGTCGTAGGGGCACACCTCGACACAGTCGCGCTTCCCCTCGCACCGGGCATGGTCGACCACCGGCGTCCACGTCCCCGGCGGCGCCCCGCACTCCGCGCCGGGACGCTCGGGATGCGCGGCCGCACGCCGCACCTTCTCGGCCGGCGTCATGCGCACCGCACCGAGTACTCGAGGCCATGCCCGAGCGGAAGCGTCGTCGACTCGAAGCCATTGCGCCGGTCGGTGACGAAGGCGACGTAGGGCGCCAGGGCCTTGCGGAAGGTGAAGATGTTGTCGGCGAAGACGACGGCACCGGGCCGGAGCTTCGGGCGCAGCAGGTCGAGCACCGGGAGGTACAGGTCCTTCCAGCCGTCGAGCAGCACGAAGTCCACCGGTGCCGTCAGGTCGCGCAGGGTCTCGAGCGCGTCGCCGGCCTCGCTACGGACGTAGAACCGCGGGGCAGGGGCTCCAGGTCCGAGGATGGGAGGTTATGTTGACTATCCTCCCGAATTGTCGATGGATTCGGACAGCCCGATGGAGAAGAGCGAAAGCCGTTCGCGTGCTATTCGAGCGAGGGGATCACGTCAGCCAGCGTGAAAGGGCCGGCTTCCTTCTGTGTGGCTCACTTCGCCAACTGTATCCCCGGCGGCTTCCAAGTACCTTCGCCGGGCGGAAGGATGGAGGGCGGCGTTGCCTTCGGCCAATAGAGGCGCATGACGAGGTAAATCAGGTCGTTTGGCGCAGGGAGCCAGTTGGATTCCTTGTCGCTGCCAGGCGAATCCTTCTGGATGTAGAGCGTCAGCGATCCGTCCTCGTTTTTCTTCATGCCTGGCAGCATGGGGGAATTGAGCAGATAGCGGTTGATCGGGTTCTTGATCAGAAACTGCGTCTTGCCGTCGTACATTGTCAGCGACCAGAAGGCATTCACCGGCGGGAGCTGGCCGGCGGGGAACGTGATCGTGTAGTTGTGCTTGCTGCCGTCGAGCGGCTCGCCATTGGGTAGCGTCTTGGTCAATGGATACATGGCCTCGACTGCATCGTTCCCGTAGATGCCCCCCTTCGCGGCGGCGGCTCGCTTGAGCCAGTTGCCGTCGTAGAAGGCGCGGTCGCCAAAGAGCGACCCGACTTTCCAGCCGTTGATGTCCTTTTGTCCGGCGGTCAGATACTGCTCAACCTTCGCTTCGCCGTCCTTCATGGCGAGCCCCACAGCGGCTTTCTGCTCTGGCGAGAGAGCATTGAAATCGAACTTCTTTCCCGCTCCGATGCCGAGGCGGGCCAGCCTAGCGCGAATGTCCTTCTCTTCCGGCCCGACGGGAGCAAATTGTAACGCGAAGTCGAGGTAGTCGAAGAAGCCGGTCTTCACCATTTCGTCGTTGATCTTGGGAAAATCGATCGCCGGGGCGACGGGCGGCGCGGGCTGTTTCAAATACGCCGAGAGCGGCTGCGCCCTATAGCCGGCCTGCACCTTGATCACGTTCGGCATGTCCTCGGCGTTGAAGAGCTGCGTCCGGTAGGCCACCAGCGAGAACTCGGTGCTGGACCGGAACACGTTCTTGATGCTGGCAGGAGTCTCGCCCTTCCAGTCGGGTCCGACCACCATGTAATCGCCGGCACCACTGCCGGTGGCGCGGCTGCCGACGTAGCCATAGTTGAAGGTATTGCCATCGCAAAGCATCACCGAGTAGTAGCGCGTCTTTTCCACGGCAGGGACGGACAAGACGATGGGCTCGGCGCGTAGATCGAGCCAGAGCAGCAAATAGGGAGTGTCGCTGTTGGGCGTGATGACCGCCGTGTCCTCGTACGTGAACACGCGGGCTTCGTTCTTGATCTGATTAAACGGGGCTTTGAACTGGCCGGAGTTCCGGTCCACGGCGTACTCGTACATCACCGCGTAGTTCATCACGATCGGCAGTCCGTAGATGAAGCCCTCTTCGGCGATGGCTTTGGTTTCGGCGGGCGTGAATCCGGTGGCCATCTCGACCTCGTTCAGTTCGCGCGAGTAGCCGAGGCCCACCATCTCTTGACCCTGCGGCGAGACTCGGAAGCTCGCGAGATCCTGGAGCCGGCGCTCCAGTTTGCTCGCGCCATGGGCATCCCGAAACTTGAGGCAGACGTGCTCAAGGTGCAGGCACACATCGCGCTCGAAGGTGGCGAGACGGAGGTAGCGGCGCGGTTGGCAATCAAGTGTCTCGGGATCGCCGCCGGATTCGGGATGCGCCTTCGCGTGACCGGAGCGCTAGTGCTCATGGGGAGGGTATCAGCTGTGCGAGGTGAGTGGACGACCGCTCAGTCGCTTTTGCACGCAGGCATCGCGCTCGGGCACGAGCAAGGGTACCAGCTCCAGGTGGAGAGTGCCGACCGCGAACTCATGCGGATCGATTCGTGGACACGAGGCGTGCTGGGCCGAGGTAGATCGGAACGCACCGGGGGTGGATGAAGGTCTTCCTCCCTGCATCGAACCTATGAACCCGAACCGACCTCCAGCCCGCCGATCAGATCCAGCAAGCCGTCAGCTTCCCAGAAACGATTTCGTTCCCCTTCCCCCAGCCTGAGTAGCACTCCCGCCTCCTCCAGTTGCGCGAGGGCGTTGGTGATCGCGGGCTTTGTGCGGTTGGTCGCTGCAACCGCAACTGGGACGGCGATGATCGGGTGTGCAGGTAGAATGTCGATGACCGCCCATGCCGCCGCATCAGAGCGGGGGGTCACGCGATCGCGTAGCTGTTCTCGCCAGGTGGCCTGCAACGCCTCGACACGGCCGGCGTAGCGGACGGCCATCGCGGACGCCTGATGGGCGGCCTCCGCGAAGATCGTGAGCCACTCTCCGATTCGATCCTCCCTGAAGCGGGTCAGGCCTCGCAGGTATCGTTCCTTGTCGCGTGCGAGCACGATGCTGATGGGGGGTACGAAGGTCGGCGCCAGGTCTCGGCGCCGCAGGATCACTTGTACCAGCGCACGGCCCGTCCGTCCGTTGCCGTCATCGAACGGATGGATGATTTCGAATTGCGCGTGGGCGATGGCCGCCTGCACGAGGGGAGGAAGCGTCGGGTCGTTGCAGAACGCGCACAGATCCGTGAGGAGCGGCTTCACCTCTTCGGGCGGCGGAGGCACGAAGTCTGCGCCGCACGGATTGTAGTCGTTGCCGCCGATCCAGTTCTGAGCGGTTCGCAGCCGCCCCCCAATCCGCGCGTTCGGCGCCCGCGCGAGGAGCGCACGATGGATGTCGAGCAGCTCGCGTATGGTCGTACTGTTTGCCGAGGACGCGCGTTCGACGGCGAGCTGCATCGCGTCGATGTTGGCGAGGATATCCGCAGCCTCGGGCCCGATGCGCCGACCGCCTTCCTGCGCAACCTCTGCACGCGCCAGCGCCCGCACATCCATCTGCATACCCTCGACCTTCGAAGAAGCGATGGACTCGGTTCGGAGAAGCAGGCGGGCAAGCGGTTCCAGGGCAGGCGTTGCCCGTCGATTGAGATCGGTGATCGCCTTCTCCGCGTCGGAGATGATGCCGAGCACGTCTCCTGGAAGATGCAAGTCAAGGTCGGCCAGAGAGAACGGGACGAAAGCCTTGTACACGCACGGCCGCCGATGACGCGCGGGCACGTAGACCGCGGGATCGCGTTCCCAGACCCGCCTGACGAGGGCGCCCCGCATGGGCATCAGTAGTAAAGGATAGCTCACAACCTTTACCAAGGCAAACTCTCGGTAAAGGCTAAGGACGGGCCGCGCATGGCCCAGTTCTGCGGCGGAACGAGCTGCTGACGCCCACCAACGTCGTCGTCACCCGGGCCAAGTAGCGTGCATCTCAGGGATGCGCCCAAAGCTACTGCCTTGATCAGGTTGTGCAAGCTGCGCGTTGATACCCCTTCGTGGACTACTCGCGGGGCGGGACATGCGGTCGGGCTCGAACGGCCGGAAGCGGTGAACGCGGCGCTTGTGCGTCACCTCGGCTGACTTATCGCTGGTCGAGCTGCTCGACGGCGTCCAGGAACCGCGCCCGCCATGCGTCGGCGCAGGCGGGCTCCAGCTTCCGCTTGCCGAGCTTCTTGGCGACGCGCGCGGCCTTCTTTAGCTGGGCTGTCGCCCGACGGGTGAGCTTCTTCGCGCGCTTGCCGGTCGCGTCGGCCAACAGATCGAGCGCCTCGCAGGCCCGATCGAAGGGACGCGAGAGCGATGCCGGCGGCGCCGTGCCACCGCACGGGTCCGGCGGTGTCCGTCCGCACTGACACGCTGCGCCCGGAAGGCCGGTGCGCGGCACGGAGACGCAGCCCGTTCCCGCGACGCAGCCGTCCTCCGTGCACGGATTGCCGTCGCCGCAGCCGCCTGGACAGGCGGTCACCGTCGTACTGGTCGTGCTGCCACCGCCCGTCGTCGTCGTCGTGGTCGAGCTGCCCCCGCCGAGCGTCGTCGTCGTGACCGTCGACGTGGTGCTGCCCGCGAGCGACGTCGTCGTCGTGCCCACGGCCGAGCAATCCGCGGCGCACTCGTCCCCCCCGACGATGTTGCCGTCGTCGCACGCCTCGCCCGGATCGAGGGATCCGTCGCCGCAGATCGGACCATCGGCGGCGACCAGCAACGGGACCGTCGCCGTGCCGGTGAGGCCGTCGCTGTCGGTGGCCGTCAGCGTGAGCACGTGGAGCCCCGGCACGAACACGGACCCGTCGAGCACCAGCGTTCCCCCCGTGCCGAGGGTGCCGTTGAGATCGGAGCTCCAGCGCAGTCTCGCGTCGCCGAGCGGGCCGTCTTCGACGTCGTGCGCCGCGCCACGGAGCACGGCGGCCCGCGCGCCCACGATCGGCACGGTGCCGGTGGGCGCGAGGATGCGGGCGCGCGGGGGCTTTGGCGGGACGACGACGTCGCCGTCGCTCTCGTCCACGGCGCTGAGGAATCCGTCGCTCGCTACCACCCGCAGCCGTCCGCTCTCGGTGGCCGGCAGGACATCGGAGTCGATCGCGAGCGAGGTATCCGACGCCTCGGGATCGAGCGTCTCCCAGGTGGCGCCGCCGTCGCGGCTCCACTGCACGAGGAAGGCGAGGGCATCGCCATCCTCGTCGGTCGCGGTCCAGGCGAGCGTCACTTCGCCGGGCCCGATCTCCTCGCCACCGTTCGGGAAGGCGACCCCGACCGCGGGAGGATGAGCACTCGCCCGACGGCTCGCCTTCGGGACGCCGTCCTTCGAGAGCGCGACCTCGGCCGCCCCGGCGACCGCAGGGACGAGGACCGTGAAGCTCCCGTGCGTCGTCTCGTGTGGTACGCCCGGGGCATCCGGCTCCTGGTAGAGGGGCGTCAAGGGGACGCTGGCGAGCACGCCGCCGCCGGCGTCGCGCAGCTCGATCTCGTAGGTCCCGCTCTGCGGGGACTCGCTCGCATGCGCGGAGGGCATCGTCATGACGGGCGCCAGCTCCGCCGTACCGGCGTCTTCGTCGATGGTCCCACCGATGAGCATCACGTCGGCGGCAGCGCCGGGCGGTGACGGAGTCGGGGTGCCGCCGAACCAGCTCGTCGCCAGGAAGGCCTTCAGCTGCGCGTACGTGTGGCTCGAGATCCACTTCGCCTGGCTGACACCCGTGCCCGCGCAGTACCCCATCAGCTCGAAGGTCTCACGTGGATCGACGATCTTGTTCCAATGCGTGTCGTAGCCGAAGATCATGCTCGCCTCCCCCGAGAGTAGCGGCCCGAGCGTCGGGACGTCCGCGCCGTCGACGCTGAAGAAGAAGGGGAAGACCTCGGCCCCGGCATTCGCGACGGCGGAGCACGGTCCCTGCGGATGGCCGCCGCCGTCGGTGCCGTACCTGGACGGGTCCACCGCGTGTGGTCGTCCGAGCACGTGACCGATCTCGTGCGCGTGCACGTGACGCGTGTAGTGGCTGGCCTGGGAGAGATAGATGCCGGAGCTCACGGTGCCCGGGACGCCGTTGGCGAGCCCCCACGCGCGCCGGGTGCCGAGGGGGAATCCGGTGCCGTCGGGGGAGGCGAGGACGCCGTAGTAGGTGCGATCGCACGCTTCGCCCGCCGCGCAGTCCGCGAGGCGGAGCGCGTCGAGCCGCCGGTTCACGCGGTCGAGGTCCGGCTTGCCCACGCTGAAGAGGCGCAGCTCGCCGCGCGTCACGTCGAGCTGCGCCGTCGGCAGGATGGCTGCGAGCCGATCCTCCAGCTCGTCGAGGTCGGCTGCCGCCGGCTTGTGCCTCGTGCCGAGCGGCAGCCCCCACTCGATCGCCACGAACTTCACGCGCAACGGCGGTGCGTCGCCGAAGCTCACGCGGACGCCGCAGTCGCCCGGCGCGCCACCGCTCTCCGCAGGCTCCGCACAGCCGAGCGGCGTCTTCGACTCGAGACACAACTCGACGTCGCCGTCGAGCCAGGCGGGCGGCAGCACCCAGTCGAACGTCTGATTCCTGAAGACCCGCCCTTCCGATGCCTCCTGGAAGACGTTGGCGGTGTCCTCGGGCAGGGGAGAGCCCGACAGCTCGACGCCCCCGCGGAAGCCGCGCAGCCGCGCCGTCAGCTCGACGGGGTCTTCGCCCACCGGCTCCATGTGAACGCGCACGACGGCGGACTTGTCACGGATGAGCGGCACGCTCTGTTGCCAGTCCTGCACCGCCTGGTTCACCTCGATGCCGACCACGTTGGCGAGCGGTTCGCCCGCCTCGCGCAGCGTCCACGTGGCCTCGCCCGTCCACGTGCGCTCGAATGGCCCCGGCGGATCGGGATTGGTGACCGGAGGCGTGACGTTGCGCGTGTCCGACCCGCTCGCCCCGCCCTGGACGACGAAGCGTCCGCCCACGAGGCGCACGGCCGTGTCGCCGCCCGCCGTCGGATACGGTGCCAGGTCGGTGAAGGCGGCGAAGTTGACGTCGAAGGTGTTGTCCTGCGGTGGAAAGAGGCAAGCGGCGATCTGGTTCCGCATCGCCCCGGGCGGGGAAGACACGCTCAAGTATGCCGTCGCCGTCGGCGGGTTCACGTCGAAGTCGAAGTACATCTCGCCAAGGGCGCGACGACTGGTGGTCCCGTCGAGTGTCGCGCTCGGGGCCGGAGTGGTGACGTCGTTTCGCTGGTCGTATTGGCAGGCTTCGCCGCAGAAGGGATGACCTCCCGTCTCGAAGCACGCGTCCGGACCGGGACATCCGATGCCATGCTGCCCCGGACACACGCCGCCGACGAGCGATTGCGAGTCGACGTGCGCCGTGACGCTCAGGCTGGCCGGGTGTACCGGCTCGCACGGCCAGGTCTCGCTGCACTCGGGTCCGACCTGGGCCGGACGGTTGCTCGGCGGCGCCAGGGGCACCACCAGGCGAAACGCCTGCTCGCGATTCGCCGAGTAGGTCCACGCGCGTATCTGGAAGAGGCCGTTGTTGATGGCCGCCGTGTCACCGCTCGCGGAGAACGCGCTCGCCAGCCGGTACGTGTAGTCGAGCTCCCACCGCGGGACGCTACGCAGCCTCTCGATCTCGCACGCGGTGAGCGGCGGGGCGGTCGGTTGCGCCACCGTCGGTGTCGGAGGGGCGATCGCCAGGGCGGCGGCGACGCCGGCGGCCCAACGCACGCGCCAGGGCAACGTCACGCAAGAGACGGTACCATGCCGGCCCGCCAGCGGTCCACGTGCGCTCACGAGGCATCAAGCTAGAGCGCATGCCATGTCCCAGCAGCGCGTCAGGCCCGCTCAGCCCTGCACGACGATCCACGCTGGGAGAAGAGGATAGTCAACATAACCGCCCATTCTCGGACCTGGAGCCCCTGCCCCGCGGTTCTACGTCCGTAGCGAGCCGCGACGTACTGCCGATCGACGTGTCGTTCGTGCTCTACGAATTCCCCGAAGTCTCGACGCCGTCCGCCGAGTTCCAGATCGTGCGCCCGAAAGAGCCGCACCCGGTGCTGCACGTCCGCTGCGAGCACGTGCCGGGCGTTGAGGCGCGGCTGGAGCTCCGCGACCGCGGTGGACTCCCGCGCTTCGCCTACAAGGCCGCGCGCGTCGTCGACGCCTGAGCGAACCGTCAGCCGCCGCCGATTGCTTCGAGGCGGAGCGTGATCGCGCCCTCCGTTACCGGTCCGGCGATCCCGTCCACCTTGAGGTCGGCGTCCCGCTGGAAGGCGCGGACGGCGCGGCGCGTGGCAGGGCCGTAGAGCCCGTCGACCACGAGCTCGGGGCGTGCGCCGAGGTCGTTCAACGCCCGTTGCAGGCGCTTCGTGCGCGGATCCGTCTCGGCCGCCTGCCACGCTTCGTCGGGCGCGCCGCGACCGCTCAAGAGCGGCCACAACTTGTCGAGCCAGCGCTGCCGGTCGGCGATGCCGTTGAAGCCGCCGTTAATGCGCCGGGTGATGGTACGGATGTCGTTGCGATCGGCGGACGCGTTCAGCCGGCCCACCGCCCACTCGTGGAGCGCGGGCTTGAGGGAGTGCTCGGCCGTGGTCGCGATCTCGGGATGACTCTCCAAGTCGAGGTCGAAGGCGGCGCCCATGCGCCGATGGTTGCCGCGGCCCGTGGTCTGAAGGACGCCATTGCCGCGGTAGCGAAAACCGTCGCCCTCGCGCGTGTTGCCGAGCTCGCGGGCCTTGCGCGGATTGCCGAGGCCGTAGACCCGCTCGGCGATCGCTTCCTCGTCGCCCGCGAGCCGTGCGGCCTCGGCGTGCGTGACGGCGGCGGTGTGCCGGTTGACGCCGAAGATCTCCAGCAGCCGACCCTCCGAGTAACGCATGCTCTCGCGCAAGATGCGAAACCCGCCGGTTTCGTGCAGCGCCTGCGCGAGGAAGTGCGACATGCGAAGCGGCGTCGTGAGCCCGTGGCGTTCGAAGAGTCCACCGCCCCTGGAGATCGACAGTAGATAGACCTCCTGGGCGCGCGGTGCTGCCTGCTCGACGGCTCGGCGCGCGTTCATTCCCCGGTCCCTCCCCCTGGCGGACTGTTGGCACGGTCTCCGCGCGGCGAGCAAGATGCCGGCTCGCATGCGACTGCGCCCCGGCGACACGGTTCCGTCCGTTGCGGCGACGACGATTCACGGCAAGGCCGTGCGCGTGCCCGACCGGGAGGCGCGTTTCGTGCATCTCCAGTTCCGTCGCTTCGCGGGCTGCCCCGTCTGCAACTTCCATCTGCGCACGCTGAGCGTCCGCAGCGCCGAGATCGCGGCGCAGGACATCCACGAGATCGTGTTCTTTCACTCGGGGCGCGACGAGATGCTTCGCTACCAGGCCGAGCTACCCTTCGACTGCGTGGCCGACCGGACGAAGACGTTCTACCGCCAGTTCGGCGTCGAGAACGGCATCCTCGGCCTGCCGGCCGATTTTCTCGTCGGGCCGGACGGCCGCCCGGTCGTGTGCCACTACGGCACGCACGCCTACGACAACTGTCCCAGCCGCCAAAGAAGCGCGGCGCGATGCGCGGTCCGCTGGTGGCGAAGACCTCGCGGCGACGCAACGCCTCGAAGAGGCTGTCGCGAGAGTTCTCCTCGGCCCAGATGCCGGCCAGCCCGCCGGGGTTGAACGAGATGCCGCCGACGGTGAGCGTGCCGCGCGACAGCCGCTTGTCCGGCGTGTCGTCGTCGGTGCCGCGATGGCCGATGAACGTTTCCTCACCGACGAAACCCGGCGTGCCGTTGTGCGAGTCGGTGCTCCCGATGAAGCCGAGCACGAACGGGTTCACGCCGATGCGCTCTTGCTCGGCGAGCCCCGACAGCAACGCGCTCGCTACGGACGTAGAACCGCGGGGCAGGGGCTCCAGGTCCGAGAATGGGCGGTTATGTTGACTATCCTCTCACACGCTCGCCCACGATTCGCCAAAGTCCGCGGTAGCTTGCCCGCGCTTCCCGCGGGGTGAACCAGAGTGCTACAGAGCGACGGTCCGTTGGCGACAAGATCACCGGTCACTGGAGGCAGAAAGTGCACAGTTGGTTAGAGCCGTATGCATCCACAGTTTTCGCCATGTTGGCGACCGCCACCTTGCTCCTCGTCCAAGTGCTCGTACTTGACCTGGCCGGCATCAAAGCCAAGCACGTGCCAGGAACCCCCGTGCACGCAGATCACGGGAGCTTTCTGTTTCGCGCCGCGCGCGCTCACGCCAACACCAATGAGAGCGTCGCAGCCTTCATCCTTCTCGCTGTCGTGGCAATGTTCACTTCGGCTTCGCCAACGTGGGTCAATGCTTCCGCTTGGGCCTATGTGGGAGGGCGGCTGGGACATATGCTCTGCTACTACGCGGATCTAAGAGTGGCGCGCTCCGTCGCGTTTGCTCTGAGCCTGCTGGCGTTGATTTCGCTGCTTCTCGCCGCGTTTGCAGCAGTGTTCTGATGGAACCTGCGGAGAGGCATCCCGGGCGACCGCAGCTTGGCGGTCCTCCGTTGCTGAGGGTTGGAGCATGAGCGAACTGACTATCTGGACCTACGACTGGGTGCCCAAAGGGCCTCGCGGTTTCGTGCGCGATTTGAGGCTACGATGGGCGTGCGAGGAAGCCGAACTCGCCTACACGGTACGAACGGTCCCGTTCGATGGTCGCGAGACCAATCATCTCGCGCGCCAGCCTTTTGGACAGGTTCCGTTCTTGAGCGACGGAGAACTGCAGATGTTCGAAAGCGGTGCAGGCGTGCTGCACCTGGCCCGGAAAGCCGAGAAGCTGATGCCGCGCGATCCGGTTGGAGAAGCCCACACACTGCATTGGGCGATCTCCGCGCTCAACTCGATCGAGATGGTCACCGTACCTTGGTGGTTTCTGGAGATGTCCGGCAAAG
>Ga0187893_10012020_pt1 | contig 12395 bp, 7 predicted proteins | sample MA1701074metaG_FD_139574 | JGI IMG/M metagenome (GOLD analysis project Ga0187893, IMG submission 139574) | White microbial mat communities from a basaltic lava cave in the Kipuka Kanohina Cave System on the Island of Hawaii, USA - MA170107-4 metaG ... | reverse complement strand
GCCGAGCGGATTTATCGCGTGGTGGTGAATGAGACCAACGAAGGCAAAGTCCGGCATCTGGCCAATACCTACGCGCCCATGACGCCCGCGCTTCAAGCGACGTTCCCCGAGCTTGAACACGTCGTGCGCTTATTTCCCAATAGCGTGACCGTCGCGCGCAGCCAGGAGAAACGTTTTCAGGAAAAGCGCTTCTTTTTTGCCGACTCTGCCGTCTTTGAAGTCTTCTCAGTTTCTTTTTTGCAGGGCGATCCAGCCACGGCCTTGATGACGCCGAACTCTTTGGTGATCACGGCGGCCACCGCCCAAAAATATTTTGGAGCGGAAAACCCACTCGGCCAGGTTTTGACGGTTGAAAATCAATATGACTTCAAAATCACCGGCGTTTTGAAAGAAGTGTCACGCAACTCTCATTTTGATTTCGATTTTCTGGCCAACCTCAACAGTGTGAACTCGTTAATGGGAACGTGGGTGCTCAAACGCGGCTGGTATTGGCCGCCGATGTATACTTATGTTTTGTTGCCGCCGAATGCGCCGCCGTCGTTGATCGAGAGCCGCTTGCCGGAGTTCGTTCGCAAGAATTTTCCTCACGACTTGGCGCCCCTGCAAGCTTTGCGACTGCAGCCGCTGACTGATATTCATCTCCATTCCGATCTTGAAAACGAGATCGCGCCGACCGGCAGTATTGCCTACGTTTACATTTTTTCGGCGATTGCCGCATTCATTCTCCTGATTGCGTGCATCAATTTTATGAACCTCGCCACGGCCCGCTCGGCGAGTCGCGCCAAAGAAGTGGGCATGCGCAAAGTCATCGGCGCGCAGAGATCGCAATTGGTCAAACAGTTTTTGGGAGAGTCGTTGTTTTATGCCGCGCTCGCTTTATTGTTGGCGATTGCCCTCGTCGAATTTTTTCTTCCACTTTTTAATGAGCTGACCGGCAAGCAGATCACCTCGCGCTACCTAAACAATTGGAGCGTGGTCTTCGGCCTGCTCGCGATCAGCGCGCTCGTGGGAATTTTGGCCGGAAGTTATCCGGCATTTTTCCTCGCGCGTTTTCGCCCGATGCAGGCTTTGCAGAGCAAAAATCTCGCGGGCCTCGGCGGACGCGCGCCCCTGCGCCTGCGCGCCATTTTAGTGGCAGCGCAATTCATCATTTCCATCGCCTTGATTGCGATCACCGCCGTGGTGAGTGAGCAATTGCACTTCATTCAAAACAATAGTCTCGGCTTTGACAAAAAACATCTCGTCGTGATCCCGATTCGCGATGAAACGGTGCAGCAGAACTTTGATGCCGTCAAGAACAGCCTCTTGTCGCAAACCGGCGTTTCGCAGGTGACGGCCTTATCAAATTTTCCATGGGAACGCGGCTATTACGATTTTTTTATCCACGCCGAAGGCATGAGTCCAACAACTAAATTTAATATGCCGACATTGCTCGTCGATCAGGATTTCATTCATACGTTTGGCATGGAAATCATCGCCGGCCGCGAATTCTCGAAAGATTATGCCACCGATGCACAGGAAGCGTTTATTCTCAACGAAGCGGCGGTCAAAAAACTGGGCTTGGATCCCGCCGTGGACAAAAAAATAAAAATGGAGAGTGTCGCCGCCGGCAAGCCGCGCGAGGGCAAGATCATCGGCGTGGTCAAAGACTTTCATTTGCGGTCGCTGCACCATGCCATCGAACCGCTGGCGCTGCTGATTTCTCCGGCCGTGCATTTCCGCGACAATATGGTCGTTCGGATCGAATCTAAAAACGGCTCTGAAACGCTGGCCGCGCTGGAGCAAAAGTGGCGCGAGATCGTGCCGCACCGCCCGTTTGAATATTTTTTTCTCGACGACGCTTTTGACCAACTTTATCGTAAGGAGCAGAAGCTCGCGCAGATTTTCAAATATTTTTCCACGCTGGCGATTTTTATCGGCTGCCTCGGCCTATTCGGGTTAGCCTCTTTTGTCGCGCAGCAAAAGACGAAAGAAATCGGCATTCGCAAAGTCCTCGGCGCCTCGGTCGCCGGCCTCGTCGGGTTGATGTCGAAAGATTTTATCAAGCTCGTGCTCGTTGCGAATTTCATTGCCTGGCCGATTGCCTATTTCGCGATGAACCGCTGGCTGCAGGATTTCGCGTATCGTATCAACATCGGCATCGAAATCTTTCTCTTCTCCGGCCTGCTGGCGCTGGCGATTGCGCTGTTGACGGTGAGCTTTCAAGCGATCAAAGCCGCGCTGACGAATCCGGTGGAAGCGCTGCGGTACGAGTAATAAAACGTAAAACGTGATGCGAAATGCCGGTTACGTTTTACGCATTACGTTTTTACTTGGAGTCAACCATGTTCCCCAACTACCTCAAAGTCGCCGCCCGCAACATGCTCAAGCACAAAGGCTACACGTTCATCAACGTGGCCGGCCTGACGATGGGCATGACGATATGCTTTCTTATTTTTCTCTGGGTGCGGGATGAGATCAGTTACGACCGCTTTCACGCCAAAGCGGATCGCATTTATCGCGCGTTGTGGGAGGCGCGCTTCGGCGATAATGAATGGAAAATTCCGCAAGTCGGCGTGCCGCTGGCGGAAGCGTTGGAAAAAGAATTTCCGGAGGTGGAACGCGCCGTCCGGCTCTTTCAAGGCGGCTTTACGCTCCGGCACGGCGAAGAATATGTGCGCGAGCAAAACGCCGTCTTTGCCGATGAGAGTTTTTTCGAGGTGTTTACAGTTTCCTTTATTTCCGGAAATCCGGAAACGGCGCTGCGTGATCCGGAGTCGGTGGTGTTGACCGCCGAAGCCGCGCAACGTTATTTTCCGCAGCAGAATCCGCTGGGACAGACGCTCACGCGCAACGACGGCAGGCTGATGCGTGTCACCGGCGTGGTCAAAAACTTTCCGCCGCAATCGCATTTTCATTTTGATTTTCTCGCGCCGATACAAGCGTTGCCGAGATTCGAGCAGCGCAAAACGCAATGGGGCTCGGCCAGCGTTTATACGTATGTGACGTTGCGGGCGGGCGAAAGTGCGGCGGCGCTGCAAACCAAGCTGCAAGCTTATGTCGATAAAAACGTTTCGGGCGAAGAATTTCGCCGCGCGGGCAATTACAATCGTTACACCTTTCAACCGTTGTTGGATATTCACCTGCGCTCAAATCTGCAGTACGAGCTGGCGGCTAACGGCAGCCTGGCGTACGTTTATCTTTTCTCCGTGATCGCCGGCTTCATTTTAATTTTGGCCTGCATCAATTTTGTCAATCTGGCCACGGCGCGTTCCATGCAACGCGCCCGCGAAGTCGGCATCCGCAAAGTGCTCGGCTCGCAGCGCTCGCAGTTGATCCGGCAATTTCTGGCGGAATCGTTGGTTTATGTCGCGCTGGCGATGGTGCTGGCCGTGACGCTGGCGGAATTGGCGCTGCCGGCTTTCAATCAATTTTCCGGAAAACAATTGGCGATCGATTTTTGGAGTTCGCCCTTTGCGGCGGCGACGCTGGCAAGCCTGGCGCTTGCCGTAACCGCGCTGGCCGGCATGTATCCGGCATTTTTTCTCTCCTCGTTCTGGCCGGTGGAAGTTTTGAAAGGCCGCGTTGTCCGATACGCCGGACGCGAGACGTTGCGCAAAGGATTGGTGATCGTGCAGTTCTGCATTAACTTTGGAAAGAATTCGTCCCTGCCTCGCCGTTGGAATATTCATTTTTGGATCAGAATTATCAGAAGCTTTATGACAGCGAGCGACGCATGTCACAAGTGTTCACGGCCTTTTCGGTGTTTTCGATTTTGATTGCCTGTCTCGGCCTGTTCGGCCTGGCCTCTTTCGTGGCGCAGCAAAGGACGAAAGAAATTGGCATTCGCAAAGTCCTCGGCGCCTCGGTCGCCGGCCTCGTCGGGTTGATGTCGAAAGATTTCGTCCGGCTCGTGCTCGTCGCCAATCTCATCGCCTGGCCGCTGGCTTATTTCGCCATGAATCGCTGGCTGCAGGATTTTGCGTATCGCATCAACATTGGCATCGAAATCTTTCTCTTCTCCGGTCTTCTGGCGCTGGCGATTGTGCTGCTGACGGTGAGCTTTCAAGCGATCAAAGCGGCGGTGGCGAATCCGGCCGAGGCGCTGCGGTATGAATGAAGGGTGAAGGACGAGGGGAGAAAGGCGAAAGGAGAAAGGGGAAGGTCGCGCCCATCACCCTTCGCCTTTCACCCTTCGAAATTAAGGAGACAACGTGCTCAAAAACTACCTCAAAATCGCGCTGAGAAATTTGTTACGACATAAAGGCTACACGTTCATCAATGTTGCGGGGCTGGCCGTCGGCATGGCGTGTTGCGCGCTCATGCTGCTGTACATCCGTGACGAGCTTAGCTACGATCGTTTTCATAGCCAGGCCAGGAACATTTATCGCGTGCTGTTGACGTTTCATGAAAACGGCGAAGACAGGAAGATGTCCGCAACGCCGGCGCCGATGGCCCCGGCACTAGCTGAAGAGTATCCCGAAATTCTCAAGGCTGTGCGCTTACAAAAGCCCTATAACTCGACTCTCGTGAGCTACCAAGACAAGCAATCTTATGAGAGCGGACTTTATTTGGCCGACGCTACGCTTTTTGAGATTTTTGATTTACCTCTGCGGCACGGTGATTCCAAATCCGTGCTGCAAAATCCCAACTCGGTCGTGTTGAGCCAAGCGGCGGCAGAAAAATATTTTGGCGGGGAAAACCCGCTCGGCAAAGCCATGCGGATCGAGCGCGGCGGACAGGAGTTTCAGGTGACCGGCATTTTGCAAGAGATTCCGCAGGCCTCGCATATACGTCCCGATTTTATCATCCCGTTCACAAGCATTGGCGAGAGAACCTTGCAGAACTGGTGGGGGTTCAGTTTTGCCAGCTATGTTTTGCTGGGAGAAAAAACCTCGACAAGCTCTCTGGAAGGAAAGCTGGCGGAGTTCATCACCAAGCACTATAGCGATGCGCCAGGCTTTCCGAAGATTTCGTTAGGATTTCAGCCTTTGGCCGAGGTTCATTTGCATTCCGACTTCGATAACGAAGAAGGCAAGCTGAGCGCAATGACCTACATCTATCTTTTTGCCGTGCTGGCGGCTTTCATCATCGCGGTGGCGTGCGTCAATTTCATGAATCTGGCGACCGCGCGCTCGCAGCATCGGGCGCGCGAAGTCGGCGTTCGCAAAGTCGTCGGCAGCCGGCGCGCGCAGCTCGTCTTGCAATTCATGAGCGAATCCGTCCTGCTGTCGATCATCGCTCTCCTCGGCGCGGCGGTGCTGATGGAATCTTTCCTGCCGGTGTTCAACGAGCTTGCGCAGAAAAATTTGCGCGTCGAATATGCCTCTGATTGGCCTCTGGCGGCCGGGTTTGTTATTCTCGCCGTCATCGTCGGCGTCGTGGCCGGCAGCTACCCGGCGATTTTTCTCTCGCGTTTTCAGCCGATCGAGGTCTTGAAAGGCAGCTCGAATAAAGGCCGCTCCGGCGCGCGGCTCCGGCAGGCGCTGGTCGTCGGCCAGTTCGTGATTTCGATTGCGTTGATCGCCTGCACCATCGTCGTCAGCAATCAAATCGATTTTATTCGCGACAAGCGCTTGGGTTTTGACAAAGAGCAATTGCTGGTCGTCCCCTTGCGCGGCGAGCAGGCGCAAACCAAGTGGCCGCGCTTCAAGACCGAGCTTTTGCGCCGGCCCGAAATTCTCAACTTCACGGCGTCATCCAGCGTACCGGCGGATCCGGATTGGTGGGTGACGATTTCCAAACGCAGCGACGCGGAAGAGGAAAAAGATATTTTCACTTTCCAAATCGATTACGATTTTTTCAAGACCCTCGGCATCGAGCTGGCATCCGGCAGATTCTTGTCGCCCGAATTTCCCGGCGACAGCGCACAGGCCTTCGTGTTGAATGAAGCGGCGGTCAAGGATTTCGGTTATGGCTCGGCTGAGGCCGCCATCGGGCAATCGTTTGTCTGGCTGGGCGGAGGCCCGGAAAGTGCGAAGCGCGGCACGGTGGTCGGCGTGGTGAAAGATTTTTACTTCCGCCCGCTTTACGAGGAAATCAAACCAACGGTGTTTCATCTCATGCCTCACCGGTTGAACTTTGCCATCGTTCGGGTTCGCCCTGACGGAATGCAAACGGCGCTGACCGCGCTCAAAGAAACGTGGCAGGCATTCGATCCCACGCATCCTCTTGAGTTCTCTTTCATGGATGAGAAAGTCGAAGCGCAGTACGGCGCCGAGACGCGCTTGCTGAAAGTGTTCGGCATCTTCTCGGCCTTTGCCATCTTCATCTCCTGTTTGGGTCTGTTCGGCCTCGTCTCTTTTGCAACCGAGCAACGCACGAAGGAAATCGGTATTCGCAAAGTGCTTGGCGCAACCGTGTCCGGCATTATTTTGATGTTGTCGAACAGCTTCGCCAAATTGGTAGCGATAGCGTTTGTCGTTGCCACTCCACTGGCGTGGTGGGCAATGAACAAATGGCTGCAAAATTTTGCTTATCGTGCTGATCTCGGCTGGCCGGTGTTTGCACTGGCAGGCGGAACGGTGCTGCTCATCGCTCTGCTGACCGTGAGCACGCAAGCGATCAAAGCCGCGTTGGCGAATCCGGTCGAAGCGCTGCGGTATGAATGAAAGATGAAGGGTGAGGGGAGAAAGGCGAAGGGCGCGCCCCTCACTCTTCGCCCCTCTCCCATCGCTCTTCACCCTTCGAGAGGAGATAACTATGCTCAAAAACTATCTCAAAATCGCGCTGAGAACTCTGCTTCGGCACAAGGGTTATTCTTTCATTAACATCGCCGGCTTGGCAGTCGGGATAACCTGTTGCCTGCTTATTTTGCTTTTTGTACAAGATGAGTTCAGCTACGATCGCTTTCACGAAAAAGCCGAGCGCATTTATCGCCTGGTGGTGGAAAATGAAGCAGAGGGCAAGGTTTTCATCAATGCGATCAGCTCTGCGCCGATGGTTCCGGCGTTGCTGCGCGATTATCCGGAAATCAACAGCGCGGCTCGATTTTATCCCGTCGATGCGAGCGTGCTGGTGAGCTACGAAGACAAACAGTTTTACGAAGAACGCTTCTTTTACGCCGATGTCGCCGCATTCGAGGTGTTCACGCTACCCTTCGTCAAGGGCGATCCTCGAACCGCGTTGGTCGAGCCGAACACCGTCGTTCTCACCGAAGAAACGGCGCGCAAATTTTTGGGCGAGGAAGATCCGGTCGGCAAAATTCTCAAGGTCAATCAGCAGAGCGAATATCTCGTCACCGGCGTCATTAAAAACATTCCCAACAATTCGCATCTCCGATTTGATTTTCTGGCTTCGTTCCAAAGCCTCGAAAGCATTTTGGGAGAGGCGTTGAATAGCTGGACATACAATCCGTTTTTCAGTTATCTTGTCCTGCCGGAAAATTATCCGGCGGCGGAGCTGGAAAAGAAAATTGCTTCGTTGTTCGATGACAACATCGGCGAGCGATTGCGCTCGCTGGGGTGGCGTTTGACGCCGCAATTGCAGCCTTTGACCGACATCCACCTCCATCCGCTCGGCAACGAGCTGAATGCGCAGGGCGATATTCGTTACATCTATATTTTCTCCGCCATCGCGTTGTTCATTCTCTTGATCGCCTGTATCAATTTCATGAATCTGGCCACCGCCCGCTCCGAAATCCGCGCTCGCGAAGTGGGCATGCGAAAAGTATTGGGGTCACAGCAACGCCAACTGGTGGCGCAGTTCATCGGCGAATCTCTTTTGATGGCGATAATGGCGACGCTGATCGCCCTCGTTCTGATCGAGCTTGTCCTGCCTTTTTTCAACGCCGTTGCCAATCGCGAGCTGACGGTTGATTACCGCAACAACTGGCCATTCGTAATTGGTTTGCTCGGACTGACGTTGTTCGTCGGTGTGATGGCCGGCAGTTATCCCGCTTTTTTTCTCGCCGCCATTCAACCGCTGGCAGTGCTCAAAAGCCGAACCGGCGCCGGCTTGCGCAGCTTTTTATCTCGCAAAGTGCTGGTGGTATTTCAATTCAGCATTTCGATCATCTTGATCGTCGGCACGCTCGTCGTTTACCGCCAGCTCGATTACCTACGCAACAAGAAGCTGGGTTACGATCACGAACAGGTAGTCGTGGTGCCGATCAAAGGCGGCGGTTTGCTCGAACGGCGCCAAACGCTCAAGCAGGCGCTTTTGCAAAATGCATCCGTTTCGCGCGTCACGTTCACCTCGCGTTATCCGGGAATCGGCACGTGGGGCACGGTGGCACGGCGACCGGATCGGCCCGAGGTGCAAGTCACCGACATGAAAGTTTTCCTGTCCGATTACGATTACATCGAAACGCTGGATATTGCGCGGGCCGCGGGCCGCAGTTTCTCGCCGCAAATGGATGCCGATACGACGCGCGACGTGATCATCAATGAAACCGCCAGCCGCGCTTTGGGTTGGATGCCCGATGAAGCCGTCGGCAAAACCATCAACTATTTCCGCAATCGCAGCGGCACGATCATCGGCGTGGTGAAAGATTTTCATTTCCAAACGTTGCACATGGGCATGCAACCGTTGATGCTGGTGCACGCGCCGGAGGGATATGGCTACGCCATGATGCGAATCGCCGCGCATGATATTGGCGACACACTTGATGACGTCAAGCGCATTTGGACGGGGTTTGCGCCGGAATGGCCGTTCGAATATTTGTTTTTAGATGATAATTTCGACAAGCAATATCGCGCCGAGCAACGCCTTGGCAAAATCTTCGGCGCGTTCGGCTTCATCGCCGTCTTGATCGCCTATCTCGGATTGTTCGGCCTCGCGGCTTTTACCGCTGGGCGGCGAACGCGTGAAATCGGCATTCGCAAAGTGTTGGGCGCAACCGCCTCCGGCATTGTGAATTTGCTCTCCCGCGAATTCGTCAAATTGGTGCTCGTTGCCAACCTCATCGCCTGGCCGGTGGCTTATGTTGCCATGAACAAATGGCTGCAAAGTTTCGCCTATCGCGTCGATCTCGGCTGGTGGATCTTCGCCCTCGCCGGCGCGCTGGCACTGCTGATCGCTCTGCTGACGGTGAGTGCGCAAGCGATCAAAGCGGCGCTGGCGAATCCGGTCGAAGCGCTGCGGTACGAGTAATAAAACGTAAAACATGATGCGTAAAAAGCATCTTCTTACGCATTACGTTTTACGCTTCACGTCTTTAAAGGAGTTCCTATGCTGAAAAACTACCTCAAAATCGCCGTGCGTAATTTGTTGCGCCAAAAGGTGTATTCGCTCATCAATATTTCCGGTTTGGCCATCGGCATGGCGTGCTGTTTGTTTATTCTGCTCTACGTCCGCGATGAGTTGAGCTACGATCGCCATCACAAGCACGCCGATCGTATCTATCGCGTTGGATTGGATGCCGCGGTCAGCGGCGAGGATATCCACGCCGCGTTGACGGCAGCGCCACTCGCGGCCACCTTGCGCGCTGAATATCCGGAGGTCGAGGCCGCCACGCGGCTGTATAAGGCCAACCGCGTGCTGATTGATCATGAGAATCGAAAGTTTTACGAAGACAGATTTCTGTGGGCGGATTCCACCGTGTTTCAGGTGCTTGCTTTTCCGCTCGTGCGCGGCGATGAAACCACGGCGCTAAATGGGCCACATAAAATTGTGCTCACCACTTCCGCGGCGCACAAATATTTTGGCGATCTTGATCCGCTTGGCCAAATGTTGCGCGTGGACAATCGCGAGGATTACGTCGTGACTGGCTTGTTGCATGACCAGCCGGCCAATACCCAATTTCAATTCGATTTTCTCGCTTCGCTCTCTTCGTTGCCCTGGACGCAGCAAGCAAACTGGATAAGCAATTCCTTTTACACCTACATGCGTTTGCGCCAGGATGCCAAGCCGGAAAACCTAACTGCCAAGTTCCCTATTCTCGTGCGCCGCGACATCGCGCCGCAGATTGAAAAGGGGCTGGGCATTTCTTATGACGAGGCCGTGGCGCGCGGCTTCAAGTGGGGATACTTTCTCGAGCCGCTTCCCAAAATTTATTTGCACTCGACGGCAATGCGGGATATCAGCCCGCATAGCGACATTCGTTACATTTATATTCTTTCGGCTATCGCCTTTTTCATTCTGTTGATTGCCTGCATCAACTTCATGAACCTCGCCACGGCGCGCTCGGCGAAACGCGCGAAGGAAGTGGGCGTGCGCCGCGTGCTGGGTTCCGAACGCTTGCAACTAGCGCGACAGTTTCTGGGCGAGTCTGTACTGCTGGCTTTACTGGCGATGATCTTCGCGCTTGCATTCGTGCAAATACTTCTGCCTTGGTTCAACCAACTTGCGGGCAAGCAGATTGCCGTGGCTACGGTCAACAGCAGCCCGGTGTTGGTGATGTTGCTGGCGATCGCGCTGTCAGCGGGAGTGCTCGCTGGCCTCTATCCGGCGTTCATGCTTTCCAGCTTTCAACCGGTGCGTGTGCTCAAAGGACAGCTTACCGGCAAAGCTGGCGGCGGACGCTTTCGCTCGGTGCTGGTCGTCGCACAGTTCTGCATCTCCCTCATTCTCCTCGTCGGCACGCTCGTGGTGTTCAAACAACTGCGCTTCATGCAAAACTACAAGCTCGGTTTTGCGCAAGAGCAGGTGTTGATCTTTCCGGTAGAAACAGAGGCTATGGCGCAAAGTTTTGAAACTGCGCGCAGCGAGCTGTTGAAAAATCCTCAAGTGTTGAACGCCGCCGCCGGCAGCGCCATCCCCGGCCGCTTTCTCGATAATCTCTCCGGCTATCGTCCGCAAGGCGCCGCACAAGATGCCATTATCACGCTGTGGACGGCGCGAGTCACGCATGAGTACTTGCAAACGTTGCAATGCGAGTTGGTGGCTGGCCGTGATTTTTCCCGCGAGGTTGCAACGGATGCGGAAGCGGCTTGTGTGATCAACGAAGCAGCGGCGCAAGCGTTGGGATGGACGCCTGCTGACGCGGTTGGCAAGCAAGTCGCCGAAACCGGAACCGGAGAGGGTGACACCGATTTGATGCGAACGGTGGTGAGCGTGGTGAAGGACTTTCATTTTGAATCTCTGCAAGAGCCGATCAAGCCGGCCATCTTCACGATTAGCAAAAATAATTTGAGATTCGCGCTGGTGCGCGTGCGACCGGAGAGCCTGGCTGAAACGCTGGCGGGTTTGCAGGCGCAATGGGAAAACCTCATGCCCGAACATCGCAGCCAATATTTTTTTCTGGATGAAGACTTTGGTAAGCTATACGAAAAAGAAAAACGGTTGGGGCGAATTGTCGGCAGCTTTGCGTTTCTGGCCATGTTCATCGCCTGCCTCGGTTTGCTTGGCATGGCGTCATTCGTGGCGCAACAACGCACCAAGGAAATCGCCGTGCGCAAAGTGCTTGGCGCTACGGCGACGAGCGTGATAGCGATGCTATCGAAGGATTTTCTCAAACTGGTGACGCTGGCGTTCGTTCTCGCTGCGCCGGTGGCCTATCTCGCCATGCAACGCTGGCTTGAAGACTTCGCACACCGCATTTCGCTCGGCGTGGAGGTGTTTGTTGCTGCCGGCGTGTTGACGCTGCTCATCACGCTGCTGACAGTGAGCACACAAGCCGCCCGCGCCGCGTTGACGAATCCGGCCGAGGCGATTCGCTACGAGTGAGCGGAGGCGGAGAGGGTAGAACGCATGTGGTGAAAAAAATCGCTCCGTTTTACAACGAGAACGCAAAAGTCTTATCAGATTTCTGTTTCCGGAGGTGGGGGGATGAGAGGATCGAGCAACTGCAAAAGCTCTGGAATGCGCTCCGTGGCCACAAGCCAGATACGCTCAACCAGGATTTCACCGTATTCATGCGGCATAAATCACCTCCGCATTTTGAAGAATTTGATGACGGCGAAACGGATTGCGCAAAGCCGCCTTTTCGACGAGATTGACTTCACGCCCGAAAAGCGTTTCTAACTCTTCTTGTATTGAAGTAAGATCAAATAAGCTATAGTGGCTGTCGGGCGCAAACGTAATGAGGACATCGATGTCACTGTCAGGACGAAAGTCCTCGCGTAGCGCGGAGCCAAACAAGGCCAACTCGGTAATTTTCCGCTGACGACAAAAATCCGCAATTTTGTCTTGAGATATTTCGATATTACGTAGTCGCATTATAAACCTTGTGAAGATATTCAGTCAAATTTAATGCAGTCGATGGTAGAAAACAAGTTTTTTCTGCAATAGCTGTGACCATCGACGGGCAATTAACAACGGAGAAAGCCATGCTCAAAAACTACCTCAAAATCGCGCTGCGCAATTTGAAGAAAAACGCCGTTTATTCTTCCATCAACATCGCCGGCCTGGCAGCAGGCATGGCGTGTTGCATTTTGATCACGCTTTACGTTCTGCACGAGCTGAGTTACGACAAATTTCATTCGCGCGCCGAACGGATTTACCGCGTCCGGCTCGATCTGGATTTGAACGGCGTG
>Ga0187893_10012019_pt1 | contig 12396 bp, 17 predicted proteins | sample MA1701074metaG_FD_139574 | JGI IMG/M metagenome (GOLD analysis project Ga0187893, IMG submission 139574) | White microbial mat communities from a basaltic lava cave in the Kipuka Kanohina Cave System on the Island of Hawaii, USA - MA170107-4 metaG ... | reverse complement strand
CGTCTTCTTCCGCCACGGCCACGGGCCTCGCCGAAAGAGGGCGGCCCACCGTGCGAGCGTCTTGTCCGAGGCCGCGAGGTAGTAATCCTGGAACTCGTGGTTGCCGCGGGTCAGGAGGTACGAGAACACTTGCGCCGCCCGGACGCGCAGCGGCATCTTCGGGCGCTTGCCGCGCGCGGCATCGAGTTCGAGGAGCAGGGCGCCGTTCTGGGCCTTGAGGGCCAGGTTCTCGCGGTAGAGGCGCATGACCTCCGGCGGGTTGCTGCCACGCGGGAGGCGGCTGACACGGTCCACGACCACGATGAGCAGGTGGTAGACGAGGAACTCGAAGGTGCGAAAGGCAAGCGAGAGCATGGGCGCGCGTCCTGAAGGTCCGTTGGCAATCAGGTAACATGCGGCCACGGTCGCGCCCACGACGAACTGCTCTGACCCCTCCGACCATCTCTTCCGGTGAGCCTCTCTGGCCGGTTGGGCTCCGGAGAGAGCCAATTCGGGGGGCCGCGCTCCAGAGTTCGCGCAGTCGATCCGGCGTGAGGACAGATTCGATCTGATTCCGCGGTGTTACGGACGGGGATCCTGTCTCACTCAAAGTTGCGACCGAAACCGGTTCGGCGATGACCCCGATCAGCAGGTCGAGGCAAGTCACGGGCGGCACCGAAGGAATCTGCATGGCTCCGATCAGCGCCGCCGAAATGGTCCGCAACTTCAGTGAAACGCTCAGCGCGAACTCTGGCGCTCGCTCCGCCTCCGGGCGGCAGGCCTCCCTTGCTGAACACCCGCGCGCGTGGGCGCGTTGTGCGCGCCGGGCGCGGGACTGCTGAACGCCGGGGCGTGGTGCCCCGCGAGGGTCACGGCTTCTTTCCCTTGCGTGGCGAGCCCCTCCGTCCCTCGCCGAGCTGCTTGGTCTCGGCCACCACGTGGTCGAAGTCGCTCTCGAAGAGGCGGTCCTGCACGATGCGGTACTTCTCGAACTCGCTCTCGGCGTGCGCCTTGGCGATCTCCGCCGTCACCTTGCCGGCGTCCTGCAGCACCTCGCGATCGGTCGCGGCCAGGAAGCGATTCAGCCGCGTTTCCCAGTCCTGCATGGTCATGGGGATTTTGCGGAGCGCCATGTCCTCGGCGACGTCGAGGTACGCATTCACGAGGCGCGTGAGCTGCTGAAGCTCCGGCTCGGTGAGGTAGTTCTTGGCGACGACCACGTCGAACTTCTGGATCTTGCCGGAGGGCGCGTCGGTCCACGTGTGGAGGCCCATGTGGTCCTTCGTCGCGTCGGCCCGGTTGACGATGACCTCGGCGGCGGTCTGCCCGTGGATGGCCCAGTGCAGCTTGTTCTGCACCGTCGCGAAGAAGCGCTTCGTGGCATGCGCGGTCACGTCGTAGTCGAACGACGTTGCGTAGATGTCGGTGATCTTCTGGTAGAATTTGCGCTCCGAGAGCCGGATCTCCCGGACGCGCTGGAGCTGCTCTTCGAAGTAGCGATCGCTCAGGACCGATCCGCCGCGCTTGAGGCGCTCGTCGTCCATTGCGAAGCCCTTGATGGTGAACTCCTCAACGACGCGCGTGGCCCACTTGCGGAACTGCACCGCGCGCTCCGAATTGACCTTGTACCCGACGGCGATGATCGCCGAGAGGTTGTAGTGCTTGGTGTCGTAGCCCTTGCCGTCGGCGGCAGTGATTCGAAAATTTCGAATAACTGATTGTTCCTCCAGCTCGCTGTCCTCGAACACCTTCTTCAGGTGGTAGTTGATGGTCGGGACTTCGACGTCGTAGAGCTGCGCCATCATCTTCTGGCTGAGCCATACGTTCTCATCGGCATAAACCGCTTCGACGCCGCCCGTGCCGCTGGCCGCGACGAAGGTCAGGTACTCGGCGGCCGAGGAGCGTACGATGGAGGCGGGCGGCTTCTTCTTACGGGTCACGGTGCGTCTCCCACGTGCAGTTTGATGTTCTGCGCCAGCTGCCCGAGCGAGAGCCACACGATGTCGCCGTCGAGGCAGACCTCGACGCGCGTCCGCCCGTCCTCGGTCTGATAGAGGAGTAGAAGTCGAAGGTGTTGCGCTCGATGTACGACGCAGGCGTCGCCGTCAGGCCGATATGCAGTGAGTCGAAATGCGTGAGCGCAACCTGCCACGCGCCGTAAATGGACCGGTGCGATTCGTCGACGACGACGACATCGAAGTAGCCGCTCGTGTACTCCTGGTAGCGGCCCACCATGGTCTGCAGGAGGCACACGGTGATCTGCTGCTCCTGTCGCTGCATGCCGGCCCGCAGCCAGTAGCTTGGATGACCGCTCAGAATGTCTTGCAACGCCGCCAGAGCCTGTTTCGCGAGCTGATCGCGGTCGACGAGAAAAAGGATTCGCTCGGCGCGGCCTGCGTCGATGAGCCTCTTGAGATAGAGGGCGATCAGGTCCGTCTTCCCGGTGCCAGTCGGAAGCTCGATCAGGAATCTGCGCTTGCCGAGCTCGACAGCTCGGTCGAGCGCCCGCATCGCATCTTGCTGATAGGGACGCACAGACCGCGTCTCGCCCTGACGAATGTAGTGGTCCGGGATCGTGATGGTCGCGAGTGGCTTCCTCGTTGAGCGCATCTCGACGAGGCGCTCGAGGTCGCGACGCGAGAAGAACGAGTTGACGATGCGAGCGTCGTCGTTCTGGTAGTCCCAGAAGTAGATCAGCTCGCCGTTGGTCAGAAAGATGAACGGGGCGCCAAGCTGCTTCGCGTAGGGCAGCGCCTGTTGCTTGGCCACGTACGGCTGAATCGCTTGCTTCTTGGCCTCAATGATCGCGAGAGGGCGACCGTTCTGGGAGTAGAGAACGTAGTCGACTCGTCCCGAGCTTTCCGGCTCAGCCTCAATCGGAATGCCACCGTACGTCGACACTGGCTCGGCGACGCGTAGTACGCTGCCGATCGGCAATCTGATGGGCACCTCCGCGCGCACCTGCGACTTGTCGGCCGGGTTCCAGCCGGCGGCGCGCAACAGATCGTCGATGACGATCCTTGCGTCTGCCTCGCTGCTGGACTGACTCATCTCATCCTCTCCTTCGTGGGTGCCCTAAGCAGATTCGGTGCCATGGTTGACCTCGTATCGGGCGAGCCAGTTCGTGAGTGTCTGATAGCTCGGAAGCCCGACCAGCTCGGCGGCCTTCGTCTTGTTCCCATGCGCCTCGTCCATGGCCCTCCCGAGGTAGTGTCGAGCAACTTCTTTTAGGAGTTCAGCAAGGTTGAGCCCTTCTCCGAGGGGCCGGCCGAGAACATCATGGCGCGCCGGCGGGGTAGCGGGGAGGAGCGCTTCGCGCGCGTCCTCTGCCGAGATCGTGGCCCCGTCGCTCCAGATCGCGGCGCGACGAAGGGTGTTGAGGAGCTCCCGTACGTTGCCTGGCCAGAGGTGAGATAGGAGAATATTCTTTGCGCCAGCAGAAAGTTTCTTCTCCTTGAACCCGGGTTCACCTGTAGCCTCTCGGTTTACCTGCTCCAGCAAGCGGTCGACGAGAAGCCCGAGGTCGCCTGCCCGATCGCGCAGCGGTGGAATCTTCAGTACGGCGACAGCAAGCCGGTAGAAGAGGTCCTCACGGAATCGTCCCGAAGAGATCTCGTCGGTGAGCGTGCGGTGCGTCGCGGCGACGATGCGGACATCGATCTTGAGCGGCTTTGTCGCGCCGAGATGGACGACCTCGGCTTCCTGGACGACCCGGAGCAGTTTTACCTGGGCTGGGCCTGGCAGTTCACCGAGTTCATCGAGGAAGAGCGTTCCGCCGTCGGCGCTCTCGAAGTAGCCCTTCTTCGCATGGGCGGCGCCGGTGAACGCGCCTTTCTCGTGTCCGAACAGCTCCGACTCGATCAGTTCGCCAGGGATTGCGCCACAGTTCACGGCGACGAAGGCTTTGTCCCGCCTCGGGCTGGAGCGGTGGATCGCTCGAGCGAGCATCTCCTTGCCCGTCCCCGATTCCCCCTCGACGAGGACGGGCACATTGCGGACCGCGACGCGACGCGCGCGCTGGACCAAGCGCGCCATCACGCGACTGCGATGGATGATGTCTGCGAACTCCGGGGAGGGCGGAGGCTCGGCAGCGCTTTGCTCCCGCAGCCGATCGTCTTGTTGACGGAGGAGGTCGGGGATGAAGTCTGCGGAGATGTCGAACGGCACCGAGGCGGTCTTCACGCCGTGCTCGCGCGACGATTCGAGTAGGTCTGCCGGAAATCGCGTCTTGCCGAGGAGGATCCACACGGCAGCCATCGCGGGTGTGCCTGGGCTGAGGTGAAATGTGAGGGCCGTCTCGCGAGGCTTGTCACCGAGCGCGCGCAGGCAGCATCGGACTGCCGCCTCGTAGATCTCGCCGAAGTTCGTCGGTCCCGAGAGCTTCTCGAAACAGCAGATCGATGCGGGCCTTCGACCGGCCAGAAATCCACTTCACATAGGGCTTGACCTGCGACTCTGCATAGTCCGACAGCAAGAACACCTCATCGAACTCCCGGGCATCGAGCGCCTGCGCGATCGGCCCAAGGCCCACGGCCTCGCTCTCCGTGGGCGCCCGAAGGTCGGTCCGACCGACCCATGTGACCAGGACTCGACGCACGTCACCACACTGCAAGAACTCTTACTCCTGAACAAGACATCTTGTGCGGCTGGAATCGATACTCCGCGGGGTTGCGCTCCGTGGCGCGCAGTTGGCCGGTCACTCGGCGGTGGCACGCTGCGTGAAATAGCGGCCTCCCATGACGAACGCGATCCGCGGAGCCCAGCTCAACGTCTCGGTCCTGTTCTCGGCGGAGGTCGTGGCCGCTGAGGTTCGCGACCGTCGTCCGGACACTGTGACGCTCTTCGCGGAGCTAACCGAGGACCAGCGCGAGCAGCTCGTCCACGATGCGTGGTCCATCGGGCTTCGCGCTCTCAGCAACGCCCACGCTCAGGCCCAGGAAGCTCGGCTCCAGGACGTTGGGGCTGCGCTGGTCGTAGACATCGATCGACAGCTCCAGGCACACGTTGCCGGGCAGCAACAGACGATCGCCGCCGTGCTCGGGAAGTTCTTCGATCCGAAAGACGGTCAGGTCACCCAGCGTCTCGCTGCGTTTGTGGATGACCAAGGCGTCCTCGCGCGGTTGCTCGACAAGTATCTGGGCCCACAGAACAGCGTGCTCGCGCAGGCACTCGCCCGCCAGGTCGGGGACAGCAGCCCGCTCTTCAAGAAGCTGAGCCCGACCGACAGCGAGGGGCTCGTCAAGATCCTGGAGGCGCAGCTCCGCGCCGTGATGGCGGATGGGCACGCTGAGATCGTTCGCGCACTCGACCCACTCGCCGAGGACGGCGCCGTGGCGCGGTTCCTTCGGAGCCTTCGCGACGAGCTGAAGGGAGCGGACGAGGATCGGGCGAAGCAGCTTTCCACCGCCCTCGCCGCGCTGAACGCGAACGACGAGAACTCGCTCATCAATCGGCTCGTGCGCGAGACCCACCGCGCGCGGCAAGACGTGTTGACCGCCGTGAACCCCGACGCTCCCCAATCGCCGATGGCGATCCTCAAGACGAGCCTCACTGCACTCTTGAAGGAGCAGGCCGCGTCGCAGGCCGAGCTCGCGCCCAGCCGCGCGTGTTGAGCTTGGCGTGCGTCTGCCGAGTAGAGCGCAGCTTCTCGGCGCAAATCTCCTCGAGGTCGTAGGTACGAATGGCGACCTCGAGCGTCTCTTCGTAGCCGTGCACGATGGGCGTCGCCGGCGCGGTGAGGAGGACGGGTTCGTCGTGCGTGATTTCGAGCTTCACCGGCACCATCGGCCGGGGCTGCCAGGGGAACTGGACCCGGACGATGAACGCCTCCTGGCCGCCCGGATGCGGGTCGCGTTCTTCGTAGCGCTCGACGGTCATCGCGATCGGCGCGAGCTTGCGCGCCTCTGCTTGGGCTGCGTCCACCGCGGCGCGGATGGTCTGCTCGAGCTCGACCTGCTTTGGCGCCTCGACGGCAGAGAAGTCGAGGTCCTCGGAGAAGCGGTAGCTCGTGAAGTGCACCTTCTTGAGCGCGGTGCCGCCCTTGAACACCAGCGTCTCGCGCAGCTCGGCCTGCCTCGCGATGCCGAGGAGCACATAGCTCTGCGCGTAGTCGCGCTCGACGACGAGCTGGGTGACGCGGCCGTCCTTGGCGGCCTGCTGGATGCGACTCTTCAGGAGCTTCATGTCGGCTTTCGCGGAGAGGCGAGGTTTTCGACCAGGCCCCAGCGGCGGTTGCGTTCGCCCTTGGCTGGCTTCGTCGGGTCGAGCGGCCGTACGCCCTGCATCGGCACCGCCTGCAGGACGTCGACGACCTCCGTGGGCGCGCCGACCTGTTCGAGCGCGTAGCCCACGCGCCGGGCGACGGCCGCCTTGCCATAGCGCTGTGCGTGCGCGACGAGCCGCTTCAGGTCGAGCTGCTGCAGGTGCTCCTCGAGGATGCCCAGGCCCTCGGCGATGCCGCCGAACCGGCGAGGAAGCGCGAAGCAGTCGAGCAGCGCTCGCTCACGGTCGAACATCCGAACGCGCGAGTCGCCGAACCAAATCTCCTCGTCACCGAAGAAGTGCTCGGGGACCACGGTGACAATCTCAAACGTCTGCCCGGCCACCCGCCACGTCGAGGGCGCAGTCCGCACGGCGGCGCCGCGCATCGCCGGCGTCACGACGCGCTTGGGCGTCGTGAGGGTGATGACGTGAGGAATCTGCTCGGTCAGGCCGTGGTGGTTCAGCGCGGCCCAGCCGCTGATGGCGGAGGGCTGAACGAGCGCCATGCCGAGCGCGAAAGAATGGGCCTCGGGGAAGCCGGGCAAGCCGGTGGCAAGCGCATAGGTCCCATGCTTGAGGCGACGAATGAAGCCGGCGCGCTGGAGCCGGTGCAGGAGGACGCTCAGGTAGGAGTCGGCGACGCCCACGGAGTGGCCGGCCGCGCGCGCGTCCGCCACGGTGAACGTCGCGCGCCCCTGCTCCGCCAGTGCGCGGACCAACGCGACACCCAGCCCGCCGTACTGGCGCCCGTTCTCAGCATCTTCGTCCATGCGAAATAATATGCTACGTTCATTATCAAGACGCAACGAATCGAAGTAGAAAACTCAAGATTGGCGGGCATCTCCGGCACCTGTCGGCACCTGGCCCTTCCAAGGTGCCGGCGGAAAAGTCTTTCTACTTCAACATGTTCCGGCACCTCCGGCACTTTCTCCCGTAGGTTCCTGGAACGAAGCGGCTCAAGCAGAGATACGCCCGCAATAGAAGGCTGGGCGGCAGATGTGCCGGAGGTGCCGGGCGTGCCGGAAAGCCAGTCATCTCAAGGTGTTGTCGGCCGGCACCTCGCCCGGCACCTATCCGAAGGGTGCCGGCAAACGACCGGTCGCCATCACGCCGAGCCTCCGACGCTTCTCCAGGGCCGCCGGTAGGTATCCGGTGAACGCCGGCGCGCTCCATGCCGGCGAGCACGGAGACCGCCCATGGCCTGGCCCCACGTCGTGAAGCTCACCGCCACCTGCCCCGGGTGCAGCCGCACCACCGACCTCGAGGTCATCCACCAGCCGTACCAGCGCGTCTACGGCAGCCGAGACCGCATCTACCGGTCCTTCACCTGGGCCAACTGCCCCGCGTGCGGCTGCGAGTGGCAGGTCCACTCAAGCATCGCGCGTGACGCGCTCCCGGCGGCGTGATGCGCATCTACGTCGCCCATCCCTATGCCGACGACCCGGCCGCCAACGTCGAGCGAGTCCGCGCCATCTGCCGCGCCGTCGTCGATGAGGGACACGCCCCGATCGCGCCCCACCTCTTCCTGCCCGCGTTCGTGAACGAGGCCACCGAGCGCGACCTCGCGCTGCGCCTGTGCGTCGAGCTCGTCGGTGGCTGCGATGCGCTCTGGTTCTACGGAACGCGCATCTCGTCCGGGATGGAGCACGAGATCTCCGCGGCGCGGCCTACCTCGCGACCGTCCACCAGCGGCCGGGCGACGAGGACTCGCCGGCCGCCTTCGACGTCTGCACCGACGACGAGGCGAAGGCCATGGAGGCGGTCGAGAAGAAGAAGGCCGAGGAGCGGGCGCGCGCGGCCGAGCCGAACGTCGCCCAGCCCCACGACGTCTCGGCCAAGGGGCCGGACCTCAGCACCGCGGACCTGCCGCAGCCGAAGGCGCGCGGCGAGAGCCGTACAGCCCGCCGGACGTGAGGCGGCCATGAAGGAGGTCGCCCATGGCCCGGCAGCTCATCCGCTACAACGCCATCCGCCGGGCGGATAGCCTCGACGACCAACTCGCCGCGGCCACCATCGCCGCTCGCGAGGCCAGCGCGGTTACGCAGGAGGACCTCCAGGAAGGTGTCCTCTCTCAGCTCAAGCGCGTCCTCGTTGGCGACGACGCCGGCGGATGGGCGAGGTGCTCTTGCTCGCCGTCCCCGCTGACGCTGGCCTCGGCCGCTTTTCCGAGCGGGCCGCTGTCTCGAGCTCCTGCACCACCTCGCGGAGCCGCCGTCGACTCTTGAGCGGAAGCCGGCGATACGCTTCGAGGAACTCCACCTCGACCGCGGTGAGCCGCGCCTGGCCGGCCTTCGTCTTGGCCGCGGACTTGGGGACGTCCATTCGCTCGGTCTCGCCCATCACGAACCGGAAGAACGCGTCGCGCGGAACCTGGAGGACGTCCGCCCAGGCGTAGACGCGCTTCGCCGGGAGCCCCTCAAGCCCCTTCCCAAGAGGAACCAATTGGCGAACCGGCCCTGATGCTACGACTTCCATGATTCCCCGTAGTTTCGAGCACGCCCACAGGTTCGAGTCTCGATCGCCAGCCTCAAGCCAGAACGACGATTCGACCGTGCCGGCGGTCGATGAAGACGCTGATGAGTTGAACAAGCACTCAAGACATCCATCTCCCGTCTTTGAGGGTGGCGTCGCAAGACCGCGCGCGGGACTGCAGCAGCTCCCGTTCGCGCGCGTTCTGCGCCAGCGAGGCGGCTCGCTCGAGCTCAGTGCGGGCCTCGGCAGGGCGTCCGAGCTTCGCGAGGAGGTCGCCGCGGACGCTCGGCAGGAGGTGGTATGAGCGCAACGCCGGCTCCGCGAGTAGCGCGTCGACGAGCTCGAGCCCGGCGGCCGGCCCGAGCGCCATCGCCACCGCGACGGCGCGGTTGAGCTCGACGACGGGTGAACGCGTGAGCTCGACGAGCGCGTCGTAAAGGGCAAGGATCTTCCTCCAGTCTGTCTCGGCGCCGGTGCGCGCGCGTGCATGGCAAGCGGCTATCGCGCCCTTATCGCGCCCTGGAGCGTGTACGGGCCGAGCGGCTGCGCGAGGGACTCCGCGCGCGCAAGCGCCGCAAGCCCGCGCTGAATGAGCAGATGGTCCCATCGCGCGCGATCCTGGTCGAGCAGGAGGATCGGCTCGCCGGATGGACCGACGCGCGCCTGGGCGCGCGAAGAGTGCAGCTCCATCAGCGAAACGAGGCCGTGGACCTCGGACTCCGATGAGAAGGGATCGAATCCGCGAGCCATCCTCGCCTGGTACCAATAGTTCGACACTTAGGTCGTCGCCTTCATCCACTCGTTCACGACTTTGACGAGGGCCGCCTTCTTCGCCTTCACGTCCTTCATGTCCTGAATCGTGACGACAGCGCGGTCGGCGGCAACCCACACCAACAGGCCTGTGCTGTCCTTGAACTCGAAGCCGCGGGTGTCCTTCACCTTGGCCCCGCGATGGAAGATGAGCTCAACCTCGGTGGACACTCGCGATCCGGCCAGACGTGGACACCTGTGATCCGGCCAGTCTCCTGACCAAACATTCCTCCCAACCACCGGCCAGCACAGGACTTTCGCCCAAACCGGAAGTCTGTGCTGGCCGGATGGGAGGTGTCCACGACTGGCCGCTTTTGGGTGTCCCCCGAGGCTCAAGGCGGTCTTTCGGCTGCAGCCTCATCGTCCTTCGGCGCCGGCTTTGGCGTGATCCAGAACGGCGGGTGGGAGTGATCCACCGGAAGTTGCAGGGAGGCAGGGCGACCGCGGCGGGATCGTGATCCACGGGATCCCGATCCCAGGGCACAAGCCCCTGCACTGGGACGCAAGGCGCCCGTATGCCCTGTCGTTGGAGAGGAGTCGTCCAGATGGGAGCCAGCGTGAGAGAGGCCCGCCGGCCCGAGGCGGGTGACTATCGCGCGAAGACGCCGTCAGGATCTGGGCCGTCGTCTGGGAGCTTGGCGCTAGACACGGAGCTGAGCGAGGATCGCCGACGGTGACAGGCTGGTCAGGCGGCGGACCTCGCGCGTGAGGTCCGCCTGGTCGGCGTACCCGACTTCGAAGGCGAGGCCGGCGCACCAGCCTGAGAAAGCGCTGGAAGCGGAGGATGCGGTCGAGGGTCTCGGACCGTAGCCGAACGCCTCCACACAGCGTCGGCGCAAAGTGCGCGGGCTGACGTCGAGGCGGTCGAGGATGACCGACAGCCCCGGGCCGGCCGACTCGGTCTTCAGCGCGTGGAAGACGAACCCCATGTCCGGCGCGGGAGCTTCCCGATCGGCCGCGAGCTGGGCGAGCGCCGCCTCGAGCGCGCGCATCCGCTCCGCGGTCGACGGCGCGTCGCCGATGCGTCGGGAGATCTCGTCGGCGCGCGGCCCCCACAGCTCGCGCAGCGCGATCCGGCCGCCGACGATCTCTGACATCGGGAGGCCGAGCCAGCTGGTCGCGGCTCCGGGACGGAAGCGGACGCCGATCACCGTGCTGCCGGGCGCGATCGCCGCGACGTACACCGCGACGTCAGGCCCGGCGACGTTCAGCTCGCCGTCGACCCAGGTCAGGTCGACGCACCCGTCGGGGACGATCGCCATCCGGCCGCGAGCGTCGGCGGTGACGCTGTTCGACCAGACGCACTGGAAGTGCGGCTCGAGCGGGCCGGCGGGACGCTGTTCGCGGTACTCGCCCACCGCGCCGGGCAGGACGATTCCGTCTCCTGTCACGGCACGATGCTCACGCCGTCTTCGCGCAGTTGAGGATCCAGGAGATCCCGAACGAGTCGACGCACATGCTGAACCGTCCCCAGGGCATGTCACTCGGGGGCATATTGATCTTGCCGCCCTTCGAAAGCGCTTTGAACAGCGTCTCGAGCTCGCTCGTGGAAAAGCAGTCGATCGACACGGAGAAGTTGGTGCCCTGAACGGACTTGTCCGCTCCCGGCGGCGAGTCCGATGCCATGAGCAACGGCTTGCCATCGCGGTCGATCTGGCTGTGCATGACGGGCGCGTTCGGATCCGTCGACGGCTTTCCGGAGGTACCCGGGGTTGCCATCACGTTGAGCTCGCCGCCAAGGCACTCGCGATAGAAGGCCATCGCCGCGCGACAGTTGCCGTTGAAGTGGAGGTAGGTCGTTACGCTTTTCATGGTTGTCTCCTTCGCGATTCAGTGTTGGTTGAGAATGGCGCAGCGGACACGGTCGTTTCTGAGCGTGAGCCCCGCCCAAACGATGGTCCCGACGAGGACTGGGAACAGAACATTGAATGCGCCCGCGCCCACGCGAACGTGGGTTGCGACCGCCCCGCCGAGGTAGCCCGTGAGAAGAATCGCGCCGAGCACCGACGTCCGCGGGATGAGGTAGAGGATCGTGCTCGCGAGCAGGGTCAGGCCAATTCCCACGATGCTCGCCTCGGGGTAGCCGAGCTCTCGGGTCGCCTCTACGACGACCTGCGGCTTGAACAGCTTCATCGCGCCGTCGACGATGAGGAAGGTGGACGCGAGGCCCGTTAGAACCCGTCCGGTCCACAGGGCGGCCCTGCTGCCTCGGATCGCAGTCTTGGGTGCGACGGCAGCGGAGGGAAACGATTCGGAATGGGTGATTGAGAGCGCCATGAGTTTGTCTCCTTTGAAGGGTTAGACCCTCGCGAAGACCGAAACTCATCGGCGGTTCGAAGAAAAGTCACGATGCCGAGAGCCCCGGCGGCATCCCGAACGCCGGGAAGAGCGTCGCGGTGTCGAGAAAAGAGGTCCAGCCCGCAATCCGATCATCTTGGAATTCCAGAACAATTAGGGCCCACGGCAGGTGTCCACCCTCGGGGCTCGGGCGGTATTGGGCGAAAGCCGGAAGGCCCGACGCCGCGGTAGGTATGAGCCGAGACCCCTTGCACCCGTGCCCGAGTCCCGAAAGCCAGGTTCGAACCGCTGCGGGACCGCGCATCCAAAGGGTGTACGGCGGCATCGAGAAGTTCGCGTCGTCGCGAAGCATCCCGGTTAGTGCCTCGATGTCAAAGCGTTCGAACGCCTCGACAAAGCGATTCAGGATCACCGCTGGAGGCTCATCGTGAACGGTCCCTCTATCTCCCAAGTCAGTCATCGCCGCACGTGCGCGCTGAAGGGCACTGTTCACCGACGCGACCGACGTCTCGAGCGTCTCGGCAGCTTCTTGCGCGGAAAAGTCCAGGACGTCCACGAGGAGCAGCACCGCTCGCT